>Ga0180435_10000725_pt1 | contig 34991 bp, 28 predicted proteins | sample SS_ome_3_FD_132467 | JGI IMG/M metagenome (GOLD analysis project Ga0180435, IMG submission 132467) | Hypersaline lake sediment archaeal communities from the Salton Sea, California, USA - SS_3_S_1 metaG | ecosystem: Environmental > Aquatic > Non-marine Saline and Alkaline > Hypersaline >... | reverse complement strand
GAATGCCATCCGAGAGCCCCATTGATGGGGCGGGAGCCACGTAGCCCGGTCGATTCATCGCCGGGCGCCGCTGCGACGGACCCTCCCCGCCTCGCGCGCGTCGGCGTCGCGCTGTAGCCGGGGTGGCTCGGGTAGCTCCGATTGCCCGCAGTCCCACGCGAATGCCATCCGAGAGCCCCATTCATGGGGCGGGAGCCACGTAGCCCGGTCGATTCATTGCCGGGCGCGCCGCTGCGACGGATCTTCTCCGCCTGGCGCGCGTCGGCGCCACGCCCGTGCCGGAGGTCGGGTAGCTGTGATTGCCCGCAGTCCCACGCGAATGCCATCTAGAAGCCCCATTCATGGGGCGGGAGCCACGTAGCCCGGTCGATTCATCGCCGGGCGCGCCGCTGTGAAGAACCTTCCCTGCCTCACGCGCCACGCCGGTGCCGGAGCTCGGGTAGCTGCGATTGCCCGCAGTCCCACGCGAATGCCATCCGAGAGCCCCATTCATGGGGCGGGGGCCACGTAGCCCGGTCGATTCATCGCCGGGCACGCCGCTGCGACGGACCCTCTCCGCCTGGCGCGCGTCGGCGCCACGCCGGTGCCGGAGGTCGGGTAGCTCTGATTGCCCGCAGTCCCAAGCGAATTCTGTCCGAGAGCCCTATGAATGGGGCTACACATACCTCCGCGCGGCGGCATCGTGCAGCCACTCCCTCGCCACCCACAGCGCGTCGTCCTCCGACAGCCACCCGCGATCCACCTGATCGCACAGGAAGTCCGCCAGCACCCACTTCACGAGCAGTATCTTCCCGTAGCACCACTCGATGCACCGTGCGTCCGACGCCACAATCGCGCTCTTGCTGGCCGGCACAGACTCCACGCGCACCTGCAGCGCGTGGTCGTACGTGCTCTTCCTGAAGTTGTACCACCACAGGCCGCCCACGTGGGCATTAGGGTAGATGCGCGCCGCCTGCGCCGCGTCCATGTTGTTCTGCGGCGAGCCCATCACCAGCTCGAAGTCGCACGCGTACCGCTCGAACAGCGGATAGACGTTTGTCACCCGCCGCGGGTCGTTGACGGCCATCGACGTCCGGTCTGTCACGTCCCGCTCAATGCCCAGGAAGAGCTGGGCAAACATCCCGTGGTCGCTCAGCGCTTCGAACGTAGCGTGCGCCAGGAACGCTTCGGCCTGCCAACGCTCCCCCAGCCCTCCGCCATCTGTCAGGGCCACCGCCGGCTTGCCGACCTGCTCGAAGACCTCGCCGGGTACGCGCATCCCGCGGATGCCCATCCCCTTCAAAACGGCGACCCGGTCACCGATCGCCGCCCTGGCTTCCGCCGCGACGTACGTCTTGTCACCCGCTGCCACCAGCCGGGCCAGCCACGCCTCCAGATCCTCCCAAACCGGCACGGCTACAGCCACGCCCGGCAGGTCGGGGAAGGGTGTATCGCGCAGGCTGTTGACTGCAATGCTGCGGATGTTGAGCCCGTCCACCACCGACTTCGGCCAGCTCGACTCCTTCGCCCGCGCCCGCACCCCCGCGTCGAGTTCCCGCACGGCGCCGACTGTGCACACACCCGCTGTGTCCACCAGCGGCACGGCGTACAGATCGTGGCTGATCCGCGTCACGATCCGCCGCCAGTGCGTGTTCCGCGCTGCGTTGAAGGCCATGACGAACGCTTCGATCCGCTCGCCCTCGGGCAGGTCCATCGCCTCGCGCGGATACCCCACGGACCAAAGCTCCTGCAGGAACCAGAAGTAGTGGGCGATGTCCCAGAACGTCTGGGCCGGGATCGGCACGCCGGGCATATTCAGATGCGTGTGCGTGTCGAAGACGGGCAGCTCGTGGATTGCCTGTCGCCAATCGTGCCGGTCCATATACCTCCTTCTTAGCCAGCCATCTCTCCGGCCCCAAGCCTCCCAATCGCTTCAGGCTCTGGGCCGTGCTGCGGACGCAGCCCCTGTCTAGCCACCCAACCACGGAAACTCCGTGATCCGCAGATTCGTGCACCCATACGGAATCAGGGTCACGACCTCTACAGGCTCGTCGCTGGTCACCGGACTCTGCGGCACGTCCGCAGCGGAAGCGCCGTCCATCTCCCACGCTGGGAGCGCACGGGCCCGGACGGTCGCCGTCACCGGCGCCCCCTCCGGTGAGAACGGCACCTCGCCCACCTCGCCCTCGTGGAACACCACGTCCTGCGCCAAGGTTCCGTCCGACACGTCCAGCGCATAGGCCCACGGCGTCGTTGGGTACACCTCCCAGTCGGCGTGCGGCAGCTCGCGGTACGTCTCTCCCTCGTGGATGCGTCGCCAGTCCTCGCCCATCCGGAGCGCGAAGGTCAGCGGCCCGCGTTGCACCGTGATGGCGTCGTTGAGCCCGTGGCGCAGCGCCGGCGCCATCGGCAATGTCAGCACCAGTTCTGTCGTTCCCTCCCACGTCCTCGCCACCTCGTAGAATGTCCCAGGGGTGGGGGACTCGACAGCTCCTTCCGGTAGTCGCAGCGTCGCCCCAATCGCCCACGCAGGAATGCGCAGCCACAGGGAGCCCGTCGCCGGCGCATCTGCAGTCACGGTGAAGGCGAGGGTATCACGGAAGGGATACTCTGTGTCTAGCTCGACCCCGACAGGCACGCCACCCAGGGTTGCTCGCACCTTGCTCGGCGCGTAGGCCACCGCCGCCAACCCCGTCCCATCCGGTGTCGCCATCCACAGGTGCCCCGCGAACTTGGGCCAGCCCTGGCTCAGGTTCGCCGTGCAGCAGCCGTAGTTGGGCTCCACTCCGTAAGCGTTGGACTCCGGCCCGTTGGTGTTCCAGATACGCTCGTCCACCGTGCACAGCACCTGGTTGGCCTGTTGGTCGTACTGGTGCGACCACATATCCGGTGAGAAGGTCGCCGGCAGCGCGTTGAAGATCGTCTGTTCTAGGTGATCGCCAAAGAGCGGGTCGCCGAGAGCCGAGAGCAGCATCTCCAGAGAGAATGCATACTCCACCACCGCGCAAAGCTCCGTGCCGTGCGTGGGCCGCTTGCCCGCCAGGCACTCGTCTCCGGTGAACATCCCCGTGCTCACGCCGTGGTGATCGAGCAGCGACGTGATCATCCTCGTAGGCACGTCCCTCTCCGCCTCGTCGCCGGAGAATCGCCACCACAGCGCGGGCGCCTTTGGCGCCATCGCGTTGTTGACCACGTGGCCCATGTAGTTCCATCGTCCATGCGGCGTCGGTTCGGCACAGGGCCATCCCGAGTCTGCCGTGAAGAAGGCCGTCCAATCAAAGCCCTGACCGCGCAGCTTGACCGCCAGGTCCACCAACCATGCCTCGCCCGCCTCCTCGTAGAGCGCGGCAATCGCCGGCAGCGCCTCGAACCACCTGAACTGCCCCCAGTTGAAGAGGGGTGCCCGGTCGATGTGGCGGTCGATGCACCGAAGCGCCTTCGCCAGCGCGTCGCGAATCGCGCCCGCGCGGTCACAGTCACCGTCCGTCCGCGCCCCGTCCCATGCCTGGAGCAGCACTTTGGTGGCCAGTATCTGTCCCCACAGGTCGTAGGACGCCTGCACCGTCGCGCCGGATGCCGCGATCATTTGCCGCGGGCCCAGCCATCCGTCTTCATGTTGGTTCGCCACGATGTGATCGACGTACCCGCGTACCTTCGCCAACAGCGTCTCGTCCCCCAGGACGTACGCCAGCGGGATCGTGCCGTCGAGCCAGTACGGGGCGCGCTCCCATGCCTCCGCCTCGCCGCCGAACCACTGGCTGTCGCGCACGTCGGGCCAGAACTCGTCAAGATGGCCGCTGATCCCCTCGGCCTGTATCCTCAGTTGCCGCTTCAACCACCCTGCCGGCTCGATCGCGCCCAGCGGCAGCGTCCGGTACTTGGGTGGGCGTAGCTCGTACCTAGTCATGTCAGATCTCTCCTATCCTGCGCTACCAATCTTCAATCGCGAGAAGGGATCGCCAGATCCGCCTCTTGCCTGGAGTGGGGGCGATGACGCCTTCTGTGGCTCAGCCCCCGGCCCCCACGATCACGCCGGCTTCGCGTATCCCCTCTCCAATCGCGCGCAGGCAATCGGGCCAGGCCCCATCATAGTGCCCAATCGTTAGGCCATCCGCGCCGCACTGCGCCGACACCAGGATTCCCTGCTTGACCAACTCCGGTGTCGCCTTGGGCCGCGGCGAGATGGCCGAGAGAAAGGTGAACTCCGGCCCCACGGCCCGGCGGATGGCGTGCAGATACGCTCGCTTGAAGTCCATCTGCGCCGGATCGCCGGATTGCTCCGCGTAGTTCGAGCTGCGCACCGAGTCCATCACCCCACACACCGCCCTCAGGTCCAGTCCCATCAGCTCCGGATACGACGCGAAGTGGTTCAGTCTCAGGTCGATCCCCGGCCTAGCTCCGTGCACCGCGTCCGCGATCTCAGTGAAGAACGAGGTCAGCGACTCGGAGCGGAACGTCAGGAACGCATACAGCTCCGGCACCTCGGCCAACACTGCGGTGGCCGTCGTGGCGGATGCCAGCAGCAGCTGCATCTCGAAAGCCTGCTTGTGCTTGAACCCGTCGAATCCCTCCGCCAGCCAACTCAGCCGGTCGGCAATGGCCCCCAGGTCCAGACCCTGCGTATCCGCCGCCGCCCGACAGTGCTCGCAGAAGCACCCGCCTGTCGTCACGTTCAGCAGCCGCGCCAGCTCCGGCTCACCAGACCCCGACCAGATCTGGCGCCGTCCGGCGAAGAACCCCAACATACACGTCTGGATGAAGTCGATGTCGTAGTGCGTGGCCAGGTCCAGGTAGAGGGCAGACCCGTACGCCCGCACGTCCGGATGGTTAGGGCACATGAAGCCGTCCAGCCGTTCCCCGAACACGTCCACTTGCCTGACGTCAGCGAGCTCACCCGCCATCCGCGATTTGTCGATCCAGGTGTGCGACAGTTCCGCGCCCACCGTCATTGCCCGCGCCCGCGAACCATCGATCAGCTCCTGGAGCCAGTCGCGCTCCCGTATCTCGGGTCGGTCGCTCACCAACGGTTTGATGCGGCAGCCCGTGTAGGTCTCCGGGGTGGGATGCCAGTAGGCGCGCGAGTCCTCTGTCCAGTAGACCTTTCGCTTGGGATTGTGCGGGTAGTAGAAGTCGGTCAGCGGGCGCTTCTCGTCGTGCATCAGCGCCACCAGATACGTGCTGTTGGTCAGCGTATCCCGCTCCAAGGTGTCGAGTATGCCCTCAAGCCCCTCGTCCAGCAGGTCCCATGGGTACAGGCTTGCGACGACTTCCTTCCAGTACATAGACACCCCTCCGAGCCTGGTCGGTGGTGAGCAGTGACTGGTACCCGTGGATTGGTCCGGACGGCTACGCCTAATCCCAGTTCACCAGTTGCCAATCCCTAGTAGTCCATGCAGGCGCGATACGCGTCCAGCGCCCACCTATAGCTGTCGTAGTCCGTGTTGTTCGAGATCGAATGGTCCGTGGCGAAGACGAGGCGGGCGCCCACGGCTTTCATATCCTCGATGTAGCGTGTCGTCTCGCGCACGATCGTGTCTCGGTCGTTGGTCTCCAGCACGCGGGCGTCCAGTCCGCCGACGAAGGCCAACCGGTCGCCGTAGTCGCGGGCGAAGGCCACCGGATCGTTGCCCCTGGCCTTGCGCTCCATCGGGTTGAGGGCGTCGAACCCGGCGCCCACGATCAGGTCCAGCGCGTCCACGGTGCTGCCGCAGGTGTGGAAGACCACGGGCAGGTCATAGCCGTGGAAGAACTCGACCAGCTCTGCGTAGTAGGGGAAGACGATCTCGCCGAGCACCTTGGGCGAGGCGAAGAGCCCGTTCTTGTAGCCCATGTCCTCGTAGATCCAGATCCCATCGGGCTTCCCGACCGCCTCTATCATCGCGCCAAAGGCCCGCTTGTAGAGATCGGTGTACACGCGGTTGTAGTCGTGCATCCACTCCGGGTCCAGAAGCAGGCTGGTGTAGAGCGTCACGTCGCCCATCGACTTGCGGGCCAGCTCCCAGATGAACAGGTGGCCGTAGTGCACCCAGCGCTCGAAGCCATCGACCTTGGCGACGCTACGGCGCATCTCGTCCAGGTCGACCCGGGCCGGATCCCACTCGACCACGTGCGGTCGGTAGTCCCGCTTCCACACGTCGCGGCTGGTCATCAGGAAGTCGATGTGCTCCGGGGTGCCCGACTTGTGGGTCCAGTACTTCAGCGCGGCACCTGCGCCGTCGCGCCGCACCTCCCAGCCGTCGGCAGCCTCCAGCAGCTCGTCAACGCCCATCACCGGCGTTGCGTCGAACCATGGGCCGACGCCTACCATGTCATAGCTGAAGTGCTCCCACAGTGGGACCGGCTCGATGTACTCCCCGGCCTCCGCAACCTCCTCGCCGCGCCCGTCGTCGGGCCGCCAGCGGTTCTCGCCCACGTCCTTGTGGACCATCCGCGTCGGGTAGCCCTGCGACACCCACTTGACGATGGTCTCGGGCCAGGGTGATCCGTGGAGCGCCACGCGGTCAGCGGGCCTACCTCTCAAGAGGGCATCGACGACTTCGTTGGGGGTCTGTGACATAGGTGCTCCTTGCGTTGACACCGGGTCACCGTGCGGTGGCTCTAGTTCGCCCAGTGTAGTCATCCTGGGGTTGGGAGCAAGCGGTCGCCTCCGCAGACCAGAACGGCCCAAAGCCTTCGACCCGCGTCTGCGCGGGCGAGGCCTTGGGCCGTAGCGTCCTTCTCCGGCGAGGTGACTACCCCAGATGTGGCGTCTGCCAGCTCTCCGGCGTATAGCAGTGCAGCTCGATCCGGTTTCCGTCCGGGTCCGTGATCCACGCCTGCCAGCTCTGATCCTTCCCCAGTTTCTTATCCGACACGACCACGCCCCGCGTCCGCAGCATCGCGACCGTGGCATCGATGTCGTCGACCTCCAGACAGATGTGCTTGTAGCTCTGTCCCTCAGCCGGTTCCCCCAGCGTCCCTTCGAACAGCTCGATGAAGGTCCGCCGCCCTAGTTTCAGATACACACCATACCGAGTCCCATCGTCTCGCAGGAACTCGAACGCCACCTCAAGCCCCAGCGCGTCGCGGTAGAATCCCAGCGCCCGGTCAAGATTCGACACCGTGAAGCACGCGTGTGCGATCCCTGTGATCATGCCCTCGCCTCCGCCACCCGTCGCGTTATCTCCTCGTACAGGTCCGCGTTCAGTGGACCTCGCTCCGCCGCCGCCACGTTCTCCGCCAGGTGATCCGGGTTCAGTGTCCCCACGATCGTCGTGTCACAGTGCGGGTGCGTAAGCGTGTAGCGCAGGATCATCTCCGCCGAGGTCATCCCCGCGGGCAGTAGCTTCGCCAACCCGGCCTCAGTCCACAGGTCGACCCGCTGCTGTTGGGGTACATCGCTCTCCGGCCCGCCCTTCGCGATGCCGCCGCGGATGATAATGCCCATCCCCGCTTCCGCCGCCCGCGTGATCACATCGTGGTGCTCCATCTCCAGCGCGGAGTACGGAATCTGGAACGTGTCGAACGTGCCCCATTCGATGTACTCGTCGAGGTACGGCAGCGTGCTCGAGATACTGATGAACCGCACCAACCCCTGGTCTTTGACCTCCTGCATCACATCTAGGAGCCCGCCCTCTTTGATCGCATCCGGCTGCGCGTTGTGCAGCTGCCAGATATCCACGTAGTCGATCTTCATCCGCGTCAGGCTCTGCTCGATGTTGCGTAGTAGCGTGTCCCGATCCCAGGTGTGTGGTGTGTCCCATCGACCGTCATCGGTGTCCACCAGATTGCAGCCGCACTTCGTCGCTAGCACGTACTCGTTCCGCCTGTCGCTGATGAAGCGCCCGATGCGCTCCTCCGACAGCCCATAGCACCCTGCCGTGTCGATGAAGTTGATCCCGGCGTCCAGCACCGCGTTCAAGATACGGTCCGCTTCTTCCTCTGAAGGATCTCGCCCGCCCCACACCTTCGGCCCGCGCACCTCCATCGCGCCAAAGCTCAGCTGCGTCACCTCCAGCCCCGTCCGTCCCAGCGTCCTTCTCGGTAGTTTTGTCATCGTGTTGCCTCCTGTCATGGATATGTCTGGATCATGTCACGGCCCAACGCGAGCACAAGGTGAGATGCCACTGGCTGTCCGGTAGACGGTGTCCTCTGGCGCGGCTCACAGCAGGCTGATCCCCGCTGTTGCGTCGAGGATGTTCTGGGGGCCGGGTCCACGGAGTAAGTCTCCTGGATGCTGCTAGGATGTCATCCACCCGGCGTCCTGAACCGCCTGCTCATAGACTCCCTTGTCCAGCTTCAACCCAAGCCCCGGCAGATCCGGCACCGTCACCCAGCCGTCCTCGACCACATACGCCGAAGCGTCCAACCCCGGCACCGTCGCCTGGTCCCACTCCACCATCTCGAACGTCTCCAGCAGCGGCCCGATGTGGCACGACGCGTAGGCACCGTAGGGGTTCCCGTAGCAGTGTGGCGCTGCCCCTACGCCCCAAACAGCGAACCGCGGCCCCAGCGCCAGCCACGCGCTGAATCCGGGACGGTGGATGTCGTACTGCACCACATCGATCAGCCCGTCGCGGGCCCAGTCCAGTAGCCGCAAGGACGCATCTCCCTCGCCGTCCGCGACCTTCGTCGCGATTCCCTCCGCCGCCATCCACGCCTTCAGATCACTATAGTAAGCCGCGTCCTCGTGGAATGCCTCTTCCATCCAATAGAGTTCACAGTCCGAGGTCTCGCTCAGCACCTGCTTCGTCAGGCTCAGGTTATACCCGTTGTTGGCGTCGACCATCACCTTGGCGTCCGGCCCCGCCACCTCGCGTACCGAGCGGATCACGGCGATGTCGCGCCGCGTGCCGGCCGCCAGATCCATATGCATCGCGCCGCGCCCCACCTTGATCTTGAACGCCCGGTGACCCCGCGCCATTCCGTCGGCAGCCTCCGACGCCATCAGCGCCGCCGCTTCAGCATCGTCCGCCAGGTGCAGGTCGTCGAAGTAGAGCGACGTGTCATAGGCAGGCACTCGTGGCCGCCCATCCCTCGGTCCCCCGATCAGCTCATAGACCGGCACCCCCGCCCGCTGCGCCAGCAGGTCCAGCAGCGGGAACTCCACGTGCCGGAACGTGTTCGCGATCCCGAACTCGCCTCTGACTGCGTCCACGTCTGTGCCCAGCAGCGCTTCTCCCTGCTCCCGCGAGATCTGCGCCCAGCCGAAGCCGCCGGACCCGTCGTCACACGTGATCCGCACGATGCTGGGTGCGACCCTGAGCCCGTGCTCGCCCAGCCGAGCGTTGCACCCCGCGTGCCGCGCCCGTTGCCCCTCCAGCCTGGCGTACTCGACCTTCGAGATCGCTGTCATGCACTCCTCCGGTTCCGCTCAGCGCACACCTGTCACGCTTGTTCTCCCAGCCGTCTGCGCGCCCCTCACAGCAACGAGCCGCCCCCGGTCCCAGCGTGTCCTATCCAGACACCGCGCGCCGAGTGCGGCTCGTCCTCCGTAGCGCCGAGGTACATGTCGGTACATGGCTGCGTAGTTCAGGTCCACGACGCCGGATTGAACTAATTATATCACGTTAATCTTGACAATTCAAGACCCTAGACTGAGTCCTGAATCATCAATGGTGGATCGTGCCGTTGTGTCCGGCACGATCCACCATTCGCGATTCACCCCCGGTACCGTCTTCCCTCATCCACCATTGCCAGATAGTTCTCCAGCGGAATGTAGTTCGCCACGCTGTTGCCGGTTCCGAGGCAATAGCCGCCGCCGATCTGGCAGATGTCGAGGGTTTCCCGCACGCGCTGCCGGATCGCGGCCTCGTCGTGCCGGCACATGAAGTCCAGATCGATCCCGCCGAGCAAGGCGATCCGGCTGCCGATGTTCGGCTTCAGCTCGCGCACGTCCTCGATGGTGTCCTCGAACGAGTGCTTGCCGTCGATCTCCACGTCCTCGATCAGGTCTTCGTAGATCGAGAACAGGTTCCCGCACGAGTGGAGGATGTACGGCCTACCGGCCGCGTGCGACATCGCTGCCATCCTCTTGTGCCCCGGTAGCACGAACTCGCGCAGGTCGTCGGGCCCGATCATGGGCCCGGTCTTGAAGCCCATATCGTCGCTGCCCCAGCAGATCTTCACGCGATCGTACTGCAGTATCTGCGTCATCGTCGACGTGTAGATCTCCATCATCCGGTCTGCGATGGCCTTCACCAGATCCCGTTGGTCGAACAGCGCATAGCACAGCGCTTCGTATCCCATCAGCCACGTCAGCATCTCGGCGAAGTGCCCCGATCCCCCGCCGCCGATCACGCACATATCGTCCGGCAGGTTCTCCTGGTACCACGCCAGCGCTCGCGTCGTCAGCGCCTCCAGATCAGGCCAGGGGTAGGCCTCGAACTCCTCCCAGGTGGTGATGGGCCCCTTGGTCTCGTCGATATAGTTGCGCCCGCCCTCGCGCTTGATCTCCGCCGTGTCCTCGGTCACCGTCCGGTTCAGCGGCATCTCGATGGCGTCGATCCCTTGGCGAACATAGTCGAAGCCCAGGAACCGCTGCATCCGAACCTCGCGGCGCAGTGGTGTCTCCCACACGTCGGGATCCAAATCGTCCCATAGGTGGAACCGCTTGGCGATGGCCACCCGGACTTCCCAGTCCAGAAACAGCTCGATGTGATGGACTCGTTCAGGCGTCCCCTCCCGCAAGATGCAGGCGCGGAACTCCTCCCAATCCGGCGTCACGGGTACGGACCACTCCTCAGTGTGCGTCATACTGCCTCCTCTGCCTAGCCGCCCAGCCCGGCAACGAGCACGATCCCCGCGTAGAGTGAGATTGTCCCAAGCGGAAAGAGCGCGATGAACCGCGTCATCATCCTCTGCCTACCCCGAAGCGGCAGCGGCAATACCTGCGGCCCACCCACCTTAAGGTACTGTTGCAGCAGCGCTACGAACTGGCCGAGCGCTGTCGCGTCCTTGGTGAACCGGATTGCCAGGTCCTGCCAGCTGTCCGCCACCTTCACCTCGATGACATCCCGGTCAGTGGCGACGCGGATGCCCTTCACGCCCGCCACGGCCCGACGGGTCAGCGTGACCATTCCCATCCATGTCACGGTCATATCCAGGTTCGCCGAGCCCTTCTCCGCCCGTAGCACCCTCGCCACAGGTAGCACGCCCGCGTATAGCCACAGCGCAAGGCCCACCAGCGCCAGCACAACACCAAGTGCAATCGTCATAGTCACTCCTAAACGACACTAGGGTCTTGAATCTGAACGGCGTCACGAGTGATGGTGCCGACCGGAGACACGAGACTCAAGACTCAAGGTCTCCTTCTATAGCCACCCCCGCAACCGATACACCGCGATGCCAATCAGCTCCTTGATCGCCATCGATGTCTTCTCCAGACTCCCCGCGTCCGGCAGAAAGTGGACCAGCTGCACGCCCAGGTCCGGCTGGGCATAGTACGCGATCTCGCCGTCGGTCGCCAGGAAGTCGGTCGGCGCGGCGGTGACTGCCAGATCGTACTTGGCGAAGAGTGCCATCGAGCGGGGCATGTGCATTGCCGACGTCACCAGTACGATCCGATCGATCCCCTGGGCCTGAAGCATCTTGACCGTCTCGGCGGCGTTCTCGTACGTGTTCACCGACACCGTCTCCTGCAGGATGGCCTCCTTCGGCACCCCGCACAGCGTCAACAGCTCCGCCATCACCGCCGAGCCGGGCTCGCTCCCGAACGGGTGGAACGGCCCGTGTGACCCACTTACGATCACCAGTGGCGCGACCCCCGCGCGATAGAGCCGCGCCGCGTAGATCACGCGATCTCCCGCCTCCGACACCTCGTGCGTTGGGCGCGGCACTCCCTTCTCCAGCGTCCCGCCGCCAAGGACCACGATGGCCTCAGCCTCCGGCACCTCGTCCGGCGCCATCGCCGGATACCGGCCCTCCAGTACGCGTACAAGCGTCAGGCTCGTGAGCTTGTGTCCCCCGAGCCAGAGTGCCACGAGGGCCACCGTGATCAGCCCGGTGCGCACCTTGGGCCGGTCCCTCAGGATGAGCGCCAGGACCAACAGCACGAACGCTAGCCCAGTCGGATAGACGAGCGTCGGCAGGAACTTCGAGAGGAAGTAGAAGATGGGCACGGACACCTACTTGTGGTATTTCTCACCGTTGAGGATCGTCAGCGCGCGATAGAGCTGTTCCAGCAGCACCACGCGTGCCAGCTCGTGCGGGAGCGTCAGCGTCGACAGGGAGAGGGCATCGTTTGCAGCTGTCTGCACCTCATCCGACAGGCCCACTGGCCCACCGATGACGAAGGCCAGATCACGGTACGTGTCGACCTGTTTCCGCAGATAGCGTGCCAATCCGTCGCTGCCGGCGTGCTTGCCCTGCACATCAAGCATCACCACCCAAGGGATCCCCGCCACGGCATCGAGCAACCCCTGTCCCTCACGCTGCATAGCCACTGCATCCGCGACGCCCGTCCCCACGTGGTCGCGCGCCTCGATGATGTCCAGCTTCACGTATCGCCGGATTCGCTTTGCGTATTCCTGCTGTGCGGCCAGCCAATATACCGTTCGCAGCTTTCCTACCGCCGCGACCGTCACCGTCCCAGGCAGCAAAGCCATCCTATCCCTCCCATGCGATCTGTGTTGGGGGCGCGGACCGCGTCCCTACATCTCAATCGCCGGCAGCGTGAACCAGAACTCCGCGCCCTGCCCGGGCACCCCCGTGCTCCGCACGCCCACCTCGCCGCCCAGCTTGTGCACGATCCGTTCTACGATCGACAGACCCAGCCCGTGCCCCGTCGCCCGCACCGTGGCGAGCTGATCGAAGGGCGTGAACAGCCGGTCCAGTAGGCTCGGCGGGATGCCGGGGCCCCGATCTGTCACAGAGAACCTGATCTGGCCATCGCTCAGGACGTCCGACGCCAACGTGATTACCGGCGGCGTGCCCCCGTACTTGATCGCGTTGCTGATGTAGTTCACCCACACCTGCTGTATCCAAGTGGGATACCCGATCGCCGTGGGCCACGTGGCGGGCACGTGGACGACGGCGGATGCCTCCTCGATCAGATGGCCCACCTGGTCCAGCGCACGGCTGACGATGTCGTGCATCTTCAGCGGCGTGTGTGGTGCATCTTCCTGGCGTACCGCGGCCAGAAGCATCAGCTCCTCGATGATCCCGCGCATCGTGAACGCCGCGGCCGAGATCGCCCTTAAGGAGCTATCCTGCATACTCTCCGAGACGTCCGCGTCGGGACTCAGCAGGAAGTCGGTGTAGCCCAATACCAGCGCCAGCGGGTTTTGCAGGTCGTGCGCCACCGTATGGGCGAATGCGTCCAGCTCGCGGTTCCGCTCCTCCAACTCCCGCGCATAGTTGCCTAGCGCCTCGTGGCTCTCCAGGAGCTTGACCTCCAGACTGCGCCGGGCCAGCGCGATCTGGATGCTGGTGTGGAGGCTGCGCGCTGTGAAGGGCTTGACCACGTAGCCGTAGGGCGCGCTGTCGACGGCCCGGTTCAGCGTCTCGCCGTCCGAGTGGCCCGTGACATAGACCGAGGGCACGCCGTGCTCCTCTCGCATCTGCAGCGCCACGCCGATGCCGTCGAGTTCGCCGCGAATGCCGATGTCCATCAGGGTGAGGTCCGGCTGGTGGGCCGCGACCGCCTCCAGGGCGGCCGTGGCGGAGTCGACCGATGCCACGATCTCATAGCCGTCGTGGGTGAGTGACCGCTGGATGACCCGGGCAATGGCCGGGTCGTCCTCGACGATCAGGATGCGGGCGGGATGGTCCGTGGACGTGCTCAATACTCCTCCTGAGGATGCCGGCTGCCGTGTGAGCGAAGCATACCTCAGAAGCGGTGACGTGCCAGACGTGGGGAGTCCCTGGAAAAGCTCAGGCGCCGGCGCGAGCCATCGCGGCTTGCGGCGATCCGGCGGCCGGGTGTGCCGCCTCGGCGTAGGCCGGGAGCGTGAACCAGAACTCGGTCTCCTCACCCGGAATCCCCGTGGACCTCACGCCTACCTCGCCGCCAAGCTTGTGAACGATTCGCTCCACGATCGACAGGCCCAGGCCGTGTCCCGTGGGGCGGACCTTGGTCATCCGGTCGAATGGCGTGAAGAGCCGATCCACGAGGGTGGGGGGAATGCCCGGGCCGTGGTCGGTGCACGTGAACCGCGCCCACGCGTCGTTGGGCTGAGACCAGCCCAGTGTGATCTTTGGTCTCGGTCCGCCGTACTTGGCTGCGTTGCTGATGTAGTTGACCCACACCTGCTGGATCCAGGCATCGTGTCCAATGGCTGTGGGCCAGGTCCCTGGCACGGAGACCGAGGCTGAATGCACGCTGATCACCGGGCCCGCCTGCTCGATCGCGCGATCGACGATACTGGACATCTCCAGCGGGGCGCGCGGCGCGTCCTCCTTCCGGACAGCCGCCAGCAACAGCAGCTCGTCGATGATGCCGCGCATCGTCACGGTGGCTGACGCGATTGCCCGCAGCGAGCCCCTGCAGACGCGGGTCATCCCCTCCGCGCCGGTGGTCAGCAGTGAGTCAGTGTAGCCACTCACCAATTCCAGCGGGTATTGCAGGTCACGTGCGACCGTGTGTGCGAAGGCGTCGAGTTCTCGGGCGTGCGCGACGAGCGCCTCGTGGCTCGCCTGGAGCTCCTCTTCGAGACCGTGCCGTGCCAAGGCCACCTCAACCGCCGTGCACAGGCTCAGGGAGGTGAACGGCTTGGTCACGTAGCCATATGGAGCGCTTTCGTACGCTCGCTGCAGGACCTCCTCATCGGAGCGCGCGGTGACGTAGACCGTTGGGATGTCGTACTGCTGCCGGAGCTGTACCGCAGCATCGATGCCATCAGCCTCGCCCGGGATGCTGATGTCCATGAGGGCGATGTCTGGCCGGTGCTCCCTGGCAGAGGCCATCGCCGCCTCTGCCGAGGTCACGATGCCAGCCACTTCGAAACCGGCCTTCGACAGGATCTTCTCGATCAGCCGGCTGATCGAGGTGTCGTCCTCCACTATCAACACGCCGCCGTCGCGACTCCTGTCACGCTCCACCGATCCCTCCCGCGCCTACATAGTCAGGCAATCCTGTGCACACACAGCATACATCAGTCGCACGATGGTCGGGATTACAGCCGTGTTGCGGCGGAGTTACGTTGCGTTCAGGGCCTCGGTGGCGCGTGTGGCGGTCGCTCCACCGGATGACGAACGCCCCCTCGGCTACGCCGACAGGGCGGCGGCAGCGAGGGGGCGTGGTCTGTCGTCTCTGATGTCGTCTACGGCTCTGGGGTCGGTGTCGGCGTGAGGGTAGGCGTGACTGTCCCGGTCAGCGTCCCTGTCGTGGTGAGCGTGTCCGTCACGATCGCACCAGCGGCGTCCAACGTCGCCGGCGCGACCAGGTCCGTGGCCGCCGGCAGCGGAGGCAGCGCCCGATCGGCGATGTCGGCCCACAGCGATTCCAGTGCCGGCCCGACGCGGAGTGAGCGCTCCTGGATCAGGATTCCCAGTTCGGACACACGATCCGCCCACGCCGTCACATCGGCCTGGAGCGCCGGGTCCAGTGCGGCGGCGCGCATCAGATGGTCGATCACGTAGGTGAGTGAGTCCTGGGCGAGCCCTGGGTTCTCCTCCGCCAGCAACAGCTGGACGCGCACCATGTCTTGCGCCGCCTGCAGCAGCGCGAGCCGGCTGAGAAGACCATCGGTCCGGACCGAGAGTCCGTCTGTTTGATCCGTCACCGATGTGCCCAGCGCCGCCAAGTCCTGCTCCAGCTCGGCGACCCTCTCCGTCTCGGCCTCCAGGTCCTCCGCCTGCGACTCGAGTTCTCGCACGGCCCGTGCCAGCGAGCGCTCCAGGCTCGCAAGATCGGCCGCCTGTGCATCTGTCGTCTCCATCAGTGCCTCGGCGACCGGCACGACCGTCGCCAGTTCGGCAGCCGCCGTGGCCAGCAGCCGCTCCTGCACCGCCAAGGTCTCCTGGAGCTGCACCACCTCGCCCTCGAGTTCGGCGTTGCGGCCCTGCAGATCCCCGGATTGCTCGGCTGCCTGCGATGCCACCACTTCCAGACGCCGGTCCAGGTCCTCGATGTTGGCAGTGTTGTTCTGCACCGGCACGATCGTCTCGCGATACAACCACGGGATCGCCAGGTAGAGCGCCACGGCGATCGCACCCATGAAGATTGCGATCAGCGTCAATTGGAGCACCACCTTCAGCACGTTGCCCAGCGTGCGCCAGAAGGAGCTTGGGGTCTGGGGCGTGCCTTGTGTCATGACCCGCCTCCCGGCTCACCGGGAACCGCGTCGCCAAAGACCTCGCGCATCAGGCCCTGGAGCCGCTCGAAGAAGGTCGTCGCCTTCTCCGTCTGCTCCTCGACCGCGTCCAGTGTCTCGCCCATCACGCCGACTTCCGCGTCAAGCTCGTCCATCGACGAGATCAGCGCTTCTGTGTCGGCCTGCAGTGCCTGGATCTCCTTGGTGAATGTCGCCAGCGTCTCCTCGGCCTGCTCCATCCGCGCCGTGAGACCCGAGAGCACCTCCACCCGCTGCCGGATGCCCGCTACATCGCCCTGCAGCGCGCTCACGTCCTGCTGTACCGCGCCGATCTCCGCATTCAGCACGTTCAGCTGCCCGTCCACGCCGCGAATCGCGTCGCTGCGACGCAGGTCTACCGAGCCGTTGATGCCGGCGAAGATCAGCAGGCTCAGCATCATCCCAAAGATACCGCCGAGGACCGCGCCCAACAGAGCCGTCCAGAACCATCTGAACCGCCCACGCTCCTTCGCGGGGGGCTGCGGTACGGGTTCCGGGGCCGGCTCGACGCTCTCTGGCATGGGTACGGGCACCGTCCCCAAATCCTCTCCCTCCGGCTCTTCAGCCGTCACGATCACCTTCCCCGGCGCGGCCTCGAGCCCCTCCTCGTCAAAGGGATCCGGCGGCGGTACACGGATCGCCTCCACGGGCGCCACGGACGCCGTGACGACCGCAACCGCCGGCTCCTCCTCGTTCGCCTCCGCTGCCTCAGTCGCCGTTGTCACAGCCAGTGCCTCCACGTCCGCCTCCAGGTCCAGTCCCTCGGCAAACCGTCCATACGTATCTGCCAACGAGGGGGGCTCCGCCGACGACAGCTCTGTCGACGAAGGCAGTGTCACCATCAGCTGGTCAGCCAGTCGTCCGAACGTGCCGGCGCCCAGTCCCGGCACCTGCGTGATGTCCTCCTCGAACAGGAAGGGCCCGTTGGCTTCACGATGTGAGATGATGCGCGTTGCCAGTTTGGGACCGATGCCGGGGAGGGTCTGCAGTTCTGCTGCGCCGGCGCGGTTCAGGTCCACGCGCTCAGATGCGCGATCGGCCACTGCTACGCTCTCTGCTTCCACACGAGCTTCCATGCGAATCTCCTTTTCGGATACACGGAACGGCCTACCTCTATTATAGGCGCCTGGGATGCGCGTGGCAAGGATTCGCCGACCGGATACCTGACGCCCCTGCATCTATGCACCCTTGCTTGCCGGCCTTGCGTCTCGTCTCCCCCTTTCTCCGCCAACCGGGATACCTCAGAGCCCCGCGCCAACACTCAGGACTCAAGACCCTAGCTCCTTGGGTCCTGAACGGTGAACCGTGAGGCGCTCACGCTTTTTCGCCTCCCGTGCATTTCCTCAGATGGAAATTATACTTGACACAAAGCAATATATAATTTACAATGTGCTTGACTGCAGTCAGATCGGAGGCGCACATGCGCGACATCGTGATCGGCAACAGCGTGAGAGTCGCCCGCGTGACGGCGGACCTCACGCAGAAGTCCCTCGCAACGGCGGTCGGGGTCACACGGCAGACCATTGGGTTGATCGAAGCGCATCGATACAACCCCACCATCAAGCTCTGCCTGATGATCGCCGAGGCGACGGGCAAGACACTGGATGAGCTCTTCTGGATTGAGGGAGGACGGGAATGACGTCTGGACTATGGGATGAACGGACCGAGCAGGTGGCGGGTCGCAGTGCCACCATTGCATTGGGGCTGACGCAAGTGGCCCTTGGCGTCGCGTTGATGATCCGGCTCTACGTGCACGATCAGCCCGACGCCGAAGTGCGCGATCTGCAGCTGGTGCTCTTTGGATCGATCCTCGCCTACTTCGCCCTGCGCAGCTTCCTTGGCGGTATCATGCCCGTGCCCACCTTGCGCCAGGCGTTGACCGCCTACGCGGCCCTCACCGCCGTGCTCTTCGTGGCGCTGAGCCTCTGGCTCGGGTTGCCGGATCTGAGCGAATGGACTACGAACATTCTGCCGGCGGTGCTGGGCCCTGCCATCATCGTGGGGGGCTACTGGGTGGTGGCAGCGCTGGGCAAGCGCTACGTCGAACGCGGACTCGAGGAGGACTGACGATGCAGGTGACGCCCGTCGGGACGCGTGGGAGGTACTTCAGCTTTCCTCTGGGAGATGACGCCACCGGCATCTATGTCATCGACGGGCATCACCGCTGGGTCGTGGTGGACACGGCGCTGGGCCCCGGTGCGATCGCCGAGGTGCGATCGCACCTCGGCGCCAGGCTCGAGTCCAAGCCAGTGGTTGTCGTCAATACCCATTCGCACTTCGACCACGTCTGGGGTAACTGCGCCTTCGCCGGCTCGACTATCATCGCCCACCGCCTCTGCCGCGAGTCCTTTACCGACGGGAGGGTGGGGCGGTACTTGGCGAATCACTCCGAGCGGCAGATGGGCCCGGTGGCGCTTGTGCCGCCGACGCTCACGTTCGAATCGCGTCTGTGCCTGGCGGACGACGGCATTGAGCTGATCCACAGTCCCGGGCATACCCTGGGCTCGATCTCAGTCATTGACCGTGATGAGGGTGTCCTCTACGCCGGCGACAACATCGGGTTGCCAATCCCCTCGCTCTACCCGGGCACAACGGCCGAGGCTTTCATTGGCACGTTGGAGACCTACCTGGCCCTCGACCTGTCCCGCCTCGTCACCAGCCACTACGGCGAGGTCAGCTGGGATCTCGTTGCCGACCACCTCACCTATCTGCGTGCCGTATGCGATGGCGACACCTTCGCGTACGACCACGGTGACCTCAAAGTCTTCAACGACTGGAACCTCCGCATGCTGGCACGCGGGTAGGTTGCTCGATGCCGTCGGGGCCGGCATCGACGGCATGGCGGTGTAGGGGCGACGCATTCCACGCTTAGCCTGCGGCGACCCGTTGCGCCACACCGCGGAACCCGCCCTGACGTGCCGTGTCGTTGTCGGAATGCGTCGCCCTGCGCGAGCGACCACCGCCGCATCCAGACTATCCCCGCGCGTGGCGGGTTCGGGTACCGAGGGTGATACCACGCGCAGGGCGACGCATTGCCACAGTGACCCATCTTCTCGGAGCGGGCTCCGTGTTCGAGGATGCTACCTGCCCGGGGAACAGGTGGGCAATGCATCGCCCCTACGCGACCTGCCGTTGCGCGCCAGTCGGGCCACGTGTTGGACGGCGGCGCCATACCAGCGGGCGCTGGCCGCCCAGGGATGATGTCCCCGGGCTGCATAGCATCTACCCCGTGAACTGGGTTCGTGGAGTCCGTGTCGAAGGGCGTGGGGAGCGGGGTGTCGAGTGCGACCTACCAGGCGCAGCGGATTTCCCCGTGCGTGCACGTACGGGAGCCCCATTGATGGGGCGGGAGCCTTGTAGCGCGGGGACTTCATCCCCGCGCCGGCGGTGCACGCGACAGACATCGCCTATGGCACCACGTCAGGCGCCACCTGATCCCCGCGCGGGCGGTGCAAGCCGCGCCGCCCTACAACGCCCGCGCAGCCATGATGTAGTTCAGGAAAACGATCCCGTGGTACCCCTTCGCGTGCGCGCCGCCGATGGCGAACGAGCCCGCCGGGAAGTCGCGGTAGTACACGAAGAACGGATACAGTCCGCCCGGCGATTGGATGTCCACCTGGCAGGTCTCATCCCGCCTGAATCCACGCAGCCACAGCGGCAGGTGATCGGCCTTCGCCTGGTAGACGACGTACACCCGGCTGGGCCGCTTGAGCTTGAAGCGGAGGAGTTTCTGCGCATCCGAGTCGTAGTCCAGGTCCGCCGGCTTGATCGCGTGCATCCCGCTCAAGATCAGCGGCAGATTGATAATCCGGTAGTCCCGATCGGTATAGCATTCCATTCGCGCACGCAGGATCGTCGGCTTGTAGCGCCGGCCGCTGGTGGACCGGAAGCCCTCGAATGGGCTCTCGTACCGGTAGGCATAGTCCGGCGGCGACGTCGATTCCTCGTGGGCCACAACCGCCATCCCACCCACTACTGAAGTAAGTGGGTCCATCTCGCGGACGCTGTCCGCGCCAAAGATGCTCTCCAGCATCCCCACGTAGGCCGGCACCAGCGAAGTCCCGCCCGTGCGCAGCACCACGTCCACCTGCCTAGCGCCGACTCCGGCGTCGCTTAGCACGGCGTGGATGTCGCGCTCGACCTGCGTCAGCTCCGGCTCGATCAGCGTCTCGAAGTCGCGCCGCATAAGCCGTTCTCGGATGTCGATGTTGTCGTGCCGGTAGCGCAGGGGCGCCATCAGGTTGTCGGTGAGGTTGATCTTCGTCTCCTCGATCGTGCGGAAGAGCTGAAACCCCACGTTCTGCGTCACAAGCGTCTCCAACGCTAACATCGCCTTCGGATTGCTGCCCGTCGTCTGCCAGCGCTTGATCTTGCTTAGCGGCTCCGGGCGGGAGAGCTCGGGCATTGATTGCCAGGTGTGGAGCTCTTCGAGGTACTCGAACGGGAAGTCGATGTCGCCGTCAACGTTCGAGTCCTCGCCGAAGTACGGTAGCAGCGACTTCATAATCCGCCGATCCAGGTCGTCGCCACCGACCAGCACGCCGCGGGTCGCGATCACCTTCGGCGGGCGGTGTCCCCCTACCTCGACCACCGTCAGGTCCAACGTCCCGCCGCCGAAGTCGAAGACCAGGCCAAGCTGGCGCTTGGCTTCGCTCCGGTGATAGAGGTGCGCCGCCGCGATCGGCTCCATCTGGAAGCGAATGTCGGTGAACCCGGCAAGCTTCCCCGCCCGGTAGAGCAGCTTCTCGGCCCGATCGGTCACGTCGTCTTCGTCGGAGAACTTCACCGGGCGGCCCAGCACGACCTCGTCGCAGCTCTGCCCAAACTGCGCCTCGGCCCGCGTCTTCATCCCCTGCAACACCACCGCGATCAGTTCATCGATCGTGTAGTACCGTTCGAAGATGCGTGTGCCCTCGTAGCGGGGATCGCGCAGCGCGGTCTTGATCGACTGCATCAGCCGCCCGTTGGCGTTGATGTCGGTGACGATGTGGACCTCGTGCCAGTAGCGGATGGGGCTTGAGCCCGCGCCGGCGACGATGATCTCGATCGCGCCCAGGTCCTGCTTCGACCAGACGATGCGGCGGCCAGTCTCCTTCTCGAGGTACTCCGAGGCTGCCCGCGACCCGAGTTGGATCTCATAGTCGCGATCGATCCAGATCAGCGACGGCAATACCTTGGTGTTGTCGTTCCGGGGATCCAGCTGGACCGGGTGGAGGGTGGTTCCGTCATAGTGCGCGACGGACGAGTTCGTGGTTCCGAAGTCAATGCCAATGCGCATCTCTCCTCCTTGGGTGAGTGAGTGCCTTGACGCGCCTATCGGAAGCGCGAACGACAATCATACCACGTGGAGAGACCCAGCGCAAACTTCGTCTCCGGCCCGAAGGCTCAGGGGCCAGGTGAGCAGGGGAAGGGGCTTGAGCCGGTCTTCATCGTCGCGGCTTGCGCAGCGCGAACACCCCAACCAGCAGCAGACCCGGCGCTGCCAGCGCACCCATCAGCATCAGCCACGGCCCCGCCTCGCCCAGCTCCAGTGTCACGGGCTCCCGCTCGGTAGCCGCCTCTCCGTCGTCGCCGGTCGGGTGCGCCGCGTCATACCAAGCACGCCAGTCCGCATCCAACTCAGCCAGGCCCGAGCCGGTCACACGCTCCGTGCCCGCCTCGCAGCTCTGCCCGTCGCCGTAGTTGTGCAGCAGACCACGGATCGCCGACCAGCCGTGCGTCTCCCGCAGATAGCGGACCACGCTCGCGCTCTGCGCATAGGCCAGCCTGGCCTGCAGCGGATTGTCGGGGAACGGCACACACAGGTCGGGCAGCGCATAGAGCGCTTCCGCGCCCCGGGCCGTCTCCAGTGCGCGCGCGTACTCGGGATCGGGTCTTGCCTCGAAGTGGGTGGCCAACCCCTCCTCCAGCCAGGTCGGCACAAAGCTGTAGCCCTGTGGGCCCAGCATGTCGTACATCACTAGGTGCGCCAACTCGTGCGGCACGTCGGCCTGCATCGCCAGTAGCCCCTCGGCGTTCGCCGGTGCATCCACCAGCACCACCCCCAGCTCCGGATATGCCACGCCGCCGACCCAGCTGTGGCCGCCCAGCTGCATCGCGTGGACCAGGTCGGTGCGCGACGGATAGACGTAAATGTCGACGGACGCCGGTCGCTCTGCCTGGAGGGCGGTCGTGATCTCGTCCAGCGACGCCCGCGCCACATCCAACGCCTGTTCCATCGTGCCTCGGTCCCCGGTGATCCAGTGGAGTCGCACATCGCCGACCGACGCCGTCTCCCAGTCATAGCGGTCGTCGCTATAGCGGAACATCTGCTCCTTGGACTTTGTCTCGACGCCGTCGGCCGCGGTGTAGGTCCACCATGTGGTGATTGACGCGAAGGGTGGGAGCGGGGAGGCAGCCAGGTCCCGGTCGACGACCGCCGTGCCGGCCTCGAAGGCTGCGCCGTGGCTCTCGGTGCGTGTGTCGTTGATCCGCAGTGTGAGCACGGCGGCGGTACCGTTGGGCGTGCCCGGCGCGGTGATGCGGAAACGCGCGCTGGTGCCATATGAGTAGGTGTGAGCGAGGACCACGTCTTCCTGAGCCGTCACCGGCGATGGGTGCACGAGGACCGCGCTCACCGCGAGGGCTAGGAGGGTGAGGCTCCACAGCGCCGCGTGTGCGATGTGAGGGGAGCGTGGCTCCATGCTGGGCCGCCGGCGCCGGTTCGTCGTCATACTGGAGGTCCTCGTCGGTGAAGTGGCGTCCTGGTTGTTGTCTGCTGCGGGAAGATCCTGCTCTGCTGCGGCCGGCGTCCCGCCGAGCCGCCCCAGCCGCTACGTCTCTTCCTCTCCCTCGATATACCCCGGCAGCTGCCAGACCGCGCCCTCGGGCTCCTCGGCCGCGCCGCCGGGCGCGAAGAAGTCCGTCAGATTCCCGCTGAAGAACTCGAGCTCCTGCAGGGCCTGCTCCGCCGCCTGGCGCATCGCCTCGTCGTCGGAGCTCGTATACCCCTGCAGGGCGATCCGCGCCGCCTTCCCGCCGATCTGGCCCAGGGCCCACACCGCGGTCAGTCGGATACGCTGATCCACGTCGTCGGCAAGCGCCGCAATGTCATCCACCGTGTCGGCCAGCTGCAATTCGCCGCACGCCCGGGTTGCCTCCAGGCGCATATCCGGGCTAGCACTGGTCAGCTCCCGCTTCACGGTGCTCGCCCAGACCTCGCGGGCGCTGCGACCCATCGCGTGCACCGCGCTGATGCGCATCGTCTCATCCGCGGCCGCGTACGCCGACGCGATCAGGTCGGGTATGTCCGGCTCTTCCGTGTAGGCGACCGCGCGCAGGGCACGGCTGCGGAGCTGGATCGGCGCGCCCTCGTCCAAGTAGCACGTTCGCAGGGCCTCGACCGCCGTATGGAATGGCGTGGGCCGAATCTTCTCCAGTTCGCCGAGGAGCACGTACTTGGCCAGCCCGTCCGCGGCGGCGCACCGGGCTGGCTCGTGGCCGTCGTCCCTCAGCACGCGCACGAAGACGGGCACCAGCCGCGGATCCTCGGTCTCATCCAGCCCCGCCAGAGCGAGGGCGCGGGTTTCGCCGTCGTCGTCCTCCAGTGCAAGGCGGAAAACCGCCGAGAAGTCCAGGCGGAAATCGTCGACGGTCGCGCTGCTCAGCGCGGAGACCAGCTTCCTGCGGTCTCCCGGTGCCAGCGCCGTTATCGCGCGGCCCGCCCTGGCCAAGTCCTCATCCAGAAGTCCCGACAAGGCACCCAGCGTCTCGGCGGGTGGCGCGCGACGGTCGTCTTCGAGTGCTTGCCACAGGGCTGCCGCCTGCTGGACGCGCTCGGCATCGAGACCAGGGTCAACAGCCTCGAGATCTGTGATCGGCAGGTCCTCCAGCGGTATCAGTTCTGCCATGGGCTTCTCTCCATGCTAGGGCAGCGGCACCGGCATAAAGATGTCCAGCAGGGTGATGCCCACGAAGAGCACCAGCATCGCCACAAAGGCGATCATATGGATGCGTTCCTCCAGCTTGGGGGTCAGCGCCCGCCCGCGGATGGCCTCGACCAGCGAGAATAGGATGCGCCCGCCGTCCAGTGCCGGGATTGGGATCAGGTTGAAGATTCCCAGGCTCACGCTGAGCATCACCAGCAGGTTCAGATAGGGGTAGGGGGCCTCCGCTTCGACGCTCTCGGCCACCGACTGCTCGGCGATCTGGCTGATGCCGATCACGCCCACGGGTCGCGCTTCGTTGAAGGGGATGCCCATACGGATCACGTAGAAGGGCAACTGGACGGTCATCAGCGTCATGTTGGTCATATAGCGGGTACCGTAGCGGATCGAGTCGCCCACCGAGTAGCGCGTCAGGTCGCCCGGTGCGTTCTGCTGGACGATCATCACGCCCATCGCGCCCTCGCCCTCGGGTGGGTTCGCCCGAGGCGTCAGCGACACGTCGAAGACCTCGCCGTCGCGGTCGATGGTCAGCGTCGTCTCCTGGCCCTTCACGGCGTCGATCGCGTCCAGTAGTTCGTCGGAAGCGCCCACGGCCTCGCCGTTCACGGCTACGAAGACATCGCCTGCCTGCAGGGCGGCCTCCGCAGCTGGCGACGCCGGCGCCACCTCGCCGATAGACGTCTGGATGCCGGGGATGCCGCTCATGAAGATCACGATCGCGATCAGCCAGGCCGTCAGCACGTTGGCCGCGGGCCCGCCCAGATAGATCAGGATGCGCTTCCACGGCTTCTTGGTGTAGAGGCTGTGGGCCACCGTATCCGGATCCAGCTCGTCTTGGTTCTCTGCGAAGACCGACTCACCCTCCATTCGGGCGAAGCCGCCGAAGGGGATCCAGTTGAGCGTGAACTCCGTTTCCGCCCACTGGAACATCTTGAAGGCGCGCGGGGGATAGCCGATGCCGAACTCGCGCACCCACACGCCCATGATCTTGGCCACGATCAAATGGCCGAACTCGTGAATCACCACCAGCGGGATCAGGCCCACGATGAACCCCATGATGGGGCCCAGGATGCTGCCCAATCCCTCTGTGAATGCTGTCATCTTTGTCTCCTTCTGTGTGCCGTTCGCCGGGCACGCTACCTAGCCTTCGATTATACCGCCCAGGGTGCCTCTGTCCACCACAGTGTCTGCTGAAGGCCATACGCCTGCTCACCAGGGCCTTGAGCGATGCCGGCCCCTTGCGCTGCCGCAGGCAATCGCCTATACTCGCCCGCAAGCTACCCTCGTCTGCCCCACCGTGCCGGGAGGAGATCTTGCTGCTCAGGCGCCGCCCGTTGCATTGCGCACGCTTGCCGGCTGCCCTCGGCCTGCTGGCCCTGGTGCTAGCCCTATCCGCTGCGCCGGCGCTCTGCTGCAGCCGGACCGCGCCCGGTGGCCCGCCCCTCGTCCTGGCCTTCTACCACGCTACCTACGATTGGGACCTATGGGCCACATCCATCTGCGACCAGCCGGCCCAGCTCTACGTCAGCGCCGACCTCGCCGCCATCCAGCGCCACGTCGCCGAAGCCCGTCGCGCCGGCATCGACGCCTTGGTGCAGGCCTGGTACGGTCCTCGCGTCGCCGACAACCCCACCGACCCCAACCTGACCGTGCTACTCGACGCCGCAGCCGAAGCCGGGGTGGGGGTCGCCGTCATGCTCGACATGACCGGCTCTCACCTCTCCTCGATGGATGACGTGGCGGCCGCTCTCACGGCCGTCGACGAGACGCGTGCCGATCACCCGGCCTACCTGCGCGTCTCCGGACGCCCGGTCGTGTTCTTGCTCGGCCAGGACCGGTTCTCGCTCGCCGCCTGGGAGGCGCTCCGCAACAACGTCGATCCCGGCGGCGGCATGCTCTGGATCGCGCAGAGACCCGCGGCGGGCGACGCGGCCCGGCTCTCGGTCTTCGACGGCCTCTTTCTCTACGACCTGGCAGACGGTGTCGCCGAGTCTACTCTTGTCGCCGCCGCTGCCGCCGAGGTCCGCGCGTGGAACAACGAAAACGCTGCCTCCCGGTTCTGGGTGGCCACCGTCCTGCCGGGGTATGACGACACCAGCCTGGTGGGTCAGGAGGAGCCGACGACCTACCTGCGCGATGACGGCGATGCCTACCGGGAGAGCTGGGAGCAAGCCGCTGCTACCGACCCGGACTGGATCGCGATCCGCAGCTACAATGGGTGGCCCGCCTGCACCCAGATCGAGACATCCGTCGCCTACGGTGAAACCTACCTCGACTTGACCGCCGAGCTGGCTGCTGCTTACCCCTTCCCTGGTACCCCGACGCCCGGCCCCACCACCACTCCTTTGACTCCCACCCCCACCATCACGACGACCGTGGTCGCCGCCACCCCGGCCCTGACTGCTACTGCGGTTCTCACGCCCACGCCCGTGCTCACACCCACCGCCACTCTCACACCCACCGCCACCCCTTTCCGGCTGTCCACCCCGACCTCCGAGCCTACGCCGCCCGCGACGCCGAAGCCCGGAGAGCCCACCTGGACACCATCACCGGTCCCCGCGACCACTGTCGGCCGCCCACCGGCCGGGTCCGATGGGGCGGAAGCCACGCCGACTCTGCTCCCCCGTCTTCCCGTCGAGGGCGCAGCTCCCCGCCGGTGCTCCCTGCTCCCCGCCCTCCTCCCTCTCTTCGTCGCCGTCGCCCTCCGCCGCCGCTAGACCCTCGGGCTCCGCCAACTGCAAGGGTCTCTGAGTGCGCCGTGGCTACGCGCCCCGCGCTCAGAACTCGCGGTCACCCATCACTCATCACGCGTTACTCATCACCCCCCAGGGCGTACGCATCTCAAACTCGAAAGCGACGTTGCGCGGCCCCAAACGACGACGCGATGAAGCATCTGACGACGATCTGCACCGAAATCTGCTACAGTGGCGACCATCAGCCACGAAAACCGTGCAGAGATCGGCGCTACTCAGTCCAGAAACGCGTTTCGGAAGCGCGGTCACGTCGCTGGGCACCCTCCCGGTGACCTTTGGAGGGGCCAAATTGAGATGCGTACGCCCTGCATCACCCCCCCTGTCCCTTCTCCCTGTCTGGTGGTATCATCACCCTCACCACACGAGCTGAGGAGGCCCTTCTCCATGTTCAAGACGCACAACTGCGGCGCCCTGCGCCCGGCCGATGCCGGGTCCACCGTGACGCTGGCCGGATGGGTACACCTTCGCCGCGACTTCGGCGGCGTCATTTTCATTGTCCTGCGCGACCGCTCCGGTCTGGTCCAGGTCGTCGTCAGCGGCGACGCCTCCCAGGAAGCCATTGCCGCCGCCGATCAGGCCCGCAGCGAGTACGTGCTCCAGATCGAGGGCACCGTGCAGCTCCGTCCTGCCGATCAGGTCAATGCCGACTGGGACACCGGCGAGATCGAGGTGGCCGCGACCTCGGTCACCGTCCTCAACACCTCCAAGACGCCGCCCTTCTACATCTATGATGACTCGCCCGTGGACGATCAGTTGCGGCTCCAGTACCGCTATCTGGATCTGCGCCGCGCACGAATGCAGCGCAATATGGTCTTGCGCCACAACGTCGTTCAGTTCCTGCGCCAGGCCCTGAACGACCGCGGCTTCCTGGAGATCGAGACGCCCTTCCTCTTTGTCTCCACACCTGAGGGCGCGCGCGACTACCTAGTACCCAGCCGTGTCCACCCGGGGCAGTTCTACGCTCTCCCGCAGTCGCCCCAGCAACTCAAGCAGCTCCTGATGGTGGCGGGGTACGAGCGCTACTACCAGATCGCTCGCTGCTTCCGCGATGAGGACCTGCGCGCTGACCGCCAGCCTGAGTTCACGCAGCTCGACCTCGAGATGTCGTTCGTCCACCGGGACGACGTCCTCGACCTGATCGAGGAGATCTTCACCGAGATGCTGCCGGTGGTGACACCACACAAGCGCTTGCTCACTCCCTTCCCCAGGCTCACCCACGCCGAGGCCCTGGAGCGCTTCGGCTCGGACAAGCCCGACCTCCGCTTCGGGATGGAGCTGGTGGACCTTACCGAGACGCTTGCCGGGAGTGAGTTCCGGGTCTTCAGCGCCACAGCCGCTTCCGGCGGTGCCATCAAGGCCATTGTCGCCCCTGGCTGCGTCGGCTACAGCCGGCGGCAGATCGACGAACTCACTGACATCGCCAAGGGGGAGGGCGCCCGCGGCCTGGTCGCACTGGGCTACACCGGAGACACCGTCAAGGGTTCCGCCGCCAAGTTTCTCACCGACGCCGAGCTCGCAGCCATCGCCGGGGCCACCGGTGCGGGAGAGGGTGACCTGGTCTGCATTGTCGCTGCCGATGCCGGTGTTGTCGCGGCATCGCTGTCTGCGCTGCGTCTCACCTTCCGCGATCAGCTGGACCTGGTCGACCACGATCTGGTGGCCTTTGGGTGGGTGCTTGACTTCCCCATGTACGAGTGGGATGACGAGGAGGAGCGCTGGACCGCGGCACATCACCCGTTCACCATGCCGCGCCCCAACACCTACGATAAGATGATGGATGATCCCCTGGCCGTGCTCTCCGATGCCTATGACCTGGTCTGCAACGGCCTCGAGCTTGCTTCCGGCAGCATCCGCGTCCACGATCCCAAGATTCAGTCTGACATCTTCCGCGTCCTCGGATACCCCGAGGAGGAGACCCAGGAGAAGTTTGGCCACATGATGGAGGCCTTCTCCTATGGCGCGCCACCCCACGGTGGGATCGCGCCCGGGATCGATCGTCTCACGCGGGTCTTGGCCGGCGAGCAGGACATTCGCGAGGTCATCGCCTTCCCGAAGACGTCACAAGCTGCCGACCTGATGGCCGGCGCACCGGCGGAGGCCACGGCGCGGCAGCTCGAGGAGCTTCACATCCGCATCGACGACTGACGCTTTCGGGGGAACCTTGCCACAACACGTGCTGCAGTCGCCGTCCTACAAGCTCACCTGGTTGCCGGATCGGGGCGTGTTTCGCCTCGAGAGCCCCGGACGTCGCGTGGAGGCCGGTGTCGGCGTCGAGTTCACCTGCCGGGGACGCAGGGCTGGTATCTCGTACGCAAACCTGACCGCGGGCCGGGCCGCTGTGAGCCAGGTGCGGGACGCTCAGGGCGACGCTGACGAGCTGCGCATTTTCTATCAGGAGGCCCAAGGGCTCGCGCTCTCCGTTCGCGTCCGGCTGTACGCTCGCCGCCCCTTTGTACTGGCTCGCGTCTCCTGCACCAATGTGGGCACCGAGCTGGTTCGCCTGAATCGCTACTTCCTTTCCACGCCGGATGATGGGATTTCCACCTCGGTCGAGCCGAACGGCTTCTACGTCAACGGGTGGCAATCCTGGTCCGAGACCGGTTTCTGCCCCGCCGGATCACGGCAGCGGACGCCCACACTGGCCGAGCGATGGCTTCAGGGACCTATGGTCCGCAATGCCCATACCCCACGATCAGTCCAGACTGATCGGTTCTGGAGCGAGACGGTCGGCGCCCTGGTCACACCGCGTGAAGCCCTCATCGGCGGTATTGCGTCCACGGCCCACCAGTTTGGCCAGATGGTCGGCGACCTGCGCGAGGGGCACCTTGGCGTGGTCCTCCAGACGCAGCTCGATGGCGTGCCCCTGGCGGTTGGGGAGTCGAGACGGTCCGAGTGGTTCTATCTCGAGTGGGTGCCCCTGCCCACCGGCGACCCATTCGCACAATATGCCCACGCGGTGACCAGGTCCATGGGCGTGCCTCGGCGCGGCGAGCCGCCCATCGGCTGGTGCTCGTGGTACATGTACGGGTCCGACGTGACCGAGCCCAACGTCATAGAGAACCTGGCCTCTGCGGCGCTCCTGGCCGACGAGCTCCCGCTCCGCGTGATTCAGCTCGACGATGGCTATCAGGGCGCCTGGGGGGATTGGGACAGCCGCAACGACCGTTTCCCACACGAGTTGCGATGGCTGGCGGACCGGATTCGGGGGTCCGGCTTCGAGCCGGGGCTCTGGCTGGCGCCGCTTGTGGTTGAGCGCGGCTCGAGGATCGCCAAACAGCATCCGGAGTGGCTGCTCAGACGGGCCCCTCGGCATCCCGTCTCGGCCGGCCTGGTCTCCAACTTCATCGGTCGTGCCCTCGACCCGACGCACCCCGAGGTCCTGGACTACGTCAGGGAGACAGTCAGGACCGCCGTCGAGGAGTGGGGCTACCCCTATCTCAAGCTGGACTTCATGTACGCGGGTGCGCTGCGCGGCCGCCGCTACGATCCCACGCTCACCCGCGCGCAGGGACTGCGCCGCGCCTTCGAGGCTATACGCGAGGCCGCGGGACCTCAGACCTTTTTGGTGGGCTGCGGTGCCCCCCTGGGGCCCGCGGTGGGCATGGTCGATGCCATGCGCATTGGTCCTGACACTGCGTCATCGTGGCGCCCCGACTTCAGAGGGGTGGGTCGGTTTGTCTCCCAGAATCGGTCTCTGCCCAGCCTTCGAAACAGTATGCGATCCATCGCCACCCGCGCTTGGATGCACGGCCGCCTGTGGCTCAACGATCCCGACGTGCTTGTCATGCGCGATAGGCAGACATCGCTGACCCAGGACGAGGTCGTGGCCCAGACCACCTTGATCGGGCTCAGTGGGGGACTGACGCTGCTCTCGGATGATCTCGACGACGTGCCACCGGAACGTCGGGCGCTGGCTGCCGCGCTGATCCCGCCTCTCCTCGATGGCATGGACGTGTTTGACCTGCTCACGAACAGCTCGCCCGAGCTGGCCGTGGTGCCCGTAGCCCGTCCGTGGGGGCGCTGGCGACTGGTGGCCCTCTTCAACTGGACCGAACAGCCCATGGAGCGGGAGCTCCCCGAGGCCGTCTCGTTGGACGAGCGCAAGGCCTACCACGTCGTCGATTTCTGGGAACGCCGTTACTTCCTCATGGCACAGGGGGCGCTGCGCCCTGTGCTACACCTGCCGCCGCACGGCGCGGTCCTGCTGGGGATACGCAAGGTGCGCGAGGGACCGCACTTGGTCGCCACCACCTTCCATATCTCTCAGGGCGCCGAGATCACGCGTCACGAGATCGCCGAGCAGGCGCTGGCGCTCGATCTGGACCTGGGGCGTACCGCCAAGGGCGCCGTCTGGCTGGCGCTGCCGTCTCGTCCCTCCCATGCAGCCCTCAACGGCGATCCCCTGCCCGACAAGGCCATCCGCGCCATCGCTCCGGGTGTCTGGTCCATCACCTGCCGCATCCCCAACACCGCCACCCTTGCGGTCTCCTGGGCTCAAGACACCTCGCCGTAGCTTCTGCCGCGGTCCTCTACAACAGCGGATTGCTTGTGCGCCAGCGTCTTGCGCAGCCGCTTCGCCACCGCCTGCAACGGCGCTCCCATCAACAAGTCCGGCGTACGCGGCCTCGGCAGCCCAACCTCCACGACCGCCGTCACCCGCCCGGGCCGCGGACTCAACACGACGACCCGGTCCGACAGCAGCGCCGCCTCCTCCACATTGTGCGTCACCATCAGCACCGTGGGCTGTGACCGCTCCCAGATTCTGAGAAGCTCCACGGCCATATGCTCGCGTGTCAGTGCATCCAACGCGCCAAACGGCTCGTCCAGCAGCAACAGCTGCGGATCCTGGCATAGCGCGCGCGCGATCGAGACCCGCTGCGCCATCCCGCCGGACAGGTTCGCCGGGTACTCGCCTGCGAAGTCGCTCAAGCCCACCAGCCCCAGCAGCTCGGCCACGCGTCTGTCGACATCGTCTCGCCGCGACCCCGACAGGGCAAGCGGCAGGGCCACGTTTGCCGCCACCGTGCGCCAAGGCAATAGTGTCGGCTCCTGAAACACCAACCCGATACTGCGCTTGCCCCCGCGTTTGGCCGGTGTCAGCGGGCCCGCCCGTCCCACCACGATCTCCCCGCTCGCGGGCTCGATCAGGCCCGCCACCAGCCGCAGCAGCGTTGACTTCCCGCATCCCGATGGCCCGATCAGACACACGAACTCGCCGCGGGCCACGCTGAAGGTCACGCTCTCCAGGGCGTCGAGCCTGCCCAGACGGCTCGTGAACTGCGCGCTGACGTCGCTGATGCGTAGCAACGTGCCCGGCTGCTCCCCCAGAGCGCTACTCGCCGCGTGGTCGGCCATCTCAGCGCTGACTAGTCCCCGCTCGCAACGAACGCGTTCGTGTACAGCTCCGCCACCGGAACCGCCGTCTCGACCATCCCGGCCGCCACCATCACGTCCTGCGCCCGTTGCCAGGCCTCGGTCGTCATCCGACCGGGGGTCGGCGTCGCCCAGAGTGCCATAGACCGCTCGAGCACGGCGCGCTGTAGCGGCGCTACCGCCTCCAGCCCCTCGATGTACTCGTGACTGATCTCGAACGCGGCATCGGGGTCGGCCATTACATCGCTCAATCCGTGTAGGAAGGCGTCCACGAAGCGCTGCGCTTCCTCCGGATGTTCGTCTATGTAGGCATCGCTGCTCACCAGGCCCACCGAGACCAGGCTCGCGTAGTCAGAGACCCACACGCCGTTGTAGGCGATGCCCTCCGTATCCAGCACCGCGGGCGCGTTGTTGGCATAGACCACCACCGCGTCCACCGTGCCGCTGGTCAGCGACGCCAACTGCGTATAGCCGATGGCCTGCAGGTCGATGTCATCCTCGGTCAGTCCGCCGGCGTCCAGCAGTGCCAACAGCCCGATGTAGGAGGCACCGAACGTCTCGGGGATGCCCACAGTCAATCCGGCCAGGTCCCCCGGTGCCGCGAGCGGCGTCGTCGCCAGTGAGATCACGCCCACGGGGAACCGTTGGTACCACAAGGCGATGCCTTTAACCGGCAGCCCCTTGGCCCGCGCCTGGATGACCTGCTCCAGGCTGGAGACCGTGAACGGTATCTCCCCGGAGGCTACGAGTTGGATGCCGTCCGTCTCATACCGGTAGTCGAACGTCACGTCGAACCCCGCATCCGCCAGGTAGCCGCGCTCCTTGGCCACATACCAGGGACTGAACTGGACATTGGCCACGTACCCCATTGGCAGCGAGATCGCTTCCATCCCCATCGGCTGGGATGTACAGCCCGCCACGACCGCGAGTAGCGCCCCAACCGCCACTATCACCTGCACTGTCTTCTTCACACTCATCTCCATCTCCCGATCCCCAAGGCTTCCTGAACGCATTCTGCGCTTTCCCAACTACGCCTGTCCCCGCAACACTGCCCGCTCCACCAGCGCGAACCCACCATACACCGCCGACGCAATCGCCATCAGACAGAAAATCGCCGCGAACATCATCGGCAGGTCATACAGGTTCTGTCCCTGCTTCACCAGATACCCCAATCCCTCGGTGGACGCCACGAACTCACCCACGACCGCGCCCATCCCCGCCAACGTCCCTCCCACCTTGAGTCCTGCCACGATCGACGGCAGCGCGGCCGGAATCTCCAGGTGCAGCAACGTCTGTCCTCGGCCGGCGCTGAGCAGCTTGAACAGATCCCGCAGCGGCGGATCGATGGTCCGCAGGCCGGTGGTCACGTTCACCAGAATCGGGAAGAACACGATCAGCGCGCACACCACGACCTTCGACGTGGTGCCTGACCCGAACCAGACCGTCAGAAGTGGTGCGAGGGCCACGATGGGAATGGCCTGAGAGACGGCGATAATCGGCTCGAACAGCGCCGCCAACAGTCTACTGTGAGCCACTGCATATCCCAGCACCAGGGCGACGATTGTCCCCACTGCCAGGCCGAGCCCCATTTCTAGGAGTGTTACACCGGCGTGGTGAGCGATCGCGCCGCTGGCCACGAGCTCGCCCAGTCGACCCAGTACCTCTCCGGGGGTGGGGATGAGGAAGCGGCGCGCGCTGCCGGCGGACAGTAGCACAGCTACCTGCCAGATTGCCAAGAGCAACAGCGCGGATCCAAGGTAGGCTGGGGCACCCGGCGGCGCCCTGCCGGACTGTGCCGGAGCGGCCCTGTAGGTTGTCTGGCTGCCCAGATCGCTGCCCATTGTCACCCCTCTGCTTCCATGCAAGACGCCCCGAAGCTCAGCTTCGGGGCATCAGACTCACTCACACAGAGCACCTCTTCTTCCATCCGGACTGTACCGTCGGCCTCGGACTTCCACCGAGTCAACAGACGTGGCCCAGCGGCCTGGTCTGTGCGCGGGCTCGTGTCGCTGTCGCGACACCTACCGCCGGTCGGGAGTTGCCCACGTGGGTCCGCCCACGCGCGCTCACCCTGCCCCGAAGAAGGCATTTCCTGGCAGTATATCACAACCCGTCCACCGTGCACCCTCGTGTGGTCGGGCCAGATCCCAGTGGCTTGGCGAATCCCAAGCGTCAGACTGCGTTGGCCCGCGCGATCTTGACAGAAATCGCCTCTGTGATAGAATCCAGCTTCGTTGCAGGGGGACACTCCGCAGCGAAGAACCTTGGCAGGACAGGTCGACAAGTCGGTTGCCCACGCAGCTCGGATCGCTTCTCCCTTGACGGGAAAACGACCCTGTGGTAGACTTGTCGCCACGTAAGGACGAAAGATTGCAGGCAGAACTGCTCCCGAAGCGAGGGGTAAGCTGCCGGGCCGATGCGCCGGGTATGCGCAGTGTGCATACAGAGCATCGGTCTTTTTGTCCGCCCAACGCGAAGCGCCGCAGGCGCGGAGCATTGGCGCGAACCTTAACAACTGAATAGTAGCAGGAACAGAAGCTAGCAGCGAAAGCGGAGCCGAGAGGTTACGTTTGAGAGAGAGAAAAGCTCCACGAAAGTGGAGGGAGAGCCAACAACGGAGAGTTTGATCGTGGCTCAGGATGAACGCTAGCGGCGCGCTTAATGCATGCAAGTCGAGCGATGAGGCCCCT
>Ga0180435_10000723_pt1 | contig 35028 bp, 23 predicted proteins | sample SS_ome_3_FD_132467 | JGI IMG/M metagenome (GOLD analysis project Ga0180435, IMG submission 132467) | Hypersaline lake sediment archaeal communities from the Salton Sea, California, USA - SS_3_S_1 metaG | ecosystem: Environmental > Aquatic > Non-marine Saline and Alkaline > Hypersaline >... | reverse complement strand
GGCCGGTCTCGATTTCTCGCTGGTCGATCGGATCTGGATCTCCGGCGGGTTCGGGCAGTATCTGGATATCGACAAAGCCGTTACCATCGGATTGCTGCCCGACATCGACCGGAATAAATTCAAGTATCTGGGCAACAGCTCCATCGGCGGCGCCTATATGGCCCTGCTCAGTGATGAATACCGTAAAGAAGCCCGTGAAATATCGAACGGCATGACCTATATCGATTTTTCCAGCAGCAGCCAGTTCATGGACGAATATACATCGGCGCTGTTTTTACCGCACACCAACCGAGAAACCTTTCCGAGCGTTAAGCCAAAGTCCCAAAGTTGACCTTGCGGTTTGACATAGTGGAAAATGACAATTAATTTTAACATTTAGGTTTGTTGCCTGTTGCTGTCACCTGGCTTCATCATTACGGTAAGTGTTCATTTTGAACCAGCCAAAAAGGATTTATCATGTCATTCATTGTCGCCAAAAATTTGAAAAAGAACTATATTGCTGGAGATATCACGGTGGAAGCCATCAGGGGCATCGATTTCAGTATTGATCCGGCGGCTTTTGTCTCCTTTGTAGGGCCCTCCGGCAGCGGCAAATCCACCCTCTTGAACATGATCGGGTGCCTCGACCCCCCTACGGACGGGGCATTGAAAGTAGTCGACAGCGATATCACCCATCTGGATCGCAAAGAGGCGGCCCGCTTCCGGGGCGATAATATCGGTTTCGTGTTTCAAGACTTCAATCTGATTCCCGTTCTGACCGTCTATGAAAATGTGGAATATCCGCTCCAGATGGTGCAAAACTGGGAGGCAAACAAGCGCAAAAAACGCGTTCAGGATCTGTTGGCAGCCGTGGGGATGGCCGACCAGGGCGGCAAGTACCCGAGTCAAATATCCGGCGGGCAAAAGCAGCGCGTGGCAGTTGCCAGAGCCCTTGTGACCAATCCCAAACTCGTGCTGGCTGATGAACCCACAGCCAATCTGGATCGGGAAACTGCCATGCGTATCATCGACCTGATGAAAACCATGCGGGATGAATTTCAAACCACCTTCATCTTTTCCACCCATGATCCCAAAGTTGTCCAGAACGCTGAAATCATATTCACCCTCGAGGATGGCAAATTGTTAAATCATTCTGCCGCCGATGGAGCCAACCATGAATAATATGTTTAAACTCGCCGCACGCAACCTGAAGCGATACCGGCGCCGTACCTTTCTAACAGCAACGCTGATTACCCTTGGCGTGGTGGCCGTTCTTTTGTTCATCTCTATTTCCGGATCGTTTAAATCCATGATGATTGGCCAGATCACCGATTCCATGCTGGGACATTTGCAGGTGCATCGCAAAGGCTATCTGGCCTCCATTGACAGTCTGCCGCTCAACCGGAATCTGAACGCCAAGCAGATTAATAAAGTTCGCCAGATTCTCGATAACGAACCGGCCATAAATTCCTACTCCATGCGGATCAAAATGGGCGCCATGTTCAGTAATTTCACTGAAACCACCAACATCCGCATCAATGCGGTTTCACCTGCAGCGGAGCTCAAAACAGTGCCCTTGCTCTCCAAAAGAATTCTGAAGGGTCAAAAAGAGGGTCTCATCCGCAAAGGCGAGATCTTAATACCGGAGTTGATCGCCAAGGCCATGAAGACCAAGGTGGGGGATACCATTGTGCTGGTGGCAAACAACAAAGACGGTTCGGTAAACGGCGTCACCCTGCTCGTGCAAGGCGTTCTGGAGGGTATTTCCGGACCGGGTGGCCGTGATGGCGTGATTCACTTGGATGATGCCAAAGCCTTGCTTCGCATAACCGAACCGGAAATCAGTGAAATCGCCATCCGCGCAAACGACATCGGTGACCTTCCGGCCATTTATCAAAAATTAAAAACTTTACTGGAACCCCTAAAAAATAATAAGGACCAACCTATATATGAGGTTCATTCCTGGGAAAAACTATCGCCATTTTTCAATATCGCTAAAATGATCGACCTGATGACCTTTTTCATCAAAGTCATGCTGGTGGCGATCGTTTTGGTCAGTATCATGAATGTAATGATCATGGCGGTGTATGAACGTGTCAATGAAATCGGAACCATATCTGCCATCGGGACCTTGCCGGGCAGAATTTTGGGCATTTTTGTCATGGAAGGATTTCTTTTGGGAATTCTGGGAACTTTTGTCGGTACCATCATCAGCCTTATCAGCATCGCTGTTTTGAATGCCGCCAAAATCACCTTTGATTTTGGGCGGCAGACAGGATTGATCCTAGCGCCCACAATAGCATGGGGTGATGTTGTGATGGTTGTTTTCATTGTCATCGGAATCGCCGTTTTTGCAAGCCTGCAACCGGCTTACAAAGCGGCAAAAATGGACCCCATTGAGGCTTTGCGCCACGTTTAAAGGTGAAATGATGCCTAAATCAAAACAGGTAAATGTTATCTTGTGCGGAGACCTTTTATCTTATTGTAAAATTCTCGGTTTTTTAGCGCTTATGGTTATACTGGGTTCCCCGAGCACGTCGCAGGCGCTTGATGGGAATGAAATTCTTAAAATGGTTGACAGAAACCTTCAGCCGGCCGCTTATGAGATGTATCGCAAGCTGATCAACATCGAACCGGATGGCAGCAAAAAAGAATTCGTTCTCTATACGGTCAAGAAAGGACAGGACAAGATGGTTGCCCTTTTCTTGTCGCCCGCCAGTGAGAAGGGACGATCGACCCTGCGTTTGGGAGAAAACATGTGGCTGTATATTCCCAATGTGGGTAAGCCCCTCAGAATCACCAGTCTCCAGTCAGTTGTGGGTGGTGTGTTTAACAACTCCGATATTTTGAGACTCGATTACAGCTTGGAATATAATGTTGATAAAATTCAAGATGATGGCAGCCAGTACACGTTAGAACTGAAAGCCAAGTCCGCGTCAATCGCCTATGACCGTCTGAAAATGGGCGTTGACAAGCAGCGGATGGTACCTACGGCCATCGCGTGCTACGCGGCCAGCGGCATGCTGATCAAAACGCTGTATTATAAACAGGTCAAGGATTTTGGAAACGGGCTGGTACGGCCTTCTGTTCTGGAAACCGACAGCCCGCTTTACAAAGGATACAAATCCGTCATGATCTATGCCAAAATCAAAAACAAAGAATTGGCGGACGAGGTCTTTTCCCTGAACTTTTTGCCGCAAGTAGATGAACTTCGATGAATTGCCGAATCCGGCATTGTATATTCGCTTTCGTTTTCCTGTGCTGCTTGCCCCTATTCGTCGTTTCCCCCGGCGTCACTGCAGCGGAGGAATACAGCTTCGATCTGGACGATTTTGAGAAAAAACCCCTCGAATGGGGTGGGCACTTCGAACTGCAATGGTCCGGCATGGATCTGAACCAGGATGGCGCCCTTTATAAGCTTGAATATTTCGATGATCCACGCGAAACCCTGAATCGCTTCTCCACCACCCTGCAGTTTGACGGCAGCTTACAGGAAGAAAATGCATCTTTCAATTGGCTGCTTCAGGTATCTGCTTCACAGGACGAGATAGACTATGAGGAAACCGCTGACTTTCTCGAAGCCTACGCCCGTTTCACGCCATCACCAACCATGACCCTCAACATCGGTAAAAAAAATTACAAATGGGGCAAGGGCTATGCCTGGAACCCGGCTAGTGTTATTGACCGCCCTAAAGATCCCAACAATCCGGAAGATGCGCTGGAGGGGTATACAGGTTTTGCGGTGGATCTGGTAAAAAGTTTTGATGGCGCAATGCAAACCGTCGCACTCACCACCGCATTCATACCAGTCACCGACGATTTAAATGATGATTTTGGCGAAACCGGGAAAAATTTCGCAACCAAATTGTATTTGCTCTACAAGGACACGGATATCGATTTCATCTGGTTCAATGGCGATAGCCGCCCGCAAACATTTGCCGTGGATTTTTCAAAAAACCTGGCCACCAATTTCGAAATCCATGCCGAACTGGCTCACACGCCTGAGCAAAAGAAAAAAATACTATCCGATGACGGCACAGTTGACATCCAAGAAATTGCCGATACCAGCTATCTCTTGGGCCTCCGCTATCTAACCGAGAGCGATATTACCACCATTGTCGAGTTCTACCACAATGGCGACGGGTACTCTCAGGATGAAATGGATCGTTTTTATCAACTCGCCACAGATGCCCATGACGAATTTGCGGACACGGGAAACAAGTCCGCCCTGTCTCAAGCTAAAAATTTAGCCCAGGAAGGATATGGACGCAGCCAATCGGGGAAAAATTATCTCTACATCAAAATAACCCAGAAGGAACCGTTTGATCTGCTTTACACGACACCCGGAATTATAGCCACCGTGAATCTCGAAGACCACAGCTATACCCTAAGTCCTGAAATTACCTACACCGGCATGACCAATTGGGAGTCGCGTTTGCGGTTCACCTATCTGGAAGGCAGCCGATTCAGCGAGTACGGTGAAAAGCAGAATGAGACCAAGGTCGAAATGCGAATCCGTTATTTTTTTTGAACGCAACTTTCGGCTTCTAACAACCAGTTTTGTATTGGACTTTTCTTATTAATGGCGGGTACTTCCAATAGAACAGACTAGCAGTGTCTGACGAGTTCTTTGTCGTGAGGGTCATAACTTATACGGCATCGCTGGCAATAGAGTTCCGGTCTATCAATCCGGCATCGCATTGAACGTAATTTCGTACCGCATTTTGGGCAACGGTACGCAAAAGCCTCTGATTTTTCCACCATCGCGTCCTTCTGTTTAATCTGCCTGTTGCATCAAGTGGGCTAAATTAAATCAATCTAGCCGCACTTGGTAAAGCCGCAATAATGACACTTCATGCAGCTTTCTTCGAAACTGATTTTCTGCCCGCAATCGGGACAGGCTTCCCCCTTCAAGGAGTTTGCATACCCACTTTTATTGTGAAAGCCGTCCGTCAGGTAACGTTTTTCCAGGACTCTGGCGACGGCATCCGGTATGGAGAGCACCAGGCCCCCTTCTTGAAAAACAGGATATTCGCCGCCAATGCCTTTTAACTGATCGATGATTTCTTCCACATTCACCCCGGATCGCAGGGCCAGCGAAACCAAGCGGCCAATGGCCTCGGTTTTGGCTGTTGTGGACCGCCCGGATTTGCCGATGGTGGCGAAAACTTCAAAGGGCTGGCCTTCAAACTCCGTCACGGTCAGATAGAGATTACCGTAACCGGTTTTAATGCGGGAGGTAAATCCCTCGAGGGTATCCGGACGTTCACGTACGGCTGTCTGCCAGCTTTTTATAACGCTGGGTTCCTTGCTGGTGGAGAGCACTTGGTTCTTTTTACTGCCATCGCGGTAGATGGTGACACCTTTGCAGTCCAGCTCGTAAGCCAAAGAGTAAATTTTACGGACATCCGCGATGGTGGCATCATGGGGTAAATTAACGGTTTTGGAAACCGCATTATCGGTATGTTTTTGGAAAGCCGCCTGCATACGCAAGTGCCATTCCGGGGTAATATCGTGGGCCGTTACAAACACCCTGCGGATATCTTCTGGAATCTCGTCCAGGTCATGGATGCTTCCCTGCCGTGCAATTTTATCCATCAATTCCTGGGAGTGGAAGCCCTGTTCCCTGGCAATTTTCTCAAAATACGGATTGACCTCCGTCAATTTATCGTTGTCCATGACATTGCGAACATAGCTGAGCGCAAATACTGGCTCGATACCGCTGGAACATTCCGAAATGATACTCAAGGTTCCGGTGGGCGCGATGGTCGTCGTGGTCGCATTGCGATAAGCATCGCCGTTCTGGCCCACATAAACGCTTTGATTAAAATTTTTAAAGGCCCCGCGTTCCTGAGCCAGCTTTTTAGAGGCCTCGTGGGATGTCTTTTGAATAAACGCCATCACGGTTTCAGCAAGCTCTAATGCAGCTTCCGAGTTGTAGGGCACGTTCAGGCGAAAAAGCAGGTCGGCAAATCCCATAACCCCCAGCCCGATCTTGCGATTGCCTTTCACCATGGCATCGATTTCGGCCAATGGATATTTTGACATGTCGATGGTGTTGTCCAGGAAGCGGACCGCATTGGTAACAACCGCTTCCAAAGCCGGGTAGTCCACGACCGGTGCATCGCCGTTGGTGTCGACAAATCTGGCCAGGTTTATGGAGCCCAAGTTGCAGGCTTCCAGGGGCAGCAGGGGCTGTTCGCCGCAGGGATTGGTGCTTTCAATGCTTCCAAGGCCGGGAGTCGGATTGTCACGGTTGATCCGATCCAGGAAAATAATACCGGGGTCACCGGTGTCCCAGGCTTGGTCTACCAGGGTAGTAAAGACGTCGACCGCCTTGAGCTCACCGGCTTTTTTCCCGTCATAGGGGTCGATCAGATCATAGGCGCTGTCCTTTTTGACAGCCTGCATAAATTCTTCGGTTAATCCCACCGATATATTAAAATTGTTCAGGTCGCCATCAGTCTTTTTACAGGTGATGAACTCCATGATATCCGGGTGGTCGATCTTTAATATGGCCATATTGGCACCCCGGCGGGTGCCCCCCTGCTTAACCTGCTCGGTTGCCGTGTTAAAAATTTTCATGAAGGAGACCGGGCCCGAAGCCACGCCGCCGGTAGTACCCACCCGACTGTCCTTGGGGCGTAGACGCGAAAATGAAAATCCGGTGCCGCCGCCGGATTTATGTATCAAGGCCGCATTTTTGAGCGCGTCAAAGATACCATCCATGCTGTCTTCCACCGGGAGCACAAAACAGGCCGCCAACTGACCCAGCCTTCTGCCGGCGTTCATGAGGGTCGGCGAATTGGGTAAAAATTTGAGCTCCGTCATCATGCGGTAAAATGTTTCTTCCATTTTTTTGACGGTTTTTGCATCCCCATATTTTTTTTCGGCACGTGCAATGTGACGTGCTACGCGGGTGAACATCTGCCTGGGAGATTCCACCAACTTGCCCTTACTGTCCTTTTTTAAATAGCGCCGTTTCAATACGCGCTTGGCATTGTCGGAAAGAACCAGATCATTTTTAACAAAAATGGAGGGGCTTAATTTTAGCGAGTAGATATTTTTTAGTCCGGCTTCTTGTAACCGGGCACCAACCATTTCGTCCATTGCCGGTAGCGTGATGGTTTCCAGCTTGGTCTGGTTGATGGCTTCGCGGATAAATTTGCTGATCCCGAGCGCCTTGTCCTTGTCGATGCGATTCTCCTTTACCAGGTTGTTGGTAAAGAGCGTGTCATCCCATTTATAATCAGTTAAATCGATGCGTTCATTATCGGTAACCAAAAATTTTCGTTTTTGACCCATAGTGCACTCCAGTACAGCCGCTCAAAGAAATCGATTGGATAGTCACCCTCAAAATGAGGTTAACGTGGTTTGCAGACCGAAACGTAGACTTCCTAATTTAATAATCGAATGCTGTTTTTGCGCCCACCCGCAAATCAGAAAATAACAATCGGTTCAGAAAATAACATAAGTACTTCAACAGGAATTGTATAGCTGGTTGTTTGCGGGTGGGCACGAACCAACAAGAAAAACAAATCTCACACTATATATGGTATGTCAATGAAAAACGCACACTATATCTTCGAATTATTTGCATGTAATGCTAATTTAGTAGCTTTGACACGAGCTTCCGTATTGCCGGGAGCCCCAGGGTAAGGTTCGTTCCGATTGCGATACGATATTGCCAAATGAAATTTAAACGGCCTCTCTTCTTTTGAAACCTGAAACACGATTTTAATGGCTGCGCAGAAAAACCATCTCTGAAACTTCGGCCACGGTTTGATTCTCCTGGACCAGTTCCACCTGAACCCGGGCGATCCGGCCCTGGGTATCGATGACCCGCGCCACGGCGATCACGTCTTTGGCTGGATCCGCCGCCTGTAAGAATTTGAGTTCACAATTCAAGGGTAAGCCCACGCGCCCCAGGGAGTTGGCGACCGCGGCCATGGTCTGTTCTGCCAATGTAAATAGTGCCCCCGTGTGGGTGTAACCCAAAAAATTCGGCAGTTGAGCCGTGCCGGGCATGCGAGCCGTAGCCCGTCCGGCTTCAAATTTGGTAAACTGGATCGATAGCGCTCGCGCCAGCGGGGACACCTCCAGGGCACTTTTGAGTACCGCCAGGTCTTCTGCTTGAATGGCATTGTGGACAGCGCCCGGTTCTTCCGCCGATGATGTGGCCGCGAGTTTGTGTCGATTGCGCTCTTCAACACCCCGTACCAGCCAGGAAACAGCCTCATTGTACGGCGTGGGGATACCCAATTGACGACCTTCGGAAACGATCACCTCATTTAAATTGCCAACCTCGGTGGGTCGCCCGGCTTCCACATCCTGAAGCATGGAAACACGATTATCCTTGGTGGAACCAAAAGCCTTCAGGGAAAAATCCAAAGGATCGTCCAGTTCAGGGAAATCAAGTCCTTTGGCCTTTGCCACCTGGCTCAGCTCACGGGACAACGCTTCGATGATCTGAATCGATGGTTCATGCTTCACCGCAATACCACCGGTCAAGCCGGTGAGCGCGGCCACAATATTGGTGGACACATTGGCGATTAACTTTTTCCAGATGACACTGTTAATATCCGGCGCGCTCTGAACATCCAGCCCAGCTGTCTGGAATTTTGCAACCATGTTCTCGAAACCTGGCCGCGAAACACCGTCGTAGGGTCCGATCACCAGCAAAGGACCCAGGCCGCCCACATAGCGGACCTCGTTCATGCTCACGGGCATGCCCGAGTGGGCCGTGATACCGCCGATCACGCGCTCCGGTCGCACCCTTTCGGCGATAGCCTCCAAATTTCCCAGGCCGTTTTGGACGGATAAAACAAGGGTGTCGTCACCGATCAAGGGCCTGGCACTCTCGATGGCGGACCTGGTATGGTAGCCTTTAACCGCGATCATCACCACGTCCTTGACGCCGACCTCATCAACATTGGAACTGATGGCTATCTGGGTATGCGTCCGCTCACCATCCGGCCACTGCAGCCACAATCCTTCTCTTTTTATGAGACTGACCCGCTCTTCCAAGACCTCGATCAAGGTCACCTTGAATCCTTTTTGCAGGAAAAGGCCCCCAAAGATGGATCCCAACACACCGGCACCGACGATTGCTATGTCCACGACATTCCTCCCGTTGAATCGGTCACAGTTACAGGTTTCAGGAAAAACAAGTTCTTCACGACAAACAAATCTCAATCGAGTTTGGCTGCCCCACGGCTAAGGCTACATTAACAAATTGTGTAATTCGGCCCGCCCCCACCCTCCGGACAATTCCAAATGATATTGTCGTAGGGGTCTTTGATTTCGCAGGTTTTGCAGTGCAGGCAGTTGGATGGGTTCAGTTTGAGCCGTGCTTCGCCTTCGGTCGCCATCTCGTAGACCTGCCCCGGGCAAAAACGCGTACACGGATTCTGGTAGGTTTGCCGACATTGGTTGAGACAAATGTCCATGTCCAGCACATCCAAATGACAGGGTTGATCTTCCTCGTGCTGGGTCCCCGACAGGTAGACCCCCGTCAACTTGTCCACATAGAGCTCGCCATCATAGGTTTGATCCTTTTCAAGGGCTTCATGCGTGGAGGCTTGCCGGGCCCGTAAGGTGCTGCTATCTTTTTCAATGGGCATGGGATCGCTGAATCCGCGGCCCTTGGTCAGATACTGGGCGCCGATGTGAAAAAATTTGCCAACTCCTTTTTTACTCAATGCCTGGGAAAAATTACGGGCCGCCCAGAGCTCCTCCTGAATCCAGCTGGCTTTGACTTTGGATTCATACGTGTTCAAGACATCCACCGAGACATCGTCGGCCGCAAAGGCCGCCATGATGGTTTCGGCCGCCAGCATGCCCGATTTCATAGCGGTGTGGATACCTTTCAAGCGCTGGATGTTCAGCATGGAAGCGCTATCGCCAACAAACAACGCGCCGTTCACCGCCAGTCGGGGCATGGTATAATATCCGCCGGCGGATAGGGTCTTGGCGCCCTGCTGCAGCACCTTGCCGCCCTGGATGATGTCGGCGATCAGGGGATGATGTTTTAACTGGATAAATGCTTCATAGGGTTCCAAAGACGGATTGGCATAATCCAAACCGGTTACCAAGCCGAGTGAAACCCGATTGTCAGCCATCTGGTATAAGAAACCGCCCCCCTTGGTATCCATGCCCAGGGGATAGCCGAAAGTATGCACGACACGAGTGGCTGAATTTAAAAATTCGCTTGCCTCCGGCAGCCGGATCACTTCCTTGATGGCGGTTTCAAAGATTTGCGGCATACGGTCTGAAAAGATCCCCAGCCGATTGCCGACTTCGCGGATAAGGCTGCCCTTGGGACCCTCTCCGAAAACGGTCACGCGAGCGGTGAGATCAACACCCGGTTCATAGGTGCCCTTTTGCTGACCGTCTTTACCAATCCCCTTGTCTCCGGTGACCACACCCAAGACAGTCTGGCCAGCCGCATCAAAGATGACTTCCGTACCCGCAAAACCCGGAAAAATCATGATTCCCAAAGCTTCGGCCATTTCCCCCAGCCAGCGTGTGAATTGAGATAAACTGATGATGTGGCATCCGTGGTTATGCATATAGGCCGGCGTATAGGGAACCGCAAACTCGCCCTGGGGTGTCAGGTAGTAAAATTCGTCCTTAAGATCGGAGTATTCCAGGGGACATCCCTTATCCTGATAGTCCGGCATCAGCTCAGCCAAGGCTTTGGGATCCAGAATGGCGCCACTCAAGCTATGGGCGCCGATGGTGGATCCTTTTTCAATCAGGCCGATTTCAATTTCCATACCTTGTTTCTGGGCCATCTGCATCAGGTGGATGGCGCCGGCTAAATTGGCAGGACCGCCACCCACAAACAACACATCCAGTGGCATTTCTTCTCTTTGGCTCATATTTCGGCTACCTCCTCATGACGACTTCAGGCTATTAGGCGTTTAGGCTGCCAGGCTGTTAGCAGCTAATCGTATAGCAGCCTAATCACCCAATTCGCTATCGGTTGAATCCTTGGATCCTAATTTTAATGGTCTATATAGCAAATAGCTGTTGACGACAACAACGTATTTGTTCAAAACTCTTGGCTATCATCACCGCATTACCATGGGTTAAAAATATGAACGAATCCGGAATAGGCGTGAAAACGGTCTGGTCCAGCTGCAATGTCAATTGCGGCAGCCGCTGCCCTGTGCGCGTGCATGTAAAAGACGGCCGGATTGTGCGCGTAGATCCGGACAACACCGGCGAGGGCGCCTACGGAACCCATGAAATCAGGGCTTGTCTCCGCGGCCGCGGCCTGCGTCGATGGATCTATTCTGAAGATCGTTTGCTATATCCCTTAAAAAGAATTGGCCCCCGTGGAGAGGGAAAATTTAAACGTATTTCTTGGGATGAAGCCCTGGATACCGTGGCTGAAAAACTCAAGCGGGTCATCAGAACTTACGGTAACGAAGCCGTTTTCCGCATATATGGCACGGGTAATTTAGGGGGGGTTGTATCTTCACGCGACCAGATCGACCGCTTGATGAATTTACTGGGCGGCCAGCTGAATTATCACAACAACTACAGCAACGCCCAAATTCACCATGGGATGGTTTACACCTACGGTACCAAAGAGTGCGGCAACTACCTGAGTGATATTGCCAACAGTCAGCTGGTGGTCTTTTTTGGCAACAACCCGGCAGAAACCCGCATGAGCGGCGGGGGTTCCATATACGATCTGGTAGCGTGCAAACAGAAAAGCCGGGCACGCATTATCGTGATCGACCCGCGCCACACCGACACGGCCGCTGGTTTTGCAGACGAATGGATCCCCATTCGGCCGGGAACGGATGCCGCGTTGGTCTGTGGCCTGGCATATGGTTTAATAACTGAAAATTTAGTCGACTCAAAATTTCTGGATCGCTATTGCATCGGTTATGATCAGGCCACCATGCCGACCGGAATCCCCCCGGGCAACAGTTACAAAGATTACATTTTGGGTCGCGGATCGGATGGCATCGTCAAAACCCCTGAATGGGCAGCTCAAATTACCGGAATCCCGCCGGAACGCATCCATCAGTTGGCCTTGGAAATCGGCAAAGCCGAGCCGGCCTATATTGCCCAGGGGTGGGGACCACAACGGCATGCCAACGGGGAGCAATCCGCCCGGTCCATCTGCATGCTGCCGATTTTGACCGGCAATGTGGGGATTCAAGGCGGTAACACCGGTGACCGCGAGGGCGCCTACGGCATCCCCTTTCCGGGCATTAACATGGGCAGGAATCCGGTTAAAACATCGATACCCTGCTTTTTGTGGACCCAGGCCATCAGCGATCACCAAAACTTTACCGACAAAACCCATGGGCTGAAGGAAAAACAACGCCTTACAACCCCGATTAAATTTTTATGGAGTTTTGCCAGCAACACCCTCATAAACCAGCATGCTGATATTGGCAGCACGCATCGCATTCTGGGCGATGATTCCCTGTGTGAGATGATCGTCCTGGTCGATAATGTCATGACAGCCAGTGCGCGCTACGCCGACATTGTTCTTCCCGGCACCAGCACATTCGAGGAGAGCGATCTGGCTTACCAGGGCTATGCGGTTGAGATGGGCGCCTTAATCATGCGGCAGCAGGCCATTGGACCAATGGGTGAATGTCGCTCCATATATGATATTTGTGCCGGTATCGCCCGGCGGATGGGTATCGAACAGGAATTTACCGCGGGCCGCAGCCATGACCAATGGGTGACCTATATGTATCACCAATGTCGCAAGCTCAAGCCCGAACTCCCCGAGTCTTTTCAGCAAGCTGCGCACACCGGGATATTCAAATGGCGACGCGAAGGACAACCCAAAGTGGGCCTGCGGCCTTTTCGAAAAAATCCCGATAACTTTCCATTGAATACCCCTTCCGGAAAAATAGAGATTTTTTCAGAACAACTGTGGAATCTGTCCCAATCCTGGACACTGGCCGAAGGTGAGGTGATCAGCGCCCTGCCAGAATTCCATGCCACCTGGGGCATGCCGTCTGACAAGCAATCATCAAAATATCCGCTGCAACTCGTGGGGCATCACACCAAACAGCGGACCCACTCCAGCTATGGCAATAATCCCTGGCTGCAGGAAAGCACGCCCCAGTTACTATGGATCAATCCTCTGGACGCCGAATCCAGGGGTATCAAGCATGGTGATCTGGTGCGGGTCTTTAATCAATTCGGTCAGACGCAAGTAGGTGCCAAGGTGACGCCCCGCATCATGCCGGGTGTGCTGTCCTTGCCCCAGGGCGCCTGGTATACACCGGATAAAAATGGACGAGACCAGAATGGGTGTGTGAACGTTCTCACGCGGCAGCGACCGTCGCCCCTGGCAAAAGCCAATCCCCAGCACACCAATCTGGTGCAGGTAGAAAAGAGCTGAAAATGAAATCCATGCCCAAAAAACCGGCCTTTTTCCTGGACACCCAAATTTGCACCGGGTGCAAGACCTGTATCGTGGCCTGTATCGACAAAAATGATCTGGATACCGGCGTCCGTTGGCGGCGCGTGGTCGAATTTACCGGTGGCGAATGGAACCCGCGTCCAGATGGAACCTATACACAAACTGTATTCAGCTACTATGTATCGGTCAGCTGCAACCACTGCGCCGAGCCCATTTGCGTGGAGGTCTGTCCCACCACGGCCATGCATCAAGATGGTCAAGGCATCGTCAGCATCGATCAGGACAAATGCATCGGCTGTAAATATTGCCATTGGGCCTGCCCTTATTCCGCCCCGCAATACGAAAGCGCCAAAGGCCTGATGAGCAAATGCAATTTTTGTGCGGATGAGGTCAAAACCGGCGGCACGCCTGCATGCGTTGCCGCATGTCCCACAAGGGCGCTGGCATTCGGAGAATATGATGAATTGCTTAAACTGTCTGCTCGACAGCATGCCATGGCGCCGCTGCCCGATGAAAAGCTAACCGCACCCGTATCTGTGTTCAAACCCCATAAAATGGGCCAAGCCCTTAAGAGTACCGCCGGTCAAATCGCTAATCCGGAGGAGATAAAAGATGCGTGACCACGGGAGCCTGGTTCTGTTCACACTATCGGTTCAAACGGCTGTGGGTGGTGTGTGGTGCCTGCAGTTTGCGTCTTTCGGGGGTGTTCATATTTGGGAGCGGCCCGACTTCCGTTACCAATTGGGTCTCATCCTTTTTTTATCTATTGTGGGCCTGGGCGGTGCATTTCTACATCTGGGAAACCCGCTTAACAGCTATCACGTCTTCAAAAACCTAAAGCAGTCTTGGCTCAGCCGAGAAATCGCATTGGTGGGCGCGTTTGGTGGCATGGTAATCATCATGATTGGGGTGACTCAGACACAAGGGGGATTGTTACATGACGGGATTTTACTGCTTGGGAGTCTGACCGGCGGCATGGCCGTGGTTGCCATGACCCGCGTGTATCGGCTCAGAACCGTACCGTCCTGGAATCATGCCGGTACCCCGCTGGCATTCTTGGGTTCCACCCTCTTACTCGGTGGGCTGCTGTGCACTGTGCCGTTGCACCTGCAAACATGGCCAACGCTCACCAATCCAGGCGTCCTGGCTCACGATAATTATTTAAAGGTGATCTGGTTCGCCTGTGCCATCGCAGGTCTGGCATGCAAATTTCTGGTGGCCGGAATCCATTCGAGAACATCCGCTGATTCCCAAACCTCCCCGGTCCACCAGCCGGTTTACCAAGCCGGCGGTCTGGCAGCCTGGATGATATATATTCTCATCAACGGTAATCCGGGCTGGCAATCGCTTCTCCTGATATTAACTGCGTGTGGTCTGATTTCTGGCGAGACCATTCACCGGATTCAGTTTTACCAATCTTATAGACGTGTCGGGTTATAATGACGGGATTATAGCTGTTGTCATAATTATGTTCCGATTCAAGTTCATGATAAAGGAGTATCAATGTTTTTTCAGATGGACATATCATAATGAATCTGCCTCACCAGCCCAGTGCCCTGACGGATTGATGATGTTTCGACTGCCTGATTATCCATCATCCCTATCATACACATTGGCAATACAGCATAAAAAGGTACCCGGCGTGTCACCGATATTTTTCATGCCATGGGGCTCCATGCTGGGAACATAGATAAAGTCACCTTCGGTGGTAACCTGTTTTTTCACCATTTCTTCGGTATCCAGATCAAACTGCCAGCACTCGAACGTGCCGCTCAGAATATACATGGTCTGATGATAGAAATGATTATGGATCGGTATCTGCCCCCCCGCCTGGATGGTAAAATAGCGCAAGCCATATTCGGGGTATCCGGTGCCATCATCGCCATGCTTGGACAACCAACGGATGCTGGTTCCAACCACCGGTCGCATATCACCTTTAAATGGAAACTTGTCGATCTGGACATCTTCACAGTCTTTGAAATTTAATATTTGCATGCAATTTCCCCTATAAGTAGTTGTCCGAGTCCTGTATGCCCGGCACTGATTGTACACCATATGGATCTGTTCTTTGCACGGCCATGAAATCCGAAATCAAAATATCGAAATTTGAGATTCGAATTTATAGCAGTTGTCAAAACAATGTTCCGTTTCGTGCGCAAAGCGGTACAGGTATTTATTTCGGAACAAACTTATGACAGTTACTCTAAACGACCACGTTGGCACGAATAGGCTTGCCTTCCAATACTCTTTCCGGCCCGAATATGGATAGATCCATACTCGGCCTCTTGCCTGTCATCAATTCAGACAGATGCCGCCCCACGGCGGCCGCCTGCTGAAATCCATGGCCCGAAAAGCCATTGGCCAGATACAGTCCCGTGAGATCAGGCCATTCCCCGAGTATGGCATTGGCATCCAGCGTGTTTTCGGCATACAGCCCGGCCCACCCGCGAATGAGCTTGAGTGTTTCCAATTGTGGATTGAATTCAGCTGCCTCAGGCCAAATCACATCCATAAACCGGGCATCATCCCAGTTAAAGTCAAAACCCACCGGATCCGAGTTCATGGTTTTACTGATAAAGAGTATCCCGCCCGCTTCCTGGGCAATATAAAGCCCGGAGGGTAAAACCGTTAAACGGGGAAGTGCCGCTTGTTTGATTTGGGGATCAACTGCAAATACCTGCCGCTTGATGGGAACGACCGGGATGTTCACCCCAGCTGTTTTGGCAATTTCTGCTGCCCAGGCACCCGCACAATTTAAAACAATGTCAGACGTGAGCGCTGTTCCGGAAGCCAAATTAACGCCGCTCACATTCCCAGCATGCCTGCAAATTTCGATAGCCTCATCGGTGATATATTCAGCCCCCAAAGAACGTGCCTTGGCCTTAAAACCCATCAAGACCGCATATGGATCCATGGTTCCATCATTAGGACCGTAGGTGGCACCAATATAGCTGTCCAAATTGCAGTGCGGCAATCGTTTTTCCAGCTTTTCTTTGGACCACCATTCCACATGACACCCCAGGCCTTGCTGCATGGCCATTTCGTTTTGAGCGCCTGCTTTGCCTGCATTATCCAGAATAAACAGATTACCCTCCGGATGCCATGATATATTGGGTCGCAAGCCGTCCACTTCCATCTCGTCCTCAAACGTTTTCATAAACTGAAACGCGTATTGGGAGATCTGTACGTTCTCTTTCAGATTGAACTGGGTGCGCAGATTGCCGATACTCAACGGAGTTGATGCTCTGGCATAGGTCGGGTCTCTCTCAACTACGGCGACTTTGAGTTGGTTCTGTTTCATCAGATGGTACGCTGTCGAACTCCCCATGACACCGCCGCCGATGATGATGATATCGTAATGTGCTGCATTCAAGATTGATATCCTCCCACTCGGTTAACCTGTTTGTTAGAATATTGTTCCGCTTTTTACAAAAAGCGGTTCAGATATTTTTTTCATGGCGACATATCATACCGGCGTCGGAATAAAAAAGGCGCTTCCCTTTGGCAGTGCAACGGGTTAACGCCTTTGGTTTTAGTCCTTTGGCAGGATTAGTGATGGCCGCCTTTGCCTTGGTAGGTATCGTAAACGGCTTTGATGAGACAGTAGGTCATACCCATGCCGATAACGGACAGTGCATACCAAAGACCGCCATGAAACACAAAGTGGCTCATATCCCAAACCCATTCAAAACTGATATACGGAAACATATTTTCTCCTAGATCGGTAGCTTCTACAAGTTTGTTTGGTTTCCCTTCAAACCACCCTGGTTGTCCAGGGGCAAGTTAATCGGCTATAGCTAGGCCTCCGCCGGCGCCAATTCCCCTTCCGGCAGGGCGGATTCCTCGGAATCTTCTACATTGGCCTCTGCCTCCACCGCGGGTGGCTCGGGCTCCTCAATGGGATTCAGTTCGGCCTCCTGGGGGAAGATGGGCATATAGCGGTACGATATTAAAATCAAAATCACGCCGTAGGCGACGGGCAGAATCGTGGTGGCAATTTCCTGCCAGCTGGGGAAATAGGTGAACCAGCCTTCAAAGGGCATCACCGGTACGGCCAAAACCTGCAGGACCATGACCCACCGGTTCAGAAGAACGCCCAGCGATGCCAGGATAACCGCCGTCCACAAGGTCGCCTGGTTCTTACGGCCTTTATCGGTGATCAAAATCAGCGCCGGCAGCAGGCCGCAGACGCCGACTTCCACAAACAATATCCAGAAGCCGTATACAGACCCCGGATTATTGGTGTAAAAATCGCTTAAGGTAAACCCCATGGAAGGTGCGGTGACATTGGCCCAGTAAATGGTATCGATAATCTTGGCAATCACGTAGGTGAAGAGCATCCAGCCGGCAATTTTGGCCAACAGCTCAATGACATTGTCCTTGACCAGTTTTTTCCCGGCAATTTTTTCGGTCAGCTTGGTAACAAAAATAGTGAAGCAGGGCCCACAAGCTGCGGCCGACCAGGTAAACAGGAAAAATGTATAGGGCCAGATAAAGATATGCTCGCGAAATCCAAAAGGCCTGCCAAACAGAACACCGGCAACGCCGCCCAATGAACCTTGATGGAAGAAGGACAAAAAGGCACCCGTGGCCGCAAAGACAGCCATAATCTCATGCATATTATGGCTCAGATTATGGAAAAAGGGAACCCGATCGATTTGTTTGTTCTCTAAAACCAGGGGCAGGTACTCGATGCACAACACACCAAAATAACAGGTCAAACAAAAGGCCACTTCTGTCAGCATGGAATGCACGTTGGCATGCCAGAAGATAAACCACCCGCGCAGGGGTTGACCGATATCGATGGCCAGTATCAACAATGCTGAACTGTAGCAGATGAATCCGATCAATACCGCATAGTTGATGATGTGTTTCAGTTCATCTTTGCCAAAAATGTAACGCATCAGGCCGGTGAAAAAGGCGCCACCGCCCAGGGCAATCACGCCCAGATCGGCCCAGATCCACAACGCAAATCCATAGGCATTGTTCATGTTGGTTTGGTTCAAACCCTTAATCCAAACCAACAACATGGCAAATACGCCCCACAGTAAAATCGCGCCCACCAGTGCGATGGCCAGTCCAAATTGCCAGATGGGACAACGTTTAACGCCATCGGGTATCAATGCAGAATCCATAAGTTCGGTGCTCCTAAGATGATTTTTGTTCTATATTCAGATAATTATCCCCGGCTTTCCGGACCCATTCACGACGCGATAGATAATAAACTTTCGGGTTGGTGCCCAGCCGTTCCAGGAGCCTGAAAGCATTGGGATTTTCCGGCTTGCCGCCATGGGCATTATCCGGATGAACCATTCGATGAACAGCATGGTCCGGGTTGTTCAGATCGCCAAAGGTGATGGCCCCAGCCGGACAGGCCTGGGTACAAGCGGTTTGGTACGCTTCCTCTTCCAGCTCTTCCCGTTCCTCGTAATGGGCCTGCTCCATGGCCCGCTGATAGCGATGAAAACAGAAGCTGCACTTTTCCACGATGCCACGCATGCGCACGGAAACATCCGGATTGAGCGCTTTTTCCATCCCGGCGGGCCAGACGGGATCCCACCAGTTAAATACCCGGGCATGGTAGGGACAGGCTGCCATGCAGTAGCGGCAGCCAAAACAGCGTGTGTAGATTTGGCTGACGATACCGGTGAGATTATCATAGTCCGTGGCGGTAGCCGGGCAAACCGATACACAGGGTGAGTGCCCATGGTGGCCTTCACAATGCATGCACGGTCGGGGAATATAGCAGATATCTGTATCCGGATAGGGCTTTCCATTTGTCATCTTGAATACACGCATCCAGGCTACGCTGAGCATTTTATCCGTCTCGTCATCCCGGAAAGGGACATTATTTTCGGCCATGCATGCAACCATGCAGGCACCGCAGCCCGTACATTTATCCAAGTCGATAACCATACCAAATTTATTGGCTTTCGTGTGCGTGTGTGCTTCTTTCATTCGTCCCTCGTTCTAACTCCCTTAAAAACCCATCGAATTTTTTCTACATTTCATGTTGATTCTGTTCAGTCTAGCGGCAAAGCCGGTGACATGCAAAGGAAGTTAGCTACGCTTTTGTCAGCTTTGCACGAATACCCCAAGCCGCATCCAATCCGGACGCCTGATCCACAACCGGTCCCATGAGCTCTTTGATATTAACCCCCTTGCCGGCCGTAAACCGGTCATGGGTTCGATGTCCCAAGCCTTTGGGCATGGCCACGACGCCCGGTTTGATCCCGTCAAAATAATGAATCTTTACCCGGGCCTTGCCTTTGGGCGTGCTCAACTGGGCAACACTCCCTTCTGGTAAATCCAGTTCTTTGGCTGTTTGGGGGTTTATCTCCACCAAGCCGAAATTACCCTTTAAAACCGTATCTTCAACCGATTTCATGACAAAAGGAGGCGATGCAATGGCATTATTGGCAAGGCGCATGCTGTCAAACGGAATAAGCGTCAACGGATAGGAACCCCGATCCCCCGCCGGTGCCAAGGCGCTGTAACCCGGGCTTACATCCAAGGTTGCGTCACCGAATTCAAATTTACCGGATGCCGTGGCAAAGGCTTCCTCCCAACCACTGACTTCAAATTCCGCATCCACCCAGACACCTTCTTCATCGAGTGTATCCCATTTGTCTTCCAGGGTCTCCTGCAGACACGTTTCGTAGTCTTCCCAGGGAAAGGCGCTTGCCACACGATCGCCCATCTCCTGGGCGAGGCGAATCAGAACATCACCGGTGTGCATGGTGTTGTACAGCGGCTCAACCACCGGCCGGGCCAGTCCAATTGTCGGCTGCGTCAAACCAGCCGCCACGGGCACATCCTCATAACGTTCCAGGTAAACATGGTTCGGCAGGATTAAGTCTGCCTGCATGCTTGTCTCGTCCATATAGGATGAGAAACTTACCAGAAAAGGTATTTGTTTAATCTGTGCCTGGAATTTGCCGGCATCTGCCATGGTATAGAAAGGGTTGGCTTCGGAAATCAACAGGGCCTTTAAAGCGGGTCCCCCCTCGATCTCGGACAGCTGGTTTAGCAATGAAGCGGACAAACCATACGGGCTTTCGCCGGCGCCATCGATGCGCGCCGTGGCCAGGCCGGATTCGGCCGCAGCATCCAACGCGACCTCAGGCCAGGCAATATAATTCGGCTTGGATACCGCCCATACACCTCCGGGTTGATTTAAATTACCCACCAGGGCATTCAGAGCGTGAACCGCCATGGCTTCGCTGAGCGCCAAAGGCTCATCCCCCTGACCCCGACCGCAAATAGCCAATGGATGGCTTGCCGCTGCAAACTTTTGGGCCAAGCGCCGAATGGCATCTGCGCTAACACCGGTGATGGCAGCTACTTTCTCCGGTGTATAATCCTCTTGCACCAGCGATTGCCATCCAGCAAAGCCACTGGCATAATTCTCGACAAAATCGGTATTATACAAATTATCAGTGAGCAACACATGGATCATACCCATGGCCAGGGCAGCTTCGGTGCCCGGATTGACCGCTACCCACTGGTCCGCCTTAGCAGCCGTGTTGGACAAGCGTGTCTCTACCTGAATGCGTTGAACCCCGCTATCCTTCCAGCTGCTGTTGGCACGGAATGACCGGACTGGCGACCCCCAGCCTTCTATCAATCCGCTACCAAAACTGATGATAAAATCGGCATTTTCCAGATCGTATCCCACCATATGGGCGTCGCTACCATGCATAACCTTCAGGCTTAGGTCCAACGAGTCCTGCAAGGAAGGCGTCGTCATGACATTGGGCGAGCCATAGGCCCTCATCAAGCGTTTGAACAGTTCTGGAACAGTACCATAGGTCTTCTCCAGGATACATCCCAGGGCCTGGGGGCCGCTTTCAGCCCTTACCTGATTCAGCTTTTCGGCCAGCTCTGTCAAGGCCGCCTCCCAGGAAATGGGCTGCCACTGTCCACCGCCCCGCTTACCGATGCGCTTCATGGGTTCGGTCACCCGATTGGGGCCGTATAACAATTGTAGTCCGGACAAACCCAGAACGCAGACACCACCGTCGTTGACGGGATGCCCTGGTTGACCTTCAATTTTAACCGAACGATCGTCGGTCATGCGTACGGAAATCCCACAACCGCCCGGGCAAAGGGTGCAGGCCGAATTTGCATAAAAATTTTCGCCTTTGGCCACCACCGGCGTCCAAGGCCAATTCTGCGACCAGATTGAGCTGTCGTCAGTCAATTTCCAGGGTAGCGGCGTCAAGGCTGTACCGGCTGCACCGCCAATTACCAGGGATAAAAAACATCTTCTGTCTATCTTCATAGATTTTCCCCTAAAACCATAATCGTTGGGAACGATTTTATGAAATGCGACCCTTTCGCCTCGGGCGAAAGGCTATGTCGCTCCTAAACAAATTAATCCAGACTGTCTTAAATTGTATTTATGAATCTTTTTCATCTGTGCCGGGCTATTTTTCGACTCCCTGTTATGGAAAATGTATTCCATTTTCCCCATAGTGAAAATCGTCGTACTTGATCTTTAGATTTTCACTTGTGGCATACAAAACATCCGCCCTTAAGGGTCTGGACACTTCCCTGTCGGACATTTTCTTTCATATGGCATTCCGCACAGTCATCCATTTTCATCCGATCCCAGGTATTTTTCTTCAGCCCGATCATATTTTTACCCCAGATATCACGGCTATAACCGGTTATCCGATTTTCCTCATACATCTTTAAATGATCAGACTCGCCAATATCCCCATGGCATGTTTTACAATCCATACCGGCTTTGAGGACATGGGCTGCGTGGGAAAAGTAAACACAGGGTGGTTGTTTTGAATAAACCAACCACGGAATTTCCCTCTCCGGATACACATAATTTTGGATAAAATGCTCCTCGGCCTCACTCTCTCCCAATGCTTCCTCGTGACACTCCATGCAGCTTTCCAATGTGGGAATACCGGCAAAACTACCGTCCTCACGAAAATAATGGCAGCTTTCACAGCCGTCACCCACTTCTTCATTATGAAGCACGTGATTGAACTCAACTGGCTGGTGTTTTTGAGAATACAACAGCTTGGGAAAGATGCCCCATCCAACGACAAGGCTGAGTGCAAAACCGATGATGAAGAACAGGGTAACCGGTCCGACGGGTCCTTGGGTCTCCTTAGATTCGACCGCAGTGGTTCGATCTTCTTGATTACTCATGAAAACTCCATTGAATCATTGATAATTTCTGAAATCTGGACAATAGACCAAGGGTATGGAAACCCGGTTGGCAAAGGTGCTGCCCGGGCCTAAATAACCTGCGATCTTGTACACAGGGTTCCATATTTTGTCAAGGGGAAGTAAAGAAATCGCCTGAATTGCGATTGCGCATGGCTCAATTGCAATTTTCACGATCCCGGCGTATTCGTTGTCAAGCCAGATCCAAGCTCAAGGCCGTGGCGGAACATGACCTGGCCCGGCGTGCCAGGTCTGCCGGAAAGCCATCAGTAGGTGTCAGAGGGTAGCGCCACGATGACTGCGGCGTCATTGCTGTTTAAATATTGATTGGCAAGGGTTTGTAAATCCGCCGGTGTAATGGCAGCATAATCACGACGGATGGACCGACTCCAATCAATTTTTTGGGGGTGCCGTTTCGATCCCATTAAAACCGTTTTAAGCCAGTAACCGTTGCGTTGACGCATATCTTTGATGCTGTTCAAGGTCGGTTCCAGACTACGTCTGATTTCATCCTGCGATATAGCGGTGCCGGATAGCTCCGATGCTATCTTTTGGATTTCTGTAATGACCAGTTCCGCACTGCCTGGTTTGACTTCAACAACGGCATTGAATAGCCCATAACCGTCATACCCCCGACTGGGTCGATTGAATGCAAAGGGTGAGTAGGCTTCACCCAGCTTTTCACGAATTTGAATCCGCATCCGCTCTGAAAACACATCGGCAAGTAAACTTAAACGGCGGGTCTGATGAATGTCCCAAATGTCGTCGGTGGCAAAAGAAACGTAAACCAAGCCATTGGGAATTTTGGTTTCGACCTCTAAATCAAGCCGTTTACCCGCTGGGAATATTGGTTGATCAGAACGGGTATATTCCGGTGGTTTTCCAGCCGACAAACTGCCAAAATAACGGGAGGCCAACGCAATGACCGCCTCGGTTTCAAAATCACCAACAAGGGACAATTCATAGGTGGCACCGGATAGGGCCCTTGCCATCCAATCGCGAACATCGTCGAGCTGCAGTCTTCGGAAAGTATCATAGTCCGGGAGTCCAAAACGGCTGTCGCCACCGGCCAGAAAACGCCGACCCTGGAGTGTCATGATACCGTCGAGACTGCGGGTAAGGGCTTCATATTGATTGGCAAATTGATCCATTGCCAGGCTGTGGGCTTCCGGCCTGAAACCGGGATCCTTAATATGGGCATACAATAGCTGAAACAAAACAGGCAGCTCTTGGGGGGTGGATTGGCCGTTAAATACAAAGTTCGCCTCATCAATACCAAAGGTAACCTGCGTCTGTCGACCTGCCAGAGCTGTTTCCAGCATATGTTTGGTCAGGGTACCCAGCCCGCTTGCATTGATGACGGCCGTGGCCAGCTCGGCCAGCCCGGGTTTGTCGGATGGCTCGCTAAACCGACCTGCACCAAAGGATAAAACAGCCAATATCTCATCTTCCTGAAAATCGGTTGGCTTGAGATTCAAACGGAATCCGTTTTCATAGTCGATTTGAACGATACCCAGATCTTCATGCGTTATTCGCCCAACCACGCGACCGTCTTCGGTCGGCTCAGGCAGGTAGGGAAAGGAAATGGCCGCTGAAGTTTGCGGTGGGGAGACATCCTTTTGGATGCTGGCCTGATAGGTCTGCAGAATCACGCTTTTTGGATCGGCACCGTTTGAAGCAAGATTGGCAGTGCCCGTCACCAGCAACAGGCGATGATGTTTAGCCCAAGATTTGCGAAAAGCCTGGTTGACCACATCGACCGTCACGGATTGGATAAAAGGTTTCAGCAGACGTATCTCTTCGGCAGGCGAGAGCATGACCCGATCGGCATTGAGCGTCCTGATTATCTGGCGCGCCAGTTCCTGGCTCTCCCGGGTGCTAGTTTGGCTGTCGGCCTGTTCCAAGTTCGAAATGACATCTTTTTTTACTCGGATCAATTCGGAGTCCCTAAAACCAAAAGCAAGTGCCTTGCGCAACTGCTGCTCCAAAAACGTCAGCATGGCCTGCCAATCGTCGGCATCACCATTCGCCGATATCATGGCATAGCCGACCTTTTTGGCGAAAATTCCTGACCCAATGCTGGCTGATGTGGCTGGCGCCTGGCGCGTACTGATCAATTGATCCAGACGATTCTGAACAATTTGATCCCCTATTCGTCTGACAAGCCGCTCTTTACGACGTGACAACGTATCTGCCTGCAGCGGTTCTTTGTCGAGCACCTCGATGGTCACGGACGTATCACCGCTTTCGGATTCATGGTGGTGAAAAGCCTGAACACCCCGGTGGTTGATTTCACCAAAGGGAATAATCGGTGCGGAAAGCGTTCGTGCTTCGAGGGATGCAAATGCCTGGGTGATGAGGTTGACGGCCATGTCTTGGTCGAAATCTCCCACTGCAACCAGGATCATGGTTTCCGGGCGATACCAGGTATCATAGTAGGCCTTTAATTCCTTGCGAGTTGTCTGCTCCAGGATCGCTAATTTTCCAATGGGCAGTCGCCTGGCAATACGCGTATCCGGTAATTCAAATTGGATTTCTGATTCAAATGTCCGATAGGATGCTGAGTCCCGTTGTCTTTTTTCGGCCAATATGACCTTGCGTTCACGCTCGATTTCAGCCGGTAACAGCAGCGCTCCCTGGGCATAGTCCTGCATCACCAGCAGCCCCTTTTTTAGGCTCGCCTCGCCGCCATCGGGTAAAAAGATATCGTAAACCGTTTCAAAAAAACCGGTATGGGCATTGGCATCGGCTCCAAACTGCATGCCGATGCTTTGAAAATATTTAATCAATTCACCGGGCGGAAAATGTTCGCTGCCATTAAACAACATGTGTTCCAGGAAATGGGCCAGGCCCTGCTGATCCTCGGCTTCTTGGGCCGAACCGGCCTGGATATTGAGATGCATACTGACACGATCTTTGGGAGTCTGGTTCGGCATCAGTACATACCGAAAACCATTATCGAGCCGACCGAAATGCAGCCTGGGATCCGGTGATAAATCGCTGTTTTCATGGGGCCAGGCCGGTTGTTGGGATGCTGCCGCTTCGGTCAGGGCTACAACGGGCAACCAGCTTTCCTTAAATTGCAAAAGGCCGATGGTAGAAAATAATATGTAAAATGATATCAATGTATTGCGTAACAGTTTCATGTTCCTATCCCCACGCAGCATAGCTGCGTCATGTAAAATCGCAACGCGATTTTACTTTGACAATTTTTGAACGATAAGCCATAAGCCGTTAGCGATCAGCATTAAGCTGCCGGCAGCCTATCAATCCAAACGGTTTAATCAGTGACCAATGGTGAGTGTTTGTCGAGGTTGCCGCAGTTACAAGGAAGATGCTATTTCGCTATAGTGAACTATGCGGGATGGCATCTGACACCGTAAATGCGGTGAGATCGTCAATCCCAATGGGTTTCAGATTTTAAGAAATCAGATGGTATCATCCTTTGAGCAATCAATTTTTTAGCAAATCATCTTAAAATCTGGAACACGCACCATTGGTAAGATAATTCCTATGATAGATAAATCAACAATACCCTTTGCCGACGTCCTCAATGAACCCCAGCTGGAGGCCGTATCGTTCGATGATGGGCCCCTTTTGGTTATTGCAGGTGCCGGCAGTGGTAAAACACGGACCCTGACCTACCGGGTGGCCCGTATGGTTCAGGACGGTATCCCCCCGGCATCCATTCTGCTTCTCACGTTCACACGCAGAGCCTCTTTTGAAATGTTGAGGCGGGCATCCGACCTGTTGGATCATCGCTGTGAACAGGTGTCCGGCGGAACCTTCCACTCATTTGCCAATGCCGTACTGCGTCGATATGCCACCTATCTGGGTCTGGACAATGCCTTTACCATTATCGATCGGGCCGATATGGAACACCTCATCGGTATTCTTAAAAAAGAATCGGGCGCCGGTGCCAAGGATCGAACGTTTCCTAAAAATAGAACCCTGGCCAGTATTTTCAGTGCGTCTGTGAATAAAGTGTTAACCGTCGATGATATTGTGTTTGAAGACTATCCCCATATGCACCTGCACATGGATACCATCGCCAGCCTGCATACCGATTATCAAAATTATAAACAGGGTCATAGTTTGTTGGATTATGATGATTTGCTCATCTACCTGAGCCGGCTGTTGGAAGAGGTGGAATCGGTTCGTGAGCGGGTGGAATCCACCTATCGATACATAATGGTGGATGAATATCAGGATACCAATCAGATTCAAGCCAATATTCTCTATCTCCTGACCCGGCAGCATCAAAACATCATGGTTGTTGGTGATGATTCCCAGTCCATTTATGCCTTCCGGGGAGCAGCGGTGGAAAATATCTTGTCCTTCCCTAATCAGTACGCCAATACGACCATCATCCGTCTGGAACAAAACTATCGCAGCGTCCAGCCGGTGCTGACACTCGCCAACGCCATTATTGACACGGCCGTCAACAAATATACCAAGACGCTCTTCTCTACCAAAACAGGAGACGCGCCACCGGTCCTGGTACGTACCACGAATGAAAATAACCAATCCCGTTTTGTTCTGGATAAAATCAAGGAACTGTCCCTTAAAGGTGTGCGCCTGAATCAGATTGCGGTTCTTTTCAGGGCCGGATTCCACGCCTTCGACCTCGAGATCGAACTGAGCAGAGAAGCCCTTCCGTTTATCAAGGTGGGCGGTTTCAAATTTATGGATTCGGCTCATATCAAGGATGTATTGGCCTATTTGAAGGTCTGTTACAATTCCGAAGACACCATCAGCTGGTACCGGATCCTGCTACTCCTGGACCGGGTCGGCCCCAAAAGCGCCCGTGATATTTTCCAGGCGATTCAAACCCACGGCATGGGGGTTCAAGGCTTGTCGGCAATCAAGATACCGGATCGGATTGCCAAACAAATTGGTGAGTTAGCAACACTTTTCAACAGTCTGCATCCGGAGGACATGTCGGTCGCGGGCCTGGGTGAAACCATTTTGTCCTATTATCTGCCGGTTCTAAAAAACAAATATGATGACCATCCCAAACGGGCCAGAGATCTGGAACAGTTGGTCTCCATCATGGAACGGTATACAAATTTGGAATCCTTTTTGACCGATATGGCCATTGAACCACCCAACACAGCCGTGGATGAAACCTTCGCGGTTGCCCTGCCCGATGATCAACGCTTGACCCTGTCCACAATCCATTCTGCCAAAGGCCTCGAATGGCACAGTGTCTTTATCATTTGGGCCCTGGACGGCCGGTTCCCTTCAGCCCGCGCCATCAACAAGCCCGAGGACCTGGAAGAAGAGCTGCGATTGCTGTATGTGGCCGCCACCCGTGCCGAGCAAAATCTCTTTATTACCTACCCCGGACAGCTGTTTGACCGCATTTCGGGCTCTTTTTTAAACCGGCCCTGCCGGTTTCTGGATTCCATTTCAGCGGATGTACTGGCACGGGAGGTGGTGTACTAGAAGGTTGCGGGTGACGAGTGTCGCATTACGTGTGACCCAGCCTGGCACCCCAACCTTCGATTGTCTTCCCCATGAAAGCTTGTCCCCTCGGAAGAGGGGAAGGGGATCCAGAATAGGCCTTTTGCGAATAGCTTTGCCTGGATTCCCACTTCCGTTGGAACGACGAGTGATAGGGACGTCCATTAAATTATTAATTTCTCGAAGACCGGGCACCAGATGAACAGAAATTAATAATTTAATGGACGTCCCTAGATATTCATTAAATTATTAATTTTAAATCAGAAATGGCAAAGTAAAAAGTTCGAGTTCAAGGCGTCGTAAATCTCGTGTGATGAGGCGTACTTAGTGTACGTCGATATCACAACGGGATTTGCGCAACGTAGAAATCGGACGTTTTACTTTGCCATTATTCTTTAAAGAAGGCGTAATAGAGGAATACAAGCAGCCCAATAAAAGCCGCAATGGAAACCAGGTAGCTGTGATAATCCGGCAATTTGGAAGCCATGCCGTACTTATCCACCGGTCCGACCTTTTCTTTGCACGCTGGACAGGAAGTAACATTCAGTGGCATGTAGGTAAAACAATGCGGGCACTTTTTACTTACATAAGTTGGTTCTTCCTTGAGTTCATGCTTAGGCTTCGGCATTTGTTTACCCCGCGATGGTTTCATGCACCCGTGAAACCATCATTGTTGAAATTCTTCCCGTATACGAATGTCACTCCGTTTACGGGCTTCTGAAAGCCAAGCATTGAAGGCTTTCAGGCTCTTTTGATTGACCAGGGTTTCCTGAAGCTGTTGCCTATCCTTATCAAATTCTTGGTCATCTGGCAATCTTCTTGCTTTTAACCGAATGACGTAGAATCCTTTTTGACCTTTGATGGCACGATCCGGCAGGGGTTGTTCCAAAGACAGCTCGAAAGCTTTCTGGGAAATGGCGTTGTCCCAACCGATATCCGGTATTTGCTCACTTCGCTTGAAATAATCGGTGGATTGAAAGCTGAGCCTTTCAGTCGCATCGCTGGATTCTGTTTGGTCTGCGTTTTTCAATTTCTGCAGAAAATCGTTGGCATCTTCCTCTGCCAGGGTCGCCTGCATCTCTTTAAGCAGATCCGCTTCCACCGATTTCTTCACTGTAGCAAGGTCCGGAATTTTGCTGGGAATGGTTTCAATCACCTGGAGAATGTAATAACCATTTTTTAGATCTACGATATCGCTGATCTGGTTTTCCGTGAGCGCAAAGGCGGCTTCGGCAAACCCCCTGCGGTTGGCTATGCCTTTGTCAGGACCGCGGGTGGAAAATGGTTCGGTTGTTTCTACCGTCAGTCCCAGCTCTGCAGCAACTCGCGCAATGTCATCTCCTTCCAGGGTGCTTTCATAAAAGGCTTCGGCTTTATCATAGGCAAGAACCTTGGCTTCCTCACCAGTAAGGCTTTTGCGAATGGCATCGGCCGCTTCGTCAAGGGTCTGCTCCGAAGCGGGATTAACCTTTTCGACTTTGATCAGGTGCCAGCCAAACTGTGTCTGTACGGGCTCGCTGACCTCACCGGCCTGCATTGAAAACGCCTTTTCGGAAAAAGGTGCTACCATATCCTCTTTTCGAAAAGTCCCTAAATGGCCGCCATTTGTCTTGGAGGGCCCTTCTGAATGTTTTTTGGCCATCTCGGCAAAATCAGCACCCTTTCGGATCAAATCAAGAACCGCTTCCGCCCTGGCCTTGGCTGCTGCCACGGTTTGATCATCAGCACCCGTTTCTAGCTTAAAGAGAATATGCCTGGCCTCCACTGTTTTCGGTGACGCATAATCACTTTTATGCTCACCATAGTAACTTTGGATCACGTCATCGGAAATTTGGATTTCGGCCTCATAATTTCGTGGATCAAAGAACAGATATTGGGCTCTGCGAAGCGGATCTGTCTTATAGGAATCTTTGTTATCGCTAAAATAGGTTTCGATGGCTTCTTGTGTCAGTTCGATGTCCGCATAGGTTTGGGGATCAAATAACACATACTCAATGGATACGGCCGCGTTTTTCCAGTTGTGATATTCCCGCAACTCATTTTCCGAAACCCGAAATCCGTTAAACAGATAGGTTCGGAGTTTTTGCATTAAAAGGCTCTCCTTCTGAACAGCCTCGAAAATCTCGGGCGTCATGCGGTTGAAATTCAAAATAGTGGTATAAAGCCGGCTGTCAAAATTGCCATTGGTTTGAAAGGCGGGGATTCGCTGAATGGATCGGATCACCTCCTCATCCGTAACCCGAAACTTGAGTCGGGCGGCTTCCTGCATCATCAACCGCTTCTCGATCAACTGATTTAAAGCCTGCTGATCCACTTGGAGCATTTTCAGTAAATCCTCATTGAGGCTGTTACCGAATCGTTGGCGCATCTGCTCCAGCAAGGTATTATAGGAAGATCGATATTCCTCCAGTGTGATGGCATCACCATTGACACTGGCAATAATATTGGCTTTACGGTTTCGAAAGCTGCCGACACCCCAAAAAACAAAAACCACCACGATGGCACCCAGAATAATCTTGATCATCCAGCTGGTGGCGTAATCACGCATTAATCTTAGCATATAGACCTACTCCATTCTGTATTTAAAATCGTAAGAAATTAATTGTCCAAGCTTCAGGAAACAATTATGGATGGCTGCTGTTGCTGCCGGTCAATTTTAGTACCGACCGTTTCCGCACAATAGGGACAAAAGTATTCGTATTTGTCGCCCTCCGGCAATACCAGCAGAAGCCGCTGCCGCACCGGGACGGCCATTTTACATTTCGGACAATAGAGCTCGGTTGCATCCAGCTCTTTAAACATATTGTTCGGGGATGCTTGCTGGGCATCCTGCCTGCCATAGCCTTGATAGGGATTGTGTGCCATGATGTTACCTCTCCAAACTTGAATTCATCCTGATCCATTAAACTTGGCCACGTATTCGCTTGGCTCCTTCCGGAGAAGCCGGTCGATTCCCAGCCACGAATTCAAATTTAAAAGTATAATAATGTATTTTTTCATGTTAATTTTGTCAAATTAAATTATGATGGTGAAAGCTTTGGTGTTGACACACCCCCTCCCTTTTTGTTAGGTGGCCTTATGAATTTGGGGCTGTAGCTCAGCTGGGAGAGCGCATGACTGGCAGTCATGAGGTCAGGGGTTCGAGCCCCCTCAGCTCCACCAATGATTACAAGGGGTTAGCTACTGAAGCTGCCCCTTTTTTATTGGCAGAATCATGACTGGGTGCAGATGGGATACAAACACCCACTAGGGCTTACCTTTGGTTTTCTGTCTGACCTTTATACCCATAAAGTACCTCACTTTCTCCCTTGTGTTTCCACGGGCAAGGAATCCGGATCATTCCTTTTCGGGGGGCACAGCCCTATCCCGTGTTGTTGATTTTCTATTTTTTACGTCTACTGCCATATCAAGGTTTATTTTTTCTAATTAATGTATTTTCTTCTTGCGTTCATTAAATAGTCCCTGTACTTAACGTCAATTTCACGAATTGGGGGTATTAAATGGGCATAGACAGACGTTCCGATTTAGACCGCAGACTGTTTATAAACAGGAGATTTGGGAACAGTCTTAATCATTATACAGGACCTGAAAAAAGGGGTATATTTGATCGAAGACAATATAACGACAGAAGGCGATTAATATCTAAACCCTCCAAAATCGATCTATTCAAAATCGCAAATTAACAATATTTATTTCAAACAGCATGAGCAGGGTCATATTTGGCCCTACATTTTTAAATTGCATACCTTTCCAATATTCCTGCTATCGTAACCGCCCTACCAGAGCAAGTCACTCGAATCAAGATGACGTTTTACGTCAGCTAATTGATTTTATTCTGTATTAAACATAGGCTTGACAGGATCGTCTTTCATATGATGGCATAGAATATATTGCGGGTTAATTAGTACTTGAATCGCCTCATTTAACATTCCGGCGATACGCAGGACTTTTAAGTCTGCCATAAATCGAGAGAGCCGTGGCCAGGAGTATAAACCACGCCCCCCTATTGGTATTTACAACGGCCCTCCAAAATTTCAGAAAAAAGTGATATCTGTACGGCAAAGGGTCAAGACCAATCTATGCAAAACAACAAGCCGTAGGTGGAAAGGAAAATTTTCACGACTTGCTACCCAGCCAACAATAGCCCAGAATTAAACTGGATCGAATTCTTTTACGGGCTCAATTTAAGCATATCGATGTAAAGGGTGCTTGGCTGATCATTCTGCCAGGCCCATATGGTTATCTCGCGGATTTTGGCAAGTTGCATCTCACGACCTTCAGGTGCAGTGCGAATTTTTTCCATGGGAATTCGAAGGTTGTTCCAACCATGATCTAAATTATAATGACCTATGAAACGATCATTTCCACGCCAACCATTCTGATAATAAACATCATCATGCACACCCAGTCTAAAGCTAATCATGTCCGTTTTCGGGTTGTACACATCAAGTTCCAAATACTTAAAGCCACGCCAATCACGCACCAGATACATCAATGTGGCCTTTGTCTGTTGCTTTGAGGTCGGTATCAGTTTCAGCGAATTCCGCCCCTGTTTTTTAATGCTACCATCTATCTGAAGTGATGCCGGTCCAATCCAGCGGTCCTTTTCAAAAGGAGTTTCGAAGCTGCACATTACGGGAAACTGTTGGTGTGCAATAGTGTCGTCGATGGCAGCCCGGCCTAATGGAATCAGTTCGTAAATAACTGCAACCACAACCACTAATTGGAACAAAACACGCGCAGTCCTTGCCAGCTTTTTGCGAACTGGGCTAGTAAAAAATATTGCTACCGCACCACCCACGATGTTTTTGCGGATATCAAAGAGACTAAAGGAGCGGCCCATCGCTTCTTGGATGCCCTCAACAACAACGCTAACTAACACAATGATCACAATGTAAATTGCAATTTGTCGCCAAGCAACTTGGGCAGCCAAACCGGCATAGTGCCTAAGCAGTAGATGGGTCCAAAGCCAAAATGCGAAAATATGACCAGAATCCCAGGCGATTAGAAGCGATCTTAGGTTATAAGTGTTTTTGCCGGTAAACAAAAGCACCACCAGAATCAGAGCGGTGATCAACATCAGTACCGTGGTCAATATATGCTTATCAGATGACGCCATTATTCGGTCCCGTAAAATATGAAATACATGATAGCCAAACGGGGCCAAGATATCAAAAACTGTTTCAGATGTATAGGATCGTCTTTGCAAATCCCCATCAGGTCGGAATTCGTTACATTGTTACCACTATAAAAAATTTGATCACATCGCAGCGGCCGGAAACCTCAATATATTCAGCTTTGAAATTATATTAAATTTTCCAATTTGATCATCTTTCTAATTCGGGATATTTCGACAAAGACAGGATAGTTGAAAATATAGTTTGAAATTCTGGAGATTTACACCAAGCGTTTGTTCGGTATCTTTTTCCAAGCAAATAGCGATGAAATAAATATCTGGTGCGATTATAACAACTTAAAAAAGTAGAAATCAAGAAAGGATTACGCATTCATGGACATATTGATCGGAATCATAGAAGATAGTACATTTTATATTTCAGCCATTAGTTACAAATTTATATGTGAAGTCTATCTTGAGCAAGAAAAAGATCTTAATTTCAACAAATTTATAAAAAATCAATAAAGCAGCCTTGATAATCCGTCTTTGCATCATTTTCTGAATCCGAAGAATCATTCAAACTTCGATCTTCATCCTCTATCTCCTCTGACTCCCCTGGCTCTTCAGAATCATCGCCACATCCAAAACATACTTCATTAGAATTGCCGCTCTCATTCTCATAAATATCATATGCACGTATGACAAAATAGCATGCCGTTTCTTCTTCCTTAATATCAATTACACATGTATTTTCGTCTCCTTCCCAAACAGGATTTGAATAGTCATACAGTTCCCCTTCATATCTGGAATATAATCTATAACCGGCGAGCAAAGGTTCCGGATTAGGAAGCCACTCAAGTGCTATCTGGGTTAATGCATGTGATGGAAGTGGGATTATTAGTGATAAAGCGAACGCAGCAAGTGAAAGTCGTGATGCAAAATACTTCAGGATCTTTAGTAACATAATAAATGGATCACCTTATTGTGGAGCTTCACCGAGATTGGTAAAACACTTACTGGAATTACGTTGAGCAATGGTGCTTAAATTTGAGCGAAGATAGGTGTCACATGAGAATGGATATGTCAATAAGTAACTTTTATAAGACTTCTGGCTTCAATACATGTTAAGATTAACTCTTGGAATAAATTCAACAATCAATTAGGATCTTATTTTCGGTTTGCATATAATGATCGGGGTAGCCTGTTTGAATTATTACTTTTCAATAATTTTGGTGACGTAATCCACCTCGAAAACCTGATTTTCCAATTCCACATACTTGAGGAGGTCATGAAAAAGCAGTTTTGTTTCTTGGGCTGTCATCACCCCAAATCCATAATTTGCATTACAGTGTTTGAGTGGCTTTTTTGATTTTTCGCGATTGCGAACAAACTCACGGTGTCGCTCCAGTCGATCGGCATGGTATCGATTGGCGATCCCGGCAACATTTTGGAATGTTTTCCGTATGACCGGCAGCAATGTGGACTCTTTCTCAACACCGATGCTGTTTCGACAGAGAGCTGCGGCTGCGGCCTGGGTGGTGCCGGTACCTGCAAAGGGATCCAGTATCGTATCCTGCTGAACCGAATACATGCAGATCAGACGAAAAACGAGCTCAAATGGGAAGGCGCCGCTTCTCGTTCTGGAATGATCCTGTTTAAGGATTTGCCGGGTTCCTTTAAGATCAGTCCAGATATCCGAAAAAAACAGATTGCGTTCCTCCCAAAATAGGGCGCTCTGGCGTCGCAACTGTTTTTCTTTGTCACGCTTGAATGCCCGTTTCGAACCTTTGCGTGCAATCAAAATATACTCATGCTCCAGGGTCACATAAGCCCCGGCCGGCAGCATCCCGGATCCCATGAATTTGGTGGG
>Ga0180435_10000722_pt1 | contig 35053 bp, 27 predicted proteins | sample SS_ome_3_FD_132467 | JGI IMG/M metagenome (GOLD analysis project Ga0180435, IMG submission 132467) | Hypersaline lake sediment archaeal communities from the Salton Sea, California, USA - SS_3_S_1 metaG | ecosystem: Environmental > Aquatic > Non-marine Saline and Alkaline > Hypersaline >... | reverse complement strand
CACGCCCACGCCGGCCAACTCCGGGAAGCTGTAGGTGCTGCCAGGGCGCTTGGGATTGATCAGGGCGACAGCCGGCGGAACGACCTCGCTAAGCTGGTGATGGTCGGTGACCACCACCTGCATCCCCAAACTCTGGGCCAGCGCGATCTCATCGACGGAACGGGTCCCACAGTCCGCCGTTATCAGCAGACGCGTGCCCTGCTCAGCTAGGGCGCGGATGGCCTCGGGGTTGAGTCCATAGCCCTCCTCATGGCGGCTGGGAATGTAGGGCTCGACGTGGGCACCGATGGCCTGCAAGGTCTCCACCAAGACGGCCACGGCTGTGACGCCGTCAACGTCATAGTCGCCGTAGACGACGATGGGGTCACCGCGCCGAACCACGTCACGGATCAGCTCGACGGCCTCCGCGACGCCCTCCAGACCGAAGGGGTCACCAAGCACGGTCTCGCGACTGAGGTATGCTTCGACCGCACGGAGCTCCCGCATTCCGCGGTTGTAGAGGACCTGGGCCACCGCAGGGTGCATGTGCGAGAGGTCAAGGATGAAGTCATCCGGCGCCGGCGTGGCGATACGCCATCGCTTGGTGCCTATAGAACTGTAGATCATGCGCCCTTTCTCTGCCGGTGTGGGTGTGTGCCTCGATGCAACAAGCTAGTATACCACGCGGCATGGGCGGGGGAAGACAGCAGGCGGCTTCGGGAAGCCAAGAAGCGACTTCGGGAAGCCAGAAAGCGGCTTCCACTATGGAAGCCGCTTCGGTGTGAAGCTATGTTCCCCCGCCGCAGTGCGTCGGGGGCTTGGCCTTCTGAGACTATGCGGTGGGCTTGTCGATCCACCCCTGGTTGGCGCAGAAATCGGTCACCACTGGCACTGTAACCCAGTTGCCCTGATATGCCTGGATACCGAGGTAGATGATGTACACCAGGTAGGCCAGACCGGTGAAGCACCCAATCACGATGGCCGATAGCACACCGTTGATCACCAGACCCGCGACACCCAGGACCAGAGCCTGCATGGCGTTGTACTTGATAAACGCCCGCTGCTTCTTGTCCTCGATCAGCAGGACGATGATGGGTACGAGTGGCGCGAAGATCCAGGAAAGTAGCGCCCAGAGCTTGTCGTCGTCAGTGATGCCCACCTGGGGCGGAGGAGTCATGTCTGCCATCGTGCCTCTCCTTATGTGAGACGGATTACTGAATACAGTGGGATAGATGGTCCTGGCTACGAATTCTATTGTAGGAGTATCGATTCGGGATGTCAAGCCTGCGGTATAATGGCCCAATGACCCCAGGAGACGTGGGCAGAGCTCGTGACCGTGTGGTTGTCGGTCTCAGCGGCGGCGTGGACAGCGCCGTTGCCGCAGCCCTGTTGATGGACCAAGGCTATGACGTCCACGCGCTAGCATTATCGACCTGGCGAGCCGTGCCCGAAGCCGGCAGCTCGATCAGCGCAGCCGCCGAGGTCGCGGAAGCGCTGGGGATTCCGTTCCACCAGGCCGACCTCGAGGACACGTTCTTCAGTCAAGTTGTCAGGCCTTTCCTGGACGACTACGCCCAGGGCAGGACGCCGAACCCTTGCGTCTTCTGCAATCCCACCCTCAAGTTCGCCGCGCTGATCGAGGCGGCCGACCGGCTGAACGCCCGATGGATCGCCACAGGCCACTACGCCCGGGTGGCGCGAAGCGACGAGGGCGTCAGCCGGCTGCTGCGCGGTCGGGCCGAGGCCAAGGATCAGAGCTACGCCCTCTACAGGCTAACTCAGGCGCACTTGGGTCGACTGCTGCTCCCGCTAGGCAACCTGACGTCAAAGGCGGAGGTACGCGCCCAAGCTCGAGAGCGCCACATCCCCAGCGCAGACACAGGCGACAGCCAAGACCTGTGTTTCGCGACAGGCACCACGCACCAGGCGATGATCGCCAGGCTACGCCCCGATGCCGTCAAGCCCGGGCCCATCTACGACGCGGAAGGCCGCAGCCTTGGAAAGCACCGCGGCCTCCCCTTCTACACCGTGGGCCAGCGCGGCGGCTTGGGCATCACAGCGCGACACCGGCTCTACGTGCTGCGCATCGACCCCGAGGCCAACGCCCTCATCGTCGGGCCGCGGTCCGGCCTGGCGACGGCGAGCTGTAGCCTCACCCGGGTCACCTTCACCTCAGGGCAGTCCCCGTCGGGGCGGCTCGAGGTCGAAGCCCGCATCCGCTACCGGGCGCCACTGACGCCCGTCACCGTCGAGATGACGAGCGCCGACGCCGCCAACGTGGCCTTCCACACCAATCAGTTCGGCGTCGCCCCAGGCCAGTCGCTGGTGCTCTACAAGGGCGATGAGACACTGGGCGGCGGCGTCATCACGACCTAGGCAACACCCACAGTCAGGAGAGAACCATGCCAGTCTTCTTCGATACCGAGACCCAGAATACCTTCCAGGAGGTCGGCGGCCGCCGGCCCGAGCTGCTGAAGATCTCCGTGGCCGTCACCTATGACACGACCGACGGCGCCTTCCACACCTACACCGAGGCCGACTGCCCACAGCTTGTGGACGATCTCGGCAAAGCAGATCTGGTGGTCGGCTACAACCTCTTCGGCTTCGACTACCCAGTTCTCCAACAGTACAGCGACAGCGTGCGCTTGGCCGACCTTCCGTCAGTGGACATGATGGTTGAAGTGCAGAAGCGGCTGGGGTTCCGCCTCAAGCTCGACTCGATCGCCACGGCCACGCTGCAGGTGGGGAAGAGTGCCGACGGGTTGCAGGCTGTCCGCTGGTGGCGAGAGGGCCGGATCGATGAGATCATCGACTACTGCAAGCAGGACGTCGAGGTCACCCGCAAGGTCTACGAGTTCGGCAAGCAGCGCCGCTACATCCAGTACTACGACCGGCAGTACCGCCTGAAGAAGGTGCCGGTCGCCTGGTAGCCAGCAGCTTGTAGGCCGGACTAGACAGTCCGGCCTACAAGACTAGCGAGGTCGGCCGGGCTAACGAGATAGCCGCTGATGTCCAGCGGACCGAGAGCGTTTCCGGAATCCGCAGCCACCGCAATGGTGCCCACGTAGCCCGCCGCCGGCCGGAACGGCTGCACGCGCCAGCACCCACCGTCGCCGCAACACGTCTGAGCTCTGAAAGGCACATCGGCCGTCAGATCGACCGCCGGCGTGTAGGTCCCCAGGGCAGCAGCAAGACCGCGCCCGGTGGCCTTCCCCAGCGCCTCCATCTGCGTCCACAGCCAGAGCAGAGGCTCGGAGACATCGCTCGCATCGAGGTCATCGACCGCTGCACGCTGCTCGGGGTTGAGCAACCGGTCTGACAGACTCGATGGCCGGTCCAGAGTGCGGACGGCTTCGATATCCACGCCCACCGGCCGTTCCGCCGAGAGAAGGATCACCACCAGGTCCGCGCTATGCGCCAGGTTGAACTGCAGCCAAGTCCCTCGAGGATCAACGAGACAGGGCTTACCGTCCGGCCTTTCGGCGATCCGCACCTTGTCCGGTGTAGCATCGAGGTAGCCGCCCAGCACCCAGCGGAGTGTGGCCCGGCCGAGGATGAAGCGGAGGCGAGGCTCGTCGAACCTGTAGCGGGCGGCACGCGCTCGTTCTTGCGGCGAGAGCGTGGGTGAGAGGGAGTCCGACAGACCTACGCCATCGCTGGCGCGGAGTCGCCATAGATGAAGGGCACCCGGGGGCAGCTCAGGTCGAACCGATGCCCCTGACCAATCCTGCCAGTCGATCACCCGCAGGGGCTAGGCCCGTCCCAAATAGCGCTGGTAGCTCTGTGCCAGCTCCTGAGGCCGGCTGACGTAGAGCTGAGTGAACCCGCAGTCCGCACAGACCCAGGCCTTGAGCGGGTAGTGGCGCACGCCCTTCAGCGAGACACCCGGCCGCTCGTAGATACGTATCGAGAGGCTATCGGACTCCACAGCATCGGCGTTGGGAATGATGCGGGTCGATCGGCAGCTCGGACACTCTTTCTTCATCGCTCTCTCCCTTAGTTCGGCCTGATCGGCCGGCGGCGCAGAACGGACGACGGAAGCTGGACGCCCTGCGCCCGCAAGCTCTGCACTCGGTACAGATACGCGGCGCCGTCCATCATCTGGCCCGCGACGTCGGCGACTGTGCGGTTCTCGGGTGCCTCGAGGTGCGACCCGCGCACCCAGTCGTTGAAGGCCCCCATCGCGGGCCCGCACCAGACCTGGTAGTCCAGCTCGCGACCCTTCTCCCCGGACGTGCCCCAGCGCGTGGCAAGACCCAGATACCAACGAAAGACCAGCGCCATTTTGCGCTTCGGATTCTCCCTCGCCTTGGCGATCTGGCTGAGATCTCGCTCGTTGAAGAAGGCCACACACCCATCCCAGACCTCGGCCACGGGTCGCTTGAGAATCTGGCGCTCCAGCTTGGCCAGTTCGGGGCCCGGGATGGCCTCCAGCGACTCATAGGACTGGTAGAACTCGTATAGCTTGCGAGCACGGAGGCCAAACATCGTGCCACGCTTGAGCACTTGAACGTTGACGCCCATCTCGAACATGTCGGCGGACGGCGCCATCATCACGTCAGCCATGTCTGCCTCGGAGAGCAGCCGCTTGACGTGGGCTGACGTGCCCGCCTCGACGCAGCTGTGGTTGACCGAGCCCGTGACGATGTAGGCGGCGCCCATCATGAAGGCACCGAGCGCGGCGATCGGCGTCCCGATCCCACCGGCCGCACCGACCCGCACGGGGGTTTCATAGGCGAGCTCCGTCTGGATCTCATCGCGCAGCGCCTGGATCGACGGCAGCAGGCAGACGAGCGGGCGATTGTCGGTGTGACCGCCGGAATCGGCCTCCACCGTGACATCATCGGCCATCGGCACGCGTCGTGCCAGGGCCGCCTGCTCCTGCGTGATCGCGCCCTGGGCCACCAACGGGCCCAACAGCTTGTCAGGCGCGGGACGCATGAAACGCGTGGCGACCTCGCGCCGCGACACCTTGGCGATGACACGGTTGTCGATCTGGACCTGCCCCGCCGGGCCCTGCGACAGACCAGCGACGCGGTAGTGGACCAGGTAGGGCGTCAGCGCGATGTAGGCCGACGCCTCCACCACGCGAACGCCGCGCTCCAGGTACAGCTCGACCGCGCGACGCTCCAGCGCCGGCTCGTAGGGGGCGTGGATAAGGTTGAAAGCGTAGGGACCGTCAGGAAGCGCCTCCTGGACCCGGTCGATCGCTGCCGACAACCTGGCGGGCGTGCACCCACCGGCACCGAAGGCGCCCAGCATGCCGGCCCGGCCCAACGCGATCACCATCTCCTCGCCTGAGATGCCGTTGGCCATTGAGCCACCGACATAAGCCGCATCCAGACCGTAGGTCGAGAGAAACGCGGGATCGCCAAGGGATCGCCGGCTCAACGCCGGTCCCGTGGCCAGGAGAGGAAGCCCGCTGGTGCTGGCCGCGCCCACGCTCGTGACCCCGGTGCCGTGACCATTCCGCACGACGAAACACGGCTCGTCCAGGCGCTCGAGACATGTGCGTGCATCGCCGTCCCCATACGCGATGGCGCTCGCCGGGCCCTCCCAACTCAATGCCGGCGTGCCCTCACGGGTACCTGTCCGGCCGTGATAGCCAATCATAGATCTCACTCCCTAGGACCGACACAGGCGCACGGCCATGCCGTCCACCCGGTAGATCTGAATGTCGCCGTTCCACACGCCCGCGGAGCCGGCGACACGCACCCCATCCGGACCGATGCCCACATCCGAGACGCGCACGACGACGCGCCATGCGAGGTCCCGGGGCGTGATCTGCCCCCTGTACTTCCACATCAACTCGTCACCCGTCGCAGGGCGCACAACATGACCGGCGGCCTGTGGGACCTGCCATCGTGCATACGCGACCATCGCCTGGTACGCCGCCTCGACACCCAGGGACCCCGGCATCACCGGGTCCTGATGGAAGTGTGCCTTGAAGAACCAATCGTCCGGCGATAAGCGACCCTCTGCAGTGAGAACCGAGTCCGAGGCGCCATCCGCCGCAGCTTCGACGCGCATCTCGCGCACCAGCGCCAGCTTCCGGGGCGCCGCCACACGGCTCGGCGTGACCTCGTCGGGGCGCACGGATGCCGAGTGCCTGACCGTCCCACTCAAGTCAGACGTACCGACACCCACCTGGCGCTCCAGCGAGGCGAACGGGAAGTAGCCAAACGATGACCAGCCTTCATAGAAAGGCGTACCCTCACACAGCATCCTGAATTCGTAGCTCTGGATAATCGCGCCCTGCCCCCGCGTTGACGAAAGCAGTCGCACCTCGTCTCGCACCGTCTTGCCGCGCAGGTCGAGATCGACCAGCACGCGCCCCCGCCCATCGAGGTTACGGAAGTACAGGTCGGCCTCGGTATCAAGGAACGACGACCTCAGGTAGGCGGAGAGGAAACCGCACGGCTGTAGAGCCATCTCCATCAGCACGATATTGGGCGGCAGGCCCGCGTAGGCCTCCCCGGCGTAGAACCAGGCGTCCTGGGGGACGTCGAACTCGCTCACCAGCGCCGCCGGCGGCGCGACCGTGTGCGGCGTCCCGTCGATCTGCAGCACCCGACTCATCATCCGCATATCGCCGCGGGGGATGCGAGGCAGTCGCCTGCCCCGGTAGGCCTCGAAGTCCGGCCCGAAACAATCTGTCACATCGCCTGAGGCGAAGGCCCGGACGGCCTCTTCATCGAAGAGTGCCCGCGGTCGCCGGATCGCTTCTGCCTGGCGCTGGGCTCTGACCCCAGCCCCCGGCACGTTGAGCGCGCTCGCAGGGGGCTCGCCCAGCGCTTGGCGGCCTGCCGCGATCTGCATGGAGATCAGTGAGGCGGCGCGCTCCTGGGCAGCGGTGCGTGTCTGCAGGAAGGCCCCGTGGACACGCGCGGTGTCCTGCCGGTGCGGCAGCAGGTGGTCTGTGTAGAGGTCGACCAGGCCGACCGCCTGATGGTGTACCGCGGTCCTTTCGACCGATGATGACGCGCCATCAGAAACCGCGACCGCTAGCCCTGCCAATGCCGGCTCCGCCAACGACTCTGGCACTGCGTCGGCCGTGGCGCGAGAGCTTGGTCGGATGCGCAGCATCCCGGGCGCCGACTCCTCATAGAGAGGGCCCAGGTCCAGCGACACCCTGTGCGTCACCAGCACCGCAAGCGCGCGGATGACACCATCGAGATCGTCACCTGCAGAGGGATTGACGGCGACCGCAGCATGGGCTTTCCCTTTCAGGATGCGACCGATCCGTCGCGTACAGGTCGCCAGCGGCCCAAGCTCAAGGAAGACGCGACCGCCCTCGCCGTAGACGTGTGAGACCAGGCGCGGGAAGTCAACCGGTTGACAGCACATCGTGGCCATCGCCTCGGCGAGGACATCCGCGTCCAACTCGAGCGTGTCGTAGTTGGACGCGGAGTAGAAGGCCACGTCGGGTTTGGCCACCACAGGATGCATGTAAAGGTCAACCAGCGCCTCGTGGGCACCGGCCATGGCTTCATTGTGTATGGCAACGCTTGCCGGGACCGGCAGTGCGTGACAGTCCAGCGCCTCGATCACACGACGGCAGCCCGCCTCATCCCCCGCGATCACAACCTCGTTGGCCAGATTGACAAAGGTCACATAGACGTTGGGCTCCTCTCCAACGGCATCGCGCACACGGTCCACCTTGGCCTTGAGGAGGAAGGTGGCCCACTTGACCTCTTCATCAGGCCCAAGCCCCCACGCCTCTCGGACGGCATTGCGGGGGCCGGAAACCAGGTCGCTGAAGACGGGGGAAGCATGGAGGTTTCGGCTGCCGGCGCCGGCGTGGCGCCACACGCCGCTGCCCCAGAACATCGTACCTTCCCCCATGCTGTAGCCCATCGCCGCTCTCGGGCGCACTCCAAAGATACTCTGCATGATGTGGGCGTGGGCGATGGCAGCCGCCGACCCCGACTCAATCATCGCCACAGGATCGCTCAGAAGTTGCGCCAAGCGCTCGGTGAGATCATCCTTCGCGAGGTCGCGCCGGCTTCTGGGGTAGAGATACTGCTCGGCCAGGAGGGCGCCGGGGTCCGAGGTCAGCGACAGGAGACGCTCGTGCACGTCGGGGAAGTGCTGGAGCAGATCCCGACCGAGGCCGATATAGGAGTTGAAGACGCCGGGATAGACCAACGTGAGGCCGTCATCTCCCAGCGGCCGTGCGGCGAAGACGCTACCCTTGGGCGTCCGCCAGGGCTTACCCGTAGCGACGGCACGGTCCACACCCTCCTCGGCGTGGCCGAGCTCTTTGAGCAGATCCACGCGATCCCGACCCACGAGGGCCAGTGCCAAGGGGGTCGACTCACGCTGGGCCGCCAGCCTGCACGTCTGGGCCGCCAGCGCTGCAGGGTCGGTGGTTTCCGACTGAAGGTCCGTCCGAAGCTGCGTCATCCCCGCGCGGAGCTCAGAGAGATCATCACCCACAACAAGCACCAATAACACGCGATCGTCACGGAGGTCCATCCGCGCCACCGACAGCAGCCTGCGCACCGCAGGATCCGAAACCAGCAGGTGTCCGGCGCCCGAATGCGACGAGGTACCCGGCAGATGCGAGCACACGACGTGAGCGATCCGCGGTCTCCCCGCCTCTGGGAACCAGGGACGGGCCTCCGGCACAGTATAGAAAGGCGTCCCATGCCAGGCGGTCTCGCGGTCCTCCGAGGACTGCGGCGTCGGTACCAGCATGCGGCGATGGACGCACAGCACGGCCTTGGCCAGCGCGAGAGCAGCAGCGCCCGAACCGCCATCGCCGGCGACCCCACCGGCCGCGCACGTCAATGACGCGGTCCCGGTACGGTAGGTCGTCACGAGGGAATCCGGTAGGGGCCACTGCGTCGACGCCACGTAGCCGATATCTGCGACCGTCACCTGGTCCGGCGCCGATACACCCGAGGCGGCAACCGGAAACGGGACACCGATCATCTCCAGACACGCATTGGCCGGCACACCGGCGTGGCGGTCGGCATCGGCCAAGACGAACGCGACGCTCCCTGCCGATCCCTCGGTGAGGATCAGCACCAGATCCGCCTCGCTCTCCAGCCAGCCGGTAGCTGTCGCCAACGCAGGCACAAGGTCATCCGACGGCAGAACTGCCGTGGGACCTATCTCACCAATCTCCCACGCGTCATAGAGAGCGCGTGCCGGCGCGGCGGGCAGCCCGTCGGCACACACCAGGACGCCGATGGCGAGGGGCGTCGCATCGGCAGACGTCACGTGCGCCGTCACCTCGCGCGCGAGGGCTTCGAGCGAGGCAGGCTCGCCAGGTCCCTGCACAGCCGCAAGCGTACCGGCGTAGATGGCGCGCTCGAAATCCGCGGTGTCGCCTCCCCCAACGGAGCACGCGACACCCAGAACAGACAGCTTGGTCACGGTCCGCTACCTCGCACCGGCGGCGAGGGGCTCGGCAGTCAGGTGGTTCTGAGCAAAGAGTACGTTGAGCCGTTCGCTCAGCGTGATCTCTGCGCCCCGCACCTCCATACAGACCCGTCCCATCTCGTCGACCACCGTCACGTCAGCCACCAGACTCCGGGGCGACCACGACACGACCTCCATCGTGACGTAGGTGACCATCCCGAACTCGATCGGTCGGTAACTGACCCCAGAGGCAATCCGCAGAGGCAGGCCCCCATAGCCCACGTGACGTCGCGCCCAGACAAGAAGTCCCTGGAGCTGTACGTCGACGGCAAACGAGTTGAAGGTCTGCGTGGCGAACTGTCCCTGCGCCTCGCGTGAAATGCTAGGCTGGCGACAACGCATCAGTAGGCCACGCTCATCGATCCTGAGGATCGCCTCGATGCCACGGAAGCTAGGGCCGTGGAAGAGGGTGCCGTCTGAATACAGGTCGGCGCCCTCGATCAGGGCGACATCCGTGCCGGTCACTGCTCGGTGAAGGGGCAGCGTCGCGGGAGGCTCGGGCGTCGCCCGCGTCAGGGTCACACTGGCCCGATAGTGGTAGCGGGGACGGCCCTCGCGTGTCTGGCTCGAGATCATCGCGTCGTAGACGATGGTCTCACTTCCTGAGTCAGGCTGAGGATTCAGCTCCAGCAGGTAAGAGTCGGCCAGGGTATCATCGAAGACTATGCCCTTGAGTGCCTGGTACCCATCGGTCCGCAGGTACGTGTACCCCGGCGTGACCTGCTCGCAGGCGTTGACCATCCAACCCACGGCGCAGACCGTCGGCATCACTGCCGAGCCGCCGATGACGTGATCACGCAGGAAGGGGTTGGCGACGAGGGTGAGGATGCGGCGGATGCGATGGGACTGAACATGTCCGGGTTGGGCGGGCGAGACCATCGCGCCGCCGACCACAATCTGCGCATCGGCCACGTCAAACCTGGGCTCCGAGTTGCCGACCAGGTCTGCCAGCAGACTAGTGCCGACGTCCACGGGGATCACGTCGACGTTGCGGGCGACCAGCTGTTCCCTGAGGGCCGGCGTCACCATGCCGCCGTCCCACGGGCCCCAGTCCACGGCCAACACACGGCAGTGGGGGGCTTGACGCCCGACCCAGTGCGCGGCCTTGTTGAGCACCTCATTGGCGATGGCGTAGTCGGCCTGCCCCACGTTGCCGTAGAAGCCGGCGACCGACGAGAAGAGCACCAACATCTCCAGGCGCTCCATCGGGACGCAGGTCAGCAGGTTGCGCAGTCCGTCCGCTTTGACGGAGACAACACGCTCGAAGTCGGCCGGCGTCTTGTCTTGGACCAGCTTATCCGCAAGGACGCCGGCGCCATGGAGAATGGCCGTTACCGGGCCAAGGCGTTGCTCGGCGAGGGAGACCGCGGCCTGCAGACTGTCTACATCGGTCACATCCGCAGCGAGGTAGATCGCCTCACCGCCGGCGCCGCGCACCGCGTCGAGGGTCGCCGAGATCTCACGGCGTGACTGCACGCCGCGCACCACCTTCTGAAGATCGCGGGGCGTGGGGCGTTGGCCGGCGGCTCGCAGGTGAGCCATAGCCCCCTGCATCAGTTCGGCGTCTCCCTCGAGATCGGTCGCCCACTCGGGCGCCTCGTCGCCGTCGAAGGGTGAGCGACCGATGAGTACAAACCGTGAGCCGAACCGCCGCGCCAGCGCGATGACGCACTGCGCCGTGATGCCCTTCGCCCCGCCGCTGACGAGAAAGACCGTGTCGGGGCCCGGGCGAGAACTAGACACCATCGCGGCGCCCTACCGATCCAGACGCCTGCACGGGCGACACGGCCTCGATGGTCACCCGGCCCCGCTCGGACCAACCGACCTCGGTGATCCGCCGGTCCGGATCCAGGACCTCGCCCACCAGAAGTCGCGCCGCCACATCGACAGGTAGGTCGGGGGCCAAGTCCACGGCCCGACACGCCACCTGCGGCCATTCGAGACGCAGTGTCTTCGAGAGCCCCGGCAGACCAGCGAGGGACAGGCCGTCAACCCCGCCGGGGAGCTCGCCTGTCAGACCCAGCTCACCGTCCAGGCGGGCAACCGTGAGGAATCCGGCCCAGCCGGCCGCAGCTGCGGCGTTAAGATCGCGCGCGGCGTGTTTGGCCAGCAAGAAAGGGGTGCGAACCGATGTCGCAGCGGGCGGTGTCGCGGCTAGTTGCCCTTGGGGAGCCACAGCGTAGATCACACAGGCGATCCTGCCTGCTTGCCCACGAACAGTGTCCAGAGCGGTTGAGACGTCGTTCTCCTCTAGCGATCCGATCTCGACGGTCAACACGTCGGACGAAACGGGCGTGGTATCGCCGTCACGAGCGCGGACCGGCAGGCGCAAGAGCGCCACGGGCCATCCCATGGCCCGCAACCGGGCAACTACTCTGGGCGCCAAAGCCGTTCCATCGTCGACGACCACCGAGACGCTGCCGGCGGGCAGCGTGATGTCCAGGGCATCTGGGGCAGGCAACCGGCGGAGTGCAACCCCCGCAACCTGTATCGCGGGAAGGTCGGCCGGCGCCTGCCTTAGGCTTTTGGGGCCGCGCCCTCCTTTATGTAGTCCAGAATCTGTGCCAGCGTGCGCAGCTCGGCCAGCGCTTCGGCGTCGACCTCAGGCAGATCCGGGTGTTGATCCTGCAGCGCGCCGAGTATCTCCACGCGCTTGATCGAGTCGATACCCAGGTCGGCCTCCAGGTCCATATCCAGCTCCAACATCTCAGCCGGGTATCCGGTTTTCTCGCTGACGATGACCAGCAACTCGTCACCCAGCGTCTCACCGGCTGCCGCCGGCGTGGCGTCGGTCGATGTCGCGGTCGGTGCGACCGGTGCCGCGTCGCCGACCGGATCCGGTGAAGGCGCCGCGCCCGCAGGCGCCGTTGCGGCGCTCATATGGTTGAGCACGTCACCCAGTGTTCGCAGTTCGGCCAGCGCCTCGGTATCCACATCGGGCAATGCAGGATAGGCGTCCTGGAGGGCGCCCAGAATCTCCACGCGCTTGATGGAGTCGATGCCCAGATCGGCTTCCATATCCATGTCCAGCTCTAGCATCTCCGCGGGGTAGCCTGTCTTCTCACTGACGATGCCCAGCAGCGCCTCACCCAGCACCTCGGCACTCACGGCCGCAGCGGGAGTGGAAGCCGCCGGCGACGGCTCGGGTGCCTCTGGCGGCGCCACCACTGCGGTAACCACCGGGGCACTGCTGCTCACAGTCGTCGGCACGGTGGGGTGATGGCCATTGCCATTGCCGTTTCCGCCGTGGTGACCATTACCGTTGCCGGTGTGATGACGTCCATTGCCGTTCCCATTGCCCTTGGGCAAAGCCACGCCGCCGCCGAGTGCCGTTCCATAGTGCGACTCCAGCAGCCCTACGAAGGCCTCGGAATAGGCAGCCTGCTGATCCAGGAACTGACCATGGACCTGCAGCGTCTCAGCCTGATGGGCGTGGAACTGCTCCACACTGCGCGACAGGCTCTGTAGTATCTGCAATAGCGCGGCGCTCTTCTCGGACGACAGGGCATCGCCGGAAACCAGGGCACCCTGCTCCTGCATCAGCTGGGAGAAGATGCTGGCGTAGGCGGCCTGGTTGTCCAGATACTGCTGGTGCACCCGCAGCGTCTCGCTCTGGTGGTCGTATGACTTGGCCAGACCGAGCTCCAAGCCCCCCAACACACGGTCGTAATCATGCACCACGACGGTCGCTCCCGGGCCGTCGGGCCCCGCTTTCGCTTGAGCTGCCGCAGACCTCGCCGGGGGCGGCTGGGTCTCCGCATGAGTGGACTGGCCGTTGCCGCCGACGTGGGCTAGCTGACCATCACTCTCAGCCAGCGCAGCCTCAAAGGCCCGCTCGCGCTTCGTGTCTACAAAGTTGGCCCCGTTCAGGGCGATCTTGAATGCCATCCTCGTCCTCCCGTGTTGTTCCCTCTACGCCTTGATAGGCTTGATGCCGTCCCCAGGCTTCTTCTCATACGGATCCACGTTGCCCAGCTCGACGCCCGCGACGCGGAGCTGTACCACCGCTTCGCGGAACTGGCGGTCACTTGACTTGCTGCGACTAGGGTTCAGCGCAACCGCCACGAAGGGCTGCCCCGCCAGGATGTCCTCGACCAGGCCGGTGGCGATCCGACGCGGCCCCACTTCCACAAAGACACGCCCACCTGCCTCATAGATGGCCTCAATCTGTCGCTTGAAAAGCACGGGGTTGAGGATGTGATTTGCCAGCAGCTCCCGCGCGGCGTCCTGATCTTGAGGATAGGGATCCCCGGTGGTGTTGGAGTAGACGGTAACGTCCGATGCGTGAAAGGCCGTAGGGCCGACAGCCTCGGCAAACGGCGCCGACGCGTGGCCGACAAGCGGCGTATGGAACGCGGCCGAGACAGGCAGGACCGTGACCTTGAGGCCCTTTACCGTCAGATCTTTAGCGACCGTCTTGATGTCGGAGGTGGGACCTGCCAGGACGACCTGGGAGCCGGAGTTCTGATTAGCGATGATCACGTCCGGATGGGCCGCGATCTCACGCTCCACATCCGGCAGAGCACCCTGCACAGCTGCCATGCCCCCAGCGTCGAAATCAGGGTCCTCAGGGGGCCGCATCGCCTTGCCGCGGGCCTTGACGAGGCGCATGAAGTCGTCATCGGCGAGCACCCCCCCCGCCCACAGAGCGGAGAGCTCCCCGAAACTGTGCCCCGCGGTGTAGTCTGGCCGGAAGCCGGCCTGGCTGAGCAACTGGAACATCCCGGCGCTGACCATGCCAATCGCGGCCTGGGCGTAGTCGGTCGCTCGCAGAGCCCTCGTCTGAGCATTCTCCACCTCGGGATCGAAGGCCGGCGGCGGGTAGACGACGGATGAGAGCGACGGCAGCCCCTCGGCGGCGAATAGCGCGTCCATACGGCCCATCATCCCGCGAACCGGCGGGAAGTTGATCGCCATCTCGCGGGCCATGTTCACGTACTGTGAACCCTGACCGGGGAAGAGCGCCACCAGCCCGCCCTCAGCCTCAACGGCCTCGCGACGGTACGAAACGCCCTTCGGGTGGTCCCAACTCTCGGCGTCGGGCTGCGCACGGATCGCTTTCACGGCAGCTGATAGCAGCGCGCCGGCTTCCACAGGCGACGACGCCACGAACCCCAGCCGGGCCGCAGTGTGCGGTATCTTCGGAGCGCGGCCGGCCGAGGCGGCGTCGGCAAACGCCTCCGCCGCGTGCTCGCCGCTCAACGCCGTCAGCAGCGTCTCGCAAGAGGCAGATAGAGAAGCTACATCCCGACCCTGGAGGACGATGGCCTGCGGCACACGGCGACGCCGATAGCTGGCGGTGTGGTCCGCAGCGCGTTCCTCGAGCACCACGTGGTAGTTCGTGCCACCGAACCCAAACGCGCTCACGCCGGCGCGGCGCGGCACAGCCCCCTCGGCACGGATCCATGGGCGCGTCTCGGTGTTGATGTAGAACGGGGACGACTCCAGCCCCAGCTTCGGGTTGGGGCGAACCACGTTGATCGTGGGAGGCAGGACCTTGTGGTCGAGCGCAAGCGCGGCTTTGATCATGCCGGCGGCGCCCGCAGCGGCTTTGGTGTGACCGATTTGTGATTTGACGCTGCCCAGCGCGATGTGCTGTCCCTGACCCTCTGCGTCACCGAAGGCGTGCTTCAGTCCCTCGAACTCCGCCGGATCGCCGGCCTTAGTTCCAGTCCCGTGGGCCTCGACCAACCCCACGGTCTGCGGCGGAACGCCCGCGTCTTCATAGGCACGCCGGGTTGCCATGGCCTGTCCCTCGGGACGAGGGGCGTAGATGGACTTGAAGCGGCCATCGCTGGAGGCACCGATGCCGCGAATCACGGCGTAGACGTGGTCGCCGTCGCGGTCGGCGTCAGCCAGGCGCTTGAGCATCAGCATCCCGATGCCCTCGCCGACCATCATCCCGTCGGCATCGGCGTCGAACGGCCGGGGCGCGTCGCCCTTCGTGAAGGCCGGCGTCTTGCTGAAGCACATAAAGGTGAACGGGGAGTTGTCGGTATCCACGCCACCGGTGACCATCATATCGGCCCGGCCCTCGAGCAACTGACTGATGCTCACCTTGATGGCCCCAAGGCTGCTGGCACAGGCCGCGTCCACGGTGCAGTTCATCCCACCCAAGTCAAAGCGGTTGGCGACACGGCCCGCTATGACATTGCCCAACAGACCGGGGAACGCGTTTTCGTTCCACTCGGGGTAGGCCAGCTTGATCTTGTCGACGATCTCGCTCACCTGCGCCGCCGGGATACCATAGCTGCTCAGAACGCGCTCCCAGATCGGGTACTGGAGTCGCGACGTCAATGGCGTGATCAGCTTCTGCCCACCAGCGACCCCTAGGACCACGCCGACGCGGGACCGGTCGAAGCTGCGTCCCGCGGGGCCGTCCCCATAGCCCGCGTCCGTCAGCAGGTCGCGTGCAACAACCAGGCTGAGCAACTGCGACACATCCGTGACCTCGAGGATGTTGGGGGGGATACCGAAGGCCATCGGGTCGAAGTTGATGTCGGGCAGAAAGCCCCCGCGCTTGCAGTAGACCTTGTCGCGGGCAGCCGGGTCGGGATCGTAGTAGTCATCAATGCTCCACCGGGATGGCGGCACATCGGCAATGCAGTCAACCTTGTCGAGGATATTGTCCCAGTACTCGTCGACATCGTGCGCCTGGGCAAAGACGGCGGCGACGCCGATGATGGCGATGGGCGTAGCCTTCAGACCAAGGCCCACTCTTGTGTCAGACACATCGCTCACAGCGTCTTCCCTCCACGTCGTAGGTGGGTCCGCGCTACCACAACGGTGAGGGCACAGACCAGCTTGAGCGCATCCCCCACCACAAAGGGGAGTAGTCCCAACGGGAGCACCCGGTCCCAGCCGACAAAGACGGCCAACCAGGGCAATCCAAAGGCGTAGATCACAGCCGATCCCGCCAGTAGGACGAGCAGTGCCCTCGCTGCGCCAACGCCGACAGTGCCGGAGGCCGAGTAGTTGCCTGGACGACGTCCGACGCCCGTACGGGGCTCCGTGAGTGTGGACACGAGCCACACGCAGGCCACGAACCCCAACAAGTAGCCGCCGGTCGGCCCTGCCAGGCTTCCACCCGCAAAAAGGGGCAGCCCCAGGGCGCCACCGACCAGGTAAGCGCCGACGGCTGCTAATCCCGCCCGCCGTGGCATCAGCGCGCCAATCAGCAGCACCGTTAGCGTCTGCCCTGTGATGGGTACCGGGCTGAGGGGCACGGTCACCCTGAACCGCGCGCTGACAGCCAGCGCATAGGCCGCCGCAAGGGCGACGGCGCCTTCCACGACCCAAGCACGCCGCTCCTGCCGAGCCGAAGCAATCTGTCCGTGAGCCATGTCCACTCCTCTATCAGTCCGCGGCCTGGTCGGCGGGCTCGACCCGCACCAGCACGTCTCCCTTGCCGACCTGGTCGCCCGCTGCCACAGGCACTTGGGCCACGCGCCCAGCGCAGGGGGCGCGTAGATGCATCTGCATCTTCATCGACTCCTGTACCAGCAGGGCGTCCCCCTCCTCGACCACGTCTCCCACAGAGACCATCACATCCACAACCAGTCCCGGCATAGGGGATACAACCTTGCCGACGGCTCCCATCTCGCGACTGGCTCGCGACCGCCGATGTGCCGGGTCGACGCGCGCCGCCAGACATCGACCGCCGACCAGCACCTCGAAGTCGCTGTGGTTGGCGGTCTTGAAGTACATCTCCAGCGTGTGCTGCTCCCGCCGGAACATATGGAGCCCGTTGCCGTTGAGCGAGCTGAGTTGGAACGCCACCGGCTCGTCATTGACCAACAGACCCGTCTCCCCCACCTCGACGCGGTACTCCTGGTCCCCCACCGATACGGCGTATCGTGTCATTGTCCCTCTCCTCTCCAGCTCAAACGCTATCCCTACTCACCCAGGCTATGCGCCGTTCCCGACTCCGCACTCCCCAACCACAATGGGATGGGGCCGGCGTCCCGTCGAGCCCGCTGCCCCATCCCGTCTTTCAACTTCCATAGTCACATCTGCTCTCGCCACGCCGTGGTCCGCCACGCGCCCGCGCCCCCACCGCCCACGGTAGCCATCTGTCCGGCGCGCTGCAGGTGCACCAGATATGCGGTCGCGGCGGCGATGTCGCGGGCCAGCCCCGGACGATGTTCCACCGGCCCTACCTCGAAGCCGTCCAGAAACGTCGTGGTTACCTGCCCGGCCAGGAAGGGATCACTCACCAGGATGCGCCTCAGGAATGCGAGGTCTGTGACCACCCCACCGACCTGGAACTCCTGAAGTGCCCGACCCAGCCGCTGGACAGCCTGATGCCGGGTCTCGCCCCAGGCGATCACCTTTGCCAGCAGCGAGTCGTAGTCCGACGTCACCTGCATCCCCTGATAGAGCGCGCTGTCGACGCGGATACCAGGACCACCAGGTTCCTTGAGATACGTGATCTCGCCCGTGGTGGGCATGAAGTTCGACTCCGGATCCTCGGCAATCACCCGTGCTTCGACGGCGGCACCGCGCACGGTGACGGCGTCCTGGCCGTAGTGCAGGCTGCGTCCCGCCGCCAGGCTCAGCTGTTCCTGCACCAGGTCCTTCCCCGTCACCAACTCGGTGACCGGGTGCTCCACCTGGATGCGCGGGTTGATCTCGATGAAGTGGAACTCGCCGTTGGGCGACATCAGGAACTCCACAGTGCCCAAGCTCCGATACCCGAGCGCCCGACCCAACCGCCCGGCGGCATCGAAGAGGAAGGTTCGCTGCGACGATGTCAGACCCGGTGCCGGTGACTCCTCGATCAGCTTCTGACGCCGCCGCTGGATGGAACACTCACGCTCACCCAGACACAGTGTTCGGCCTACGCCGTCGCCCAGTATCTGCACTTCGATGTGGCGTGCGTGAGCGACCAAAGGTTCGAGGTAGACACTGCCGTCACCGAAAGCCGCCTCGGCCTCACGACGTGCCAGCGCCACCATCCCTGGCAGGTCCTCAGCCCGTTCCACTAAGCGGATACCGCGTCCGCCGCCGCCGGCAGCCGCCTTGACCAAGACTGGGAACTCGACACCGGTGCCGCAGTCCGGCGACAGTCTCTCTGGGAGACAATCGTCGGCGCCCGGCAATACCGGCAAGCCGGCTTCCCGCGCGATTCGGCGCGCAGCCAGCTTGTCGCCGGATCGCGCCAGGGTCTCGGGCCGCGGGCCAATGAAGACCATACCGGCGTCCTCGATCGCTTGTGCGAAGTCGGCGTTCTCCGACAGGAAGCCATACCCGGGATGGATCGCGTCAGCGCCGCAGCGCTTGGCGGCTTCCAGAACCTTGGGAATGTTGAGATAGCTCTCCGAGGCAGGCGTCGGCCCGATGGGGAGGGCCTCGTCGGCGCAGCGCGTGTGCAGGGCCTGTTCGTCCGCCTCGGAGTAGACGGCCACACTGGGTAGGCCGAGATCCCGGCACGCCCGCAGGACACGCACGGCTATCTCGCCTCGATTGGCTACAAGAACCTTCATTAGGATGCCCGCCTACAGGGGTATGTTGCCGTGTTTGCGCTTGGGCGTCGGCTCGCGCTTGTCGCGCAGCATCGCCAGAGCTCTCACGATGTGTGCGCGGCTCTCGGCCGGTTCGATCACGTCGTCCAGGTGTCCCCGCGACGCTGCCACGTACGGGTTCGCCAGGTCGCGGCGGTACGCGTCGGTCAGCTCCGCGCGACGCGCCACTGCGTCCTCACCCGCGGCCGCCAACTCTCGCCGGAAGATGATATTGACCGCACCATGCGGTCCCATCACCGCAATCTCGGCATTAGGCCAGGCCAGGTTCACATCGCCGTGAAGGTGCTTGGAGCTCATCACGATATAGGCGCCACCATAGGCCTTGCGCAGGATAAGGGAGACTTTGGGAACCGTGGCCTCGGCATAGGCGAAGAGCAGCTTGGCTCCGTGACGGATGACGCCACCGTGCTCCTGGTCCACCCCTGGCAGGAACCCAGGCGTGTCGACCAACGAGACCAGCGGGATATGGAAGGCGTCGCAGAAACGAATGAACCTCGCCCCCTTGTCGGCACTGTCTATGTCCAGCACGCCGGCCAGGACCTCGGGCTGATTGGCCACGATGCCCACGGGATACCCATCCATCCGACAGAAGCCAACGACCAAGTTCTGCGCGAAGCCAGGCTGTATCTCGAGGAACTCGCCGTCGTCAATCAAGGTCTCAACCACAGCCCGCACGTCGTAGGGGTGCTGCGGATGCTGGGGCACGATCGACGCCAGCTCGGGCGTCGCACGAGCAGGGTCGTCCCCTGAAGGTAGATAGGGTGCTGGCACCAGGTTGTTGCTAGGGAGGAGCGAGAGGAGCCATCGTATCTGGGCCAATGCGCCGGCCTCGTCCGGGGCCGTGAGGTGCGCCACGCCACTCACCTCACTGTGGACCTCGGTGCCACCCAGCGATTCGGCGTCCACAGCCTCATGGGTCACCGCCTCGATCACCTGCGGCCCCGTGACAAACATGTGCGCAAGCTCGTCGACCATCACCACGAAGTCGGTGACCGCCGGGGAGTAGACGGCACCACCGGCACACGGGCCCAGGATGACCGATATCTGGGGGATCACGCCGGAGGCCTGCACGTTGCGGTAGAAGATCTCGCCGTAGGCTGCCAGGGCATCAACGCCCTCTTGGATGCGCGCACCACCGGAGTCGTTAAGCCCGATCAGGGGCACGCCGGTCTTCACAGCCACGTCCATCAGGTGGGCGATCTTGCGCCCGTGGGCCTCGCCGACCGAACCGCCGAGCACCGTGAAGTCCTGCGCAAAGACACAGACCGGGCGGCCGTCGATCTTGCCGGTGCCGGTCACCACGCCGTCACCCAGGGGATGTGTCCGCTCCATCCCGAAGCCTTGCGCTCGGTGGGTCACGAACATCCCCATCTCGGCGAAGCTGCCGCTGTCGAGCAGTGCCTCTACGCGCTCACGGGCCGTTCGCTTGCCCTTGGCGTGCTGCCGGTCGATCCGGGCCTGTCCACCGCCCAATCGTGCTTCGCTTCGTCGATCCTCCACCGCTCCGGTGGTCTCGGAGCGTGCAGGTGCCGTGATCGCTGTGTCCATAGCCCCCCTCGGCCGATGTCCAGTACGTTAATACACAGGACGTCCGTACTAGTTACGATGGAAGCCAAGGAGACCACTGTCGGGCAGTAGCACCCGCATCGGGTGGCTAGTAGCGAGTCAGAGGCGAGAAGTCTCGGAGTTGAGCCAGATCTCGAGAGGTATCGACGTCGAACGCCAGTTCTCTGGAACGATGTACGATGGGCACGCAACCGGCGTTCACGGCACCGGCGAGATGACGCTGGAGGGAGCCTGGGCCAAAGCGGAAGGGGATCACATCTGGCGGCGTGACCAGCAGCGCATTGGTGCCTTGCTCGTGCCGGTCAGGTGCAACGACGACCCCGCGCGGCGTAGCAAGGGCCAGCAGTGCGGCCACGCTATCACAAGTCAAGAGCGGCAGGTCGCCGGGGATGACGAGCACGCCGTCGCCCCCCCGCCCCAGCACGGCGGCGGAGGCCTGCGCAAGCGAACTGTTGAGTCCCGTCGGTTTCTCCTCCGGGACGAAGAGCACATCGCGGCCCAACTCAACCACCGCCGGCAGGCCATCGACGCTGATGACAAGGATGCCCTCGAGGCCGCGACACGCACGCAGGATGTCCAGCGTGTGCCGCAGCATAGCCGCGGCCAGGGCTCTACGCTGCGCGGCGTCCAGGACGGAAGCCAGCCGCGACTTGGCCCCGCCAAGCGCCTTGACCGGCACAACAGCCCATATGGCCAGGGAATCCCCCGCGACGGTCGAGCTCCGGCTCACCTACCCGCAGAGCTCCACGGCCAGGGCAACGACTTCCTCCGCCAGGGCAACACGCTGCGCCAGCTCGGGCATCCAAGTCTGCGCCACACGGACATCCGCGCCGAGAGACACCACGTCAGCAGCATAGTCAGCGTCCACGAGATCGATGAAGAATCCGGCGAGCAGGTCGCCGTAGTGCTCGGCCACCGAGTATGCCGACGGCACAAAGCCCAGCTCGCGGAACATTTTGGCGGCCGGGCCCTTGACAGCCTCGCCCCCGATGATCGGGGAGACGCCAACCACGGGACGTGCAGCCACGGCCTCTCGGACGCCAGGAAGGGCCAGGATAGGATCGATGCTCACAAAGGGGTTGGAGGGGCAAAGGACCACCGCGTCGGCCCATGCCAGAGCATCCCGGACCTCGGGAGAGGGTGTGGCGCCCTCAGGCGCGTCCCAGCGGAAGCCGGAGACAGTCGGTTCACAGCGCCGGCGCACGAAGTAGTCCTGGAAAGCCAGCTCGCCCTCGTCGGTGAGGACGCAAGTCCGGACAGGGACATCGGCCATCGGCAAAACTGGATGACAGACACCCAGTGCCTCCGCCTGCCGACGGACGACCTCGGTCAGGCGGCGTCCCTCGCGGAGCGCCTGAGTGCGCACCAAGTGCGTCGCCAGGTCACGATCTCCCAGCCGGAACCACGAAGGCCCTCCCAGGCGCTCGATAGCCGGCAGGCAGTGGAAAGTCTCGCCCGCCAGGCCCCAGCCCGTCTGGGGATTTGAGATGCCTGCCAACGTGTAGACGACGGTATCGACGTCCGGGCAGATGGTCAACCCCAGATGCTCGAAGTCGTCACCGGTGTTGACGATGATCCGCAGGCGAGAAGGGGGTAGCAGATTGGCCAGCCCCTGCGCCAGCTTGGCGCCGCCGACGCCGCCTGCAAGCGCTGCGATGCGTAGCCCCCCCTCCGCACCGAAGTCCGCCCTACGATCGGGCATTCGGCCTAGACCCTCGATCCCTTGCGCGAGCCCACCTCGAGGCGACGCCAAGCGGCCACCACGGCCACCGTGATCAGCGCCGAGGCGACGGCCTCGGGCAACCCGTTCGCAAGGGCGATAGGCGGCAGCGCGGGCCATGGCAGGTGCCCCAGCGCGCCAATCATGCCCAGGACCAGAGCCGTGTTGGTCACGCTACCCACGATGCCGGCAGTCACCAGCGCGGGGACGGGCCATCTCTGCAACGCCCGGTAGGCCAGCCACGCCAGCGGCCCAATCACCAACCTCGGTGCAACGGCCAGCAGTGGGTTAGTGAACCACACGTCGGCGGGCCCCGTGGGCGCAATCGCCGCCTGCAGCATACTGAACACACCAAAGATGAGACCCACGGCCGCCCCCACGACCGGACCCTCCAAGACAGCGCCGATGATCACAGGCACGTGCATCACCGTTAGCGACGCTCCCGAAAACCAGGGGATGAACCCTAGCCGCGTTACCCCGAGCAGCACGGAGATCGCGCCGAGAACTCCGGCGACCACGGTCTTGCGTGTACGCTCACTTGACATCGTTGTCCGCTCCTTTTCCTCAGCGGGTCCAAATGCCCCGCCTCCCCGCCTGTATTATAGCACCGGGACGCCGGGACATTGTCCCGACCCCGACAACCCCTATACTATCTCGGTGACTTCCTTCATAGACCTGCACCACGTTACCTACAGCTACCCCGCCGCCGTACCTGATGCGAGACCCGCGCTCAACGACGTCTCGCTGGAGATTGGAGAGGGTGAATACATCGCCCTGGTAGGTGCGAACGGCTCCGGGAAGTCCACTCTGGCACGCCACCTGAATGCCCTCCTGGTGCCGGACACCGGTGAGGTCTGCGTGGGTGGGCTCGGTACCCGCGACCAAGCGCACCACCCTGAGATCCGCCGCACCGTGGGTATGGTCTTCCAACGCCCCGATGACCAGATCATCGCTACCATGGTGGCCCATGACGTGGCTTTCGGGTTGGAGAACCTCGGCGTGCCGGCGGACGAGATCAGGGCCCGGGTCGAGGCCACCCTCCGTGCCGTCTCACTCTGGGACGACCGTGACCGCCCGCCGCACATGCTCTCGGCGGGCCAGGCCCAGCGACTGGCCCTGGCCGGTGTCCTGGCGATGCGGCCCCGCTGCATCGTCTTCGACGAGGCCACAGCGATGCTGGATCCCGCCGGTCGGCGCACAGCTAGACGGATGATGCGGGAGCTCCACGCCGAGGGTCTCACGATCGTGACCATCACACACCGCATGGGCGAGGTGCTCGATGCCGATCGTGTGGTCGTTCTGGATCGGGGCAGCGTGGCCATGGACGGCACGCCCGCCGAGATCTTCAGCCAACCTGACAGCCTCAACGCCCTGGGGCTCGACCTACCCCCCGTCATCCAGCTCGCGCGCGCCCTTGCGACCTCCCTGCACGGTCTGCCCGAGGGCCTAGCGACGCCGCCGGCTCTCGTGGACGCCATCGACCGGCTTCGGCACCGGGCCATCGCACCACCCACCGGGACATCGGCGGGGAGCGGGATCCCGTCCCCCATCATCGAAGCCCACGGGCTGGGCCACACCTATATGCTGGGCACCCCCTTCGCCCGTCGAGCGCTCGACCGGGCCGAGATTGCCATCGGCGACGGGAGTGCACACGGCCTCATCGGTGCTACGGGCGCCGGCAAGTCGACGCTGATGCAGCACCTCAACGGTCTTCTGCGCCCACAGGAGGGGGTAGTCCGCGTAGCCGACTATGACCTCGGCGACCCGCGGACGAATCTGCGCGCCGTCCGTCACCTGGTGGGCCTGGTCTTTCAGCATCCCGAAGCTCAGATCTTCGAGCAGTATGTCGGCGATGAGGTGGCCTACGGCCCGAGGCTATCGGGGCTGCGGGGACTGGAGCTCAGATCGCGCGTCCGCTGGGCGATGGACCTGGTGGGGCTGGACTTCGCCGCCTTCAAGGACCGGCCTACCTTTGCCCTGAGCGGCGGCGAACAACGTCGCGTTGCCTTGGCCTCGACGCTGGCACTGCGCCCGCAGGTGCTGCTGCTGGATGAACCCACTGCGGGCCTGGACCCACGCGCCAGGGACGATCTGATCGGCCGTCTGTCTCACCTGCGACAGGGCGGAACCACCCTCTTGGTGTCATCCCACGAGATGGCGGACATCGCCGCGCTGACCAAGACCGTCACCGTGATGGATGCCGGCAGAACTCCTGTACAGGGCCCGTTGGCCGAGGTCTTTGCGGATGGCGAGGGACTGGCACACCGGGGGCTGACACAGCCGGTCGTCACGCAGATCGCTGAAGGACTGCGCACCAGAGGGTGGCCTCTTCCCTCCGGCATCACCGACATCGCCGTGCTCGTTCACACGCTCACCTTTCTGGTAGCCGAGGAGTCCCAGTGAGCGAGTTCGAGTTCCAGCGCTTCGTCACCATCGGGCAATTCCTGCCCGCATCGTCGGTGCTCCACCGGCTTGACGCCCGGACCCGAATCCTCGGCGGCCTCCTTCTGGTCGTCGCGATCAGCGCCGCGCCCAACGTCGCCGGCCTGGCGGTCGCGGTCGTTGCCTTGACCCTGCTCTGTCTGGCGGCCCGAATCCCCCTCAGGTATGCGATCAAGGGCATCCTGGTCCCCCTGCCATTCATCTTGGTACTGGTTGTCATCCAGGTCATCTTCGGTCCTGGCGGGGACATACGGCCGTGGGTCGTTGCAGGCCCGGTGCGCATCTCGCCAACCAGTGCGATCAACGGCCTCAAGCTGTTGCTGCGCTTCCCGGCCCTAATCCTCGCCCTCACACTCCTGTCGGCCACCACGTCGGCGACCGATGCTGTGCACGGGTTGGAAACCCTGCTGCGTCCTCTGGCGCGTCTTGGGCTACCGGTTCAGGACCTCGTGTTGATGCTACAGGTCACGATGCGCTTCCTCCCGCTCCTGGCACTCGAGGCTGAACGCATCGCCAAGTCACAGGCGTCCAGGGGCGGTGAGTGGGGCACAGGGCCGCGCGGTGTCCTGCGCAGGGTCCGGCAGACTCTGCCTCTGCTGGTGCCCCTCTTCCTGGTCGGCCTCCGGCGCGCCGAGTCCCTCGCCGTGGCGATTGAAGCCCGAGGCTACCGCGGCCAGACCCCGCGCACCTCAATGGCCAATCTGCGATACGAGGCCCACGATGCCCTTGCGCTGGTGCTGGCCATCGCACTCGCCCTGGCCATGGTCCTCATCTGAACTCGCATGTTGGCGTCCACGCCTCGCTCGCCATTGCATCCTCGCTATGCTCGGTTCGGCGTCTCGCCGAGCCCGCCCGCTCTGGTACAATGGCACTACAAAAGGAAGCAAGACGCCTAGAGAGGGGGGCCACAGATGCTGCCCACCGGGATCGAACGCAGCTATCAGCAGGGGTACGAGGTCTACGGCATCCAACTGCGTCTGGCCCAGTACCCTATCCTGGCGCCGGAGATACGCGAGCAGATGCGCCACGAGCTCTTCACCCGTGGCATCATCACCCACCGGGCATTTGAGTCAGAGGTAACCCAGAAGGCTGTCATCTCCCAGCACCGCGAGGGCCTCTCCGACCCCTTCGGGGAGGAGCCCGCCGAAACGTGGAATCGCCGCGTTGCCATCATCCGCGACCAGCTCACCGACTTCTACTTCGCCAACAACCTACCCACCAGTCGCCTGGACCAGCTGATCGAGCGCACGCGCGGACCGTCGGTGTCGCCGGAAGACCGTCCGCTCACGCTCAGGTTCAACCCCGAGCTGGCGCCCCTCGATCTACTCTTCGACCAGGGCGAGGCTTACGAGGCTCTCCCGCCCGCGCGGCGCGACCAGGTCGGCCACCACCTGCGGGAGATCCTGGTCGTCCTCATCAAGAGCCTGCTCAGCGACCAGCTGGAGTTCGTCGGCATCGCCAAGGAGATCTTCACCGTCCGGGACCTGCACGAGGTCCACCAGCGCATGATCGGGCGCGGCAAGATCGGAGGCAAGGCCGCCGGCCTACTGCTGGCGCGCAAGATCCTAGAGACCGTCGATGGCGCGAGCGCGGGCTCCGCGGCCGAGGATCCCACCATCGACCTCACAGACCAGGTCTCTATCCCCGACTCGTACTTCATCGGGGCGGACGTCTTCTACGACTTCCTGATGATCAACAGCTACACCCACTACATGAATCAGAAATACCGGCGGGCGGAGGAGATTACCTCCGACTATCCGGCCCTCCGCGCCAACTACGTGGCCGGGCGCTTCCCTGAGCCCATCGCCGACGCCCTCCGCGACCTTCTCGCCCGCTTGGGCAAGACCCCGTTGATCGTGCGGTCATCCAGCCTGCTGGAGGTGCACTTCGGTGCCGCCCTGGCCGGCAAATACGAGAGCGTCTTCTGCCCCAACCAGGGCACCGTCAAGGAGAACCTCGGCGCCCTCTTCCGAGCCATCTCTCAAGTCTACGCCAGCACCCTCAGCCCCGACGCCCTGCTCTACCGCCAGCAGATGGGCCTGGTGGACTACGACGAGCGCATGGCGGTGCTCATCCAGGCCGTACAGGGCACCCGCTATCGCAATTTCCTCTTCCCAGCGGTCGCCGGTGTCGGGTACAGTCGCAACCCCTTCCGATGGAACCCCAAGATTCGGCGCGATGACGGCTTCCTCCGGCTGGTGACCGGGTTCGGGACGCGCGCCGTCGAGCGCGTTGCCCGTGACTACCCGCGCATCGTCGCCCTCAGCCATCCCGAGCTGCGCCCCTACGTCGGGGCCGCGCAACTGCGCAAGTACACCCAACACTTCGTCGACGTCCTCGACCTGGAGGACAACTTGATGAAGTCGTTACCCGTCGGCAAGGTGATCGGACACGACTACCCCGCCATCCGCTACTTGGCCGCGTTGGATAAGGGCGACTATATCTCGCCCATCTTCGCCCGAGTTCCTCCAAGCGAGGGCGGCAAGGTCCTGTTGACGTTCGACCAACTGGTAAAGGACAAGCACTTCATCCGGCTGATGCGCGCAGTGCTCGACAGGCTCGAACGTTTCCACCGCTGGCCCGTCGATATTGAGTTCACCGTCGACGTCACGCCCGGCTTCCCACACGCCACGTATGACGTCCGCCTGCTGCAGTGCCGCCCCCAGATCAGCCGGAAGCAACAGCAAGCCGTTGAGATACCTGAAAGCATCAAGCCCAGCGATCTCATCCTCCGCTCGACCGAGCTGGTCCCCCACGGCAAGGTCGACGGCATCCGCTACATCGTCTATGTCCGTCCCTCTCAGTACCGCCAGACGCCTGACCACACCGCGAAACTCGACATCGCCCGGGTGATCGGACGTCTCAACAAACGGCTGGAGGGCGAGACCTTCGTGCTTGCCGGTCCTGGACGCTGGGGGAGCTCAGACGTGGACCTCGGCGTCAAGGCCACCTACGCCGACATCTACAATGCTCGCGCGCTTATCGAGATCGCGGGCACCGACGGGGCTGCCGGTGCGGAGCCATCCTATGGCACGCACTTCTTCCAGGATCTGGTCGAGGCCGCCATCTACCCCCTGCCGGTGACGGTGGGGAAAGCCGGCACCGTGCTCAATACCGAGTTCCTGGAGTGCTCCGACAACCAGCTGGCCGATCTGCTCCCCGACGACGCTGGGGCGGCGGACGTCATCCGCGTCATCGACCTCGAGACCGCCGCCGGCTGCTGTATGGACCTGATCATGAACGATGAGCTGGAGCTCGCCGTCGGGTATCTCAAGCGTCCCGCCCGCTGATCATCTCGGCATCTCGTCTGTGAACCGGTCCACAGAGAGCAGTCGGGAGCCTCTAGACACAGTAAGACGCGGCCGATCAGAGGTCTGATCGGCCGCGTTGGCTACCCAATGCCTGTGTCGACTACACCCACCCGCGCAGCTTGCATGCCTCCGCAACCCGCCCGACGGCCACGATGTAGGCCGCCACACGGTTGTTGATTCCGAAGGCCTCTGCGGTCTCGGCCACCGAGGCGAACGCCGCAGTCATCTTCTCGTCCAGCAGCTCGTGTACCTGAGGCTCCTTCCAGTAGTAGCCGTAGGCATTCTGCACCTGCTCGAAGTAGGAGACGGTCACGCCGCCTGCGTTGCAGAGGAAGTCTGGGATGACGTAAACCCCGTTCGCGGCCAGGATATCGTCCGCATCTGGCGTTGTGGGGCCATTGGCCAGTTCAGCGCTGATCTTGGCCTTGATCCTGGCCGCGTTCTCCAGCGTGATCTGGTTCTCCAGCGCGGCCGGCACGAGGATGTCGACGTCCAGTTCAAGAAGCTCGGCGTTGCTGACGCTTTCCGAACCGGGGAAGTCGACCACCGAACCGGTCTCCATCTTGTGGGCAATCAGCGCATCGGGGTCTAGTCCCTCTGAGCAATAGACGCCGCCCTGCGAGTCTGACGCCGCCACTACCTTCACGCCCAGCAGCTCGGGTCCCAGCGTCGCCGCATACTGCCCCGCGTTGCCGAAGCCCTGGATCGCCATCGTGGCCCCCTCGGTCTCGATGTCCAGCAGCTTGGCAGCCTCGCGGATGCAGAACATCCCGCCGCGCGCCGTGGCATCGCCGCGTCCCGCCGATCCCCCCAGCGGCAGCGGCTTGCCCGTGATCACGCCGGGCACGTTGTGTCCCCGCATAAACGCGTACTCGTCCATCATCCACGCCATGATCTGCGGCGTGGTGTACACGTCCGGGGCCGGTACATCCATATCCTCACCCAGGATGCGCCCCACCTGGCGGATGTACGCGCGGCTGAGGCGCTCCAGCTCACTGGGGGACATCACCTTGGGGTTGCAGATGATGCCGCCCTTCCCGCCACCCAGGGGAATGTCCATCACCGCCGTCTTCCACGTCATCCAGGCGGCCAGCGCGCGGACTGTGTCGACAGTCTCGTGCGGGTGAAACCGCAGCCCACCCTTGGTGGGTCCACGGGAATCGTTGTACTGCACGCGGAAACCGTGGAAGACCTCGGTCGTGCCGTCATCCATACGGACCGGCAGGGTCACGTGCAGCTCACGGATCGGCCATCTCAGTAGCTCGTGAACAGCCGGCTCCAACTGCATGATCTTCGCAGCTGTGTCCAGCTGTCTTTGAGCAATCTCAAAGGGATTCAGTTCCTCAGACATCTCACGCCTCCTTGGCTAGGCTGGCACCACAGTTGGGGGACAACTATGATGGAGTGAGTCCAATGATAGTGGAAAATCAGCCTGGGCACAATGAACTTATCGAACTGATCCCCTCCGAGATGCCAAAGACGACAGATGACCACCATCTCGCGACCGCGTGCGCTTGTCGCGTCGCTTCCTCGGCCTATAATCGACCCTAAGAGAGAAGAACGGATCGCATCTTCGAGTCCTGACATCTAAAGGCCACCGGCCCAGGGTGACGGACCGATAGGGTACAGTGGGAAACAGCTGTGCCTCCCGTGCTTGGAAAGGAGATGCGCCGGCGCTATCGCCCCCTCGGGCGGCGGAAACCCCGCATATGCGGAGAAGCGCGGCGTGCCCTTCCGGCATGCCGCGCTTCTCTGTGTACGCGTGACAACTCACCCGAGCACCGCGACCCGCGGTGTAGGAAGGGAAGCAATCCGTGACCAACCGCGCCCGCAGCGACAAGTTCTACTTCACCACGCGCGACCTGCTCATGATGGCCGCCCTGGCGGCCCTCGGCGGCGTGACCAGCACCTATGTCAACGCCTTTGGTGACCTGGTCCAGTCCGTCCTCCACATGCCCGGGGCCACCCAATGGGCCGCCGGTCTCCACGTGCTCTGGATCGCGCTGGCCATGGGTCTCGTGAGCAAACCCGGCACAGGCACGCTCACCGGCATCCTCAAGGGCGTGGTGGAGCTTCTCAGCGGCAACACACACGGCGTCCTGGTGCTGCTCATCGACGTCATCGCCGGTCTGTTGGTGGACCTCGGTGTGCTGGCTTTCAAGCGGAAAGACGGCTGGCCCGCCTTCACCCTTGCGGGCGGACTGGCCGCCGCCTCCAACGTGATGGTCTTCCAGCTCTTCGCGGGACTCCCGATGAACACCCTGACCGCCGGCGCACTGGCACTGATCAGCGGCGTTGCATTTCTCTCCGGCGTGGTCTTTGCAGGCATCCTCGGCTGGATGCTGCTCAACGCGCTGCGCCGGGCGGGTGTCGTGCGTGATCGCGGGCCCGTGACGGCATCCCCCAGTGCGACCCGCATCGCGGTCGTCGCTGCCGTCGTGCTGGCCGGGGCCCTGTTCGCCTACCTCAGGCTGAGCCTGCGCGGGCCCGAAACCGTCCGCGTCGAGGGCGCGGTCGCCTCTCCCTATGCATATCCGGAAGAGCATGCGGACATCGAGGCCATCTCCGTCGAGACCACCCTTCGCGACGTAACGTCCCAGTACGCCGGCATCCCGCTCCGGGAACTCGTCGCACGTGCCGATCCGGAGCCGACCGCGGCCATGGTCCTGATCACGGCGACGGACGGCTACGCCTTCTTCGTGACGCTGGAGGAGATGCAGGCCAACGAGGACATCGTGCTCACCGTACAGGGCCGAGGGAAGGACACCGCCTACAACGTCGTGGGCCCCGAGTCCAGCAAGGCGTGGGTGCGCAATGTCGCCCACCTCACCGTGGTCGGGGCCGCGCCGTTGGAGATCACAGGCGGGTCTAGCGCGCCCAGTCTCTTCCAACCCGCGGATTGGCAAAGCGAGATGGACGCCGCCACCGTCAGCCTGGCCGGCGGCGCGAGGAAGCTCCAGGGCGTCCCTCTCCGGCTGGTGCTCGCGGCCATGGACGTCACTGCCGACACCGCCTCCCTGGACCTGGTGGTCGAAGGAGGCGACACGGTCAACCTCCCCATGGCCCAGATCACCGACGACGATGTGCGCATCTTCACCAAGATTGATCCTGCCGGTGTCACCTACGCCGTGGCCCACGCGACGGGTCAGGTCATCGCCGCGCCCGTCACCTCGATCAAGGTCCGCTAGGAGCGCCCAGCCAGCGTATGCCGACCGTAAACCTCCCCGCCGCACAGATCGCAACCGATGGCGTGTGCGCCACCACCGGCAGGCACGACACCCTCGTAGAGGTCATCGGGCTGACCTATACCTTCGACGGTACCACACGGCCCGCACTGCTCGACGTATCCCTGCGCATCGGAGCGGGTGACTTCCTGGTCATCACGGGGCCCTCCGGCTGTGGCAAGTCAACGCTGGCGCTGGCGATCGGCGGCTTCCTCTTCCAGCAGTATGCGGGTACTACTACCGGGTCGATCACCGTCTCGGGCAAGGATGCCCGCACGGCGCCCGTTTTCGAGATCTCCGACACGGTCGGGCTGGTTCAGCAGGACCCGGAAGGGCAGTTCTGCACGCTTACCGTGCGGGACGAGCTAGCCTTTGGACTGGAAAACCGGTGTCTGCCCCGTGCCGAGATCGCCGACCGGATCTCTTGGGCGCTGGACATCGTCCAAGCCCCGCACCTGATGGATCGCGAGCTCAAGCAATTGTCCGGTGGCGAGAAGCAGAAGGTAGCCATCGCCTCGGTAATGGCCATGCGCCCCAAGGTCCTGATCCTGGACGAGCCCACATCCAATCTGGACCCCCAAGCCACGGCCGATATCTTCGAGGTCATCGAGACGATCCGAGAGGCCACCGAGATGGCCGTCGTCGTCATCGAACACAAGTTGGGCTATCTGGCCCCGTACGGGCCCGACGTGATCGGTATGCGCGACGGCAGCCTGACCGGCGATGCCGACGACGCGCCGGTCCCGACGCGCCGCTTCCCCCACGGTGTCCGTGCGGACTGGAGTACGCCGAGGCAACCGCCCAAAGAGCGCGTGGTGGTCACCCAGGACCTCAGCGTGGACCTGGGCGATCGCCCAGTCCTGAACGGCGTCTGTTTCTCCGCCGGCCCCGGCGAGTTCATCGCGCTGATGGGCGACAACGGCTCGGGGAAGACCACATTGTTGCGCGCCCTGCTGGGGCTCCAGCGACCCAACAGCGGGTCGGTGACGGTGCTGGGACAGGATACCGCCCACACGCCTGTCTCAAAGCTCGCACGCCAGATTGGCTTCGTCTTTCAGAACCCCAACCACCAGCTGTTCGCCGACACCGTCTGGGAAGAGGCTACGATGGCGCTAGGCTTCCGTGATGCCCAGCACGACCTAGCGACCTGCCGTGTCCACGACTTGCTCGATCGGGCCGGCCTTGCCGGCCGGGACGACGACCACCCGTACCGTCTCAGCTACGGTGAGAAGCGCCGGCTCAACCTGATCTCGGTCCTTTGCGCACGTCCGCGCCTGCTCCTGCTGGACGAGATACTGATCGGGCAGGACCCCGACAACGTTGATCTGCTCCTCGATCTGTTGGAAACGGCCGCCGCGGGTGGGACAACCATCGTGATGGTCAATCACGATCCCGAGATCACGCCGCGCTTCGCCACGAGGCTTGTCTTCCTGGCCGCGGGCCGCGTGATCATCGATGTCCCTGTCGCTAAGGGCGCCGCAGCCCTGCGGGATCGCGGCCTCGCCGCCTACCTGCCCGCCGGCACGCGAGGCAGACTCGCGGAATCGACCCGGAGACCCAAACCACGCCATGCAGCCGATAGCGTACCAGCCAGGTAACTCCGCCCTGCACCGCACGCACCCGCTGGTCAAGGCCGGCTGGATGGTCAGCGTCAGCGTGCTGCTCTTCCTCTTTCGACAGTGGGCGGCCCCCCTGCCGGTGGTCGCGTTGAGCCTGCTCCTGCTGCGCCTGTCGGGTCTCCGCCTCAGGGGCCGACGCGGGGCCCGGCTGCTGTTGCTCACCAGCGTGGGGCTGGCATTCACACAGCTCCTCTTCCAGGATCAGGGCAGCGTGCTGGCGCGGCTGGGGCCGCTCACCCTCACCGATACCGGGCTCCGGGACGCCGTCTATGTCGGCGGACGCTTCGCCGCAGTCGTGCTGCTGAGCTTTCTCTTCGTCCTGAGCACGGACCCCAACGACCTGGCCTACGCGCTGATGAGGGCGGGGCTGCCCTACCGCTTGGGCTTCGCCGGGATCACGGCACTGAGACTGGTCCCGATGTTCGAGCAAGAGGCCGAGACCGTCTACCAGGCACAGCTTGCCCGCGGCATCGCCCTGGATCGCCGGGGACCGCGGCGTTGGCTGGACTGGGTCCGCCGGCTGCTGATGCCGGTCCTGAGCTCGGCCCTGACCAAGGTCGACATGCTGGCGGTATCGATGGAAGGCCGCGGCTTTGGCCGCATGCCACACCGCACCTTTCTCAGGACTGTGCCGTTCACGGCGCGCGATGCCGCCGCCCTGGTCGTACTCGCATTGGTGACGGTCGGTGGCGTGGCGCTGGCGCTTCAGCAGTGAGCGCGGCCACTGTCTGATCACTCGGGCCCCATTCATAGGAGACCATATGACCAAATCCCTGAGACGCATCCTGGTCGTCGTTGTCGTCGTCATCGCCGTCGGCTTGGCGCTCTTCCTCGGCCTGCGCCGTTCTCTGCCAGCTCGGCTGGTCCAACACTACTCTCTCGACGCTATGATGGTCGAAGCGAGCACGATGGACGAATGCGCCGAATGCCACGAGGGTGAGAAGTTCCACACCTGCGGTACGTGCCATGACGACCACGGCGCCATCGAGCTTGCCGAGGTTCCCTTCTATGCCGTGGTCGCTTTCACCGGCGATGTCCCCGAACCGGGCTTCGTGCTGGTCGACGACGTCCTACCCTATCGGGATCAACCCCACACCCACATCCCACTTCTCACCTTCCTGGCGGATCAGGGCGTCGATGACTTTGTCAGTGTGACGCTCGCGTCAGAGGACGGCGGCTTCGTCACCATCGAGCGTGACCAACTCACCACCGACGCGCTGCTGCTACCCTATGAGGACGGCATCCGGTTTGCGGCGCCGGGTCTCCACATCTCCGCGTGGATCAAGGGCATCACGCGGGTCATCGTCGTGGGCCAGGCCACGCCACTCACCATCGACGGTGAAACTACCTCGATGGGCCGTCTGCTCACCGGCCCCACACGCTCGGTCACTCTGGAGCAGACCGACGTGATGTTCAAGAGCGAGGAGGACGGCGAGATTCGGGAGGCCAAAACGGCGTCGCGCCTGGAGGGCGCTTCGGTGAGCGATATCGTCGGAAATCCCACCTTCGCCACGCTGCACGTCCGCACGGCAGCGGGCGAAAGCGTGGAGATCGCTGCCACCGATGCCCGTGGCGCCCTCCTAGCCCATCTGCGGGACGAGATCACCCTGGTGCTCCCCGTCCGTGCCCGCAGCGAGTGGATCAGAGGCGTTACCGAGCTGGTGTCCGAATGACACGGCTCGATACCCCGCAGCCCAACTTACCTATCTGAGGAGAAAGACATGAGGAACCGAACGTTGATCCATTGGCTTGGTATGCTCGGCCTGAGTGTGCTCGCATTGGTCATCGCCGCCGGGTGCGGCGGCACGCCGCAGGTCGATTGGGACCTGACCATCACGGGGAATGTCGGCAACCCTATCACCGTGAGTTACGCCGACATGGTGAAGATGGACCAGGTCGATCTCACCGACATCCTGATGGAGAAGTCTATGGGCGAGGACGAGGTCCACTCCTGGGTGGGCGCGAGCCTCGGCGAGATTCTGGTGAAGGCTGAAGCGACAGACCTCAGCGGCGGCGTGACGGCCGTCGCGGCGGATGGGTACGCCGTCGACATTCCAGAGCAGGAGCTCAAGGATGCGATCATTGCCCTGAAGCGGGACGGCGAATGGATCACGGATGCCGAACCCGACAAGGGACCGATCCGCCTGGTCTGCCCCGAGACACCGGCGAACCGTTGGGTCTTCCAAATAAAGGAGATCAATGTCAAGTAAATTGCCGATTCTGAGGAAACGGCCCGATT
>Ga0180435_10000721_pt1 | contig 35080 bp, 32 predicted proteins | sample SS_ome_3_FD_132467 | JGI IMG/M metagenome (GOLD analysis project Ga0180435, IMG submission 132467) | Hypersaline lake sediment archaeal communities from the Salton Sea, California, USA - SS_3_S_1 metaG | ecosystem: Environmental > Aquatic > Non-marine Saline and Alkaline > Hypersaline >... | reverse complement strand
GCCGTGTAGATCGAGCCTTCCGGGTCGACTCCGACGATCAGCAGATCCGGCTTCCGCTCTTTGAGATACCGGCCGGCGCCGGAGACGGTGCCGCCGGTACCCAGCCCGATGACGAGAACATCGATCTCGCCGTCGGTCTGCTCCCAGAGCTCGGGGCCGGTTTGCTCGTAGTGCGCTTGTGGGTTCGCCGGGTTGGAGTACTGATCGGGACGGTACGCACCCGGGGTCTCGGCGGTTAGCCGGTCCGCCACCGAGTAGTAGGAGCGCGGATCGTCGGGCTCGACATCGGTTGGGCACACAACCACCTCGGCGCCATAGGCGCGCAACAGCGCCCGCTTCTCCTCCGACTGCTTATCCGCCATCACCGCGATCAACTTGTATCCGCGCAGGGCGGCGACCATTGCCAGCCCAACTCCGGTGTTGCCGCTGGTGGGCTCGACAATCGTGCCACCAGGCTTCAGCCACCCGTTGCGCTCGGCCCGCTCGATCATGCCCAGGGCGATGCGATCCTTGATCGAACCACCCGGGTTCATGTACTCGATTTTGGCCACGAGGTTCCCCGGCGGGTGCAAGTGGGAAAGCCTCACCAAAGGGGTATTGCCAATGGCGTCAACGATGTTGTCCCGAATTTCCATGGACCGGAGGGTACCTGGCCGCTGCATGCAGGTTTGGCGTCCCATTGCGGAACATATTCCGCTTTCCGACGCCAAAGGGAAGGACACGCCTTCGGTGGCCGCGCCAAACTCCAACCATTCGGTGGCATCGCCGCCGGGGGGCAGTATCGTCCTACCCATGAGCTCACTTGCAGACCGCAATCGCGAAGCCGTGATCAACCAGCTCAAGGGCGACGAAAGGATCGGCAACGATCAGGTCCTTTCGGCCGCGCCGATGATGAGGGTCAGCGTCATGCTGCTGGTGGTGTCGGGAATCATCGGGGTGTTCGTATTCCAGGCAGTCTTCGGCGTTGGCGGCCTTCAGTTCGGCGCCGGCCTGCTACTCGGTTATGCCGCATACGTCGTTGTGGCCCTCCGGAACATGGGGAAGCCCCGGATCGTCGGTGCGATGGGGGTGCTCACCAATCGACGCCTGCTGTTGCTCGGATCGAAGAAAGTAGGCATCGCCGCAGAGTGGAATCTGACCGATCTCGAGGATATCGAGTTGACCCGCAAGGGCAATCTGCTGGTGATGGGCAAGATTGCGATTATCCCGAAGGACGGCAATGTCTTGCGCTTCTACCTCTCCAACCGGAGGATGGGGGTCCACTTCATGAACGCCTACCGGGAGTCGCAGGCATAGGCCATGAGCCGGGCCGTCAGGAGAGCCAAGCGGTTCTATAGGCCACACCTTGCTCCGGGCGAAGAGATCGGAGCCATCCGCAACGCCACCGCCGCCGGTACGGGAACATTGATGGGATATGGCGCGCTCATCGGTGCCCTGCTCGGATGGCTCTACGCCATCAATGTTGATAGTGCGCTGCTGCCGGCGCTGGTTGTGGGTGCCTTCGCCGGCGACATCGGCGGCTACCTGATGGCTCATCGTCGCGCCCGACGCCACTCCGGCCCCGGTGCCGTTCACCTGCAGCTGATCCAGACAGATAACCGCCTGTTCACCGTTCGTCGTCACGCATCAGTGAGACGGCAGATACTTCGTGAATACCCACTCGGTGAGGTGACCGCAACCATCGCCAGGCGCTACCCCATCGGGCAATATCGTCGCCTCGATATCAGCGATGTGAACGGGAACAGCACATCACTGATCGTGGAGGGTGACCTCGATCTACCGTGAACGATGTCCCCACGTCGCGGTAGATTGAGTGTATGGACGCGATACACCGTTTCTCGAAACCGGCGCTGCGCAGGCCGCGCGCCATCATTGCGTTCGAGGGATGGGGAGACGCATGCGAGGCGGCGTCGGGAGCCGCCAACTACCTGATCGGCGCCCTCAATGCCGATGAGCCGTTTGCGGCGATCGATCCGGAGGAGTTCTTCGACTTCCAGGCCCACCGGCCAACAGTGGCTGTCGATGAGGGAGCCACCCGACATCTCACCTGGCCGACAACGCGGTTCCACAACGTGCCTCTCCCCGCCGACGACCGGGACCTGGTCGTGGTACTCGGCGACGAGCCGTCCTTCCGTTGGAAGACATTCAGCCGCCAACTCATTCAGGTGCTATGCGAGCACGACGTCGAAGAGGTCGTGCTGATGGGCGCCTTCATCGGGCACGTGGCACACACGCAAGCGGTTCCCGTAGTCGGCGTGGCCACCGACCCTGCTCTGGTGGTTCGAAACGGGCTGATGACCTCGGAATACGAGGGCCCCACCGGCATCGTTGGAGTTCTCCTCGAAGCGTGTCGCGAAGCGGGCATTCCTGCGCTTGCGCTGTGGGCGGCGACACCCCACTACCTCGCAGCCAATCCCAATCCCAAAGCGATGCTAGCGCTGGCGTCCCGCACCGCCGCGATCCTCGGCTTCGAAGCAGATTTCGCCGAGTTGGAAACGGTTACCAACGAGTATCTGGAGCGGGTCGATGCCGCCCTTGCCTCCAACGAGGAGTTCTCGACTTATGTTGCCGAACTCGAGAAATCTGAGCCGTCGATGGGAAGCATCAACCCCGCAGAAGCGGCCGGCTTGTTGAGCGAGATCGAGGACTACCTCCGCCACAACGGTTAGGTCATTCGGCCTGACATGATTTGCTAGATGCATGTGCAAACGGCCTCCCTAAGCGTTACCGTATAGGAGCACAGGCGACGACATGGGCTCGTCGCTTACTTACCCAGAACTGGAGAGGTAGAAACATGCGAAAGCAGTTTGCACTGCTGTTTAGCGTTGTCCTTGCCTTTGCCCTCGTAGCCTCCGCCTGTGGCGGCGACGATGAAGGTGAAGGCGCAGATGTAGCCGTCGGGCTCGTGTTCGATATCGGCGGGCGTGGCGACCAGTCCTTCAACGACTCGGCAGCCGCCGGTCTCGACCGGGCCGAGGAAGAGCTTGGAATCGGCGCATCCGAGGCGTCGGCCAACGACGACGGCTCGAACCGTGAGGAGCTGCTCAACCTGCAGGCCGACGAATCGGACCTCGTGTTCGGTGTTGGCTTCCTGTTTGCCGAGCCGATGGCGAACGCAGCCGGCGCCAACCCGGATGTCAACTTTGCCATCGTCGACGATGCGTCGGTTGACCTACCGAATGTTGCAGGCCTTGTCTTCGCCGAGCAAGAGGGTTCCTTCCTCGTCGGCGCAGCCGCTGCCCTGAAGACGACCAACAACAAGGTTGGCTTCATCGGTGGTGTCAACATCGAGCTGATCCAGAGGTTCGAGGCCGGTTTTGTCGCTGGTGTCAGGCACATCGATCCATCGATCGAAATCGACATTCAGTACATCAGTGAGCCACCCGACTTCAGCGGATTCACCGATCCTGCTGCGGGCAAGATCGTCGCGCAGTCGATGTTCCAGGACGGCTCCGATGTCGTTTACCACGCCGCGGGCGGTTCCGGCAACGGCCTGTTCCAGGCCGCCAAGGAATACTCCGATGCCAACGGCACCAAGGTGTGGGCCATTGGAGTCGACAGTGATCAATACCTGACCGCCAGTGAGGACGTCAAGGAGTTCATCCTGACCTCGATGCTCAAGCGGGTCGATGTGGCCGTGTACAACACGATCCAATCGCAGGTCGACGGCACCTTCACCGGCGGCCCGGTGACGTTCGATCTTTCGGTCGACGGCGTCGGCTACTCGACAACCGGTGGCTATGTTGATGACATTGCCGAGCAGCTCGATGCGCTCAAGCAGGAGATCATTGACGGAGCAATCACGGTGCCCAGCACCCCGTAGTTGCTGCTGAGCCGAATCGAATCTTGTGTGGGATCGGACTAACCTCCGATCCCACACTCTTTTTAAGGCGGGCTTATGGCATCAGCTGTCCTGTTAGAGGGAATCACGAAACGATTTCCTGGAGTGATCGCCAACGACGGAGTCAATCTCGACGTCGCTGCAGGCGAGATCCACGCGATTTGCGGTGAAAATGGAGCCGGCAAGTCCACCCTCATGAAGATCCTTTATGGGATGCAGCCTGCAGACGAGGGTCGCATGATCGTCAACGGCCAGGAGGTTGTCTTCTCCTCCCCCAAGGAGGCTATTGACCTCGGTATCGGCATGGTTCACCAGCACTTCATGTTGGCCGACAACCTGACGGTTCTCGAGAACATCATCCTCGGGTCGGAGCCCACCCTCAGCGGCGGACGCATCGATTTCAAAGGTGCCCGCAATCACATCATCGAGGTTGGCAAGGATTACGGGCTTACAGTCGATCCCGACGATCTCGTCGAGAAGCTGGAGGTCGGAGAACGACAGCGTGTAGAGATCATCAAGGTGCTTTTCCGCGGCGCCAAGATACTGATCCTCGATGAGCCGACTGCAGTCCTCGTACCGCAGGAGGTCGAGGAGCTGTTCCGCAACATGCGAGACCTCAAGGCCGAGGGACACACAATCATCTTCATCGACCACAAGCTCGATGAAGTGCTGGAGATCGCAGATACGATCACCGTCATTCGCGCCGGCAAGACCATCGACACCGTCAAACCCGAGGATGTCACCGCCCGCGATCTCGCCGAATTGATGGTCGGCTCCGAGTTGCCCACACCTGAGACGCGCGAGTCGACGGTGACGGATCACGTCGTGATCGAGGCCATCGACGCTTGCGCCGACGACGACACCGGCAGCCCCAAGATGCGGGGCGTGACCATGAAGGTCCACCAGGGCGAGATCCTCGGCATTGCCGGAGTCGAGGGCAACGGCCAGGCCGAGTTCGTCGAAGCCCTGATGGGTATGCGCCCGCTGACCAGCGGCGTGATCTCCATAGAGGGCGTGCGGATGAAGGGCTGGGGTACCCGTCAGCGGCGCGAGGCCGGCATGGGCTACATCCCAGAGGACCGTACCCGTCGTGGCCTGCTCGCCGGCTTCCCGCTCTGGGAGAACGCCATGCTCGGGCATCAGAGCATGGAGCCGTTCGTCAGCAATGGCTTCTGGATTCAGCCGGAGGCAGGGCGCGAACACACCAAGAAGGTGGTCGAGCAGTTTGACGTGCGCACACCAAGCGTCGAAGTTGCCGCCCACGCTCTCTCCGGCGGAAACCAGCAGAAGCTGATCGTAGGCAAGGAGATGTCGGCCAACCTGAAGGTGCTGATTGCCGCTCACCCAACCCGCGGCATCGACGTCGGGGCCCAGGCTGCGGTCTGGGAGGAGTTGCGCCACGCCCGGGCGGCCGGGTTGGCGGTAATCCTCATCTCGGCCGACCTGGAGGAGTTGATCGGTCTCTCCGACCGGCTCCTGGTGATGCTGCGTGGCGAGATCGTCGCTGAACTGGACCCGGGGGATGTGACACCTCGGGGTCTTGGCGCGTATATGACGGGGGCTGCCGTCCAAGGAGGAGGTTCCTGATGCGCAGAAAGCTCTTCTATGTGCTCGCTGCACCGCTCGCCGCAGTGGCAGTCGCTCTGGTCATCTCCTCGGTTGTGCTGCTGTTCGCCGGCTCCAACCCGCTGACTGCCTACTCGAACATGTGGGAGTTCGGCACACGGCTCGAAACACTGATGTCGACGCTGAACAGAGCAACCCCCCTGTACTTGTCAGGAGTAGCGGTAGCCATCGGGTTCCGAATGAACCTGTTCAACATCGGGGTTGAAGGTCAGTACATCTTCGCTGCGATCATCGCCGCCAAGGTCGGTGCTGAGATCAACCTCCCGCCGGTGCTCCACGTTTCGGTGATCATCCTCACCGCCATGGTTGCCGGTGCCTTCTGGTCCGGGATTGCCGGCTACCTGAAGGTCGCCCGCAATGTGCACGAGGTCATCTCGACCATCATGCTCAACGCAATTGCGGTGTCTGGCGTGGTGGCATACCTGCTCGGCGTCTGGGACGTTCCGGACGAGAGCCTGGACACTGCCCTGCCCACCATCCCCGAGAGTGGATGGATGCCGCCCCTCAACAACCTATTTGAGATCTTCACCAGAGAGATCAGACGGGTTGAGGTCTGGGGCTTCCTGCTGGTCGCAATTGCAGTGGGGATCATTTACCACTTCTTGATCAACCGCACTCGCATCGGGTTCGACCTCCGCGCCTCGGGCGAGAACCCGACCGCAGCGGAAGCCAGCGGCACCGACCCGAAGAAGATGATCATGGCCGCCATGCTGCTTGGTGGCGCGGTAGCGGGCCTGGTTGGTCTGCCCGAGTTGCTCGGCGATTCACACGCATACAATCTGCGCTTCACCCGCAACCTGGGCTTCAACGGCATCGCCGTTGCCTTGCTCGGCCGCAACCATCCGGTTGGTATCGCCATCGGCGCCTTCGTCATCGGGTGGCTGGATCGGGCGTCCGGAGTGCTCGAAGTACGCGGTGACGCACCACGGGAGATCGTGGCCATCATGACCGGCGTCATCATTCTCGCCGCCGTGGTCGCTTATGCCGTCGTTGAACGCAAGCGTCGTGAGGAGGAAGCTGCCGCAGCCGCGGCGGCTACCGCAGAGGCAAAGGAGCGGCTAGAGGCCCAGAGAGCGGAGGAGAGACAAGTTGGTGACACGGAAGGGGGTGGGTCATGAGCGATCGCAGTAGTCCTCTCCCCGACCTCACCAGTAGCTATCGCAGGCTCGTCGGAACCCCCGGCAACGGTGGTAGCACTGGCAACTGGCGGCTATGGCTGCTTGGTGCGTTCGGCATCGTCATGCTGCTGTCCGTCACTCAGCAGTTTGCCAAGTTGGAGACCAGCGACCTTACTTCTAGCGGCACCTGGCTCATTGCCCTGGCATGGTCGGTACCGATCCTGATGGCCGGTCTCGGCGGTATCTTCTCCGAGCGCACCGGGATCGTGAACATCGGTCTCGAAGGCATGCTGGTGCTGGGCACATGGTTCGGCGCATACGGCACGCTCGTCTACGGACCGTGGTGGGGAATGGTCATGGCGGCAATCGCTGGAGCATTCGGCGGTGCACTGCTCGCCCTGGCCACAGTGACGTTCAACGTCGACCACATCGTGGCCGGTGTCGCCATCAACATCATGGCCCCGGGAATCACAAGATTCCTGGCGAGCATCCACTTCCCCGATCGGGGTGGGTCGATCACGCAATCGCCAACAATGCAGGGCGTCAGCAGCTTCTCGCTGCCGTTCCTGGCAGGAGGCGAGATCTTCGGGTGGAAGAGCCCGGACATACTGGGGAGACTGGAGAGTTGGGACTGGTTCTTCGTCTCCGACCTCGCCGGTATCTCGCGGGGCTTGGTGTGGCAGATGTCCTGGTTGACCCTCGTGGCGATCCTGATCATTCCGGCGTCAACGTATCTGCTTTGGAAGACAGCATTTGGCCTGCGGCTGCGCTCTTGCGGGGAGAACCCGTATGCTGCCGACTCGCTCGGTGTCAACGTGTACAAGTACAAGTACTACGGCGTGATCATCGGTGGGGCGCTGGCCGGCTTTGGGGGCGGCTTCCTGGCGGTGCAGCTGACCAGCATCTACCGCGAAGGTCAGACACTGGGCAAGGGCTTCATCGGCCTGGCCACCATGATCTTCGGTAACTGGCGGCCAGTCGGTACCGGCCTTGGTGCTTTGCTGTTCGGCTTTACCGAGACCTTGCGTCTGCGAGATCCCAATGCTGCGCACGGCTTGCTACTGCTGGTTGTGATCGGATTGGCGATCCTGCTCGGACGAGCTCTCTACAAGCGTCGCATGAGGGCCGCTATCTGGATTGGCGTGACGGCTGCTCTGATCCTCGTCTGGTATCTGAGCACCGACTCGGTACCCAACCAGTTGCCGCGGATTCTGCCCAACATTGCGGTTCTGGTGGTGATGGTCTTCGCCACCCAGAGATTGCGAATGCCGGCTGCGGATGGTCAGCCCTATCGGAAAGGCGAGACCGGGTAGCGGCGTGCTGCTGCGCAGCACGCCAGTATTCCCGCTTTGCGAGAGCCCTCCCTCAGGAGGGCTCTCTTGCTTTGGCGTATCTGAGACCCGCATATGGGTCTGACGTACGCCAAACGGGGAAAGAGCGCAGTCAGGAGCCTCGCTCCGGGTTACGACCGGTGCCGACCTTCTGCCAGCGAGAGCCGCGCAACAAGGGTTGGTCGATTGACATATCGAGACTGGCTACGGCGCGAAACTCGATTGCGGCGTTGAAGAGCCCCTCGAACATGACCGGAATCGGCTCTGTGGATGTCTCCAATAGGGCAATCAGGTCGGGTGCGTCGCTGGCGAAATCCACAAAGGCGTGATGCGTCTTGGTGCCCTTGACCGAGTACTGCGGTGACTCGGGCAGCGGATTCCCGTCGAAGTCGGCCGAGGCCGTCCACGGCACGATGAAGTCGCGTTCGCCATCGACGACCCGCAGCTGTCCCTCTCGCACCATGACCGGAGAAGCCCAGGACTGCGTCAGAAAGCTGGTGATCTGAAGGCGGATCTCGGCGACCGGGAGGGCCTCATCGAGAATGCGTACCCAACCCAGCGGAGGGTCTATGCATTTGAGCCTCCAACCGGGTCGGAATAGCAGGTTGGTCAGTTTGCCCGCCATGCCGTCCTCCTTGCCAGAATGATTGTTGCAGGTCGCAGAAAACCCCGGTCTCCCGACCGGGGTCTCTTGACAGGAAACGAAGCATCGCCTGCCCCGAGTTCCAACCCGGGCTTTGAGTTTGATGGCATCAAACTCAAAGGCGATAGACGCGAGTTCGATTGCATCGAACTCGAACCCAATTGCATTCTGAGGCCCGGGTTCAATGGCATTGAACCCGAACGCAATTTCATTGCGCTACTTCTTCTTGTGCCGATTGGCTTTCTGCCGCTTGCGGTACTTGTGCTTTGACATCTTCTTGCGGCGCTTCTTGATCAATGAACCCAATTCAAACCTCAGATTGTGTGTTGCATAAGAATGGCCGCGGGACCAGCCCGACGGCCGCAGACCCCCATAGGTTCGCAAATCGCGCCGGAAACCGCAAGCCGGATTGAAGCTACTGCCAGCCGTCACGGTCGACATCAAGGACGATCGCCCGTCCTCGCTCGCCCAGAACACCGTCCAGGGCAGCGAGCACCAAATCCGGATCCCGGGTAACGGCTACCGCCGCCGGCCCGGCGCCGCTCCACGCGGCGTGGTAGGCGCCGGCGGCGAGCGCCGCCTCCATCATCCTCCCGGTGAGCGGCGATAGTCGGCCGCGATGGGTCTCGTGGATCTCATCACCGCCGGCCTCCGCCAGGGCGGCCGCATCGCCGGTCCGGAGACCCTCGACGAGGAAGGCCACGCGAGCCACATTGCGAGCGGCGGCGCGGCGGGACATCTTCTCCGGAAGTGCCATCCTCGCCTTTGCCGTCTTCAATGGCTCGTTAGGGACCCCAAAGACGAAGCTCAACTCAGGGGACAGCTCGAGGTGCCGTAGCGTGCCGTCGGCGACTGCTACCAGACCTCCGTAGACGGCTGCACCTGCATTGTCTCCATGTCCCTCGATAGCGGCTACGAGCTCGTACAGCTCTTGAGACTGCGGCTCCTCCCCCATCGCCCGCAAAGCCGCGGCGGCACCTGCCACCATGACGGCAGCGCTAGAGCCAAGACCCCGGGAACGGGGAACGTCATTGTTGATAGCTAGCCGCATCGGCCGATTTACGGCGGCCTGCACAGCTTGACGGACAAAGTCGGTCGGCTTGGGAACGTACTCCGTACCCAGTTCGGCCACTTCCCATTGCTCGGCAGGCGTTGCCTCGACCCGGCAACGCAGATCGAGCGCGACCCCAATGCAGTCAAACGCCGGCCCGAGGTTTGCCGACGAAGCGGGAGCTGTTGCGATTCCGTTACTCACAGATCGTGATTCTACGACCCTGAGGCCGGCACACCCATCGGCGGAGTCGACCGAGGACCGGTCTAGCCTGTCCGTCTGATGGCTGCACCACTGGTCCTGGAGGGACTCACCAAGTACTACGGCCCCGTTCGCGGCATCGAAGACCTCGATCTGGAAGTACGCGAGGGCGAGATATTCGGCTTCCTCGGACCCAACGGAGCAGGTAAGAGCACCACTATCTCCACCATCCTGGACTTCATCCGGCCAACCCGCGGGACCGCAAAGGTACTCGGGCTGGATAGTCGCTCCGACAGTGTGGCCATTCATCGCCAAGTCGGTTACTTGCCCGGCGAGCTGGCGATGTACGACAAGATGAGCGGGCGTCAACTACTCGGGTATCTAGCGGCGCTGCGCGGCGTCGACGCGAACGCCGAGATTGCGTATCTGGCAGAACGCTTCGATCTGGACCTGGATCGCAAGATCCGCGCCTACTCGAGCGGTAACCGCCAGAAGGTCGGACTGGTCCAAGCGTTCATGCATCGGCCTCAGTTGCTGATCCTCGACGAGCCGACCAACGGTCTCGACCCCATCGTTCAGCAGGAGTTCTATGCGCTGCTACGCGAGGTGAGCGAGGAGGGTCGCACTGTCTTCCTGTCGTCGCACATCCTTCCCGAAGTAGAGCGCATCACCGACCGGGCCGGGATTATTCGTCGCGGCAAGCTGATGGTTGTCGCCGAGATCGAGGAGCTGAAGCGACAAGCCCAACGGCGCATCGAGATCACCTTTGTCGAGCCTGTCGACACCGCTGAGTTCTCCGACATTGAGACCGTGCGAGCGGTGCAGGCTTCCGGCCCGATCGTCACAGTCACAGTCACCGGATCTGTCGACCCGGTACTCAAGAGGGCTGCACAGTTCGAAGTCGAGACGATCGTCAGTCACGATGGCGATCTGGAATCGGCTTTCCTCTCCTACTACGCGGACGACGACGATGCTGCGTAGCGTCTATGGAGAAACGTTGTGGAGCCGGCGCAACAGCCTGCTCTGGTACTCGATCGGCATGGTGCTTCTCGTCGGCATGGTCGTCGGTGTTTATCCCACGGTCAGGGAGGGAGCGGACACCTTCACGCAACTAATAGAGGCGATGCCGCAAGGCTTGATGTCGTTCTTCGGCAGTTCTGAGATCACCGACTTCCTGGAGCCTGCTGGCTTTGTCAACAGCCGGGTGAACGCCAGCGTCGGTGCGGTAGTACTCGGCGTCTACGCCATCAGCCTCGGCACCGGAGCAGTAGCCGGGGAAGAGGATCGCCGAACGATGGACCTGCTGCTGGCAACTCCCGTGCCCCGGCACCGCATCGTGCTCGAGCGGTTTGCCGCAATGGTCACATTGGTGTTCGTCGTAGCCGCAATTGTCCTGGTCGTGATGGTCGTGGGTAACCCCATCGTTGACCTCGGCTTCTCGCTCCCCAACATGGTTGCCTCCAATCTGGGCCTGGCATTGTTGGCACTCGTGTTCGGTTCGCTGGCGCTGGCGGTCGGAGGGATGACCGGCAAGCGTGGAGCAACAATCGGAGTGGCGGCCGGGGTGACCGTCGCTACGTTCTTCATCAATGGTCTGGCTGAGCTGGTCGACTGGCTGCAGGGCCCGCAGAAGCTGACCCCGTTCTACTGGCTGCAGCAATGGGACCCACTGAACGATGGCTTTTCAGCGAGCACGATCGCTCTCATGGTGATCGTCATCGGCGTCCTTCTTGCTGTCGCGATATGGGGCTTCAATCGCCGCGATGTCGCGGTATAGACCCCCGAGATAGCGCCCATTGACATGCGCAACGACCAGGTGTTGTCTTGGAAGGGAAGACTCCACGAAAGGAGGTGAATCGTGGCAGTAGCCCACCCCACTCACGGAACCGCGCGCATGGGTGGCGGCCCAGGTTGGCATTTCGCCGAGTGGGCACTCGGGATCGTCGGTGGTATCAGCCTGTTTATCGGGCTGTTCACGCTGTTTGCCGGCGACGAGAGCTCGATCGGCCTGGGAGGGGATTGGACATGGCAAGTCGGCGAAATAGCCACCGCATGGAAGTACATCTTCGTGACCGGTGGGGCGATGCTCGTCGCCATTGCCGTGACCATGGCCCTACTGGGACGCAAGCGTGTGAGGCCTGCAGCCCGCATCGACGCAGAATTGTCCAACCTTGTCTGGCACGCCGGGATATTCCTCGCGGTCAACGCCTTTATCTGGCTACAGGACATCGCACTGGGAGGGGGTATTGACTATGCCCTCTATGCGACCATTCCATGGGGAATAGGCTTGGCAGCACACGCCATCGCCTACTCCAGGAGTCCGAGAAATCCTGCATAGAGTTCAGCGTCAGAAGTCCCAGTCTGGTTTTGGCGTCGGCAGCCGCAGTACCCGATCGAGTGCAGTAAGCAGCTCAGCCGAGCCCCGCAGGTTGTCGGTGACGGCCAGCCCGGTGGCCGGCCGGACCCCCAACCACAGCCTGGTGAAGGCCCCAACGCTTGCCTCGAGGATCGGTAGCCCCGCCTCGCTCCCCCTTGCTGCCGATGACTCGGGACCGAATGTAACGACATAGTCACCGCCGACACCACGCCAGCCAGCATCCTCATCGAGTTCAGCGGCGATCGGATCCGTCAGCTTCAGGTTGAACCTGACCGTCTCGCCACGCAGCTTGGCTGCGGCCACACTCGCCTTCACATCACAAATGCGCATCTGCCAATACGCCGTAGCTCGGACCCGATTCTCGTACTCGGACTTCTCGGTCATACGTCGGCGCCGGAACGGCTGATGAATCAGATCCTGGAGCTGAATGTCGGCGGGTTCACGCATCCGAACCAGCTGCACGTTGTCGCCGAGATGAACCAGGAGTCCCATCAACTCGAGGAATTGCTCGGTCGTCTGATATGTAATGAACCAGGCGTTGAGCGGTCCAAACTCCATGGCTTTGGTGCTGAACCAGATCAGATGGGTCAGCTCACCGTTGGGTCCGTCTGGGTAGCCGAGACCAAACCCGTTGTCTGCCCATAGCAACTCTGCCTCGGTGGCTACGCCGGCATCGAGCACACAGGAGCCGTGCCCCCGCAATCGATTGTGACGGGAACGATGAATCGCTTGCCAATCGTCCGCGCCCAACCGCTTCGGGGGACGCGGCGTGACCGGGACCCGTACCGAAGCCGGATCGATCGAGTGCCAATACTCGTACGTCCCGGTTCCGAAACCGAGGCGGTTGTAGTAGCCCTGATCAAACATGCCGAGTGCGCTCACCACAGCACCGGCTCCGGCGTCCTTGGCAATCGCCTGGGCCGTCAGCTTGCGCGCCAGGCCCTGACGTCGCGCAACATGACTGGTGTTTACGGCGGTCACAACCGAGAGCGGCAGATCCTGCATCAGGTAGCGCATCGAGCCCATGCCGGTCGAGACGAAGCACTCGGGCGAGCCATCAACGATCGCGACCAGTGAGTCGTACTGCTCGGCAAATAGCCCGAGGGCCTTCTCATGGTTCTCGTTGCCGCTCTCGATCCAGCCAATCTCCCGCCAGATGCGAGCGACGCCATCAAAATCGGTCTCGGGGTTGTAGTTACGAATCTCCACGCATATCTCCCATGAGTACCCGCCGGTCGTCGATTCTACGAGGCCGAGAAGCTGCGCGCCGATTGCCCCTGGACCAACGGGTCAAAATCCAACACTATGTACACAGCAAATGGGAGGCCCTTTATGACGACCGATGATCAGTTCGCAGGGGTTGTGAAACAGAGGTCTCAGCTCGGCCAAGCCATGCAGCAGGTCGAGTTGGCGGCTGCCGCTCCGGCGGCGAAAGGATCGTGGATCCCCGAGCTGACCCAGAGTCTCCGCCAGCTTGATATTGCGTTCGATCAGCACATCCGTGATGTGCAAGCACCTCTCGGTCTGCTGGATCGGATAGTGGACCGGGCGCCCCGGCTACAGCGATCAGTTGAGGCATCAAAAGCCGAGCACGCTGCCGTCGCCGAAATGGTCAAGCAGGCCGTGCTTCTCACCGAAGCAGATGACGCAGCGGATCGTGTTGACGAGGTGCGCGAGGCAACAATGGCGGCCCTGGTCGCCCTCGCCCGTCACCGCCAGAAGGGTGCCGATCTCATCTACGACGCCTACGCCATCGACATCGGCGGTTATTGAGTCAGAGCCTGCCGCAGATCCTCGATCAATGCGTCGGGGCTCTCCAATCCAACAGAGAGCCGGATCAGCCCGGGCGGAGCTGCCGGGTCGACACGAAGCCGATGCTCGGCAAGTGATTCGACCCCTCCCAGGGAGGTGGCGTTGGTGAACACGCCCAAGCGGGAGAGGACGTTGGCCGCCGTGTCCGCCGAGTCGACCTCGAAAGAGAGCACCCCGCCGTAGCGCTGCACACCTGCTTTGGCCATCTGCCGACCGGCGAGTTCGTGGCCGGGGTGGGTCTTCAAGCCCGGGTACCACACCTGGAATCCTCCACTGTGCAGAAACGAGGCAACCTGCATCGCTGAAGCACTCTGACGCTCCACCCGCAGTGGCAGAGTGCGAACACCGCGCAGGGTCAGCCATGACTCGAGCACCCCCGGTATCGCTCCGTCTGTCGTTCGCGTCTCCCGCAGTTCGGCAGCCACATCAGCGGCGGCGGTCACCACGACTCCGCCCATAGCGTCCGAGTGGCCGGCGATGAACTTCGTTGTCGCATGGACTACATAATCAACACCGAGCCCGAGTGTGTCCTGGAGTATGGGCGTAGCGAAGGTGGCGTCGGCAACGGTGATCGCCCCGCGCGAAGCGGCCTCCGCCGCGCTCGCTGCAAGATCGGTGATGAGGCACTTGGGGTTGGAAGGGGTTTCGATCCACCAGACGTCGCCCGCCTCCAGCTGTTCGGTCGACGTGACTGCCCAAGATCCTCTGGCTGCCTCGGCGTACACAAAGGCGTGTACCCCGTGATAGACATCTTCGGGTAGGGCGACCCGGCGCGGTCGCACGTGGCGGAGCACGGCGGCGACTGCGGCCATCCCAGACGGATACGCGACCGCCTCTCCCCCTTCCAGCACCCCGAGCACGGCTTCGAGCCGCTCGGTGGTTTCATGGCTCATCCGCTGGTAGGTGCGACCACCCTCCTCGTACTCGAAGGTGGTGCTGGGCCGGAGCGCAGGGGCGACATCGGGCAACTCCGCGACGTGATCGTCGCCGTGCAGCGCCGCAGTGAAGAGGTCGTATTCCATGGCGACACTGTACCGGGTGTGGGTCACCGTCCTCCCGATGCCGAGCCAAGCCACTGTTTCCGCATCGCACGGCGGCTCGCGTGGGAACGGCAATGCCGGAACGAAGGAGCCCGCCCGTCGCACGTCGGGTCTATAGTGCGCGCAGCCAACATTCAGGTACTGTCCGGTGCGGCCGGAAAGGACGTTGCAAATGGCTGGTCAGACAGCCGCCGGTGCCCTCGTACTCGCCGATGGGACCGCATTCAACGGCACTGCTGTCGGTGCTCCGGGAACCGGATTGGGTGAGGTTGTGTTCAACACCTCGATGATGGGTTACCAGGAGATCCTCACCGACCCCTCATACGCCCGGCAGATAGTCACTCTCACTACGCCCCACATAGGCAACTACGGCGTGACCGCCGAGGACGATCAAGCCTCTCGCCCCTCCTGCACCGGCCTGATCGTGCGCTCGATCACCCGCCGACCGTCGAACTGGCGTGCCGAAGGGTCACTCACGGATTGGTTGATCGACCGCAACATCGTTGCGCTCTGTGATGTCGACACTCGCCGCCTCACCCGTCACCTCCGCGAGCATGGCGCGATGCCCGGAGTGGTAGCCACCGACGGCACAGTCGCCGAGCTGCGAGAGATGGCAGCGAACGCTCCCCACATGGCCGGTCTCGATCTTGCATCTGAGGTCACAACCGCCCACCGCTACTCAGTTCCTGCCGTCGGTGAACAGCGTGGCCGCATCGTGGCCGTGGACCTCGGCATCAAGAAAGGCATTCTCGACGAGCTCGCTGGTCGTGGTTTGGAGACAATCGTCGTGCCCGCAGGAACCACAGCCGCCGAGATCCTAGAGACCGAGCCGGATGGAGTGTTCCTATCCAACGGCCCGGGAGATCCGGAGCCACTAACCGGAGTTACAGCAACCGTGCGCGAGCTGCTCGGGAAGAGGCCCATCTTTGGGATATGCCTGGGCCACCAGGTGCTCGGCCTCGCCATCGGTGCGCGCACCTACAAGCTCCCGTTCGGTCATCACGGTGGCAACCACCCGGTGCGTCGAGTCTGCGACGGAGCAGTGCACATCACCGCCCAGAATCACGGTTTCGCTGTTGATCTTCCATCCCCAGGCATCTTCCACAGCGACTTCGGGGCCGTCACCGTGACTCACGTCAATCTCAACGACGGCACGGTCGAAGGTATCGCCTGCCGCGATGTATCTGCCTTCTCCGTGCAGTACCACCCGGAGGCCGCGCCAGGGCCAAACGACGCCAGAGATCTGTTCGACAAATTCGTCGACCTCGTCGCAGGAGCACCAGCTGATGCCCCGCCGCGATGAAATCGAGTCGATTCTCATCATCGGCTCCGGCCCGATCATCATTGGGCAGGGCTGCGAGTTCGACTACTCGGGAACACAGGCACTGAAAGTGCTCAAGGATGATGGGTACCGGGTGATCCTGGTCAATTCCAATCCCGCCACGATCATGACCGACCCTGATTTCGCCGACGCGACCTACGTAGAGCCGATCACTCCCGAGGTCGTCGCATCCGTCATAGCTCGCGAAAGGCCCGACGCTCTGCTGCCCACCCTCGGCGGGCAGACGGCACTGAACACCGCCATGACGCTCTTTGAGCAGGGGGTACTAGCCGACTGTGGGGTCGAGATGATCGGGGCAACCCCTGATGCCATCAATGCTGCCGAGGATCGCGGCAGGTTCAAGGAGCGCATGGACGGCATCGGTCTGCAGACCAGCCGAGCCCGCTACGTCGCCACGATGAACGAGGCCCGGAGTGCAGCCAGCGACCTCGGCTATCCCGTGATGGTGCGACCGAGCTTCATTCTCGGTGGAGGCGGCACCGGAATCGCCGCGAACAAGCAGGAACTGGAGCAGGTCGTCGCAACCGGCCTCGAGGCCTCACCCGTCGGCGAAGTGCTAATTGAGGAGTCGATCCTCGGTTGGAAGGAATACGAGCTCGAGGTGATGCGTGACAAGGCGGATAACGCCGTCATCGTTTGCTCGATCGAGAACGTCGACCCGATCGGTGTGCACACTGGCGACTCAATAACCGTCGCCCCGGCGATGACCCTCTCCGACACTGAGTATCAGGAGATGCGGGACGAGGCACTGGCGTGTCTTAGAGCCGTTGGCGTTGAGACGGGTGGATCCAACGTCCAGTTTGCGGTGGATCCAAGAACAGGACGTCGCATCATCATCGAGATGAACCCTCGGGTATCCCGCTCGTCTGCGCTGGCATCAAAAGCCACCGGATTCCCCATCGCCAAGATTGCAGCCAAGCTCGCCGTCGGTTACACCCTCGATGAGATAGCGAATGACATCACGGCCGCTACGCCGGCGTCGTTCGAGCCCGTCCTCGATTACGTGGTTGTGAAGATCCCGCGGTTCGACTTTGCGAAGTTTCCATCGGTGCCTGCCGTCCTCGGCACCTCGATGCAGAGCGTCGGGGAGGCAATGGCCATCGGGCGCACATTCCCTGAGGCGCTGCAGAAGGCGATCCGGAGTCTCGAGATCGGCCGCTCCGGTCTCAATGCCGATGCCGGCGAGCAGCCTTTGCGAGAGATCGAGATGGCCTGTCTGCTCGAGTCCGTGGCCACACCGACACCGCGACGTCTCTTCGAGATTGCCGAGCTGCTGCGCCGGGGTGCGGAGATCCCAGAGCTCGAGGCTACGGCCATCGACCCGTGGTTCCTCGATCAGATCGGCGCGATCGTCGCTCTGCGTCAGCAACTCGAGAAGCATCAGAGCAGAGAACTCGCCTGCGAGGCCCGGCGCTACGGGTTCAGTGCCGAGCAGCTCGCCTATCTCTGGGGGAGCAACATCGAGGGTATCCGCAGCCGGCATGCCGGCTGGGGCCTCAGCCCGACCTTCAAGACGGTCGATACCTGTGCAGCTGAGTTCGAGGCGACCACCCCCTACTTCTACAGCGCCTGGGAGGAGGAGGATGAGGCTGACCCCGGTGATGGCAAGACGGTCGTCGTTCTCGGCTCCGGACCCAACCGCATCGGGCAGGGCATCGAATTCGACTACTGCTGCGTGCACGCTTCGCTTGCTCTCCAGGAGATGGGCTACAACGCAGTCATGGTCAACTGCAATCCGGAGACTGTCTCCACGGACTATGACACGTCGACGCGCCTCTATTTCGAGCCGCTGACCGTTGACGACGTACTTGCGGTGATTGACCGGGAGCAGCCTGAGGCAGTAATTGTGCAGCTCGGTGGACAGACTCCGTTGCAGCTGGCAGACGATCTCGAAAGAGCGGGGGTGCGCATCGCCGGAACATCGCCGGACGCGATCGATCTCGCCGAGGATCGCAAGCGATTCGCCGCCCTAAGTGTTGAGCTGGGTGTTCTTCAGCCCCCGAACGGTACCGCGACGTCACGAGACGAAGCCCAGCAGATTGTCGCCGCCATCGGCCTTCCCGTCTTGGTCCGACCGTCGTACGTCCTGGGCGGTCGGGGAATGCGGATCATCTACTCCGCCTCAGAACTCGATCAGTACCTAGACGAGATCACCGATGTTGGCCGGGGCGAGCCGATGGATCTAGCCACCGCCCCGCTGCTCATCGACCTGTTCTTGGAGTCGGCGACCGAAGTGGACGTGGATGCAATCTACGACGGCATCGATCTCTACATCGGCGGGGTCATGGGGCACGTCGAAGAGGCAGGGGTGCACTCCGGGGACTCCGCATGTGTCATCCCGCCACCTACGTTGCGGCCGAAGGCTCATCGAAGGATCCTCGAGTACACCGGTTCCCTGGCGAGCGGGCTCGGCGTCCGGGGCCTTCTCAACATCCAGTTCGCCGTCAAGGATGACGACGTCTACGTCCTCGAGGCCAACCCTCGGGCATCACGAACCGTGCCGTTCGTTTCGAAGGCGACGGGCGTGCCACTGGCAAAGCTCGCAACCAGGGTGATGATGGGTGAGACGATCGAGAGCCTGAGGGTCGCCGGGCTCATACCGCCGGAGTCAACCCACGAACCTCCGTTCTCCTCGGTCAAGGAGGCGGTCCTACCTTGGAGAAGGTTCCCCGGAGAGGACGTCATCCTGGGTCCCGAGATGCGATCAACCGGAGAGGTAATGGGCATAGCCTCGGCGACCGGTGCAGCCTACGCCAAGGCGCTGCTCGGGTCGGGAGCACGGGTTCCCGACCGCGGGACACTATTCCTATCGGTCAACGACCGGGACAAGGAGCTCGGGGTGGAGACCGGACGCATATTTGCCGGCATCGGTTTCCGGATCGTTGCCACCGTTGGGACTGCTGCGGCGTTGGCTGCGGCCGGAGTCCCGGCCAGCCATGTCGACAAAATCGGCGAAGGAGCGTGGGATCCGATTCGCCTCCTCAACGACGGACTAATCGACATAGTTATCAACACGCCGCAGGGACGACGTGCCCGTGGCGATGGCGCTCAGATCCGTAAGGCCGCTACCCGCAAAGGCATCCCTTGCATCACCACCATCCAGGGGGGTCGCGCGGTCGCCAGAAGTCTGCGCTCCGGCCAAGACACACTGCTCGACGTGGAACCGCTGCAGTCACACTACCGGCGGCTGCGGGCGTAGCCAGGACAGCATCACACCGCCGCGCCAGGTCGGCTACCACCAGGGCCGGCAAGCCAACAGGCGGTGAACGTTCCGTTGGCTACACCGAAACCGGGGTTTCCTCTTGTTCCCGGGAGCGTCTCCCAACCAGTTTTTCGATCTCAACGGCCCAGAACACAACGGTCGCAACAATGAAGGCGATCATCAGCTCGACGATCGACAGCGGCTCCGTGTCGAATACGCGTTGCAACGGCCCCCAGTAGATAACCATGATCTGAAGCACGAATGTGATAAGCACGGCTCCAAGCAGTGGCTTGTTGCTCCGCAACTTCTGAGTGAATAGCGAGTCCTGATTCGAGCGCACCGCCAACGCATGGCCCATCTGGGACAACGTGAGCACAGTGAAGATCATCGTCTGCCAAGTGGTGTCGTTGGGATTAGCCGAGTCGTAATAGAACAGTCCGCCCAGCAGGGACACGATGCCCATGAGCGGTCCGAACCACACGATATGCCGGGCCAGACCTCGTCCGAAGATATTCTCGGTCGGCGCGAATGGCTTGCGGTCCATCACATTCTTCTCGGATGGCTCAAACGACATCGCCAGTCCGGGTAGTCCGTCGGTGACCAGGTTGATCCAGAGAATCTGGATTGCAGTCAGCGGCAAAGGCAACCCGAGGAAAGGAGCGACAAGCATGGTGATGATCTCACCGGTGTTGCTCGTCAACGTGTACTTGATGAACTTCCGGATGTTGTCGTAGATGGTCCGGCCCTCACGGACCGCTTTGACGATGGTGGCGAAATTGTCGTCGAGCAGCACCATGCCACCGGCCTCTTTGGATACGTCGGTGCCGGTGATCCCCATCGCAACCCCGATGTCCGCCTTACGCAGCGCCGGCGCATCGTTGACGCCGTCTCCGGTCATTGCCACGACCTCGCCCTGCTCCTGAAGAGCAGTAACGATGCGGAGCTTGTGCTCGGGCGACACCCGGGCATATACCGAGACCTCGCCGACCAACTCCAGCAGTTCGTCATCGTCGACCTGGTTCAGCTCGGCGCCGGTGACGACCCGCCCCTTCGTAGCGATGCCGACATCCGTAGCGATTCGCTTTGCGGTGAGCGGATGATCGCCGGTGATCATCACCGGACGGATCCCGGCACGACGGCAGGCGCGAACCGCATCGGGAACCTCTTCCCGCGGCGGATCCACCATCGTGACAACCCCGAGCAGGGTCAGGTCATCCTCGAATGCCTCGACCTCCGCTTCGGACGGTATCTCCTGCAGTGGCCGGAGTGCGACACCGAGGACGCGTCGCCCTGCATTCGCCAGGTTCTCATTGGTTTCGCGGGCACTTGCCCGCTGCTCCGCCGTCAGCGGAGCTGCGCCTCGTCCCGACCACACCGATGAGGCGAGGTCGACAAGACCGTCCGGGGCACCCTTGATCATCGAAACGTAGGGGGCGCCGATGGCGTCCCGGTATCCATCGGGAACCTCGTGCACCGTTGACATCCGCTTACGTTCCGATGTGAACGGTGCTTCCGCAACGCGAGGCCATGCCTCGTAGACCGCATCGGGAGCCAATCCGGCATGGAAAGAAGCTGCGGCAAGAGCCACTTCCGTCGGATCACCCACGTGCTCCTCGCTGCCAGACAGGTCGAGCAGAGCGTCGTTGCAGAGAAGGGCGCCGAGCAGGGTCATCCGCATTGCAGTGGGCGGGCCCGCAACGCTTATGGAAACGTCGGCAAGCTCCTGCACCCCTTCGTCTGTGGCGATCTCCGTAGCCACCATTCGGTTTTGCGTAATCGTGCCGGTTTTGTCAGAGCAAATCACCGTCACCGAACCGAGGGTCTCTACCGCAGGCAGCTTGCGGATGAGCACCTGTCGTCGCAGCATCCGTTGCGCACCCAGAGATAGCGCGATGGTCACGACCGCAGGCAGTCCCTCGGGCACGGCGGCCACGGCCAGCGCAATGGCGGTGAGGAACATCTCACGGAGCTCCTCACCGCGGATCATCCCCAGTAGGAAGACAACACTGACAATGCCGAGCGCGGCCAGGGCGAGCCCACGCCCGAGTTGGGTCATCCGCCGCTGCAGCGGTGTCGTTGACCTATCAATGCTCTGCAAGAGGTCGGCGATATGGCCCAATTCGGTGTTCATGCCGGTGCCGACGACAACGGCAGCACCCTTGCCGTGAGTCACCGCAGTCCCCATGTAGACCATGTTGCGCCGATCCCCAACATTGAGGTCCGCGGCAGCGAGGGTCGCAGTGGTCTTCTCGACCGGATATGACTCTCCGGTGAGTGCCGCCTCGGCAACCTGAAGGCTGGTCGAATCGACCAGTCGGCCATCGGCGGGAACCGCCGAGCCGGCTTCGAGCAAGACAACGTCGCCCGGCACAATCTGCCCGGCGGGAACATCCACAACCGCCCCACTGTCCCTTCGCACGCGAACGGACGGGACGGCGAGCATCTTGAGCGCCTGGATGGCGCGCTCCGCCCGGAACTCCTGTACGAAGCCGAGAATGGCATTGAGGACGACGATGACGAGGATGACGATGGAGTCTTCGGTGTCACCGATGGCGGCCGCGATGACCGCGGCGATCATCAAGACGATCACCATCGTGTCGGTGAACTGGTTGAGGAGAATCCGCCACGGCTGTATCCCGCCGCGTTCCACCAACTCATTGGGCCCGTACTTCTGCAACCGAGCGCCGGCTTCGGCGCTGTCCAATCCCGCCACAACGTCCACACCGAATTCAACGAGAACCTCGTCCACGGAACGGACATGGAAGACCGGGGCAACGGACTCCTGCGGTGTTTCCGTGGGATTCATGGGCGGGACGTTACCTCGCCGGGCAACATCGTCAATTCACCAACTCAAAGGCCTCGGGATAGCGCACCGGACCGATCGGCGCCCGGGCCGGATCGCCGATTACCAGTGCCATGAAGTGCGGTCCGCTGTGGCTGCTCGGATAGCGCTTGCCCACCGCCGTGGAGAAACCGAATCTGGAGTAGTAGGCGGGGTTCCCGACAACCAGTACCACCTGTTCGTCACTCGCCTTCAGCTCGTCGAGTCCGGTCTGAATCAGCACCGACCCGACACCCTCGGCTTGACAGCCGGGATGCACGCTCACCGGCGCCAGGGCCACACCGCCTACCGGCCCGGCTGCGGTGTCGACAATGAGCCGAGAGAACGCGATGTAGCCCACGACATCACCGCCACGAGCTGCGACCAACGAAAGAAGCAGGTCACCAGACGATCGGAGCGCGTCAACCAGATCCGCCTCTTCCGTACGTCCCTCGAACGCCACCGTGTTGAGGCGGTAGATGGCGTCGACGTCTGCTGGGGTCTCCGGCCTGACGGTGACTGTCACAGTGGAAGCTCCACCGGATCATCGACGGCGACGGCCCCCCCGATTGAAGCAGTCCTCCCCTCCCAGCGCAGCTCGATCCGGCTGGGATGTCCGATCTCTTCGCCCTGGTCGATGCTCGCCGTCCCGTTCGGCTCTCCGGCGGAGGCGAAGCGGGTCGCCAGGGCAACGGCAGCGCTGCCGGTAGCCGGATCCTCGAAGACACCTGCGCCGGGAGCGAAGAACCTCATCCGCACCCGCGTCCCGGACCGGGCGTAGACCGCCACTCCAAGGGCGGCCCCGAAAGCAGTTGGATCGGGATCGGCAGCCGCCACTTCCTCTGCATCGGCCAACTCCACTATGCGGTAATCAAGTGGCATCTCGACACGCCAGGTGCTGCGCGGATTCCGTAGGCCAACACGTCGGGCGAAGATGGTTCCGTCGCGATACGCCCGTTCTTGAGCCATCGGAACATCAATCCAGGTGAGGTTCCGAACATAACGAATGTTGATCTCTCCGATACCGCATCTGATGCGATCGCCTGCCACACCGGATTGGAACAGGTGATAGGCCGCCCCGACGAGCGGATGACCGGCGAACGGCAGCTCCATGGCCGGAGTAAAGATACGGACCTCGGGCACTTCACCGATGGCAATGAATACAGTTTCGCTGAAACCGAGATGAGCGGCGATTCGCTGCATTGCGTCTCCGTCGAGACCCTCGAGTTCGGTGACCACCCCGAGGTGGTTCCCGCCCTCGCCGTCACGGGTGAATACGCGCAGTACTGAGCACGGTCTTGGCATATCCCAAGGCTACTGGATTATGGGGCGTCGGTGGGGTCCCATCCCGTTGCCAACCCTTCGTCCAGGCCATCGAGTCGCTCCTGGTCGTCTGCACTGAGTGAAAAATCGAACACGTTGTAGTTCTCCCCAATCCTGTGGGCATGGACCGATTTGGGAAGGACGACGAAGCCTTTGTCGAGTCCCCACCGGATGAGCACCTGCGCGGGGGTCTTGCCGTAGCGGGCGCCGATTTCTGCCAGAACTGGGTCTCCGAGTTTGCGGCCCTTGGTGAGCGGACTGTAGGCCTCCACCAAGATGTTGTTCTCTTGGCACAGATCGAGGATGTCACGACGGCTCCGGTAGTTGTAGGGAGACAACTCGATCTGATTGACCGCCGGCACGACGGCGGCGTGTTCGAGGATCTCTTCGAGATGGCGCCGTAGATAGTTGCTGACGCCGATGTCGCGTACCCTGCCATCGAGGGTCAGCCGCTCGAACGCGCGCCAGGTGTCGAGACGCAATTCCGGAACGGGCCAGTGGATCAGATACAGGTCGATGTAGTCGAGTCCGAGCAACTCGAGTGATCGATCGAAAGCAACAAGAGTCTTGTCGTAACCCTGGTCGTCGTTCCACAGCTTCGTGGTGACAAAGACCTCACTACGGTCAAGTCCACTGGCCGCTATGGCGTCGCCAACGTCTGCCTCATTGTTGTACACGGCAGCGGTATCGATATGGCGGTAGCCCAGGCGCAGTGCGTCGAGAACGGCGTCTCTGGTTACCGGGCCGGGTTCGCTCTTGTAAACGCCCAAACCCAACACGGGAATCTGGCGCCTTGTTCTCATGGTCAGTGATGCCATGACTTCCTCGCTTGTTTGCCTCCGCCCCCGACTCTATCCGGATTGATCCATCACGATGTCGCCGTACTAGCGTCATCGGCGCGATGACTATCACAGAACTGCTCGGACTCGACGATCTACTTGCCCAGATGATCCTCGCCGTAGGCGCAGCGATGGTGATTGGAAATGGCTTTGCCATCTTGCAACACGCCCGAGGGAAGGATGGAGAGAAGGCTGCCGACTTCCGGGCGGGCCGGGCATGGTGGTTTGTTGCAGTCGGGTTGCTCATCAGCCTGTGGGGTGTGGCCAGTCTGTTGACTCGGTGACGTCCGATGGGTCGCGCAACCGAGTGAGGGCGTTACAATCAGGGCCCTTGCGGGTGTAGTTCAATGGCAGAACATCAGCTTCCCAAGCTGAATACGGGAGTTCGATTCTCCTCACCCGCTCGAAATGAAGCCCGCCGCTGATGGCGGGTTTCGCTATGCACGCACCGGGAAGTAGACATGGAGACCATCGCCACCGTCCGCCACATCGAAGATTCCAAATTCGACGCCACCACCGCATCCGGACACACGATCCGGCTCGAGGGCGGGTCCCAGGAGACTGGAGGTAGCCCGATGGAGACGGTGCTCGCTGCCCTCGGAGGCTGCAGCACGGTGACCATTGTCGAATTCCTGGAGAAGATGCGGCAGCCCTTCACATCACTCGAGGTCGAGTTGTCCGGCGAGCGCGCCGACGAACCACCCCGTGTGTACACCAAGATCCATGCCCACTACAGGATCCAAGGCGACGTGAATCACGACCGCGTTCACCGTGCCATCGAACTCACCGAATCGAAGTACTGCTCGGTCTACACAATGCTCGAGAAGACTGCGGAGATGAGTCACACCGTCGAGTTCGTCTGATGCAATCAGATTGCGGGTTCATAGCGTCGCAACACATCGCCGGATCGGCGCGGCGGGGATCGCCTTAGCTACAGTCCCGGACATGATCTTCTCCGACCGGACTATCAAGGAGGCCGTCGGCGACGGCCGCATTGTCATTGACCCATTCGATTCATCGATGGTGCAGCCGTCGAGTGTCGACCTGCGCTGCGACAACACGTTCCGGGTGTTTGAGAATCACAAGTACCCCCTGATCGATCCCAAGGCTCCCCAAGAGGATCTCACCACCGAGGTGTCGGCAACGGCGGATCAGCCGTTCATCCTTCATCCCGGGGAGTTCGTTCTGGGCTCGACGCTGGAAGTGGTCGGCCTGGCCGATGACATCGTGGCCCGGCTCGAAGGCAAGTCGAGCCTGGGGCGGATCGGGCTGCTCATCCACTCGACGGCCGGATTCATCGATCCCGGCTTCCGCGGCCAGGTTACGCTCGAGCTATCCAACGTGGCGAACCTGCCGATCGCTATCTACCCGACCATGAAGATCGGTCAGGTCTCTTTCTACCAATTGAGCACCCCTGCGGAGAACCCCTACGGATCGCCCGGCGCAGGCTCCAAGTACCAGGGGCAGGCCGGACCAACCCCCTCCCGCATCCATCACGATTTCTGAATGGACTAGGAGAACCCATGAACACCATCGTCGGCACCGTGATGATCGACTGCAATGACCTCGACGGCATGGTCGCGTTCTGGTCGCAGCTACTCCATCTCGACGAGAAGGCCCGCTATCCCGACTATGTCTGGCTAGATCGGATCTGCGAGCATGGCCCGGCACTCGCTTTCCAGCGAGTACCCGAGGCCCGTCAGGGCAAGAACCGTATTCACCTCGACCTGATCGATGAGAACCTCGAAGAGACCGAGCTGCGGGTGATCACCCTAGGTGGAGCCAAAGTCGCCGATCACTCTATGGGCGACTTCCACTGGAAGGTCCTTGCCGATCCTGAGGGCAACGTCTTCTGCGTGAGCGAACCGCACTGAGTATCCCAATATGGAGCTCGGGTTCTCGACATAATCCTCCACAGGTGAGGCCGGATCAGAACTGCAAGGCTAGATTCCGCGAATTTGCCTCTGGCATACTCCAACCTATCCGCGGCGCGGATAGTCGTCGTCAAGTGCCAGTAGACCGCGACGCCCGTACGTCCATGGCCGGGCCGGATCGCTGAGCAATAGCTGGAACAAGCTGATCGCGGAACGCTCAAAGGCGACGGCCGAACCGGCCATGTAGAGACGCCAGATTCGGTACGTCTGCTCAGAGGAGGCCGCAACCGCCGCGTCGCGGTTGGACTCGAGCCGGCTCACCCAGTGCCGCAGTGTCAGCGCATAGCTAGAACGCAGCGATTCGGCGTCCCGCAGCTCGAATCCCGCATCCTCCGCTGCCGCTATGACGTGATCGACGTTGGTGAGCTCCCCGTCGGGAAACACATAGGTGTTCACAAAAGTCGGCTTACCCTTGCTCGGCTTGCGATCTCGCGTCACGATCCCGTGGTTGAGGAGTTGACCTCCCGGGGCAAGGCGGTCGCGAAGGATGCGGAAGTAGTTTTGTAGCTCCTTGCGCCCAACGTGCTCCACCATCCCGATCGAGGCGATCGCCTCGAATTCGCCGTCGATGTCTCGATAGTCGGACACCTCGATTGTGACCTGATCGCTGAGATGGGCAGCTTCGACCCGTTTCCGCGCCTCGCTCGCCTGCTCTTCGCTCAACGTAATCCCGGTCACCCTTACTCCGTACTCGAGCGCGGCGTGCCGGGCCAACGCACCCCACCCGCAGCCGACATCCAGCAAGCGGATCCCAGGAGCCAGTCGCAGCTTGCGACACACCAGATCGAGCTTGCGAAGTTGCGCTTCCTCGAGACTGTCGGAGGTGGATAGGAAGTGACCACACGAGTACACGAGCTGGGGGTCTAGGAACTGGGTGAAGAACTCGTTGCCGGTGTCGTAGTGGTGGATAACGGCCGCGCGATCGCGGCGTCGCGAATGAAGCAAGCCGGATATCTGCGGCCGATCTATCTCTTCACGGCCCGCTCGGTCGGGGAGTTGCCGTAATAGACGAAAGAGACGCATGGTCTTTAGCGGTCTCCGCTTGTCCTCCGACAGCGAAGCACCAAATCGAAGCAGGAAATAGAGATCACCCTCGAAGTCAACGTCCCCGTAGATGTACGCCTCAGCCGCCGAAAGGTCATTGGAGGCCGACAGCATCGTGCGCAAAGCACCGGCGTGCTTGAGGACGATCGTGGCCGGGGCGTCATCGGGTCCCCATTCATCACCCGTCCACGCCCGCATCCGCGGTGCCGGGTCGCCCCCGATGTCGACCAGAAGGTCATACGCCCGGCGTGTCAATTCCAGCGCATCCATCGTCATCCAGGATATACCGCAGCCAACCATCCCCTCTACTTTTTCGGCATTTTGCGTAAATCTGTGCCCATGCGGCACAGGGACAAGCAAGGACCGGAGAGAAGAGCCGCTAGCGCGTGTTGATGGCCGCGCCTTCAGTGAGCCACAACTCGAGCTCACGGCGGGTGGGGGCATGGAGGGTGCCGTCGGTTACAAAAAGGGCGCGATCGACAAAGCGAATGGCCGCTGGGTCGTGCGATGCCATCAACACCGTCGTACCGCTCTTCGCCACCCTCTGCAACAGTTCCAGGATCGATGCTCCGGTTGTCGTGTCGAGCTCGCCCGTCGGCTCGTCGGCCAGGATGTAGCCGGGCTCGTGCACCAGCGCTCGGGCAATCGAGACCCGTTGTTGCTCACCGCCGGACAGCTCGTCAGGACGATGATGCGCTCGATCCACCATGGCCACGGCATCCAGCGCGTGTACCACTCGTTCCCGAGCCTTGCGACCACCGACACCTAGCAACCGCAACGAGACATCGACGTTTTCCGCCGCCGACAACAACGGCAGCAAGCTGGCGCTCTGGAACACGAAGCCGAGCCGCGAACGCCGCAAGGTTGCCGTACCCGATTCGGACAATTCGTCCACGCGCTCACCGTCGATCAACACCTCACCGGAATCGGGACGCAGGAGCAGGCCGGCGATCTGCAGAAGCGAAGTCTTGCCCGAGCCGGATGGCCCGAACAACGCAATGAATTCGCCGTCCTTGGTTCTGATATCGACGTCGATCGCACCGATGGCACCGTTGGGGTAGCGCTTGGAGATACCGCGCAACTCAATCGCCATCTTCACCTCCGGAAGGTTCCAGCATGATGCCGCCGTCAACCAGCCGGGCAGTCAACTGGTCGTCGATCCCGGCCTCTATTAGCAACTCACGTGGGATTTGGACCATGCCCCGGCGGTCCACTGCCAGCAACTCATGAGTCTCGAAACGACCCTGTGTGGCCATTCGCCCGTCGGCGAGCCGCACGACACGGTCGGTGCGCTGGGCCAACGCTACATCGTGGGTCACCACGAGCACACTCAGCCCGCCGTCATGGGAGAGGCGGCGGAGCAGATCGTAGATCGACAGTGACGTTTCGGTATCGAGTTCGCCGGTCGGCTCATCGGCCAGCAGTAGCTGCGGCCCCAGCGACAGAGCAACACACAGCGCCAGCCGCTGCTGCTCCCCACCGGACATAGTGTGGACCTTGGCATAGGCGCTGCTCCGCAATCCGACCGCCTCGAGCAGTGCGAGGGCTCGCTTCTTGCGGCGCCGTGTGGGCACACCCGCCAGCAGCATCGGCAGCTCTATGTTCTGAACTGCTTTCAGGTATGGGAGAAGATTACGGGTGAAGTCCTGCCAGAGAAATCCAACACCGCGCCGGTAGTAGGACAATCGCTCCTTTGCCGTGAGATCGGTCAAATCTGTGCCGGCCACCTCGACCCGGCCCGCAGACGGGAACTCGAGTCCCGCCAGGATCTGCAGCAATGTGGACTTGCCGGCGCCGGACTTGCCGACGATGGAGATGAACTCCCCCTTCTCCATGGCAAAGTCGAGCCCTTGCAGTGCCACGACCTCGAGGTTTCCTTGTTTGTGGATCTTGATGAGGTTCTCGCACTCGATGATCCGGATCATCAGCGTTCCACCTCCCGTAGTACCTCGCTCATGCGGCGGGCCGAAACCTTCCTGGTCGCCCAGATGACCGACAGCACCAGGAGCATGCTGACCACACCGATATACGCCAGCAACACAACCCAATTGACTGAGATGAGGATCGGCGGTTCGATATCGGTGGCCGTCTCCCCGAGTTGAAGGAACGGCAACATCGCCCACATCAAAGCAATACCGCCGTACGTACCGATCACCGCGCCAAGACCGAGCACAGCGATCTGCTCGACGGTGAAGGTTGCAGCTACACCGCGGCGAGGAAACCCGAGGGCGCGCAGCACACCCATCTCCCGAGCGCGGCGGGCGACCGCCAGCAAGACGTAGCCGGTAACACCGGCCAGCGCCAGAGCGACCGAGACAGCAGCGCCAACGAACAAGACGGCAACGAGCCCCACCTGGACGGGCCGGCTGGAGAACTCCCCGGCCGCCTCTTTGAGCGTGACGATTTCGTCGGCTTCGTCTCCCGGGAGGAACTGCGCGTTGATCAACCGGACTGTTGCATCAGGATTGTCGGTCTTGATCCATAGCTCCTGCGGGGCCTCGACCCGGGATAGCGCAGTCTGAAAACTCCAACTGGGGATTCCGTTGAGGAGCGGATTGAGGCCGTCGAGGTCGATGATCATCCGGCCTTCCCGGCGCCGGTCGTTCATTGCCGGAACCCGGCCGATGAATCCCGCAACCTCACCGTCGTAGATCTCCGACCCAATTGAGAACGCAGATCTATCTCCGACTTCGAGACCGGCAATCGCGGCCAACTCCTCGTCGATCAGTACATTCAGATCGTCCGCAGGAGCGCGCAATGCGGGCACTGCCGGGTTGAGGTTGGTGCGGACCCCGGGCCCCACCCACATCGTCGCCGTTCCGTCGGCGTACAGAGGGGAGCGGCGAATGGCCGCTTCGCTTGGAGCCTCGACACCGTCCGGCAAGTCGGAGTAGTAGGCGTCGGCGGCCCCGGAAGCGGGAACGCCGGGGCGCAGCGTCAGCCCGTTGGTTGTCTCGAGCTCAGTGAGATCGAGCGGTTGCTCGGTCGCTCCAACCGTACGCACATCCCGGATGAGCATCGACTCCCCGTTGAGCACGCTGTTTCCTCCGGGGTTCGAGCGCTCTACCCAGAGAGCATGAAGCGCCAGCGGCGGGGCCGGATCGGAGAGGTATGCGTTCCGGCCCTCGGTGAGATCGAACTCCACGACATCCCAAGTTGAGTCAACAAAATCGTTCTCGGCCTGGATGGTCCAGGCCCGGCCGTCGGCATCAAACACCTTCATCATCGCCCGCAAACTGGCATCCGGCTTGCTTGTGTCCAGTTCATCCTGCTCCGCCCAGCTACGCGGAATGACGACGCCCTCGATGCGCAGCTTCGTTGCGTCGGCGGGAAGCTCGACACCGAGGTAAGGCGCCTCCCCACCGGGACGGAGCTGAGTGAATATCTCCCGAGGAGTTCCCGCCCCGAAGTCGGACCGCCAGGTGATGACGGAGGCGAAGTCGTCGGGGCGAACCGCCAGCACCTCAGCCCGGCGCGAGCTCTGCCGGGGAGCCCCGTCGGTTCGCATCACTGCCGCCCCTAGATCCCCCTCGGGCACTGTCAGATACCCCGCCTCGTCGGCGACTACGCGCACGTCCGTGCCGGCCACAAAAGCGGCACGATCCTGAAATGACTGCTCCAGGGTGCCGGCATACGTGAGGGCAAAGGCTCCAAGGCCGGTGGTGAGCCACACGAGTAGAGCAAGCCGACCGTACGGCACCGGGTTCCGACCCAGGTGCCATCCCGGCAACGCCAATGACAAACCACGAGCCTTCGTCATCAGCCAGCCGACGATTCGCAGCAGCCAGGGAAGCAGCCGCAGCAACAAGAGTGCCCCGGTGAAGAGCAACAGTACGGGGAACACCACGGCAAGCGCATCGAGCCTGACTTCACCGCCGGTCGTATTGATGAAGCCACGTTGCACCAACTGGAGCAGGATGACGATCGAGAGAGCGATGGCAAAAAGGTCGAGGTTGTAGCGCTGCCACACCGAGCTACCGGAGGGTCGGGCCGCCAACGAACGCAATTCGAGCACGGGACGCCGGGCGACGGGCAGGATCGCCAGCCCCATCGACAGGAAGGTGGCGACGGCTCCGCCAAAGACGTACGGCGTGATCGAAGCCACCTCCGACACTTGCAGGGGCTCGCCACCGGTCAAATCCGACAGCGGTGGGATCCGTCCGGTGACCCCGACCAATAGGCGCGCTACGTAGGGCGCCGCAACCGCAGCGATTGCGGCGACCACCGCCGACTGCGCCAGATGGATGCCCGTCGTCTGCCAGGTGCTCGCCCCCCTCGTCTTGAGAAGGGCAATCTCCGGACCCTCGCGTTCTAGCGTCATAGCTGCGGTGTAGATCAGGAAGTAGAGCGCGCCGCCGACCACCAGCGCCAGAATGGCGAGAATCGGTCCGCCCACCGTTACAGACCGCACATCAAACTCGTCAAGGAGGAGCGGTAGCTGCGAGCTCGCCGCAATGGCGCCCCCGCTGTCCTGGCTCACCTTGGCTCGGAAGGCTGCGATCGCTCCCCGTACGGCCTCAACCTCTTCGAATTGGAGAGTGTCGGGATCGAAGTCCATCGTCCAACGCTGACTGGTGGTGAGGTCGGTGAGCCCGCGACTCTGGCGCAGCCACGGATCCTCTACGGCACTGATGAAGACGGGAGAAGTCCAGGAATCGAAGGTCTCCTGGGGCAGATAGACCATCCGCATTGGGTCATCAACACCCCAGATCTTCTCGCCGGCATCGACCGGGGCGACAACGGCAACGATCTCGACGATCTCAAACACCTCGGGCAGGCCGGAGAACGGCTTGAGCACGAACACATCGCCCACACCAAGCTGAGCCAAATCGGCAACTCCTCCCCCGACGACGAGGGGAAGTGGCGCCGCCGTGTCGCCGGGAGGAGGCTCGGGGTAGGGCTCAGGCCAGAAGCCGTCCAATACCTCCAGATGCTCTTGCAGCGAAGGACTCGTGAACAATCGCACCTGGAGCGGCTCGCGCGGCGGCGTGGGATAGGGCGGGCCGGGCACCTCCTGCGGTTCGTCGGTTGGTCCCAGCTGTGAGTTGGCGAGTTCGATGGCCGCCTTCTCTTCCTTCCAGGCTTCCCCTCTCGCTATCCAGTCGACGGCCCCGCCGGTGGGAATGACAACGAGCTCCCGCGTCTGGGTTCGTTCAACGTAGGTCGGGTACCACTCGGCGATTATCGACGAATAGAGACCCTCGATGAGAGCGCGGTTTTCCGCAGCCGTTTCGCTGTTGTAGCTGGTGGTCTGGACAAAGGCCGTCGCATCGACTTCCTCCGCCAGCGCACTCTGCAGGGAAAACCGAAGATCGACCGCTTTGACGGAGTCCTGATACAGCGGAACGACGACGAGCAGCGCAATCACCAGGGTCGCACCGAGCAGCGAGCCGATGAGAATGCCGCGCTTCGCCCACAGCCGCCTGACTACGAGCCCAATGTAGGTGACGAGCTTCACGTACGGTTGTCCCTTGCCTCCGGACGATCTTCCACTCTAACCATGGCGCGGCGGACCAGCCTATTCGGCTTCAGACGCCGCGCAGTTCGAGCTCTTCAGCACGGAAGCAAGCCACATCACCCGTTCCAAAAGGAACCAAAGGAGGCGGTGCCTGAGAACAGACCGCCATGGCGTAGTTGCAGCGGGGAACCAGAGCGCATTGCGCAGTTGGTACCTCCGTGAGTTTGGGGACATCCCCGGAGATCGGCGTCAGCCGGTTGATCCCCGGTCGGGGCAGTGCGCCGAGGAGACCTTCCGTGTATGGATGCTGCGGATGGTGGAATACGGCTTCAACGGGACCGATCTCGACGATCCGGCCTCCGTACATGATGGCCACTCGGTCGGCGAGCGAGGCTACCTGAGCGAGGTCGTGGGTGATGAAGATCATCGCCATCTGCCGCTTGGCCTGCATGTCACGGATTAGCTTGAGGACGGCCGCGGCCACGCCGGCGTCGAGCCCGGTGAGCGGCTCATCGGCTACCAGCAAACGGGGACCCTTGACCAGCGCCGCCGCCAGCATTGCCCGCTGAGCCTGGCCGCGACTCAACTCGTTCGGGAACGAGAGGTACTTGGATTGGCTGGGAAGCTGTACCTCGCCGAGAGCATCGAGGACCCGCTCCTGGATTTCGGCAATAGACAATCCGGTGTGCTCATCGAGAGCCTCCCCCGCCTGGTCACCGATGATCTCCACCGGATTCCAACCGCCGAGCGCATTCTGAAAGAGCACTCCGACTTCGGTGCCCATGATGCGGCGCCAGTCGTCATCGAGCAACTCCTCGAGAAACCGCTCCCGCTTGCGCACCTTTCGTCGCCACTTTCGAGAGCGTTGCCGTTCCAGGGACCGGGTGGGTCGAATCTGCTGGCCATCGAAGCGAACGGTGCCGCAGCTGACCTTGGCCCCGGGGCCGAGCAGCCCGAGACTGCCCATCACACTGAGTGTCTTGCCGCTGCCGGATTCTCCGACGATGGCGAGCACCTCCCCGGGAGACACTGTGAAGCTCACCTCGCGGATGGCTTCGACCCATCCGAAAGGAAGGGCGGGTCCGTAAGGCTCGACGATCACTCCCTGCTCCGGACGCTGCCGGGCGGCCTCGAGATCGTTGACCGCAACGCCGAGGTTGTCGACCTCAAAGATTGGCTGGAGCACTCAGCACCTCCTCCTCGGCTGCATCGCGGGCCGCCATCATCCCTCCCGCGATCACCAAACCTATACCGATCCATTGCCAGGCGGCAGGAGTCTCACCGAGAAACACCAGTGCGAGTACTACGGCCGATGCCGGCTCTATGTGCATCAATACGCTGACAACGGCAACCGGCAGCTCTCGCGTTGCGGTCCAGAAGATGAGATAGCCAATCCCTGTGAGCAAGATGCCGAGGGTGAGCAACGGGATAGGGCTGTCAATCGTCCCACCAATCGCCTCGCCGAGAAAGGGGGATAGGATGATCGAGGCTGCGATCAGCTCACCTGCGGTTACGACCAGCGAACCAACTGCGTCAACAGCAGCCTTGGACACCAGCAGTAGCCCCGCCACGGTGAAAGCCGAGACAATGGCCACGAATACTCCTTGCCATGTGTTCTGGTCGGCGCCGCCTTGCTCGAAAGCAACGACTAGAACCACTCCTGAGAACGCCACGGCCAGAGCCCAGTAGACAAGCCGCGGTACTTGCTCATCGAGGAAACGAGGTGCCAGGACTGCAGCGCTAACCGGGCCAAGGAACACCACGGCCAGGGCAACGGCTACGGAAGTCAGCTTGATCGCCCAAAAGAAGGTTGCCCAGTGCACCGCGAGCAGGACACCGGCAACGGAGATCGCCCGGCGATGCGTAGCCGGTAGGCGTAGCCGGCCGGTTGCCGCCATGATGATGAGCAGCGTGATCGCGCCGAGCCAGACTCTGGTGGTGACAAGCCCCTGCCAGGACACGTCCTCGCGAACGATGAGCGGGATTGAGCCCCAACCCACCGCCAGCAACGCAAGTGAGATGAGAGCAATAGATCGGCGTGACATTGCGCTTAGCCTACGACTATGCGTGGGAGTTC
>Ga0180435_10000719_pt1 | contig 35083 bp, 27 predicted proteins | sample SS_ome_3_FD_132467 | JGI IMG/M metagenome (GOLD analysis project Ga0180435, IMG submission 132467) | Hypersaline lake sediment archaeal communities from the Salton Sea, California, USA - SS_3_S_1 metaG | ecosystem: Environmental > Aquatic > Non-marine Saline and Alkaline > Hypersaline >... | reverse complement strand
GGGCTTCGTGTACGGCGTCGACGACGCGGGGGACGTGTTCACGCTCGACCTCGGGACGAACACGCAGAGCCTCGACACGACGGTCGACGTCTCGAACCGTCTCGGGGCCGCGTTCCAGCCGTCGAGCGGCAACCTGTTGTTCGCGGCGAGCACCTCGCTCGAACAGCTTCCCTACCAACCGCCCGGCGCGCTCCCCTTCTTCACCGTAGACTCCGACTGGGACCTCGAGGGACTGGCCTTCGATCCGACCGGCGATGTCGCCCTCGCGGTGGATCGTGCGCGCGAGGCACTGATCGCCATCCAGCTCTCGCCGCTCGACGACGCCGTCGTCACTCCGCTGAGCGCGGGCGGCGTGACCGGGCTGGCCTTCGATCCGGCCTCGCGGACGATCCTGGCCACGGACTTCGTCGACGAGTCGCTGATCGCGATCGATCGCGATTCCGGACTCCCCAGCTACATCGGCGCGCACGGCGCGGCGTTGGCCGCCCCGCAGGCCTTCTTGGGCGACCTCGCGTACGACCCGAATGCCCAGCTCCTGTACGGCTGCGACCCGAGCTTCGACGACCTCTACGTGGTCGACCCTTCGACCGGCATCGCGACGAACCTCGGCGACGTCCCCTTCGGCGGCGTCTCCGGCATGGCGTTCGATCCGAACTCCAACACGCTCTTCGGGTACGACATCGACGGAGGTGATCTCGTTCGCATCGACATCGGCAACCCCGTGAACTCGACGGCGGTCGGGGGCACCATCAGCAGCGTGGACGGCCTCGCGTTCGATCCCGCGACGGACACGCTCTACGGGCTCGACACGAACGCGTCCGAGCTCGTGACGATCGACACGACCACCGGCGCCGCCACCACGGTCGGGACGATCGCCGTCGACAGCGTCTTCGGCCTCACCTGGGACACGCAGCGCGGGGTCCTGTACACAGCGCGAACGGGCGACGACGCGGCCCTGTACGAGATCGATCCGCAGACGGCGGTCGTACGCACGGTGGGTCTCGCGCCGGATCTGCGCGGCCTGGCCCGCGACGAGTCGAGCGACGCGCTGTGGGGCGTGGGCATCGAGGACGGCAACCGGAACCAGCTCTACGCCATCGACGACGACACCGGCGAAGCCACCCCGATCGGAGCCCCCGGTCCGCCCAACCTCATCGTCAACGCCCTCGCCTACGACAGCCTCCTAGGCATCCTCTACGGCGCGACCTCGCTCGGACAGCTCCTCACCATCGATACCGCGACGGGCGCGATCACGACCATCGGCGCCCCCAACGGCAACGCGATGACCGGCCTGTGCCACGACCCCACGACCGGGACCCTCTACGCCGTCGACCTCACGACGACGGCTCTCTCCTCGGTCGACACGGCGACGGGTGCGCTGACCCAGGTGATCGACTTCCCGCCGGGCGTGACCGTCGTCTCCCTCGCCTACGACGCGCCGACCGACCGGATCGTCGGCACGACGAGCATCGACACCACGCTCGTGCGGTTCGACCTCGTGAACATGACGTTCGAGGAGATCGGCGAGACCGGCACCGAGTTCCAGGCTCTGGCGGGTCGCATCCGCTGATCCGGACCGCTCGGACACGAGAGCGCCCGATGGGAGCGGAATCATCCGCCCCCGTCGGGCGCTCGCGTGCGTGCTCGAACCGCGCGCCCGCTGCCGAGCGACGTCAGGGGCGGGGCGCTTTCGCGTCCGCTCCGTCCGAGTCGCAGGCGCAGTCGCCCACGCAGCTCCGTGCGGCGTCGAAGTCGCTCACGAAGACGCTGTTCGCGTCGGCGTACTCCCAGCCGGCCAGCGCGTCGGTGCCCTCGAAGGCGCAGGTCGTCGCGAGTCCGACCACGGCACCCGCTTCGGCCATGAGCGGCTCGTAGCCGCGCATCTCGGTCATCGTGCAGCACGAGCGATCGGCGATCGCGCTGCCCTCGAGGCGCGCGAGGCCGTCCACCGCGAGGCGGAAGGCGTCGCCGTCGCGCTCGAACTCGATCGCGCGCGCCGACACCGAGCGCACGTCGCCCAGTTGCTCGGCGTGCTCGGTGCAGACCCAGCGGAACGCGGCCTCGCGCTGCGCCTCGGTCGGCGCATCGACGAACAGCTCGGCCGTGCGCGCGGCGCCCTCGGCCAGGTTCTCGTCCGACGCGATCGCCGCGACGACACGCACACCGGCGAGGTCGACGTCGCCGTACGCGCCGGCCTCGAACGACCAGCCGACCAGGGCCGCGTCACCCTGGTGGTCGTACTCGCCGTTGAGGTGGCAGTGGCCGCCCCACAGCGTCACGTTGCGCGCTTCGAGATAGGCGCCGGTCGGAGCGGGCGCCGTGAGGCTCGTGCGCTGGTCGGCGGCGGGCGCGTCCTCTTCCGAGCACGGGCAGTCGCACAGGTACGGCGCGGCGGCCAGTCCGAGGGCGCCGACGCCGAGGAGCGTGAAGAGCAGCTTCATGGTGGATCGTGGTGACGGTTCAGTCGTTCGAGGCGTCGAAGGCGGACTCGAAGCACGGGCGACCGCGCTGGCAGTCCTCGGGATGCACGATGTCGCCGTCGGGACCGACGGCCTTCATCGTGCGCGAGCACCAGCAGTGGTTCGAGGCGTCGAGCACATCGCGTTCGACGCGCGGCGCAGCGCCCGAGAGCATGAGCTTCTTGCTCGAAAGACGCGTGCAGTACGGGAAGAGCTTCGCGGGCGAGCCCGCGGCGGCGCCGGCGGAGTTGGTGGGATCGGCCATGTCGTTCGTGCGGCTGGAGTTCGGGACGGGTCGATTCCTCACGCGAGGCGCTGGAACGCGCGCGCGACGAGGCCGCGGACCAGGGGGATCTTGTAGCCGTTGTGCGCGAGCGGCTCGGCGCCCTCGAGCGCCAGGTCCGCCGCCGCCTCGGCCGCGCCGGCGTCGAGGCCGCGCCCGGCGAGCGCCTCCTCCACGGCGACGACCCACGGCTTGGGAGCCACGCCGCCGAGCACCATGCGCGCGGACGCGACGCGGTCGCCGTCCTTGACGACGGCGACCGCCACCGACGCGAGCGCCCAGTCGTACGACTCGCGCTCCTTGAACTTGAGGTAGGTGCTGACCATCCCGTCCGGTTGGCGCGGCACCGTCACGTCGACGAGCACTTCGCCCTTCTTGCGCACCGTCTCGGTCTGGAGCGGGCCCTCGTTCGGGAGGATGAAGTAGTCGGCGAGCGCCATCTCGCGCTCCCCTTCCGGACCGACGAGCCGCACGCGCGCGCCGACCGCGATCAGCGCGGGCGCCATGTCGCTCGGGTGCACGATGTAGGTCGGTCCGCCGCCGAGGATGGCGTTGTACTTGCTCATTCCGTCGACGGCGAAACAGACCGACCCACCCTTCTTCAGGCAGACGGCCTCCTCGTGGCGGTAGTACCAGCAGCGCGGCCGCTGGTTCAGGTTGCCGCCGAGCGTGGCCTGCGTGCGGACCTGCGGGCTCGCGATCGACGCGGCGGCCTCGGACAGGATCGCCAGCGCGCCGCGCAGCCGCGGGTGCGCGGCGATGGCCGCGATCGTGGTGTTCGCGCCGAAGGTGATCGCCCCGTCCTTGCCCTCGGTGATGCCGGTGAGCTCGGAGAGACCGGAGAGGTCGACCACGACGCTCGGCTCGGCGAGGTGCTCCTTCATCTCGGTCAGAAGATCCTGACCACCGGCGAGCAGCATCACGCTCCCGTCCGCGTCGCCCTCGGCGAGCGCGGCGATCGCGTCGGTCAGCCCCTTCGGCTGCAGCAGTTCGAACGTCTCCATGGATCAGCCTCGCTTCGAAAGGGCGTCGAGCACGCGGTCGGGGGTGAAGGGCAACGAGCGCACGCGCGCGCCGCAGGCGTTGAAGATCGCATTCGCGATCGCGGACTGGCCGGGGATGACGGGGGCCTCGGCCATGCCGGTCGCCTTCCAACGGTCGTCCTCGTCGTCGATGATCGAGCGGATCCCGCCGATCTCGCGCGAGCCGGCGATCTTGTAGTTCTCGAGGTTGCCCGTGAGCAGCCAGCCGTGCACTGGGTCGAGCACGCGCTCCTCCAGCAGGCCGTACGAGAGCGCCTGGATCAGGCCGCCGTTCACCTGGCTGCGCGCAGCGAGTCGGTTGAGCGGCAGGCCCATGTCCTGGATCGCGACCATGTCGACGACGACGACGCGACCCGTCAGGGTGTCGACGCGCACGCGCGCGGCCTGCGCACCGTGCAGGCGGCCCTCGGCCACGAGGTGCTGCGCGTCGCGGAAGTTCGACGACCCCACGATCGCGGAGTTGCCGAGCAGCTTGCACGCCTCGGTGAACTCGATGTCGAGCGACCCGTCGTTCGCGCGCACGCGGCCGCCCTCCCAGGTGAACTCGCCGACCTTCGCGGTCGAGACCTCGGACAGGCGCTCCTCGAACGCTTCGCGCGCGCGGTGGGCGGCGTGCTTGATGACCGGCGCGATCGAGCCGGTCGTCACGCTGCCGCCCGAGCCGACGCCCGGCGGCAGGACCGAGTCGCCGATGCGCGCGGTGACGCCGCTGACCTCGAGCCCGAGCTCCTCGGCCGGGATCGCCGCGACGTAGGTGCGCGAACCGGTGCCCAGATCCTGCACACCGCAGGACGACACGACGCTGCCGTCGCGCTCGATCTTCACCTCGCACTGTCCGCCCGGCGCACCGCCGGCGCGCCAGGTCGCGAGGCCGAAGCCGATGCCCTCGGCCCATCCGTCGGGGCCTTCGCGACCCGGACCGTCGGTGTGCGGGTGCGAACTCCAACCGATCGCATCGGCGACGACCGAGAGGTGGCGCTTCCACACCTCGTCGGGCGCGTTCTTCATGCGGATGTCGAGCGGCCCGATGCCGGCGGCGAACGCCAGCTCGTCGAGCGCGGACTCCATCACGAACGAGCCCTGCGGGTGACCGGGCGCGCGCATCGCGCGGCTGCTGTCGAGCGCGGTGTAGACCGAACGCGCGTTCGCCGCGGACTCGCAGTCGTAGATGTAGGGGAAGCCGGGGAAGCTGCCGCCACCCACGCCGCCGAGGCGATCGATCTGGCCGGACGCCGCGGTGAGCACGCCGTCCGCGTCGCAGGCCAGCGACACCTCGGCGTGCGTGCCGGAGCGGTTGCCGGCCATCTGGAACTCCTGCGGACGGTCGAGCATGAGGTGGACGGGCCGTCCGGTCGCGCGCGCGATGCGGCACGCGATCGCGCCCTCGAGGCCGGGTCCGAACTTCGACCCGAAGCCGCCGCCCATGTGCTGGCAGACGACGCGCACCTTGCTCGCGTCGAGGCCGAGCAGGCCCGCGAAGCTGCTGGCGTTGCCCGACACCATCTGCGTCGAGGCGTACACCGTCGCCTCACCGGCCTCGGCGTCGAGGTCGACGACGCAGCCGTGGGTCTCGAGACTCACGTGGTGCTGGATCGGCAGCGTGTAGGTCGCCGTGATCGAGTGGGCGCTGCTACCGACCTTGGCCTCGACCTCCTCGGCGTTGCGCGCGCCGCGGCCCGCGCGCACGTTGCCGCGGCGCGTGATGCTCGGCGACTCCGGATCGAGCGACTGCTCGCGCGTCACGACCGGCGCCTTGGGGCTGAGCGCGAAGCGCACCGCGCGCGCGCCGTCGTGCGCCGCCTCGGGCGTCTCGGCCGCCACGAAGGCCAGCACCGAGTCGTCACCCAGGTACGCGAGGTCCGCGCCGACCTCCTTGTCGGCCTCGACATGGACGACGCCGGGCACCTCGCGCGCGGCCGTCAGATCGAGCTCGTCGACCGTCGCGCGCGGGATCTGCGCGAGCACGAGGCGCGCGTACAGCATGTTCGGCAGGCGCACGTCGTGCGTGTAGCGCGCGCGCCCCGTCACCTTCTCCGGACCGTCGACGCGCGGGATGTCGCGGTCGAGGACCGTCATCTTGTCGCGCGGCTCCCAGGCGCTCTCTTCTCGTCGAACGCTCATCGCTGTTCACCTCCCTTCTCCGATGCGCCCGCACCGGTGCGTCGATCGCGCACGGCTTCCGCGGCGTCGAACACGTGGCCGTAGGTGCCGCAGCGGCAGATGTTGCCGGACAGCTCGGTGCGGATCGTGTCGCGGTCGGGGTTCGCGTGCTTCGCCAGGCAGGCGGTCGTCGCGACCACGAAGCCCGGCGTGCAGAAGCCGCACATCTGCGCGTCCTTCTCGACGAAGGCCGCCTGCACGTCCGACAGGTCCTGCGGCGAACCGAGGCCCTCCACCGTCGTGATGCTCTTGCCCGTGCAGCGCGACGCGAGCGTCAGGCACGCGTAGACCGGCTCGCCGTCGATCAGCACCGTGCACGCGCCGCAGTTGCCGCGGTCGCAGACCTCCTTCGTGCCCGTGAGCGGGCGGTCCAGGTGATGGCGCAGCGTCGAGAGCAGCGTGGTGCGCGGCTCGACCTGGGCCGTCCGCTTCGCCCCGTTGATCTCGAGCTCGACCGCGACGCGACCGGCGAGGCGCGTGCCGCGCGACGCGGCTTCGGCAGCGGCGGCTTCGGCGGCCGCCTGTCCGGCCATGGCCTCGCCGACGGCGGCGGTTCCGGCGGTGACGGCGCTCGCGCCCTTCAGGAACGAGCGGCGGGAGAGCGGGCGAGGCGTGGCGCGATCGGTGCCGTCGTGCGGCGCGTGATCGGGCGCACGATCCGAGTCGGAGTCGGTCATGGCCGGGTCGGGGCGGTCGGGAGCCGGGTCGGAACGGTCGTGGAGCCGCGCGCCGGTCACGCGCCCACGGCGCGGCGGGCCGGACGGGGAGCGTCACCCGCGGTGGGCGCGGCGGCACGAGCGTACTCGACCCCAGCGCCGCGCGGGTGCAGCGGACGCGACGCCTTGATCGCGCGCCGCGCGTCGCGCTCCCCCGAGCGAGAAGTCGCGAGAACGGCGCGCCGCGACACCGGGGCGCACCCCGAGCCGCTATCCTCCCGCGCGCTCACGCGGTGGAGCGACGACGCGCGACGACGCGCGACGAGCGAGGCGTCGAGGCGAGGAAGCGGCTGGAACGGTGGAGTGGCTGGAACGGTGGAACTGGAACGCTTGAAGATCGATCGCTCGGGCTCGAGCGGTGGCGCGCGCCGACGCGGACGCAACCCGTGGCCGCTGCGCATCGTCCTGGTGCTCGCGCTCGTCGGCGCCGGCTGGCTCTTCCGCCGACCGATCCTGGACTGGTACGAACGCACGACCCTCCAGACGATCGAGGTGGTGCGCGCGACCGAGATCAGCGCGACGCAGTCGACGGCCCTCTCGGGCACCTCGGCGAACGGCTACCTGGTCGCCGCGACGCGCGCCGCGCTGTCGGCGGACACGCCGGGCCGCGTCGTCGCGTTGAACGTGACCGAGGGCTCGGTCGTGAAGGAGGGCGACGTGGTCGCGCGGCTGTTCTCCGAGGAACTGGAAGCGGCAGTCGCGCGCGCGGCCGCGGACGTGGAGCTGGCCGCGAAGGGCGTCGAACGCGCCGAGGCCGACGCGCGAGCCGCCGAGCGCGAGGTGGCGCGGTTCGAGTCGGACGAGGGCGCGGCGCGCGCGCGGCTCGAGTCGGCGTCCGTCGAGTTCGACCTCGCCGGGCGTGAGCTCGCCCGCCTGGAGGCCCTGCTCGAGGAGGGGTTCGGGACCGAACGCGACGTGGACGTGGCCGACAGCGAGTCGAGACGCGCGGGCGCGGCCGTGCTGACGAACAGGGCCCTGGTCGCCGCGGCCGAGAGCGCGACCGAGGCGGCCCGCTCGCGCCTGGCCGCCGCCGAAGCGGCCGTCGTCGAAGCGAACGCGCGCGTGCCGGTCGCCGAGGCCGCGCTCGCCCAGGCGCGCGCGACCCTCTCCAAGACCGAGGTGCGCGCGCCGTTCGACGGCGTCGTCGTGCTGAAGGACGCGGAGGTCGGCGAAGTGGTCAGCCCGAACAGCCAGGGCGGCAACTCGCGCGGCTCGGTCGTGACGATGGTCGACTTCGCGTCGCTCGAGGTGCAGATCGACCTGCCCGAGACCTCGCTGTCGAAGGTCGCGGTGGGACAGAACGCCGCGGTGTTCGTGGACGCGTTCGAGGGCGAGCGCTTCGACGGCACGGTCGATCGCATCTGGCCGACCGCGAGTCGCCAGAAGGCGACGGTCGAGGTGCGCGTCGCGTTCGACGCGGTCGACGAGCGCTTGAAGCCCGACATGGGTGCGCGTGTCGTGTTCGGCGTCGAGGACGAGGACGCGAGCGCGTCCGACGCGCCCGAGGCCGGTGCGATCCTGTTGCCGGCGAGCGCGTTCCTGGGCGACGGCGAGGAGCGGCGCGTGTTCGTCTTCGACGGCGCGCAGGTGAACGAACGCGAGGTCGTGACCGCGCCGGGGCCCACGGGCCGCCTGCGCGTGGTGAGCGGCCTCGAGGACGGCGAGCGCGTGGCGAAGGACGCCGCGAGGCTCGAGGACGGCCAGCGCGTGCGCGAGGCCGGTGAGTGACGCGAGCAGCGCTTCGGCGCGCGAACGACTTGGAGCGACGATGAGTGAAGCGATGATCCAGGCCCGCGGCCTGACGAAGACCTACAAGCGCGGCGGCGAGGAGCTGCGCGTGCTCGACGAGCTCGACCTCGAGGTCGAGGCCGGCGGCTTCTACGCGCTGATGGGTCCGTCTGGCTCGGGCAAGACGACGCTGCTCAACCTGATCGGCGGGCTCGACGACGCCACTTCGGGGCACCTCGTCGTGGACGGCGTCGACGTCGCCGAGCTGACCGGTTCGGAGCTCGCGCAGTGGCGCAGCGACAACGTCGGCTTCGTGTTCCAGGGCTTCAACCTGATCCCGGTGCTGACGGCGCTCGAGAACGTGATGCTGCCGCTGGGGCTGACGCCGCTGTCGAAGGGCGAGCAGCGGAAACAGGCCGAGTACGCGCTCGAGCTGGTCGGCATGACCGATCGCATGAAGCACCGGCCGCGCCAGCTGTCCGGCGGTCAGGAGCAGCGCGTCGCGATCGCGCGCGCCATCGCGACCGACCCGAAGCTGTTGCTCGCGGACGAGCCGACCGGCGACCTGGACCGCGAGAGCGCGAACTCGGTGCTCGAGCTGATGACGAAGCTGAACAGCGAGTTGGGCAAGACCATCCTGATGGTCACGCACGACCCGCTCGCCGCCGACTACGCGAGCACGCAGATCCACCTCGACAAGGGCCGCCTGGCCCAGGTCAGCGGCGCCGCGACGGCGAAGTGACAGGAGCGGACCGATGCTGAAGCTCGCCTTCAAGAACCTGTTCGCGCACCCCGTGCGAACCGTGCTGACGATCGGCGCGCTCGCGATCGCGATGTTCCTCGTGTGCTTCCTCACGTCGATCGCGACCGCACTCGAGGCGGGCGTGAGTTCGAACACGGTCAGGCGACTGTGGACGCGCACCGCGGTGAGCCTGTTCTCGACGATGCCGCAGAACTACGAGCAGAAGATCGAGTCGCTGCCCGAGATCGACCAGGCGGTGAAGTTCCAGTGGTTCGGCGGCTACTTCCGCGAACAGAAGAACTTCTTCGCACAGTTCGCGATCGAACCGGAGCACCTGCTGGAGGTCTACGACGAGCTCTACGTCGTCGACGGCTCCTACGAGAACTTCGTCGCGGACCGCAACTCGGCGTTCATCGGCAAGGCGTTGGCCGACAAGTACGAGTGGAAGGTCGGCGACACGATCCCGCTCACGGCGACGATCTTCACCAAGCCCGACCAGTCGCCGTGGGAGTTCGAGGTCGCCGCCATCTACGAGGCGGACACACCGAACGTCGACCGCTCGACCCTATTCTTCCACTGGGACCTCTTCGAGGAGACGGTGAAGGGCTTCGCGGGCGAAGCGCCGGAGGTCGGTGTCTACCTCTTCAAGCCGGTCGAGGGCGCGGACCTCGACGCCGTGTCCGCCCAGGTGGACGCCCTGTTCGAGGGCGGACCCATGCGCACGCTCACGACGACCGAATCGGAGTTCCAGCGCGAGTTCATCGGGATGATCGGCAACCTGCCGCGCTTCATCACGTTCCTCGGCACGGGTGTCTTCGTCGCGATCCTGCTCGCTTCGATCAACACCATGCTGATGGCGGCGCGCGAACAGACGAACGACGTAGGCGTGCTCAAGTCGCTCGGTTTCAGCGACGGTCGCGTGTTCGGCCTGATGCTGACGCAGGGCCTGTTCCTGTGCGGCATCGGCGGCGGGATCGGCATCGCGCTGGCCAAGGGCTCGGAGTCCGCGTTCCGCGACATGCTCGCCGCGCAGTTCCCCGGCTACCTCGTCGCCGACGCCACGGTGATCGGTGCGGCCGTCCTCACCCTCGCGATCGGTCTCGTCGCGGGATTGATGCCGGCCCTCCACGCTCGCCGACTCTCCCCCGTCGCCGCGCTGCGCGCGACCCTCTGAGACGCCCGAACCAGGCTCGATCATGGTCCCCATCAGCTACACGTTGCGCAGCCTGTTCGTCCGCCGTTCCGCGACCCTGCTGACGGTCTTCGGCATCGGCGCGACCGTCGCGGTCGTCGCCGGCGTGCTCGCGCTCCAGCAGGGGTTCCAGACGCTGTTCAGCGAGTCCGGTCGCGAGGACGTGGCCGTCTTCCTGCGTGTGGGCGCGAACGCCGAGGGCGAGAGCACGATCCCGCGCGAACAGGCCCAGATCATCATCAAGGGCACCCCGGAGATCTCCATCGACGAGCAGGGCCGCCCGATGGCCGCGCTCGAGGCCTTCATGGCGGTGCTGCTCGAACGCACGGCCGGCGGCGACACGAACGTCCCCGTTCGCGGCGTGCAGCCGATGTCCTACGCGATCCACGGCGACGGCGTGCGCCTGGTCGAGGGCGAGTGGCCCGAGCCGGGTTCGAACGAGATCGCCGTCGGCAGCAAGCTCGTCGGTCGCGTCGACAACTGCCGCATCGGCGACGTCATCCAGATCAACCTCACGCCGCTCACCGTCGTCGGCGTGTTCGAGAGCGACGGTCCGTACGACTCCGAGATCTGGGGCGACACCGAGGTGATCCTCGAAGCGCTCGAACGGCCGGAGGGCAGTCGCGTCGTCGCGCGCGTCGAGCCGGGCACCGACTTCGAAGCGCTCGCCGCGCGCGTCGACGAGGACCCGCAGCTCACGAACAAGGTCCTGAGCGAACGCGAGTACCTCTCCAACCAGACCCAGGCACTGACCGGCATCCTGCTGGCGCTGGGTTCGTTCCTCGGCCTGGTGATGGGCGCCGCCGCGGTGTTCACCGCGACCAACACGATGCTGTCGGCCGTCGCGGCGCGGACGCACGAGATCGGCATCCTCCTGTCGATCGGCTACCGCCCCTTCCCGATCTTCCTCTCGTTCATCGCCGAGGCGCTCGTCCTCGGACTGCTGGGCGGCCTCACCGGCTGCCTGCTCGTGCTGCCGGTCAACGGCATGGAGACCGGCACGACGAACTTCAACACCTTCACCGAGGTCGCCTTCGCGTTCCGCGTGACGCCGTTCGTGCTCGTCACGGCGGTGAGCTTCAGCCTGGTCCTCGGCCTGCTCGGCGGCGCCTGGCCCGCCTGGCGTGCGGCGAGCATGAGGCCGACCGAGGCGCTGCGGCGGCGGTAGGCGCAGACCCTTCCCGCCGTACGGTGCCTGGCACCGATGTGGTGGTCGACCACCCAACCGGTGTGCGGCACCGTAGGTCGTGGTCCCAGCGGCGGCGCCCAGGGGCGACTGCGACAGTCTGTCCCTCTTCCTGCGAGGCTCGCGAGGTCGAGGTACGGTCGGGGCTCCCGAGCCCCATCGACCCCTTCCTCCCCAGCCGCCCCCCCAACCGCGGCCCAACCAACGCGACGGCGCCCCCAGCGCTGGCGCGACCCTTGGCCTGTCATGACCGAAGACCGGGAACACGCGCTCGTCCTGTGGTTCGAACAACTCGGAGTCGGCGACGCCGAGCTCGTCGGCGGTAAAGGCGCGTCGCTCGGCGAGCTGTATCGCCAGCTCGTGCCCAAGGGCGTTCGCGTGCCGAACGGGTTCGCGACGACCGCGACCGCGTACCGACGCTTCCTCTCCCAAGCGGTCGGGCCGACCGCGTGGCACGGCGTCGAGGTGCCGGAGGGCGCCGAGCACCTGCGCGCGCCCGTCGCGCGGACCTCGTCGCTCGGCGACGCTCTGAAGACCTGCTTCGAGGGCGCCGACCCGAACGACCACCTCGAGATGCACGCGCGCACCTCGTACGCACGCGCCCTGGTGTGCGACGCGCCGGTGCCCGCCGAGGTGGAGCGCGATCTCGTTCAAGGCTACGCGAAGCTGTGCGAGGAGTACGGCACGAACGTCGACGTGGCCGTGCGCTCGTCGGCGACGGTCGAGGACTCGGCCGACGCGTCGTTCGCCGGACAGTGCGAGTCGTACCTCAACGTCCACGGCTCCGAGAGCGTGGTCGAGCACTGGAAGCGCTGCTGCGCGAGCCTGTTCACCGAGCGCGCGGTCTCGTACCAGCTCGGCAAGGACATGGACCCGCTCGACGCGGCGCTCGCCGTCGTCGTCATGAAGATGGTCCGCTCCGACCTGGCGACGAGCGGCGTGATGTTCACCTGCGATCCGGACTCCGGGCACCCGGGCGTGATCCACATCTCGAGCGCCTACGGCCTCGGCGAACTGGTCGTGCAGGGCACCGTGTCGCCCGACCACTTCACGATCTGGAAGGAGGGCCTGCGCCGCGGCAAGGAGGCCATCGCACACCGCCACCTCGGCGCGAAGGACCTGAAGATGGTCTACGGGTCCCAGGGCGGGACGCTGACCGAGTCGGTCGACGTGTCGAGCGCGCGCCGCCGCGCCTGGTCGCTCGAGCGCGAGGAGGTGATCGAGCTGGCGAAGATGGCCCTGTCGATCGAGGACCACTACGGCCGCCCGATGGACATCGAGTGGGCCAAGGACGGACGCAGCCGCGAGTTGTTCGTCGTGCAGGCGCGCCCCGAGACCGTCCACAGCAAGCGCGAACCGGCCAAACTCACGCGCTACGTGATGGACGGCGACCTGGTGAAGCAGCTCGCCAAGGACGGCAAGGTCCTCGCGACCGGGCAGGCCGTCGGCACGCGCATCGGCGCGGGTCGCGTGCGCCTCTACAACTCCTACGAGGAGGTCATCCTCAAGAAGCGCGCGCTGCGCAACCGCATCGCGGCCGGCGAGGCGCTCGACGACATCCCGGTCGAGGATCGCGTGTTCGACGCGGGCGACGTGCTCGTCACGGAGATGACGACGCCCGACTGGGAGCCGCTCATGAAGGACGCGTCGCTCATCGTCACCGAGAAGGGCGGCCGCACCTCCCACGCCGCGATCATCGCGCGCGAATTCGGCATCCCGGCGATCGTCGGGTGCGAGGACGCGACGCGGAAGCTCGCGCCTCTGCAAGAGGTCACCGGCACCTGCGCGCAGGGCGACACCGCGCTCGTGCTCGAGGGGATCCAGCCCTTCGAGAAGGAGGATCTCGAGATCGACCTCGACACGAAGCTGCGCACCAAGATCAAGCTCAACGTGGGCTTCCCCGCGAAGGCGCTCGAGGACAGCCAGCTGCCCGTCGACGGCGTAGGTCTCGCGCGCCTCGAGTTCATCCTGACCTCCGAGGTCGGCATCCACCCGCTCGCGCTCCTCTACTACCGCGAGCTCGCGGAGTTCCTCGAGAACGGCAAGCTCGCGCCCGAGCTCGCGCCGTTCGAGGACGCCCTGCGCAAGGAGCCCGCGGAAGAGCTGCGCGGCATGCTCGGCGCCATCGACCGCCGCACCGCGACCTACGCCGACAAGCGTCAGTTCTTCGTCGACCGCGTGATGGAGGGCGTCGGCCTGATCTGCGCCGCGTTCCATCCGCGGCCTGTGCTCGTGCGCCTCTCCGACCTCAAGTCGAACGAGTACCGCGAACTGCTCGGCGGCCGCGTGTTCGAACCGGTCGAGGAGAACCCGATGATCGCGTGGCGCGGCGCGTCGCGCTACGTGGACGACGCGTTCCTGCCGGCGTTCGACATGGAGTGCGACGCGCTGCGCTTCGTCGGTCGCCGCCTCGGCCTCGACAACCTGCAGCTCATGGTCCCGTTCTGTCGCAGCCCCGAGGAGGGCGCGGCCGTGCGCGAACTGCTCGCGAACCGCGGCCTCGGCGAAGAGGCCGGCGTGCCGCTGTTCCTCATGATCGAGCTGCCGTCGAACGTGATCGAGGGCGAGGAGTTCATCGACGCGATGCGCCTCGACGGCGGGTCGATCGGCTCGAACGACCTCGTGCAGACCGTGTACGCGGTGTCGCGCGACGACCTCGAGAACTACCAGCACCCGGTCGACGCACGCTCCCCCGCCGTGATGCGGATGATCGCTCAGGCGGTGAAGACCTTCGTCGACCGCGGCCTCGAGATCGGCATCTGCGGGCAGGCGCCGTCGGACCACCCGGACGAGGTGCCGCGGTTCCTGGTCGAGCAGGGCATCACCTCGATCTCGGTCACCCCGGACACGGCCGTGCGCGCGCGCCTGGCGGTGGCCAAGGCCGAGAAGCAGCTCGGCGTCGCGCCCGACCAGGGCGACGAGGTCGATCGGCAGACAGCGTAACCGGCTTCCTGGCAGGCACTTCAGGCGCGACTCCAGTCACCGGCCCGATTGCGCCGACTTTCGACTACCGCGGTAGTACGACCGCGGTAGTTTCGAACCCATGGCACGCCGCACGACCGCCCGCCGCTCCTCGCCCGACCCGCAACCGCGCCACGAACTCGGCGCCCGCCAGCACGCGATCATGGTCGTGCTGTGGGAGGCCGGCGAGGCGACCGTCGCCCAGGTCCACGAAGCGCTGACCGGCGACGAACGCCGCGCACTGACGACCGTCGCGACGATGCTCACCAAGATGGAGAGCAAGGGCGTGGTCGCGTCGCGGCGCGAGGGACGCCAGCTCGTCTACCGCCCGACCGTCACGCGCGAGGAGGTCCGCCGCTCGATGGTGGGCTCGCTCACGAACACGCTCTTCGGCGGCAAGCCGCAGGAGCTCGTCGTCCACCTGCTCGACGAGCACGCGCTGTCGGACGACGACCTGGCGCGGTTGCGCGCGCTGATCGCGAAGCACGGCGACAGCGCGGCGACGGAGGGCGACGGCGATGCCCGCTGATCCCCACCACCTCGATCTCGCGACGCGCCTCGGCGCGTCGCTCGCCACCTACTGGGTGCACGCGGCCGTCGCGATCGGCGCGACCTGGGTGCTCGTGCGGACCGCGCTGCGTACCGCGCCGGCCTCGACGCGGGCGCTCGTCTGGCGCGCTGCGATGGTCGTGCCGCTGGTGACGAGCGTCGCGCGCAGCGAGTGGATCGCGCAGGGACCGCAGGTCGAGGTCGACTGGCTCGGACGCGCGGAGCGCACGAACGCGACGGTCGAACAGCGCGGAGACGACGCCGATCGAACGGGGGACACGGACACGCTCGCGGGCACACGCGCCGGCGAGCCCGTCGTGGCGCCGCGCGTTGGCGCCGCGCTCGAGGCCGCGCAACGAGGCGGCGTGACCGACGACGCCCCTGGCTCACGATCGAGCGTTTCGAGCGCGGGCGGTTCGAGCGTGACCGGTTCGAGCGTGACTGGCCCGCTCGCGAGCGACGCACCGACGCCCGGTCGCCGCACCGACGGCGACGCGCACCGCGATCGCGCGTCGGATCGGACCGGCGCCGCGTCCTTCGCGGACGCCGGATCGACGGCGCACGAACCCGTCCGCGCGTCCGCGGACGAGCCCGCTCCCGGCGCCGCCCTCGGCCGCACGGCGACGCCGGACGCGAGTCCTTCGGCGACGCGCGACGCGGCCGCGGCGCCGACCCGTTTCCCGCTCGACGCGATCGATCCGCGCCGCCTCGCGCTGCTCGTCGCGGCGGCCGCCGCGGTCATCGCGCTCGCGCGCTGGCTCGACGGGTGGCTGCGCCTGGGCCGCACGCTCGGGCGCCGCGAACCGCTCGCCCCCGAACTCGCCGAGCGCGCCGCGAACCTGGCGCGCGCGATGGGCGTGCCGACGACGCGCGTCCGCGCCAGCGCGACGGCGCGCGTGCCGATGGCCTTCGGCTTCCTGCGCCCGCAGGTGTGCCTGCCGCGCGACTTCGAGGCCGGCCTGACCCGCGCGGAGTGGGACGCCGCGGTCGCGCACGAGCTGGCCCACGTGGTGCGCGGCGACACGCGCTGGCTCCCCGGCCTGCGCCTCGTCACGCGCCTGTTCTCGTTCCAACCGCTCAACCGCCTCGCCTGGCGCGAGCTCGAACGCGAGAGCGAGCACGCCGCGGACGAGATCGCGGTCGGCGCGGTCGGCTCGCCGCGCTCGCTCGCGCTGTGCCTCGCCAAGGTCGCGACGCGCGCGACCGGCGACCGCGGTGTCCTGCCCGCCGCCGCCGTGACCGGAGCGCCGACGATGGCCGCGCGCGCCTCGCTCGTGGTCGAACGCACCGAGCGCCTGCTCGCGGGACGCTTCGAGCATCGCTTCGGTCGGAAGTCCCGGACCGGACGCTGCACGCGCCTCGCGGCGACGCTGCCCACGCTCGTGGTCGCGCTCGCCGCGCCGCACCTCACGCCGTCGTTCGCGGACGACGCGCTCGACGCGTCGCTCGCCGTGGACGCCGTTGCGGAGGAAGCCGTGGCGAGCGACGCCGACCGCCCCGCGCGGCGCGTGATCGACGCCTCGACCGCTGGCGTCGGCGCGAGCGCCGACGCGACGACGGCGAACGCGCCGCGCACGGAGGTCGACGCGCTCACGAACGAACTCGCTCGCGAGCTCGAGCAAGCGCGCCGCGAGCTCGAACGCGCGCGCACGAGCACCGCGCCGCGCGATCGTGCGCGCCTCGACCAGGTGGCGCGCACGCTCGACCGCCTCGACGCGAGCTTCGAACTCGTGCTCGCGCTGCTCGCCGACGGCGTCGTCGATGGCGACGCCCCGCCGCCAACCGATCACGGACTCGACGCGCGCGCGAACGCGTCCGGTCCTCACTTTCCTTCCCCGACCCCGGATCCCGACAGGGACCTCGACCGATGAACCTCATCACCATCACCGCCACCGGCCTGTTGGCCGTCGCCGCGCCGATCGCGGCGCCCTGGCTCACCCAGGACGGGGAGTCCGCCAGCGCGACGACGCCCGTCGCATCGACGACCGACCTGCCCGCGCTGCGCAGCGCCATGTCGCCCGCCCCGGTCGCCGACGCCGAGTCCATCGCGACGATGGACGCGCTCGTGCGCACGAACGCGGCCAGCGGCTCCGGCATGCGCGCCGCCCTCGCGGGCACGCCGTTCGCACCGCTCGCCGTCGCTCCGCGTCCGATCGACGACGAGGAGGCGGCCCGGCGCGAGGCGGAGGCGCTGCAGGCCCGCATCGCCGAGCTGCAGGCGCAGATCGAGCGGCTCGAGGCGGCCGGTGCGGCGAGGCCGACCCTCCACGAGGCCGAGGCTCGCGACCTCGCGATCGGTCGCGACGCCGCGCTCGCCCAGCGCCGCGAACGCGAGCTGCAGGCGGCGGCGAACGAGCTCGACGTGCGCGTCGCGCGCGTCCACAGCGAACGCGCGTCGATCGAGCAGCGGATCGCCGAGATCGAGCAGGTCCTCGCGTCCCTCGGCAGTGGGTCGCGCGACGCGCGCGCGGCGTTGAAGGCCGAGCTCGCCGCTCTGGACGACGAGCGGCACGCGCTCGAGGACGCGTCCGCCGAACTCGAGGCGAAGTACCACGACCTCCTGGTCGCGATGGGCGAGGGCGAGAACCTCGACGCCTTCTTCGTCGACGCCGACGAGGTCGCCGAGCGGGCGGAGAAGCTCCGCCGCGAAGAAGCGATGGTTCTCATCGAACGAGCGGAGCGCGAGGCCGAGACCATCCGCCGCGCGGCGCACGAGGACGCGCGCATCTTCGTCGAGGTCGAGCGCGCGCAGCGCGAGGCCGAGCGCGCCGCTCGCCGGGTCGAGTCCGAACGCGCCGAGGTGGAGCGCGAGATGGAACGCCTGCACCGCCGCCTCGGGCGCGCGGTCGACACGGGGCGGGGCGACGAGGTGAAGGACCTGGAGCTGCGGATCGTCGATCTGCACGACGCGTACCTCGAGCTCGACGAGGAGCTCCACGAGATCGACGCCGAGTGGCTCGAGCTCGAGGGCGACTTCTTCGCCGGACTCGGAGGCGACGGCGCGTGGCGCGTCTTCGGCGACGAGGACGAGTGCGAGGACGAGTGCGAGGACGGCGACGAGGAGGCCTTCGAGGTGTACTTCATGCCCGGTGACGGCGGCGACGCGCACGGCCTGAAGTCCTGGCTCGAGCGTCTCGAGGTCGGCGAGCACGAGGTCGAGGCGCTGTTCGAGAAGCTCGCCGAACGCGGCGACGGCGCCGACCCGTTCGCGGGGCTGGAGCTGCGTCGCGGCGTCGAGTTCGAAGCGCATGACTCGCCGTTCGACACGGTGCCCGGCGTGCGCGTCCTGCGCGGCCAGCAGCGCTTCCCCGGCGGCGACGCGCCCGCGGCGCCCGACCGCTTCCCCGGCCGGACCGGGAGCGGCGCGCCGAACATCAACGCGGGCGGCGACGTGACCATCACGAACGGCGGCGGCAGCCGCGACGGCGAGATCATCGAGCTGTTGCGCGAGATCCGCGACGAGGTCCGCGGGCTGCGCGACGACCTGCGTTCGATGCACGACGCGGACGCGCCGGCGCCGCGCGCCATGGGCTTCGCCTACCCGCCCGAGGTCGAGACGGGCGACATCCACCTGGGGTACCGGGTCGACGGCACGCACCCCGCGCCGGCCGCGCCGAGCACGCCCTCCACCGGCGGCGCACGGCCCGCAACGCCCTCGCGTCCGGCGCTCGGCGCGTTCGCGCCGTCCAGCCCCTCGCTCCCCTCGCCGCCGCCCCCGGTGACGGTCGAGGGCGTCGAGCTGCGCCGCCGCTAGCACGACGAACACGCCTCCGAAGGGGAAACGGAGGCGGGTATCGCGCCGCCGCCCCCGCCTCGGTCGAACCGGGGCGGGGGCGGCACTCGTTCCGGCGCGCCGTGGCGTGTTGTCGGGCGCGGCGCGCGGCGTCGCGGTCAGACGATGACGGTCTTCACCGCCTCGCTGACCACGCCGACGCCGCACGGCGCGGTCGGGTCGAAGGTCATGAAGCCGAGGAAGAGCGGGCTGCCCGAGAGCGACGGGATCGCCGGCACGTGGATGGCCGGTGCGTAGGTGTTCCCGAAGGCGTCGAGCTGTCCGATGAAGTCGAGGAACACGTTGGACGGCGCGATCGACTGGAGCAGCAGCGCGTCGAAGTCGAGCGGGAACGACTGGCCGCAGCCGAGCGGCACGCCGGTGGTCGCGGTCGCGCTGGCGGCGAGCACGTAGAGCGCGTCGGGCTGCGAGGGCGCGCTGAGTTGGACGTGTCGCTCGGCGCCGACGAAGGGACGGCCCAGCGGGAGCAGCGCCGCGTCGGTCGCGCCCACGTCGTAGGGCACGCCGTTCACGAAGTAGACGCCGGGCGGGACCGGCGCACCGCCGCTGTAGGTCTGCGGCCACGACATGAAGGCCGCGTCGCCCGGCTGCAGGAACTGGATCACGAACAGGCAGAAGCCGATGAACACGGTGTTGCCGTTCGCGTCGGTGACGACCGGCTGGCACGGCGTGTACTGCAGGATCCCGCTCGTGTCGTTCGCGGTGACCGCCGGGATCGGCGCGCCGAGCGGCCAGGGGATCGGGGTGGGCGCCGGGCCGATCTGAGCGTGGGCGCGACCGGCGAGGGAGCCGAGGAGGAGGGCGGCGAACAGGGCGGCGGAGCGCAGGGTGCGAGGCATGGTTCGAGCTGGGTGGGGACCGTGATCGGGACCGTGATCCGGACCGTGATCCGGGACCGTGGTCGGCAACGGTGGTCGGGGACCGTGATGGAGACCGTGGAGGGCGCCGATGGGGCGCAGCGAAGAACCGCCGCCGGGGCGCGCGCGCAAGGGATCGCCGCGCCGCGACTTGGGACCGCCGAGGCGAGTGGTCGCCCCGGGAATCGTCACCTGCGTCGCCGCGGTCGAGTCATTCCCACCCTGGGCGGGGGTGGCGGTGGTGTGCCGGCGGGCCGGGGCTCGGAGCGGTCGCGCGGGGCCCGCGACGGGGCGCAGGCGCCGCCTGGAGCCCGAAGCGTGCACGCCCGGTTCAGAGCGGGCGTCACTCCCAGCGCGGTTCGACGCCGAGCAGGTGCTCGACGAAGAAGTCCTGGCGCCGGCGCCGGCCGTAGTCGGACTCGGCCGCGCCGTGGCCGGCGCCGGGGATCACGAGCAGGTCGAAGTCCTTGTCCGCGCGGATCAGCGCGTCGACGACCTGCATGGTCGAGGCCGGGTCGACGTTGCGATCGAGCTCGCCGACGACGAGCAGCAGCTCGCCCTCGAGCCGGTGCGCGAGGTCCACGTTCGAGCTCGCGGCGTAGTGCTCCCCCACCGGCCAGCCCATCCACGCCTCGTTCCACCAGATCTTGTCCATGCGGTTGTCGTGGCAGCCGCAGTCCGACACCGCGACGCGATAGAAGTCGCCGTGCGCGAGCAGCGCGCGCGTCGAGCTCTGCCCGCCCGCCGAACCGCCGTAGATGCCGACGCGCGTCGTGTCCATCCACGGACGCCCGGCGGCGGCGGCTTCGATCCACGCCACGCGGTCGGGCAGGCCGCTGTCGCCGAGGTTGCGCCAGCACCAGTCGTGGAACGCCTTGCTGCGCCAATTCGTCCCCATGCCGTCGATCTGCACGACGACGAAGCCGAGCTCCGTGAGCTGCGACACGCCGTGGTGCACGCGCCACGACTTGGGGACGAAGTGACCGTGCGGACCGGCGTAGATCGACTCGATCACCGGATAGCGCAGGGACGGATCGAAGTTCGTCGGCGTGTGGATGACGCCCCACACGTCGGTGACCCCGTCGCGCGCCTTGGCGACGAAGCGCTCGGGCGCGCGCCAACTCGCGGCTTCGAGCGCACCGGCGTCCGCGCGACCGATCTCGGCCACGAGCGAACCGTCGCGCCCGTCGCGCAGCTCGTGCACCGGCGGGTGGTCCACGCGCGACCAGGTCGCGACGAGGTGACGGCGCTCGGGCCCCCACTCGATCGTGTGGGTCCCGTCGCCGGAGGTCAGCCAGGTCACGCCCCCCTTCACGAGGTCGACGCGACCGAAGTGCACGTGGTAGGGGTCCTGGTCGGGATACACGCCCATGCCGCGGATCAGCGCCGTCCCCGCCGCCTCGTCGACCTCGTCGACCGCGCGCAGCACCCACTCGCCGCTCGTGAGCGCGCGCGTGGATCCGGGACCCGATCCGCGCGCGAGGTCGACCGCGTACAGGTGGTTGAAGCCGCTGCGCTCGCTCGTCCACAACAGCTCGCCGCGCTCGGGGAGGTGCCGCATCCACGCCTTCTGCGAGTAGTCGACGAAGGTGTCGGGCCGCTCCTCCACGATCGTCCGGACGCGCCCCGTGCGCGCGTCGATCGCGTAGTAGCCGAGCACCTGGTGACCGCGTCGGTTGTAGCGCAGCCACAGCTCGCCACCGTCGGGCGCGAAGCGCAGCTCGTCGATCGACCACGCGTTCGCGAGCGCGTCGCCCGCATCGACGACGACCTCCTCGAGCGCCTCGGCGTCGACCAGGACCACGCGCAGCGCGTCGATCGCGTCGCCCGGCTTGCGGTAGCGCATCGAGTGCAGCTTCGGCTGCTTCTGGTCGCGCGGCGCGGACTCGACCATGTGGACGGTCCGCGTCTCGGCGTCGACCGAACGCAGGAGCGCGAAGGTCCTCGAGTCGTCCGACCACACGACGCGGCGCGTGCGCTCGCCCTCGGGCACGCCGTCGAGCGCGACCGCGCGTCGCTCACCGGTCGCGAGGTCCTCGACCTCGACGCGCGAGCCGGGGGTGTGGACGCGCCACGCGCCGTCCGGCGACTCGGCGCTCGGGCGACGCCGCGGTGCGCGCGGCGCCGCCGAATCGTCCGCCGCGGCCGCGAGCGCCGCGTCGGTCACCTGCACGAGTCCCGGCCGACGCCGCGCGGTGAACGGACCGTACTCGCGGCCGTCCTCGGCGCGCACCATCCACGCGTGGCCGGCGAAGGTGTGCTGGCCGTGGCGTTCGCCGGGCGCGAGCGTCGCGTAGGCGCGCTCGTTCCCGGACGCGTCGAGCCACAGCACCTCGACGGCGACGCTCGAGCGGTTGTCGAAGGTCACGCGCGTCTCGCCGTCGCCGTCGCCCGACCGGCGCGGGCCGCTCGGTTCGAGCAGGGCGCCGGGCACCTCCTCCAGCGCGAGCGCCTCGAGCCCGCGCCCGCTCGTTCGCACCGAGAAGGCGTCGAAGGAGTCGGTGAGCAGGAAGTCCACCCGACTCTGCTCCGCCCGCAGCACGCGCAGGGGCAGGCGCGTGGCGTCGTAGCCGTTGCCGGTCGCCTCGGACAACTCGCGCGCGAGCCGCTCGTGGTCGAACGCGTCCCGGACCGCGCCCGAACCGGCGTCGACGAGCACGAAGTCCCATCCGCCCCCGGCCCGCGGACGCTCGACGACGACGCGATCGGGCGCGAGCCAGACGGGCGCGATCCGCTCGCCGACCACGAGGCCGGCGAAGCGCGCGCGGTGGTTCGCCGCGCGCGCGTAGTCGGCGGCCGAGCCCTGGGCCGCGGCGTCGGCGATCAGGGACGAAGTGGCGAGAACGAGCGCGAGGAGCGCGGCGCGGAGTCGGAGCATCCGCGCAGTATGCGGACGCGCTCGTGGTGTGATTCACCCTCTTGGAGCACTTCGGCGTTCCCTACAGGACGATGGAAGTGCCCCAAGAGTGTGAATCACACCACGAGCCCGGATCATTCACCAGGATTCGTGCCGGCGTGCCTCATTCGGTGATTGGTGCCGCTTCGGCGGCATCATCGCCCGGAGGCGGGGTCGACACCCCGTCGAGGACGATGAGGTCGTCGAAGTGGCGCCAAGCACCGAAAGGACGGCGAAGCCGGCCGTTGAGGCGTGCGGGCGCGAATCGTGGTGAATGATCCGGGCTAGGGCGCGACCGTCAGGAACCGCGGATCGGAGACGGCGCGCACGGGACACGGGGCGGTCGGATCGAGCACCGCGAACGCCGCGACGAAGGAGATCCCTGCGAGCGACGGGTCCGCGGGCACGGCGATGCGCGGCGCGGTCGTGCAGCCGTCGTCGTCGAGGACGCCGATGAAGTTCTGGAAGACGCTCGGCGTCGTCAGCGAGGCGAACAGGAGGCCGTCGATATCGAGCGGGAAGAACGCGCCGCACGCGAGCGGCGTCCCGAGGTTCGAGGTGGCCGACGCCGCGACGGCGTAGAGACCGCCCGGTTCGCCCGGCGCGCTCGCCAGGAGCGCGCGCGTGTCGCCGACGCGCGGCGGCCCGAGCGCCCACAGCATCGCGGGCACGGTCGAGGTGACGAGGTAGCCCTGACCGTTCACGAAGTACACGCCCTCGGGGACGGGCTGACCGAGCATGTCGACCTGCGGCCAGAAGGTCGTGGACGACTCGCCCGGCGCGAGCTCGATCGCGATCTGCGGGCACGCCAGCGAGAACACGAGGACGCCGTTCTCGTCGAACACCGTCGGCGGGCACGGCGTGTGGAAGATCGGCGCGTCGGTGTCGTTCGTGACGGTGACCGGGATCGGACACCCGTACGGCACCGGGATCACGTTGAGGGCGCGCGCGGTGCGCGCCGTCGCGGTGAACAAGAGCGCGAGCGCGGCGAGGAGCGACAGAGCGTGGCGGGGCGTGGTCATCACGCGTCGAGCCTACGCCACGGAGCGCGAACGCGTCAGCGCCGCGCGGGCGGAACGATCTCGACCAGCTCCGCGTCGACCCCGCGCTCGCGCGGCCAGAGCAGCGCGACGGTCACCGGCAGGGTGAAACGCCGCGGACCGGCGGAGCCGGGGTTCACGAACAGGACGCCGTCGCGGCGCTCGATCGACGGCCGGTGCGTGTGGCCGACGATGACGACCTCGTGGCCGTCGTCCGCGACGCCCTCGGGCACGTGGGCGGGCTCGTGGGTGAGGTAGGCCGTGCGCGCGCCGAGGGCGACGACGCGCGACGCGGGCACTGCTCGCGCCCACGCCTCGCGATCGTTGTTGCCGCGCACCGCCTCCACGGGCGCGATCTCGGCCAGGCGTTCGAGCACCTCGGGCCCGCCGATGTCCCCGGCGTGCACGATGCGCTCGCACCCGCGCAGCGCGGCCAACGCCTCGTCGCGCACGAGTCCGTGCGTGTCCGAGATCACGCCGATCGGCGCGACGCCGTCCTTCGCGTGTTCGCTCATGCGATCGAGTCGTCGCGTCGAGCGCGCGCGCTCAGAACGGCACCTCGATCGACGCCTGGCGCGGCCCGAGCACCTCGGGCTCGTCCGCGCCGACGCACACGATGTCCTCGATGCGCAGGCCGAAGTCGCCGCGCAGGTAGATGCCCGGCTCGTTCGAGAAGCACATGCCCGGCTCGAGCGGCACGGCGCTGCCGCCGTCGCAGTACGGCGGCTCGTGGATCTCGGTGCCGATGCCGTGCCCGAGCCGATGGCTGAACGCCGTGTACCCGTCGCCGTAACCGGCGCCCTCGATCACCGCCCGCGCCGCGCGATCGACGCCGCCGCACGGCTCGCCCGCGCGCAGCGCGCCGAGCGCCGCGTCCTGCGCCGCGTACACCGTGTCCCACGCGCGCCGATGCTCGTCCTTCGGCGCGCCCGCGACCGTCCAGGTGCGCGTGCAGTCGGAGTGGTAGCCGAACAGCGTCCCGCCCGTGTCGCACAGGAGCAGGTCGCCGGCGGCGATCACGCGATCGTTCGTCGAGCCGTGCGGATCGGCGGCGTCGGCGTTCACGAGCGTCAGGTCCCAGGTATTCTCGAGGCCGAGGCGTCGGTGCGCCGCGTGCATGAGCTGAGCGACCTGGCGGCAGGTCAGCCCCGGCTCGACGCGCTGCGCCACGAAGCCGATCGTGGTCTTGCACAGGACCTGCGCCGTCCGCATGAGCTCGAGCTCGTGCGTGTCCTTCACCGCGCGCAGGCGCCGCACGACCTCCGCGCCCGGTCGCAGCTTGCCGCTGTACTCGATCGAGAGCTGGTCCGTGAGCAGCGCGCGGACGCCGGGGTCGACGAGGAGCGTGCGCACGCCGCGCGCGTCGAGCTCGCGCGCGAGCTGGGCGTAGCCGTACTCGTGCTCCTCCCAGGTGACGAGCGCCGCGCCGCTCGGCAGCACGCGCTCGAGCACGTCGCGCTCGAAGGCCGGCGCGACGACCGCCACCTCGCCGGTCTTCGTGACGAGCGCGCCGAACAGGCGCTCCGACGGGCGCCATTCGAGGCCCGCGAGGTAGCGCGCCGTCGCGCCGGGCTCGACGAACAGCGCATCGGCGCCGCTCTCCTCGAGCAGCTCGGCCAGGCGCGCGCGGCGCCGAGCGTGGTCGTCGGGTCCGGGCGGCGCCGGCAGGTCGACGGGAGCGGCGAGACCGTCGAGGAGAGCGTCGACGCGATCGGGATCGAGGAGCGTGGTCATGGGCGGGATGATAGCGGCGCGCCCTCGCCGCGATCGGGTGATCCGGCGATCGCGCTTGCATCAACAGCCACCATGCCCGACAAGCACCCGATGCGCTCGAACGACGACGGCTCGAACGAAGACGGCTCGATCACGCCCGATCCCGAACGGGACGGCCCGGTGCTCCTGTTCGACGGCGTGTGCAACCTGTGCACGGCGAGCGTGCGCTTCGTCCTCGCGAACGAGCGCGGCCACGAACTGCGCTTCGCGCCGCTGCACTCGCCCCCCGCCGAGCGCGTCCTCGCGAACGCCGGCGTCGTCGACACGAGCGCGCTGCCCGACAGCATGACCCTCGTCGACGCCGACGGCGTCCACACGTGTTCTGGCGCCGCACTGCGCCTGTGCCGCCATCTGCGCGCGCCGTGGCGCTGGTTCGCGGTCCTGCGGATCGTCCCGCGGCCGCTGCGCGACGCGGTCTACCGCGTGATCGCGAAGCACCGCTATCGCGTGTTCGGCAAGAGCGAGACCTGCGCGCTCCCGCGGCCCGGCGACCTCGAACGCTTCCTGGTCACGGAAGCGACGGCGGAGACGACCACGGAGACGACGGCAGGGACGAAGGTCGAGACCACGACCGAGACGACCGGCGAAGTCGCGGGCGACGGCTCGACGGCCTCCTGAGCGCGCCGGCCGCCGTCAACGGGGCGCGCGCTCGAGCACGAAGTGGAACTCACGCGTGCGCGACAGGTCGCCGAGCTCGCGCGTCGCGCCCGTGCGGCGGTAGCCGAAGCGTTCGTAGACGCCGTGCGCCGTCTCGAACTTCACGTCGCTCCACAGCTCGACGCGCGCGCGGCCGCGCTCGACCGCGAAGGCGTGTACGCGCTCGATCAGCACGCGCGCGAGGCCGAGCCCGCGGCAGGTCGGATGGACGTAGAGCTTCTTCAGCTCGGTGTGCGGCGGGACAGCGTCCGCGCGCGACGCGGCGGCGACGCAGCCCGCGACGAGCCCGTCGTCCTCGCGCTCGAGCACCCACATCGCTTCGAACGACGCCTGGGGCGCGAGCAGGCCGGGCTCCTCGTTCGGCGCGTCGAGCACGCAGCCGGGGTACGGCGCGAAGCACAGGCCGATCAGCTCCTGGAGTCCGGCGGAGTCCGCGTCGCGCACCGCGCGCAGCCGGAAGCCCTCGGGCACGCTCGCAGCGCCGCTCATTCGGCGATCTCGAGCCCGAGGTCCTCGAAGATCTCCGTGATCCGCGGCTCGACGGCCTCGACGGTGAGGTGCCCGTCGGCGCGCTCGCCGTCGACGAAGACCTCCATCGACAGGCACGCGTAGCAGACCAGCAGGTCGGTCACCACGCCGTCCTTCTCCACCGAGAAGCCGTGGCGCGGATCGAAGCACGCGGCGACGGTTCCGTCAGAGGACTCGATGCCGCGCTCGACGAGAGCCAAGAGCTGGTCGCGCGTCGCGGCATCGTCGACGGTCGCCGTCCCGAGGACCGGCTGACCGTGGAAGCGTGGAACGGTCTCGGCCTCGTCGGCGTGCTCGCCGCCCTCCATGTACTCGTGCTCGTACGGGAAGAGCGCGTGGATCGTCATGCCGTCCGCGCCGGCGAGGTCGGCCAGGACGCCGTCGGGTCCGTCGGCGTCGCGCTCGCCGGACGCCGGTGCGCAGGCGGCGAGGAGGCCGGCGAGTGCGAGTCCGGTCGCCGCGCGCGCGGCGTGCGATTCGAAAGCAGCCATGCCGGTACGGTACGCTCCGCCCGAATGGCTGACGACAGTCCCGCACCCGAGTCCAGGCGCCCGAGCCGCGCGCGGCGCGTCCTCGCGACCGCGCTGCGCCGCGTTCAGACGGCCGCGCGCCGCCTCCCGGCGTTCGCGCGCGCCCTCGACCGCGTCAGCGCGTTGGCGGGCGCGATCGCCGCCTGGGCCCTCGTGCCGATGATCCTGCTCGCGGTCGCCGCCGCGACGACGGCCATCACCGACCGCCACCTCGGCACCTCGTGGTCGACGAACGCCCTCATCGAGGGGCAGTGGTACCTGTTCGCGGTCGTGTTCATGCTCGGCGCGCCGATCGCGTTGGCCAAGGGCGCGCACGTGCGCGTCGACGCCCTGTTCGGCCGCCTGGGTCCGCGCACGCGGCACTGGATCGACCTCGTCGGCGGCCTGCTCTTCCTGCTGCCGTTCGCCGCCTTCGGCGTGTACGAGTCGCTCGACTTCGTCGAGCGCTCGTGGAGCATCCGCGAGGCGTCGCCCGACCCGGGCGGGCTGCCGCGCTACCCGATCAAGACGCTCATCCCCGTCGCGTTCGCGCTCCTGTTCCTGCAAGGGTTGTCGCAGGTCATCAAGCACGGCGCCGCGCTCGCCGGCCTGCCCGAGGACGAACTCGGACTCCCGCCGAGCCACACCGACCACCTCGACGGTCCTCGCGACGGGGAGTTCGCCGGCTGATGGAGACCGAGTGGCTCGGGCCGGCGATGTTCGTCGCCGCCTTCCTCCTCATCTTCTGTGGCTACCCGGTCGCGTTCTCGCTGGCCGGCACCGCGCTCGTCTTCGCGGCCGTCGGCGTCGCGCTCGACGCGCTCGATCCGGGCCTGCTCCACTTCTTCCCGCTGCGGGTGTGGGGCGTCATGGGCAACCAAGTGCTCATGGCCGTGCCCTTCTTCATCTTCATGGGCACGGCGCTGCAGCGCTCGCGGCTCGCCGAGGACCTCCTGCACACCGTCGGCCAGATCTTCGGCGCGCGGCGCGGCGGGCTCGCGCTCGCGGTCGTGCTCGTCGGCACGCTGCTCGCCGCGGCGACCGGCGTGGTCGGCGCGTCGGTCGTCGCGATGGGCATGATCTCGCTACCGATCATGCTGCGCTACGGCTACCGCCAAGAGCTCGCCACCGGCGTCATCGCGGCCTCGGGGACGCTCGGCCAGATCGTGCCGCCGTCGGTCGTGCTCGTCGTGCTCGGCGACCAGATGGGCGTCGGCGTCGGCGACCTGTTCCGCGGCGCGCTCGTGCCGGGGCTCGCGCTCGCCGGCCTCTACGCGCTGTACGTCCTCGCCGTCGCGAAGCTGAAGCCGGAGTGGGCGCCCGCGCTCCCGCCCGAGGAGCTGCCGGACGACCGGCGCGAGCTCCTTTCGCGCGCGCTGAAGGTGATGGTGCCGCCGCTCGTTCTGATCCTCCTCGTGCTGGGCAGCATCTTCGCCGGCCTCGCCTCCCCCACCGAGGCCGGAGCGGTCGGCTCGGTCGGCGCGCTCGTGCTCGCGTTCTTCTCGGGGCGCTTCACGAAGCGCGTCGTCTCGGAGACGGCGAACGAGACCATGCGCCTGACCGCGATGGTGCTGATGCTGCTCGTCGGCGCGACGCTGTTCACGCTCGTCTTCCGGGGCCTGGGCGGCGACCACTGGATCCAGGAGTCGCTCACCTCGCTGCCCGGCGGCCGCATCGGGCTGTTGATCGTCGCGAACCTTGTGGTCTTCGGCCTGGGCTTCTTCCTCGACTTCTTCGAGATCGCGTTCATCATCATTCCGCTCTTGACGGGCGCGATGAACGAGCTCGGCTTCACCGATCAGGAGCGCGTGTGGGTCGGCGTGATGCTGGCGCTCAACCTGCAGACCTCGTTCCTGACGCCGCCGTTCGGCTTCTCGCTCTTCTACCTGCGCGGCGCGACGCCCAAGGAGGTGCCGACGACCGCGATCTACCGCGGCGCGCTGCCGTTCATCGCGATCCAGCTCGTGATGCTCGCAGCCGTTGCGCTGTACCCGGAGCTCGTGACCGGCCTCCTCGCCGAGGGCACGCGGCCCTGACGCACCGCGACCCGACGAACCTTTCGGCTCCGGATCAGGACGGGAAGGCGAACTTGCCGTACTCGAGTTCGGCGCCCGCGAACCACGCGTTGCTCTTCGCGCGGAAGTCGCGCCAGGGCTCGAGGATCTTCGCGTAGGCGGGGTCGGCAGCGGCCTTCGTGCTGAGCATGTCCTCGGTCGCCGCGCGCGCCTCGCGCATGAGGTCCTGCGAGAAGGGACGCACCTGCACGCCGGCGTCGACGAGGCGCGCGAGCGCGGCGGGGTTCCGCGCGTCGTAGACCTGCTGCATGTGCGCAGCGGCCTCGCGCACCGCGACGCGGACCATCGCCTGGTAGGTCGAGGGCAGCGCGTCGAAGGAGCGACGATCGATCATGAACGACAGCTCCGGGCCCGGCTCCCACCAGCCGGGGAAGTAGTAGTTCTTCACCGCCTTGTAGAAGCCGAGCTTCTCGTCGTCGTAGGGACCGACCCACTCGGTCGCATCGATGCGCGCGGTCTCGAGCGCGGTGTAGATCTCGCCGCCGGAGATGACCTGGACGGTCGCACCGAGCGCCTCCATCACGTCGCCGCCGAAGCCGGGGATGCGCATGCGCAGTCCCTTCAGGTCGGCGACCGACTCGATCGGGTCGCGGAACCAGCCGCCCATCTGCACGCCGGTGTTGCCGCCGGGGAACGCGTACACGCCGAACTCCGCGAACAACTCGTCGAGCAACTCGCGGCCGCCGCCCTCGTGCAGCCAGGCCTGCTGCTGCCGCGGCGCCAGACCGAACGGCACGCAGGTGTCGAAGGCCAGCGCCTCCTGCTTGCCCTTGTAGTAGTAGCTCGCGGAGTGACCGACCTGGGCCGCGCCGCTCTGCAAGGCATCGAGCACCTCGAGCGCGCCGACGAGCTCGCCGGGTTGGTACGGCGTGACGCGGAAGGCGCCGCCGCTCATCTCGTCGAGACGCTGCGCGAACAGCTGCGCCGAACCGAACATCGCGTCGAGCGACGCGGGGAAGCTCGACACGAGCGTCCAGCGGACGCGTTCGCCCGTGTGCAGCGCCGGACCGCTGCCCGACGGGCCGGCGCTGCACGAGGCCATGGCGGCGGACGCCGCGCCCGCACCGCCCCACGCCAGCAGGCGACGCCGCGCGCGGTTCGGGCCTTCGCCCCCGGAGGACGGCGCGCCCCGTTCGGCAGCGATGCGTCGGTGGCCAGAGCTGGGGGCGGCTTCGTCGGGGTCGGCGGTCATGGGCGCGGCGCTGGGAAAGGATTTCCGTCGGACGCAAGGAGTGTAGGGGGGCTCGCGGGCGCTTTGCAGCGTTCCTGCTCAAGCGGCGCGGGCTCCCTCCGACGATGGAACGAGCGACTCCCTCCATGTCCTCGTTCGATCAACGATTCGCCGTGGCGCCCGCGGGGCGCCGCCCGCGGCGTGCGCGACGACCCACCTCGGGCTTCACCATGCTCGAGGTGCTGATCGTCGTCGTCATCCTGTCCATCGCGCTGACGATGGTCACGGGGACGATGGCGTCGGCGTCGAAGCTCGGACCGCTCCAACGCGAGCGCGCGCGCGCGGCCGAGGCGACGCGCGAGACGCTCGAGCTCCTGCGGATCGAGCCGTTCCACCGCCTGTTCGAGCTCTACAACGCCAATCCCGACGACGACCCGGCGGGACCCGGCACCGCGCCCGGCCCGCACTTCGCGGTCGAAGGCCTCCCGCTGCCCGAGGGCGACGCGGACGGCATGTGCGGCTTCATCCGCTTCGTCGAGACCAAGCGACCGGGGCTGTGGGAGACGGCGGTCGACGAGAAGCTCGGGCTACCGCGCGACCTGAACTCGAACGGCGTCATCGACCAGGAGCCGGTCACCGCGACCTACACGATCCTGCCCGTCGAGGTGGGCGTCGAGTGGGAGTCGCAGGGCCGCGTTCACCGCTTCGCCATGCAGGTCCAGTTCGTGGAGCCGCCCGAATGAAGGCCGCGTCGCGAGCCGGAGCCCGCGCGGGCTTCACGATCCTCGAGGTCTCGATCGCGGTCACGCTGGTGGCCGTGCTGCTGTTCAACGCGATGCAGCTGATCGACACGGCGAGCAAGTCGGGTCAGCACACGACGAGGCAGCAGGAGCTCGACCAGCTCGCGGACCAGGTCATCGACCGCATCGCGCTGGCGCTGATGGCGGCCAACGAGGAGCGCACGCTCCCCGCGAACTCCGCGCCGTTCAACAGCGAACTGATCAACTACGCGACCTCGCTCGGCGTCGAGGACGGCGAGACGGTCTGGGGCGACCCGGAGCGCATCGCGCTCGACATCCAGGACGCGGTGGTGCGCTGGCTCAAGAACCCCGACACGAACGAAGCGCTGCAGCTCGTGTGGGGCAAGAACGTCAGCGAGATGCAGATCGACGAGCTCGGCGGCAACAACGCCGACGACAACGGCAACGTGCTGATCGACGAGAAGGGCCTGTCCTTCAACATCGATCGCGGCAGCGTGCAGATCAACCTGACGCTGCGGCAGGTCCTGGACGACGGCACCGAGCTGACCGCGTCGACGCACACCCGCGTCGCGTTCCGCAACTAGAGCGCGTTCGGGGGTTGCCATAGTGTTCGGTGACGCGACTGAATGCGATCTCCGGGATTCGTTCAGCCCGCTCCTCCTCTCGCGTCGAGACGATGGGCATGAGACCCAACGGTCGATCTCGACGCGGCTCGGCGCTGGCGATGGCCCTGGTGCTGGTCACCTCGGCAGCGCTCGTGTCGGTCCTCTTCCTGCAGCGCGGCCTCGCGCAGTGGAAGAACCAGAGTTCGTCGTCGGCGCAGAAAGGAGCCTTCTACCTGGCCGAGGCCGGGATCGCCGAGGCCATCGACGCGCTGCGCGCGGGGAGCTCCGGCAACGTGGGAACGCAGGCCGCACCGGCCGTGTTCGGTGACGGCGGCTTCTGGGTCGAGGCCGTGACCGACGCGGACGGGGTCGTGCACCTCACGAGCACCGGGCTCTTGAGCGGGCACGCCTTCCGGCTCGACCAGGCGGTCGCGTACCCGCAGCTGCCGCTGTCGAGCGAGGGCTTCTTCGGCGCGACCGAGGTGCTCATCGGCGACGGGGCGGTCGTCCGGTTCGCGGACGAGGTCGGCGGCGCGGGCGGCGGGGTCGTGAACGACATCGTCGGCGGACTCGGGAGCGGCCTGGGCGGGCTGCTCGGCGGCGGAGTCGACCCCGGCGAGCAGAACGGCAACGGGAACGGCAACGGCAAGGACAAGGACAAGGACAAGGACAAGGACAAGGACAGGATCGCCCTGCCCGTCGCGCCGGTCGTGCAGGCGCCCGGCCGACCTCTGGTCAGCAGCAACGGCTCGATCGAGCTGGGCCTGGGCTCGGTGGTCGAGGGGATCCTGACCCCCGGCCCGGGCGGCCTGGTCGCCAACCTGCTCGACGCCCTGCTCGGCGGCGCCACGACGCCCGCACCCGAGCTGCGCCCGCTGCCGGAGATCGCGATGCCGATCGTCGCGGACCCGCTCGACGCGGTGTTCACGAACGGCGAACTCGAGATCGAGGGCGGCGCCGTCGGCTACGGGCCGATCGTGGTCGGCGCGGGCGAGACCCTGCGCCTGGTCGGTCCCCTCGCGCTCGCCGCGCCGTGCCTCGAGGTCGCCGACGGCGGACTCGTCGAGGTGGACACGAGCGACGGCGAGGTCCAGGTCTTCCTGGACTCGCACCTGCTCGTGGCCGAGGAGGCCGCCGTGGCGAACACGAGCGGCGACCCGTCGCGTCTGGCGTTCCTGGTCGACGGTCGCACGAGCCCCGACGCGGACGGCGACGGCCGCTCGGAGAGCGCGGTCGTGTGGCGCTCGAGCTGGCCCGTCCAGGCCGCGCTCTACGCGCCGCACGCCACGGTCACCGTGCCCGCCGGCAGCACCTGGCGCGGCGCGCTCACCGCCCAGTCGCTCGTCGTCGAGGACGGCGCGGTGCTCGAGCTCGATCCCGCGGTCGACGCCCTGGACCTGCGGGGTCGCGACCTCGTCGCGCTGTCCTGGCGACCCGTTCCGATCCCGCCGGGCGAGCGCGCCGAGCTCGCGCGTGACCCGATCGCGACGGCCTCGCGCAGCGGAACGCCGCTCCCCGCTGCCGCCGCGGCGCGCATCCCCGCCACGAACAGTTATCGCTTCACCGACGACCAGGGAAACCTGCTGACCTACCTGGGCGACGCACTCGGCGATCTGACGACCGCGACGGTCGACACCGTGCTGCCCGCGCAGGTCGAGGCGGCCGACGCCGCGCCCGAGTTCCAGGACACGGAGCGCAGTGGATGTGACGAGGACGACTCGACCGATGCAGGCAAGTCCTTCAAGAATGCCTGGAAGCTCGCCAAGGAGGCGCTCGACGATGCGTGGCTCAGCGCCCTCGAGTCCGGAAAGATCCCGGCCGACGCGTGGCAGTCGGTCGTGGTCGACGGCGTGCCGGTGGAGCCGATCCACACGGTGTTCGGCGACCCGCTCGTGCGCGATCCGATCGACGCGTACCTCGAGTCGAGCAGGCACCAGGACACGACGATCGAGTTCCTGCGCGCCAGCCTCGACCTGATGCCCTGACGAGGCAGCGGTCGCCCGAGGGCGCCCACCCCGAGGTGCGGCGCGTCGTTCCACGGGCGCTCCAACGCACCGAACGGCGGCCACTTGCACCGTCTGCGCGAGTTCGACGGCGATCGACTCCGGTGGCGCACGGCGCGCGTCCGAAACCAGTCGTGCGGAGGTCCGGTCTTCGAGGCAACGAACCTTCCTCCGTGGTATCCAACATGCTCCATCGCATCCGTCGGGACGGGGTCGTGCGACCTCGCTCCCGCTCCGTCGTCGGCCCGAGCTCGCTCCGTCGCGCTCGCCTCGGCGTCACGGCTCGACCCGTCGTGGTCGATCCTCACCTCGCGAACGGTGCGCACAGTGCTCACGGTGCTCACGACGCGCGCGCCGCGCGGCGAGGCTCCGCGCTCGCCATGACGCTGGTCGTCGTGTCCGCCGCTGCGCTGGCGACCGTGCTCTTCCTGCAGCGCGGGCTCGACCAGTGGCAGCGCCAGTCCGCGTCGTCGGCGCAGAAGGAAGCCTTCTACCTGGCCGAGGCCGGCCTCGCCGAAGCGCTCGACGCCCTGCGCGTCGGCAGCTCCGGCAACGTCGGCACGAAGTCGGCGCCCGCGCTGTTCGGCGACGGCGGCTTCTGGGTCGAAGCGGTGACCGACGCCTCCGGCGTCACGCACCTCGTGAGCACCGGCCTGTACGACGGACACGCGTACCGCCTCGACCAGGCCGTCGCGTACCCGCGTCTGCCGCTCGCGAACGAGGGCTTCTTCGGCGCGACCGGCGTGACCCTCGGCGACGGTGCCGAGGTGGTCTTCGTCGACGCCGCGGACGACGCCGCCGATGACGCAGGCGGCCCGATCGACGGCGCGCTCGACGGACTGCTCGGCGGACGCCGCGGCATCGCGCTGCCCGCGCCGGTGGTCGTCGACGAGCCCGACCAGCCGCTCGTCGGCAGCAACGGTTCGATCGAGCTCGGCCTCGACGCCGTCGTGCAGGGCGCGCTCACCCCGGGACCCGGCGGCCTCGTCGGCAACCTGCTCGGTGCGCTGCTCGGCGGCTCGACGACGCCGGCGAGCGAGGAGCGCCCGCTGCCCGAGGTCGCGATGCCGATGATCGCGGAGCCGCTCGTGCCGACCTTCACCGGCGGCGTGCTCGAGATCGGTGGCGGTGCGTACGGCTACGAGGCCGTCACCGTCGGCGTCGGCGAGACCCTGCGCCTGGTCGGACCGGTGTCGCTCAGCGTGCCGTCGCTCGAGGTGCTCGACGGTGGCGCGATCGAAGCCGTGACCGACGCGGGCGAAGTGCGCCTGTTCGTGGACGAGCACCTGGTCGTCGACGAGGGCGCGGCAGTGACGAACACGCTCGGCGACGCCGCGCGACTGCTCCTGGTCGTCGACGGGCGCACCGGACCGGACTTCGACGGCGACGGCGAGAG
>Ga0180435_10000715_pt1 | contig 35128 bp, 32 predicted proteins | sample SS_ome_3_FD_132467 | JGI IMG/M metagenome (GOLD analysis project Ga0180435, IMG submission 132467) | Hypersaline lake sediment archaeal communities from the Salton Sea, California, USA - SS_3_S_1 metaG | ecosystem: Environmental > Aquatic > Non-marine Saline and Alkaline > Hypersaline >... | reverse complement strand
GCGTGCAGATTCGGTTTGCCAAGGCATGTCGGGTAAGCCGTATACCCTCTGCCGTTGACAGAGAGATAATCCGCCTCGTGGCCGGTTTGCCTGGTGGGCGAACCCTAAGCCGGGACGGATTGGCACTTCTATTGCACAAAATCCGGAAAATCGGGTAAATTTGTAAAGGGGATAGGTATGGGAACGCGATACTTGTCCACCCAAGAGGTGGGCTCGTTGCTCGGCGTGACGCGACAAACGATCAGAAACTGGATCCGGAAGGACCATGTGAGAGCCTTTCACATTGGGCAGAATCTAAAGATCTCTCCGCAAGAAGCCGTTCGTATTATGGAATACTATAAGTTGCCCGTGCCGGATTGGCTTGAACGGGAGGTGGGGCGGGCCGCCAATCCGAGGCCCGGGGCGGCCTATGAAGCAACATGGTCTGTTTGATCTTGGGACCCTCGTGGACACACCCAGTGAAAAGAGGCCTTAGAACATTTCCTGGGCGTTTAATGCAAGGAGGAGGTAGGCATGGATTTGAGTAGCCAGGCGACAGCGCTCGGTCTGGAAACCGGTGAATACCTTGAACTGGTTGAACTCTTTATGGAAAGCACGGATGCGGACTTGGCGAGACTGGAGTCCGCTCTTTCTTCCCAAACGCCGCAAGGGGTCGCCGAAGCCGCCCATTCCATAAAGGGGGCGGCGGCAGGCCTGGGATTTGAAAATACCCAAGTCCTGGCCAAAGAGATCGAGATGAATGCGCGGCAAAACGTCCTGGACGGAAGTCGGGAACAAGCCGAAGCGATAAAAAGCGACCTCGTGGCCATCAGTGAAGCGTTTAAAATATGTCGAAATGTTGGATAGCGGAATCGGCGTCGCAAGATGTATCAAGGGTCGGTTCATGGATACGACCGGTCCCCGTGGGGGATGCCGCAAACCAAGCGTTCAAAGCCGACTCTTTCGTGCGCGGGTGATATGGAGGTGTGAGGGGTGGCGTGAAGGATACAATTACTGATTCCGAGGCCGGCTTTTCGGTCTTAATTGCCGAAGACAATCCGGTTTCCCGGGGGTTGCTGGAAAAGACGCTCGAGAAGACGGGATACAAAGTGGTGGCCACCCGGGATGGGGAGGAAGCCCTGAACATCTTTAAGCAGACCTTTTTCCCCATCGTCATAACGGACTGGATGATGCCCGGAATGAATGGTCTGGAATTGTGTGAGGCCATTCGGGGGAATGCTTCAGACGGATATGTATACATCGTATTTTTAACTTCCAAGGATTCCAAGGACGACATTATCGCCGCCTTAGGTGCGGGAGCGGATGATTATCTCGTAAAGCCCTTCCATAAAGCGGAACTGATGGCCCGGCTAAGAACCGGAAAGCGGATTTTGCGCTTGGAGCGGTCCTTAAGAGAGGCGAATGAGGATATCAAGTTATTATCCATTACCGATCCTTTGACCCAGGTCTATAATCGGGGGTACGTGATGAGTCGCCTTCCCGAAGAAGTCGGTAGGGCGCAGCGATACAATCATGCCCTGTCGGTAATCATGTGTGACATTGATCACTTTAAGAATGTAAACGATACATTTGGACATCTGGTGGGAGATGAGGTCCTGAAAAGTGTTTCCCAATCACTTACCGACGGTATCCGAAACGATGTGGATTGGTTGGCGCGGTACGGTGGAGAAGAGTTTTTGATTGTCTTATCTGAGACGGACACCCAAGGGGCGATGGCGGTAGCGGAGAGACTGAGAAAGACTTTGGCCGACAAAACCGTAGGCCCGGGAAGTGAAAACCTTCACATTACCGCCAGCTTTGGTGTGGTGACCTATGACCCGGCCACCGATGACAGGGTTGCACCGGAGGATGTGATTCGGCAGGTAGACCAACACCTTTATCGAGCCAAGGAATCGGGAAGGAACCGGGTCGTGGGAGGACGCCTTGAGTCACCGGAATAAGCGGAAGGTGTTGGTTGTAGACAACCATCCCGTCATTTTAAAATTCATGTGCCAGCTCTTGTCAAAGTACGGTTACGAGGTAAAAACCGCAAAGGACGGCCTGGATGCTTTGGCGGTCCTAAAAGACTTCACGCCTGATGTAGCCTTCATCGACTTGGTAATGCCCAATATCGACGGGCGCAAGCTATGTGAGATGATTCGCGGGACACCCCATCTCAGGGATATCTATTTGGTAGTCCTGTCCGCTATTGATGAAGCGGAGATGGCCCCGGTATGTGAGTTCGGGGCGGATAAATATATCACCAAAGGGCCGTTTGCTCAAATGGCCGCAGAGGTGTTGGGCGTATTGGGTACGGAGGCTCCGTCGGTGCTACGGACGGCGGGCGGAGATAACGGGAACGGACATCATACCCATCTTCGTGAAGTGACCAAAGAATTGCTTTCCGTAAAACGACATCTGGAAGTCATCATGATGAGCATGTTGGAAGGTCTGGTAGAGCTCAACCATGAGTTGCGTGTTGTTTATGCCAATCCAAAGGCCTTATCGCTTCTGGAGATTCGGGAAGAAGCGCTTCTGGGATCCAGTTTCCCCGATTTTTTTCAAGGTCGGGCGCGCGCCCGGGTCAAGGAGATGTTGGACGGGGCGGACACGATGCCTCGCCGGGAGGAAAAGCGCCGTACTTTCGAGTTAAACGGCAGAGACATCACGCTGAATGTTTCGCCGGTCAAAGACCAACAGGACAAAACCATCGTCGTGATAAACGATGTGACAAAACAAAGACGTATGGAAGCTCAATTACAGCAGGCGGAAAAAATGGAGGCCATCGGTACGCTGGCCGGAGGCATTGCTCACGACTTCAACAATCTTCTCATGGCCGTACAAGGGACGGTATCTTTGCTGTTGTTTAAAATGGACCATACGCATCCGTTTTACGAAAAGATCAGCAGCATTGAGCAGTGGGTGGAAAGCGGTGCACGGTTAACGAGCCAATTGTTGGGATATGCCAGAAAGGGCAAATATGAAGTCACACCCATTGATTTGAACCGTATGGTTCAGGATACCGCAGAAACATTTGGACGGACCCGGAAAGATATCGTCATCGAGAAAATGCTTCACGATAAGCTGTATCCGGCAAAAGCGGATAGAGGACAGATTGAACAGGTCTTGTTTAATCTGTATGTCAACGCAGCCAACGCCATGCCCGGCGGGGGGACGCTCAGTCTGGCCACCCAAAATGTGACGGATAAAGAAATTCCGTCGAGTTTATATGAGCCCCGGCAGGGCACATATGTGGAATTGGCGGTTACTGACACCGGCAAAGGGATGGATGCCAAAACCATGGACCGCATATTTGAACCGTTTTACACGACGCAGGAGATGAGTCGGGGTACCGGTCTCGGACTGGCGTCCGTATACGGGATTGTCAAGGGGCACGAGGGCTATATAGAAGTTGATTCCCAGCCCGGTTCCGGCACCACGTTCAGGGTCTATTTCCCGGCCAGCCCGGAAGCGACGGTTTTCGACGGCCGGCGTCCTCCCTGTAAGGAGATCGCCCCGAGCAGACATGAAACGATCCTGTTGGTCGATGACGAACAGATGATCCTTGAAGTCGGCCAGGAACTCTTGCAGGCCATGGGATATACGGTGCTTACCGCCGAAGACGGCCGGGAGGCGGTTCAAGTTTATGATAGCAACAAAGATTCGATTGACCTGCTCATTCTCGACATGGTGATGCCCGGGATGAAGGGCGGCGATGTGTATGATGAGGTCAAAGCAATCAACCCCGACATTAAGGTCCTTTTATCCAGCGGATATAGTGTGGAAGGGGAGGCGTCGGAGATTCTCGACCGGGGATGTAACGGGTTTATACAAAAACCTTTTCATATGACGGAGCTTTCAGAGAATATTCGGAAGGTGTTAAAACAGTAATAGGTTCTTCTCCAGACCCTTTCCTCATGGACAAACCCCGCACACATGACACGTCTCCGGGTTGCACGGCGGCGTTTCTCTTTCCCTCATGGCCTTTCGGTATTCAGATAACAGGAAAGACTTTTTGATTCCGTTATCGATAAAGTCCCAAGGCAGGATTTCGTCCCACGACCGCATCCGGTATACGTAGAAATCGGGGTTGATAATGGAGGCTTTCAACGTCTTCGCCCAGTTTCCCCCATTGTTTAGTGCCTCAACCAGCAATCGGGCCGTTCGTCTGTCTCCCCGGGAAAGAAGGGCCTGAACATACGCCCATTTGGGTATGTCCGAGTGGACCCGTACGTTGGCTGTTTTCGCCAGTTCCTTTCGAACATGCCGAATACGCTTTTTCAGCTCGCGAACCGATTCCAAGGGCGACCACTGAAACGGGGTAAATGCCTTGGGAACAAATGAGTTGAGGCTTACCACGATGTGGCCCATCCGTGCTTTGGGGCGACTCGCTTTGAGAAACCGGTGCTTGATCTTTTTACAGAGGCCGGGGATGGCGTCTACGTCATCCATGGTCTCTCCCGGCAGCCCTACCATGAAATAGAGCTTGATGTTTCCGATGCCCGTGCCTACCAATTTATCAACCGCTTCGAGGATATCCGCCTCAGAAATACCTTTATTGATAATACGCCGCATACGTTCGGATCCTGCATCGGGAGCGATGGTTGCCGTTTTGGTCCCGGCTTGCTTCAACAGCTCCAAGAGCTCGGGGGACAATAAGTCTGCACGCAGAGAGCTAAAAGAGAGTTGGAGATGTTGGGCGGCCGCCGTAGTACAAATGGTTCGGATATCGGGTAGATCGCCGATGTCGGAGGCGACCAATCCCACTTTGGAGGTCCTTTCTCCGGCCTGGTGCAGCGCGGTTTCCAGTTGGCGGGTCGGTCTAAACCGGGGTGGGCGATACACAAACCCGGCGGCACAAAATCGACATCCATGAGGGCAGCCTCTGGCGACTTCGATCAGGTGGGTGTTTGCAAAGGTGGTGTGGGGGGTTAAAATCGTGGTACACAGGGGCGGCGAAGACAGGTCCGGGACCATTGCCCTTTGAACCGGATTGGGAGCGCCATGTCGTGCGTGAAAGCTCTGGATGGTTCCATCCGATCCATAATCCGTTTCGTAAATTGCGGGAACGTAGATTCCGGTGACGTCTTTCGCCACAGTCCTTAGAAATGTCTCTTTTTGGCTATGTGTTTTGTATGTCTCGAAGAATCCCGGTAATACCGCTTCTGCTTCTCCGACGACGAAACAGTCCACAAAAGGCGCCAATGGTTCCGGGTTGAGAAAACTGGTGACGCCTCCCGCCATGATCAACGGGCAATCGGAGGAACGCTGAGAGGAAAAAAGCGGAAGTCCCGCCTGAGCCAGAATGGTTAGGAAGTTAAGATAATCATTTTCGAAAGAGATCGAAAGGGCAACGATATCGAATCGAGGCAATGCCTGATTCGATTCCAGGGACGTCGGCCCGAGGCTTTCGGAACTTCCCGGTTCTCCGAGAAAGACCCGTTCGCATACGACGTCGGCAAAGGCGTTCATGATGCCGTATACGCCCTGAAATCCCAGGTTGGACATGCCGATATGATACCGGTTTGGGTAAACCAGGGCGACGCGAGTTCTTTTCCGCCAGTCTTTTCTTACCGTTCCGATTTCAGACGATAAAAATGCGTTCCCCGTTCCTCGAGCCTTACGCCGCATGTAACCCGTCGTTCATGGTCCTGCCCCGTCTACCCCTTACGGTGTCACCGGCTAATCCGCCTTGCGTCTCATGAAGGTGGGGATGTCCAGGTCGTCCTGGTCCATGATAATCCCCCGATATCCTTTGTAGTGGGCGCCGGTCCCTTCTCCTACGGCCTTGTTTTTCCGGATGAACGTGGGTTCGTCCAGGTTGTTGACCCCTGTCAGGTCGGCCTCCGTAATGTCGCGTACCTTTCCGGAGACCGAGGGCTTCTTTCGGTCGGCTTCCGACTGAATGCCCGTGGCGATGACGGTGACCCGAAGTTCCTCGCCGATATTATCGTCAATCACGGTTCCCCAAATAATCTCCGCGTCATCGCCCGCCTCGTTGTAAATGCGGTCGGAGGCCTCGGTCATTTCGGCCATGGTCAAGTCGGAGCCGCAAGTGACGTTCATCAATACCCCTTCCGCACCGCTAATCGACACGTCTTCCAACAGAGGGTGGGATATGGCCCGTTCGGCCGCTTCTATCGCCCGATTTTCGCCGCATGCCACACCGGTTCCCATCAGGGCCATGCCCGCCTTGGACATGATGGTTCTCACATCGGCGAAATCCAGGTTCACCAGACCGGGCATCATGATGAGGTCGGTTATTCCCTTCACCGAGTGAAGGAGAATTTCGTCTGCTCGCCTGAACATATCCAACATGGTCGCTTTGCGGGCAGCCAGCCCGCGTAAGCGATCGTTGGAGATGGTAATGACCGTGTCCACAACGTCGCCCAGGGCTTTGAGTCCCTCCTTGGCCTGTTTCATCCGCTTTTTACCCTCGAAGCCGAAGGGCAAGGTTACCACGGCCACGGTAAGTGAGCCCAGTTCTTTGCTGGCTTGAGCGATGACCGGGGCTGCGCCGGTTCCCGTGCCGCCGCCCAATCCGGCGGTGATGAAGACCATGTGGCTGTCTTGAAGAGCGGTACGAATGTCATCGACGCTTTCTGTCGCCGCCTGCTGGCCGATGTTCGGGTTGGCCCCGGCGCCCAGACCTTCGGTCAATTTCTGTCCGATCTGAAGTTTGATCGGCGCTTGGGATACTTCCAGGGCTTGGGCGTCCGTGTTGGCCACCATGAATTTTACCCCCTGAAGTCTGGATTCGATCATGTTGTTGACGGCGTTTCCGCCCGCACCGCCGACACCGACCACTTTGATTTTAGCCGAGTTTTCACTTTCTACAAAATTAAATACCATAATCCACCTCCTGCTGCTTTTGATTTCGTCCTATATGATTTCTTTGAACCATTTCTTCATTCGGCTCATGACCCGGTTGAAGATATTCTTGTCCCGTATTCTGAATTTTTTCTTGGATTCCGATCGGGCTCCGTAGAGAACCAATCCGACCGCTGTTGCATAGGTGGGGTTGTTGACGACGTCCACCAACCCCCTGATTCCCATCGGTCTTCCAATCCTGGTGGGAAGGCTGAATACCGACTCAGCGATATCGGCAACTCCTTCCAATAATGATGAGCCACCCGTTATGACGATGCCCGAGGTGACCGTATCTTCCATCTGGGCCCGATAGATCTCACGGGCGATAAGGTTGAAGATCTCTTCGACCCGGGGTTCCAGGATTTCTCCCAGAATTTGGCGGGAGAGGGTTCGGGGCTTTCGATCTCCCACACCGGCCACTTCAATCGTTTCATCTTTGCCGATCTTATCCTTGAGACAGGTCCCATAACGAATCTTTATTTTTTCGGCCTCTTCCATCGGGGTGCGAAGTCCCACCGATATGTCGGTGGTGAGATTGTTCCCCCCTACCGCCAGTACGGACGTGTGTTTAATACTTTTTCCCTTAAAAATGGCCATATCCGTTGTACCACCGCCGAAGTCGATCAGTGCCCCCCCCAGGTTTCGTTCTTCCTGGTTGAGCACCGCTTCACTGGAGGCCAGAGATTGCAGAACAATATCGGCCACATCGAGGCCGGCCCGGTTGGCACACTTTATCAGGTTGTGAGCGGAAGTGACGGCGCCGGTGACGATGTGGATTTTGGCTTCCAGGCGAACCCCCGACATACCTTTCGGGTCCTGAATTCCCGCCTGCTCATCTACGATAAACTCCTGGGGGAGGATATGAATGACCTCTCGGTCCGGGGGGATGGCTACGGCCCGAGCGGCGTCGATTACGCGGTCGATATCCTTTTGAACAATTTCGTTGCCTTTTACGGCGACAATGCCATGGCTGTTAAATCCCATGATATGTCCACCGGCGATACCCGCGTAGACCGATGTTATTTCACAGCCCGCCATAAGCTCAGCTTCCTCTATGGCCTTTTTTATTGAATCCACCGTAGATTCAATATTGACTACCACACCCTTTCGAAGGCCAACGGAGGCATGCGTCCCAATGCCGACAATGTCAATTCCTTCCGGGTTGACCTCGCCCACCACGGCACAGATCTTAGTGGTGCCAATGTCCAAACCGACAATGAGTTCTCCCTCGCCTTGCCCCATTACGTCTCCTTTCGGTAACACACGCCAAGGAGCGGCTGCTTCCCTACGGCGCCGATGACCACTCTGTCAAGATCATTGAGATCGATGCATGCAACGTGTTTTAAATGTTTCCCCTGCCGAAGATAGGCAACCATGTCCCGAATACGGTTGAATTTTTGCGTGTATCCGCCTCGTCCCAGCTTTATGGTGATGCTGTTGTCAAAAGCCGAAAGGGTGATGCCGATTTGGGGATCGATATCAATCTGTTCTATGTCACGCAGCGGTAACACGCTCCCGTGGAGCTGGCTCAATTCAACCAGTTTTAAGAACGCCTTTGACCCAGGTGACGGGCTTGAGCAATCCCCGGCGAAATCGGCCAGTGTGAGACCGGAGAGGCGGGGGACGTCTATGTGTTCGGGTCCCGCTACAGGTTTAATGATTTCCCCGGTGGTGCTGACACAATAATCCCGATCGAATCGAACCACTGCCGCCGGGGTATATTCTGTTACGAAGATGCGAATGGTGTCCGGCAGGTCTCGCTCCAGGCCCACTTCGCGAATCCACGGATTTGCCGATATCCTGTTTTGCAGCTGCGTAAGGTTCATGGCCAAGACATTATCGCCGATGCTGATCCGGGCCAGTTTCAGGATTGTCTCCGGGGGCACCCGCACGTTGCCTTCGACGGTGATGCCCTTTGCACTGAAGTAAGGGCTTTGCGTCAATGCGTCATGAGCGAGAATAAAGACAAGACTTACCCCAAGGGTGATAGCCAAAAAGACCGAGGCTTTAAGCGAGAACACAAACCGGTTAAGGATCCGTTCTTTTCTCTGTTTTCGACTATTCTTGTAATGGTTCTTTCGATGTCGTTTCTTGGCCAACAACGATCACCTCCCGCTTTAAGTGGATTCCGAATTTTTCGTAAACAACCCGCTGCGCCCGCCGGGTGAGTGAAATGACATCAGCGGCTGTGGCACCGCCTCTGTTGACGACAAAATTGGCATGCTTTCCGGAGATTTGTGCATTGCCTTGTCTGGTTCCCTTCAATCCGGCCTTTTCAATCAGTTCTCCCGCCGACGGTCCTTCAGTGGGATTCTTGAAGAAGCAGCCCGCCGTGCCGATCGGTGACGGTTGCCGGCGCTTCCTTTGTTTGAGCATTTGCGTGGCATCGTCGTGCAAGAGAGAAGTGTCTGAAGGCGTAAGCAGAAATTCGCCGCGAAGTATAACGGTGCCCTCCTTTAGGTCGAGCCGTCGATAAGCGAATGGCAGGGCTTCCCTGAGAATGGTTTCGGTCTGTCCCGCCACGTTGAGTACGGTGATGGCTGTTAGGCGTTCGGCCATACACGTTCCCCAGGCCCCCGCATTCATTCTTATGGCGCCCCCTACGGTGCCGGGAATGCCCAACGCGAAATTAAGACCGGCCAAACCTTCACTGATGGCATACCGGCAAAGCTTGGACAGAAAAACCCCCGCGCCAACGACCAGCCGAACGTGTTTTCCGTCAGTCTGTCCATCGATTCTTTCAATCGAGGTAAAGCCGTTGGCCAGCCGGACGACGATTCCGCGAATTCCCCCGTCTTTGACCAACAGGTTACTTCCGGCTCCCAGAATCATGACCGGCAGGCCGTTTTCTCGGGACCACCGGACCAACTCTTGAAGTTGTTGATCCGTTTTCACCGTGACAATGTTCGCCGGTCCGCCGATACGGAAGGTGGTGTAGGCCGACATGGGTTCACCAAAGTGCACCATGGATCCAAAGCGATGTTCAAGCCATGTTTTGTGCTCTTTTCTCATGCGCCTAGAAAGCCCTCTCCCACCTTCCATACATCTCCCGCTCCCAGAGTCAGGACGATATCCCCGGTTCGGGTGTTTTTCTGCAGATACGCAAGGGCCGAAGCGTGACTGTCGTGGAATGTTACCTGTCTGTGCCCATGTCGGCGAATACCCTCATAGAGGGATTCGCTGCTGATGTTTTCGACCGGTTGTTCCCCGGCCGCATAAATGGGGAGAACAATCAGATCGTCAGCTTGATAAAACGACCGGGTAAATTCTTCAAAAAGAGCCACCGTTCGGGAGTATCGGTGAGGTTGAAACACCACGACAAGACGCCGTTCCGGCCAGGAGTGTCGCACCGCCTCCAGGGTCATCTGGATTTCCGTGGGATGGTGACCATAATCATCCACAACGATGATGTCGTCCCGGGTCCCTTTGACCTCCATTCTCCTTTGCACGCCCTCAATCCGGTTAAGTGCCTCAGCCGTTTTTTCGAAGGGAATCCCCAACTCCAAGGCGACGACAATACTGGCCATGGCATTATACACATTGTGTAATCCCGGAAGATTCAAACAAACCTCCCCCAAGGGGATGCCCTGATGGACGATTTGGAAACAGCTGGTGAGGCCTGTGAAACGAACTTCCCGTGCCTGAAAGTCTGCCTGAGAGCTCAAGCCGTAGGTGATGAATCGCTTTTCCACATCCGGGATGATTTCCTGAATTCGGATATTGTCCAAGCAGAGCACCGACACCCCGTAGAACGGGATTTTGTTGATGAAGTCCAAGAAAACCTTCTTGATTGTGTCTATGTCATCATAGAAATCGAGGTGTTCGGCATCGATATTGGTGACCACCGCTATGGTCGGCGAAAGTCTCAGAAAGGAGCCGTCACTTTCATCGGCCTCCGCCACGAGAAACTCTCCTTGTCCCAGGCGGGCGTTGCTGCCGAGACTGGCCAACTTGCCGCCGATAACCATGGTCGGGTCCAGTCCGCCCTGTTGGATCACATAACTGATAAGCCAGGTGGTGGTGGTCTTTCCGTGAGCGCCGGCCACGGCAATCCCATATTTTAGGCGCATCAGTTCCGCCAACATTTCTCCCCTGGGTATGACCGGAATCATCTCGTGTCTCGCCGTTGCACATTCCGGGTTGGACGGTGATACGGCGGAAGAGACAACCACCACATCCGCACCTTTTACGTGGTGCGGTTCGTGGCCTTCAAAGACCTGCCCGCCAAGGTCCGCCAGCCGTCGGGTAATCTCCGTCGATTTGATGTCTGATCCGCTCACCGTATATCCCAAGTTCAGGAGCAGTTCAGCCATGCCGCTCATACCGATGCCGCCGATTCCCACAAAGTGAATATGATATTTCTTCTTGTACATTAGAGGGGTCTAAATCCTTGTCTTATTGTTTTTTCGGGCTTTTGAACTCCCGGCCATATACGGTTCCCTTGCGCCGCTACCGGCCGATGAGGACCAACCGTTTGCATTCCGTTACCATCTGTTGCGAGGCATTGGGTTGGCCCAAGGCCTTCGCCCGAGTCGCCATGGCCCGCAAGTCCGCCGGACTGGAAAGGTATCTGTCAACTTTCTTGGCTAACATCCGTCCGTCTAAATCAGATTCCAAAAGCAATTCTCCGGCGGACGCCTCTGTCACCCGGCCGGCATTGAGCGCTTGATGGTTGTGCACGGCAAAAGGAAATGGAATGTATATGGCCGGCTTCCCCAAAGCGGTCAATTCGGCCACCGTCGTTGCTCCCGCCCTGCAGATGACCAGGTCCGCATTCTTGTACGCCGTCGCCATGTCTTCGAAAAACGGTCGCACATCGGCGTTCGTGCCGTGACGAGAATAGGCGGCTTCCACCCATTCCAAGTCATTGGCCCCTGTTTGATGGGTAAATCCGATTCTTTCCGGTTCATTCAGGTGGTCAAGTGCCTCGATGATTGCCCGATTAATCGCATGGGCGCCCTGACTGCCGCCCACAATCAGAAGGTTAAACAGGCCGGTGGTCTTGTTTCCTCTCCGGTTTTCTCTCTGATTGTCTCTCCGGTTTGCTCTCTGGGTCGCCAGAATCTCTTCCCGAACCGGATTGCCTGTGAGCACCGTTTTGGCCTTGTCGAATACGCCCAGCTTGTCCGGGAAGGAGAGAAATATGCGATCAGAGATTCGTCCCAGCACTCGATTGGTAAACCCTGGAATCACATTTTGTTCATGAATGACCACCCGTTTTCTCATCAGTTTGGCCGCTAGAACCACCGGGCCGGAGGCGTAGCCCCCTACGCCTATGACGATGTCCGGATCGAAACGCCGGATGATGCCTACCGCCTGGAAAAAGCCCTTCGGTATACGAAGTATTGCCAAGAGCTGTTGCCATAGGGAACGTCCTTTTAGCCCGGCCGCTGCAATACTCATGTGCTTAAATCCCTTTCGTGCCAGTGCTGATATTTCAAGTTCATTGCGTGTCCCGACAAACAAGATTCGGGTGTCCGGTTCTTGAGCTTTAAACGTTTCCGCTAAGGCGATCGCGGGGAATATATGCCCTCCGGTTCCGCCCCCGGCCACAAGAATCTTCATCCGGGTCCCACCTATTTCCGTGCCTTGCGCCGCCGGACAGACATATGTTGCGCGGAGATGTTCATCAATATTCCGACGGCCAACGCGTTGATAACCATAGATGTACCGCCGTAGCTGACAAAGGGAAGGGTAAGCCCTTTGGTCGGCAGAAGGCCCATGGCTACTGCGACATTAATTGATGCCTGTAATCCCAGCATGGCTGTAAGTCCGGCGGCCAGGAATGTGGCAAATAGATCCTTGGCCGCTACGGCGATGGTTGTGCCTCTCCAAAGGAGGACACAGTAAAGGCTTATCACTACACTTATACCCACAAGCCCCAGTTCTTCACCAATGACGGAGAATATGAAATCGGTGTGGGGCTCGGGGAGATAAAACAACTTCTGGTACCCATTCCCAAGGCCTGACCCAAAAATCCCGCCGGAGCCGAAAGCCATGAGCGAATGCACAATTTGATAGCCGGCATCATTTTGGTATTTCCAGGGGTCGATAAAACTTGCCAGCCGTTGCATTCGGTATCCGGCCTGGCTCAAGACGTAGTAGGCCACCGGGAAAAGGACGACCAGCGCCCCACCTAAGTAGGTTATTCGGGCGCCGCCGATGAACAGCATGATCCACCCAATGAGGGCGATCATCACCACCATCCCGAAATCGGGCTGGAACAAAATGAGCGTGGCAAAGATGGCGAACAATATCGAATGCGGAAGAATCCCAATGCTGAAGGTCTTCATTCTTTCTTCCTTTTTGCTCATGGACTCCGCCAGGTATATGACCAGGGCAAGGCGGGCCAACTCGGATGGCTGGAAGGAAATGCCCAACAAGCTCATCCACCGTCGTGCGCCGCCTACAGTGCGTCCGATCTCGGGTACGTAAAGAAGGGCCAGCAATACGAAGGCGATGGCGAGGAGCGGATAGGCAACGTGCTTGTAAAGCGAATAGGGCACGTACCGGATGCCGGCCATGGCGGCAATCGCTATCAGGGCATGAATCACCTGCTTGCCGAAGAAGTATGTGTGGTTATCGAAGCGCTTCATTGCTATCGTTGAACTCGCACTGTAAACCATGATAATGCCGATGCCCAGCAACAGCAGGGTGCTGATGAAAAGGGATGGGTCATACCCTTTGGTTCTTTGGGGGCGATCTTTCCCACTCATTGCAATTGTCTCACAGACCGGCGAAAGATCTCGCCTCGGTGTGCATAATCTTTGAACATATCAAAGCTCGAGCACCCGGGCGAAAGCAATACGACCTCTCCCGGGTTTGCCGCCAAGCGTGCCGTTTGAACCGCCTCCGGAAGACCGGTCGCCTTTTCTGTCCGCGCATATTTGCCCAGGGCGTCTACGATCCGGTTTTGTGCCTCACCGATAACGACAAGTACCTTTACCCGGGTGTGAATCAGGTTCTCAAGGATCTTATAGTCCCCGCCCTTATCACGCCCTCCCATGATCAGGATGACGGGAGCCTCGAAACTCTCCAATGCCCGTGCGACCGCATCCACGTTGGTGCCTTTCGAGTCATCATAATACTGGGTGCCATTCACCGTGGTGACATATTCCAGCCGATGGCGAAGGCCGGTAAATCTGCACAGGGTTTCTGTTATTCCCGAGGGGGAGGCACCCACGGCCAGAGCCGCCAACGAGGCGGCGGCGACATTTTCCACATTGTGTTTGCCCTTTATCTGTAAGCAGGACAAATCAAATGTGTGGGGCTCTTGTCCGGGCAAATGACAGTGTAGGCCCTGTTCGTCCAGCCAGGCACCCCTTTCGCTGTTCCGGCCCGCATTGAAATAGAGTAGGGTCGCCGCTATTTTGGGGGCCAGGATTTCGGTGGCCCGATCCGCCTTGTTTAATATGGCATAGTCGTGCTGATCCTGGTTTTGGAAAATCTTTCCTTTCGACGCCGTATATTCACCAAAATCCCTGTAACGGTCCAAGTGGTCCGGCGTTACATTAAGAAGGAGGCTGACCTTAGGCTTGAACGTAGAGGTGGTATCAAGCTGAAAGCTGCTGATTTCGGCGACAACCACATCCTTGTCCATTCCGGCATTGACATAATCTATGAGGGGATTACCGATGTTCCCGCCCACGAATACCTCGAGCCCGGAACGTGCCAGCATTTGTCCGACAAGTTCCGTCGTGGTGGTCTTTCCGTTTGTTCCCGTGACGGCGACAATCGGGTCCGATATATATTGGGCGGCGAGTTCGATTTCTCCGATGACCGGAATGCCCGCTTCCATTGTCTTTTTGATGGCTTCAACCGTGTGGGGGACTCCGGGACTGATCACCACCAGGGATTGCGAAGTGAAATCGCCTACATCATGCCTGCCCAGTTTCAACGTCACTCCCAACGAAACGGCCTCATTGATTTTGTTACCCAATTGTTCTGCCGTCATTACATCCGACATGGTCACACAGGCACCCCGGTCTCTCAGAAACCGGGCCACGGCAAGACCGGTACTGGCAATTCCGACCACCATGACGGGCATATTTGTCAAGTCGAATGTCATTATCGCAACTTCAACGTACTCAGAGAGAGTAATCCCAGAACGATAGCAATGATCCAAAACCGGACGATAACCTTCGGCTCCGGCCAACCTTTAAGTTCGAAATGATGGTGGAGCGGCGCCATCCTAAATATGCGGCGCCCCCGGGAGACTTTGAAGAAGCCCACCTGAAAGATGACGGATAGGGCCTCGAGTACGAAAATTCCCCCGACCAAGGCCATAAGAATCTCATGTTTGGTGATGACGGCGATGGTACCTAGGATCCCACCCAGAGGTAAGGAGCCCACATCGCCCATGAATACCTGTGCCGGATAGGTGTTGTACCAGAGAAACCCCATGCCCGCTCCGACTATGGCGCCCGCCAGCACAGCCAGTTCCCCGCTCCCGGGTATGTAGTGAATTTGAAGGTATTCGGCGATCTTTACATGGCCTGCCACATAGGACAACAGCACATAGGTGGCGGCGGCTACCGTCACGGGACCGATTGCCAAGCCGTCAAGACCGTCCGTTAAATTGACTGCGTTAGAAGTCCCGACGATGATGAACGCAGCAAACAAGACATACGTCCAGCCGAGGTCGGGATTAATCCCCTTGAGAAACGGGATGCTGATGTGCGTGTCAAACTCGGGATGATGCCAAAGGAACAGTCCGACCAGTAAACCGATGACACTTTGCATGAGCAGCTTACTGCGGGCTTTGAGTCCTTTGCTCTGTTTCCTGACTTGCATCAGATAATCATCGATAAATCCGATAATCCCGTAACTGATGCCCACCAATAGGACCATCCAGACAAAGACATTGGTTAAATCACCCCAAAGGCACGTGGAGACAATGACGGAAAAAAGGATCAGGAGTCCCCCCATGGTTGGGGTGCCGGTCTTCATGCTGTGGGTGGGTGGCCCGTCATCCCTTACATATTGCCCGATTTGATAGGCCGTCAGTTTCCGGATGATCCAGGGGCCGAGAAACAGCGATATCAGCAAAGCCGTAATGGACGCATAGATGGTCCGAAACGTAATGTATCGAAATACGTTGAACGCCGAAATGAGCGTATGGAGTGGATATAGCAAATGGTAAAGCATGATTGGTCGAAATCTACTCTTTTTTGATAGACTTGGCGCACAAAGCGTCTACGATTTTTTCCATCGCCATCAGCCGGGATCCTTTAACCAGTATCCAGTCGCCCGGAGCCAGACGCTTTGTCACTTCCTTTACGATCTCCTCCGGCTGATATACAAAGATACACTTGCCGTTCATGCCGGCCTTTTTTGCCGATTCAGCTACGACCTTCGCGTAATTCCCGGTGGCATACAAGTGGCTGATGTCGCTGCCCGCCGCCAGGGCGCCCAGTTCTTTATGAGCGGTCACACTATGGTCTCCCAGTTCCAACATGTCTCCAATGATCAAGATTCCCCGGCTTTTGCCTTTTAACTGGGTCAGTGTTTCAATCGCCTGGACCATCGATCCGGGATTGGCATTGTAGGTGTCATCAATGAGGCGGACCCCTCCCGGCAAGTCAACAACGGTCATACGGCCGGGTACCGAAGGCGTCGCTTCCAATCCCGCCTTGACCTCGTCCATGGAAAGTCCCAGCCAATATCCTGTGGCTGCGGCAGCCAGAGCATTGTAGATAGCCCCTTTTCCCGGGGTTTGAAGCCGTACGCGGGTCGTCACGTCATGCCAATGCAGATCGAATGAACAACCCACGGCGGTTTGACTAAATGGAACGGCCCATACCTCGGCGGCGTTATGGATACCGAAACTCAGGACCCGACCCGGAAACCGCTCGGCCAGCCGGCAGACCTTCGGATCATCGATATTCAACACGGCGGTTCCCTCCTTGCTCAAAACGTCAAGCAGTTCCCCTTTGGCTTGCATGACGCCGTCCAGGTCTTTTACGCCTTCCAAATGTCCGGCGGCAACGTTGGTGATGATGCCGAGTTGAGGATTGCAGATGCGGGCGAGCCGCTCGATTTCTCCCGGATGATTCATTGCGAGTTCGACCACCGCCCATTCGTGGGTGGGCGTTAGGCCGAGTAGCGTAAGTGGCAGGCCGATGAGATTGTTAAAGTTTCCCCGCGTTTTTAAGACGCAATAGGAGCGTTCCAAGATACCGGCCGTCATTTCTTTGGTTGTTGTCTTCCCGTTCGTTCCGGTAATGGCAACTACAGAGGCCGGGGACCGTCGGCGATGAAACATCGCCAGATCGCCCAGGGCCTTGAGCGTGTCGGGAACGGCGATAACGCAAGGCTTCTGAGCAAAATCGATCGGCTGCTTGGACAAGTATGATTCACGGATCACGAGTCCTTTTGCGCCTCGATCCAGTGCCTTTTGGATAAAGGCATGCCCGTCATATGTATCCCCGGAGAGGGCGATAAAGAGATCCCCTGGCTGAGTGGTTCTGGAGTCCGTTGAGACGCCCGTACAAGACGCGGCTTCTTCCCCAGCCACCAGCCGTCCGCCTGTCGCCTGGAGAATATCGTTTGCCGACCAGATTTCCCGGTTACCGGTCACCGTTGACGCCTGTTTCCCGCTGTGGGGCCGCATGTCCGCCAAGGATCTTGTTTGCCTCCAGCCGATCGTCGAAGGGCAGGACTTGGTTTCCCACAATTTGATATGGCTCATGTCCCTTTCCTGCGATGAGAACACAATCCCCGGATTTGGCCACCCGAATTCCCAATTCAATCGCCCGCCTGCGATCGGGCTCCACGGTGTAGGCTTTCCCGTTACGGTTGCCCATGAGTCTGTCGGGTTCATGCTCGACGATACCTGCCACCGATGTCGTGCCGGCTTCGATGTCCGCCAGAATATCGAGTGGTGATTCCGTTCGAGGGTTGTCCGTGGTCAGCACGCACAGGTCACTCAACCGGGCAGCGATTTTGCCCATGAGAGGGCGCTTCATTTTGTCTCGATCCCCCCCACAGCCGAATACGGTTATCAACCGGCCGGGGATGACGTCCCTCAAAGCGGTTAGTACATTTTGCAAGGCTTCCGGTGTGTGGGCATAGTCGACCAGCACAGTCAGGTCTTTGCGATTGGGAATGGATTCTAAACGGCCCGGAACATGGGGTAGGCTGCTGATTCCCTCCCCTATTGTTGATAGGGGTATCCCCATAGCGACGCCCGCCGCGGTAGCCGACAAGATATTGAGTACGTTATGGTGTCCCACAAGGGGAGAACCAAAGTGGAACGTTCCTTGGGGAGTGCCGATCGTACCTGTCGTGCGCCCAACGGTTACCTGGACGTTTTCGGCACGAATCTCACACTCGGGAGAAAATCCCGTACGCACCGTCTTAACCGGGATGTCCCGGCCAAGTTCTCTCCCATAGCTGTCTTCCCAGTTGACGACGGATACGGCCCGACCGGACTTGGATCCTCGGGACAAGTGATCAACGAAGAACCGTTTTTTACATGCCCAATAGGTGGCCATGTCTTTGTGGTAGTCTAGGTGGTCCTGGGAAAGATTCGTGAAAATAGCGACATCGAACTCACAGGCGGCAATACGGTCCAGGTCGATAGCGTGGGAGGAAACTTCCAACACCACATGGGTGGTGCCATGGTCCACCATGTTTCGGAGCATACGCATTAAATCGACCGATTCCGGTGTGGTCACAGAACTGGCAAAATGCTTGCCGCCGAACCGGTAGTCGATAGTGCCGATGACCCCTACGGGGATGCCCGCACTTTTCAGGACGGCTTCGATCAAATAGGCCGTCGTCGTTTTGCCGTTTGTTCCGGTGATACCCACCATAAAGAGCTGTCTGGACGGATGGCCCCAAAATGCGGCCGACACCAGAGCCAGGGCGCGCCTGGCATTCTCAACCTGAATTAGCGGGATTCCCTTTAATGTTTGGGGGATCGGTGGCGCCGTTATGATCGCCGATGCACCACGACGGACGGCATCCTCAATGAATCGAGAGCCGTCTGTTTGGAGTCCCTTGATGGCCACGAACAACCCGCCCGGTTTGACGGTACGCGAATCGTAATGGATGGAGCGAATTTCCCGGTCACCTGGGCCGGAAAAAGACAATACGGGTAAGGCATCGATAAGCGCGCTCAGCTTTACCCCGCCCATTGTGGTATCTCCTTGGAGGCTCGGATGCCCGGTTCTTTCCCCGGGGTTACCAGTTCAGGAGCAATATTCAGATACTGGAGGGTCTCTTTGGCAATTCGACTAAACGCCGGTGCGGCCACCACGCCGCCGTAGTGATGTTTGCGGGGTTCGTCCACCATTACGAGGACGGCCACAGCGGGATTTCGGGCCGGGGCAAAACCGGCGAAAACGGCGACGTACTTGCCGGGCGCATACCCGGCCTTGCCTGGGTCCACCTTTTGGGCCGTTCCGGTTTTCCCGGCAATGCGGTATCCACTTACGGCCGCTTTTTGGCCCGTTCCACCTTTTGCAACGACCCGTTCCAGCATGAGGCGAAGTGCCCGGGCTGTTTCGGAAGAAACCGCCCGATCTTTTGGTTCCGGTCGAAAGGCCTTGATTACCTGTCCGTGGCCATTGGTCATGGCTTCAACCATGTAAGGCTTCATTACCACGCCGTCATTGGCGATGGCACTTACGGCTGCCGTGAGCTGTAAGGCGGATGTCGATATTCCCTGACCAAAGCATACGGCGAACGCATCCATATCGGACCAGCGATCGGGATGGATGGGTGATCCAGGGGTTTCTCCGGGACAATCCACGCCGGTACGGACGCCAAAGCCGAAGTCTTTTAATTTCTCCGCCAGGTATTGCCTTCCCAGGCTTTGGCCGATTTTAACCGCTCCGATGTTGCTCGAAAACTTCAAGATATCCTGAAGGGAGAGGGTGCCATAGGGGTGAACATCATTGATCACGTTGCTGCCGATTTGGTACCGGCCGTCTTCACAATCAAACCGGGTGTGTCGGGTGCATATTCCGGACTCGATCGCAGTCGCCGCCAAAAAGATCTTAAATGTGGAACCCGGTTCAAAAGAGTCCGTAACCGCCCGGTTTCTTCGCCACCACGGTTCATAGTGTGAAAACGTGTTTGGGTTGAATTCCGGAACGTGTGCCACGGCCAAAACGGCCCCGGTTGTCGTTTCCATGACGACGGCAATGCCTGAACGGGCTGCATATTCCGCCACGGTTTCCCGTAAAGCGGTTTGGGCGGTATGTTGAATGTTTTTGTCTATAGTAAGGATCAGGTCATAGCCGTCTTGACCGATGGTTGGTGTTGACTCTGTTTGAAAGGACCGTCCCAAGGCATCCCTAAAGACGGTCCAATTACTGGTACGGCCACTCAGAACCGGGTTATAGTAGTATTCCAGCCCTTCCAGGCCTTCCCCGTCGGTTCCGCAAAAGCCGATCACTTGGGCAGCCAGCGTCTTCATCGGATAATATCGCTTACTTTCGCCGATGAAATCCAGTCCGGGGATTTCCAGCTGCCGGGTCCTGGCGACCTCTTCCGGCGTCGCGTGTCGCTTGACCCATACGAAGTTTTTGTCTGACTGGAGGTTTTGTAAAAGGCTTTGCCGGTCAATACCGAGAGTCTTTGCCAACATTTGTGCCGCTTTACGTGGTGCCGAAACGTCTTTAGGCCGCGCGCAGATGGAGGTGACGGTTACGCTCACCGCCAACTCGGTACGATTCTTGTCATAAATCGTCCCTCGTCTCGGTGCCTTTCGGATTGCCTGCTTGTACTGATTGGCGGCCTTTTCCGAAAGTTCGCCGTGGTCGATGACGTTAAGTTGTACGGCTCGGGCCAAGACGATGCCAAAACAAAGACCCAGCCCAATGCCGACCACGCCGACCCGGAAACGGACCCATTTCATGTGATTTGCCCGTATCTTGCGATAGCGTTTCATGGAAGTACCACAACCTGTCCAGAGGTGGGCACCACGAGTCCTTGCTTTCGAGCCAAATTCTTAATCCGCTCGGGCGATTTGAGTTGTGCGTGCTCGACTTTCAGTTTTTGGTTGAGTGCCATGAGGCGCTGATATTCTTGCCTGGCCTCATTCAGTTCGTATCCCGTTTGTACGTATTCGACGCGACACCAGCTATAGATCAGCAGTTCAGCCATTAAGAATATCGTCAATGCAAACCACGGCAATACCCGAGAAGGTTTCCCGCCTGTCACGGTGCGCTTTTTCATGATCATTCCCCCCGTAGCTTTTCGACTGCTCTCAGTTTGGCGCTGCGGGCCATCGGGTTGGCATTTGCGGCCCCAGGGTCGGGCCTTACGGGTTTTTTCGTCAAAATACGAGCCTGAGGTTTTTTGCCGCATGTACAAACGGGAAATTGAGGGGGACACCGACAGGGATCGGCCATTTCTTTGAATCGTTGCTTTACCATCCGGTCTTCCAGGGAGTGAAAGGAGATAATGCAAAGTCGCCCGCCGGGCCGTAAAAGCTCAGGGGCGCAATTCAGGAAGCGCTGGAGACTGTCGAGTTCCTGGTTGACCGCTATCCGTATGGCCTGAAATGTCCGCGTGGCCGGGTGAATGCGAGATGGCTGATGCTTGGCAGGGATGGCCTGCTTGACGATTTCAGCCAATGCCAGGCTGGAGACAATCGGTTCCTTGCGTCGGGCTTTAACGATGGATGCGGCGATGCGCCCCGCCCAGCGTTCTTCGCCGTAGTCCGAGATGATTGCCGCCAGCCGATCTTGGGTGAATTCATTGACAACGTCTCGGGCCGTCATGTCTTCTTTCAGATTCATGCGCATGTCCAAAGGTTCGTCCCGCTTAAAGCTGAAGCCCCGTCCGCTGCCCGCCAGGTGATACAGGGAAAGTCCCAGATCGAGCAAAATACCGTCTGTCGATCTTTCACCCAGTTCGGTGCGGATTCGGCCGATATCGGCAAAGTCGGCGTGGAGGAGTCGGAGTTGGGAAGTGAATCCCCGGAGGGACTTCCCGGTAGAGGCAATAGCGTCCGGATCTTTGTCGATTCCCACCAAGAAGCCGTTTGGTTCGATCTGTCGTAAGATCGCCTTGGTATGGCCCCCTCCCCCCAAGGTGCCGTCCACAAACGTTTGGCCCGGCTTACAGTCAAGATAGTAAAGGACCTCTTCGACCATGACCGGAACATGATGGTAGTACATCGGCGCGTTGTTCCTAAGGGTCGGTACAAAAAGCTGTTCTCGAGAAAATTCTATAACCCCAAGGCCTCGATCTCGTTTCTCACGGCTTCATCTTTCAAGTCTTTCTCCAGTTTCGCGCCCTCTTGAGCCCAGTTTTCTCGGCTCCATATCTCAAAATGGTCTAAGACGCCGACCAGGGCAATTTCTTTGTTGAGGCCGGCGTCTTCCCGCAGGGCGGGGGGGATTAGAATGCGGGCTTGTTTATCCAGAAGACATTCAAAAGCGCCTCCGATGAAGATTCTGCGAAAGCGACGCATATGTTCGCTCTTGGTGGCCAGGTTGAGAATGCGCTGTTCGATTTCCTGCCACTGTTCAAATGTGTAACAGAAGATGGCCCCATCCATCTTGGATGCCATGACGCCGTCTACGTTACTCTGGCCGAGTACGTTTCGGAATCGTGCCGGCACGATCAACCGCCCCTTTTCGTCCAGCGTATGAAAGGAGTTGCCACGGAACATGGTCATGCCCTAAAGTCTTCCTTTATCATCCGTCCCAAGTCTAGCTCCACTTTACCCCACTTTCCTCCACCCTATAGTCGCCCTTTTTTAATGTCAAGAAAAAAAGGGCAGACGAGTCTTGCATTTTTTCCTGTATTTCACAGTCATTAAAGAGGCACGTGCCGGGTGGTGCACAATGGGTTGGGTCCCCGAACAGCGGACACCGTGATGTAGTGGGTAGGGGGGGGCTGCGAGCCCTCGGGCGGACGGGTCCGATTTTCGGTGCATTCGGGGCGGAGCCCGCCGTCTAAGGGCTCGCGACGCAGCCGAAGATTTATCGGGAAAGCTGGTACTTACGGACCATTTTTTTGTGTTCCGCAAAGGTGTGGGAAAAATGGTGGGAGCCGTCATTTTTGGAGACAAAATAGAGGTACGCTTTTTCGGCCGGAAACAGGACGGCTTCCAGAGAGGCCTTTCCGGGGTTGGCGATAGGCCCGGCGGGAAGTCCTTTAAACGTATATGTATTGTACGCCGTAGGGGATTGGAGGTCCCTTCGGGTCAGATTTCCGGTGAATTCCTTGAGGCCGTAGATAACTGTGGGATCGCTTTCGAGTCGCATGTTGCGTTTCAAACGGTTTAAAAACACGGCAGCGATTAAGGGGCGTTCAGCAGCCTTTCCGGTTTCTTTTTCAACGATAGAGGCCAGGGTGACGACCTCGTGAATGCTCAGACCGGATGCTTTGGCCCGCTCCCGCCAGGCCGGCGTGAAGACGGTATGGAACTGATCCACCATTTTCGTAATGATTTCAAGCTCTGACATGCCTTTGGGAAAATGGTAGGTTTCGGGAAAAAGGTATCCCTCCACCGAATCGGCCTGAATTCCGAGTTGCATCACAAAATCGGTGTCCGTGGCATAGTCTAAAAACCGGTCCCGATCAACGAGATCAAGGTCGTTGAGCAGGTCGGCGATCTGTAACGTGGTCATACCCTCCGGGAAGACGACTTTGTGCAACACCGGCTGGCCGTGGACCAGAGTGTGCAAAATGGTGGCCGGAGACATGGAGGAAGAAAGTGCGTATTCGCCTGCCCGAATCTGTCTTTCATATCCCTGTAGATAGGCAAGCCATCGGAAACGGTCCGGGTGCTTGACGAGTCCCGCCGATTTGAGCTGATCGATGGTGGTAAAAAAACTTTGGCCGGGCTTGATCCACAGGGTTATGGTCTTTTCCTGCGTCCCTGTTGGTCTTGTCGTTGCATATCGGTAGAACCAGAGGCCGAAACCCAGGCCCACGAGGACAAGAAACAAACCGGAATAGGTGATGGCCTGGGTCTTGTTCATGTTTTTGAGTTTTTATCCTTTTTGTCGTAAGATGAAATCATTGGCTGCGGGCAAACAATTAAATATACCAAAATTTTATCAAGTCGTAAAAAGTCAATTTTCGGATGGCTAAGTAAAAAGTTCAAGATCAAGGCGCCGCGAATCCTGAGGAATGAGGCGTACTTATCGTACGCCGCAGTGACGAAGGATGAAGCGCAACGCAGATATTGGACTTTTTACGACGCCATCAAAATTTTATCCTATTCGCTTTCCCGGGTCAACAAAAGCGCTGCCTTAGGGGTGTGCCGCCCCTGAAAGACGTTCAACGGAGGCGGAACCGTTTCTTTTTGGAATGGCTATGTCCGTGTTCTATAGACAAGACGACAAAGCGATTCGTCCCTGGTGCAAGTGGTCCTGGGATCCACTCACGGGCTGCGAGCATGATTGCGAATCCTGTGCCGCGTTGACCAAGATTCAAAAACTTTATGCCCAAACGCACGCGGAGGGTTTTAAGAGCTTCAGTCCTCGGCTTTGGCCGGAGCGCTTCGACGCCCCGTACGAGACCCGGATACCCGGAAGTGGTGCCGCAGGGAGCAGAAACGTCTTTTTGAACCGCTTGGGAGATCTGTTCGGTCCTTGGGTGGAGCGGGAACATATAGAGGAAATTCTGAAAATTGTCGCAGATACGCCTCAGTGGAACTATATTATTCTTACGAAAACCCCAGCGCGCTGCTCACAATTTTCTTTGCCTGCCAATATCTGGTTGGGTATCAAGGTAGATAAACAGCAGGAAATAAAGCCGGCTGTTGAGTTTTTCAGTGAATATAAGGGAGCCGTGCGCTTTTTCTGGTGTGATCCTTTATTGGAATGGCTCCAGTTCCCGACGCTGGCCTGTATTGATTGGCTGGTCGTGGGCGACAGAGCCAAGAGCCGGACCCAGCCGGCATTTGTTCCTCCACGGGTGTGGGTTACCAGCCTGGTGAGGCAGGCGGAGTCGGCGGGATGCAAGGTTTTCATCAAACACCAAAAGGACTCGGGACACAAACAATTTCCTGGAGATGAAATATCTTGACCCAAATCCACCGCCAAAAAAAATCGCCGCGCATTTCCGGCAAACTCGGCAAGCGGTGGATTTAGGTTGACCCGGGGGGTGGCCAAAATTAGACTGCGCGGAATGTTTCCGGGAATCAAAAGGTCTAAGGGCTCACGCAAAAATAATTTCACAGAATTGGCGCCCTTCCATACACCCGTTTTTTTCTCGGTAAGAAACGACCTGCCCACCACCATGAAATACGTGTAGGGGGAAAGATCCGTATGGCCAAACAGTCAAGCTCTGAAATACAAACCTTTATGGGGCCCCAAACCACGCTGGAAGGTACCTTGACCTTTACCGGTATCGTTCGCCTGGATGGGCATTTCGCCGGCACGATAGAAAGTGAGGGCGGCACCATGATCGTCGGCCCCCACGCGGTGATCAACGCCGATGTTACCGTCCGCACGGCAACGGTGAGCGGTGAGGTGAAGGGTAACATTCGGGCCACCGATCGCATTGAATTGCACGTGCCGGCCAGGGTGTATGGAGATCTCCACGCCCCGGTGGTCCTTATTGACGAAGGCGTTGTGTTTGACGGCAAGTGTACCGCCACCTCTCAACAACCGGAGGGCGGAGGATAAATGAACCCGGACCGGCAGGGGGTTGCTTCCCTGTCTGTCGTCTGTCGGAGGATATCCCCTCTCTTTCGGGTTGGCTCCGCTAAAACACCGAACCATGGTTTGAAGTGCAGCGATGAGGTCTCGCCCTTTGGGCGGGGTTATGTGAACCGGTGATGCCTGTGTTAGTCGTCGGCATGGGGCTTTTCACCGGTTCCCATCTGAATCCGTATGGCGTTGCGGCGCTCGCTGCCGGATGTGTGGCAGTGAGCAATGGCCCGTTGGGTTCGGTGGTGTGGCGACTCGTGCCGCTTGGTCAGAATTGCTTGGCGAGTCGCAGATGGAAACCGGTGAAAAGCCCCATGCCTCGCGTCAGGTGTGTCACCCCTATGGGGCGCGGCCGGCAGAGCCCCGCCCTTCGGGTGGGGATATTTTACTTTTTGCGTCACTTAAAGCAGCCGAAAAAGGGCTCAAAGTCCCTCGTTGGTCACTTTTCCGACAGGCTGCCGTGACGATACCATCACAGGGAGTTCAACTAGACATAATGAATGACAGGGCCCTTCATCGTTTAAAATTCACTGACAAAGACATTACGATCGTGGCTACCGCTCATGTATCGCGGGAAAGCGCCGACTTGGTTTCCCGAATTATTCGCGAAGAAACACCGGAAACGGTTTGCATCGAGCTTTGTGCTTCCAGGTACAAGTCTTTGACTGAGAAGGATCGTTGGCGGAACACCGACCTGTTCAAGGTGATCAAGGAAAAAAAGGCCTTCGTATTGCTGTCCAACTTGATGTTGATGTCTTTTCAGAAGCGGATTGGGGATAAACTGGGGATCAACCCGGGAGAGGAAATGATCCGGGGTATTGACGCAGCCCAGGCTGTGGGCGCTCACATTCATCTGGCAGACCGGGACATTCGAACCACTCTGGCACGGGTATGGTCCGCTATGGGCCTGTGGTCGAAACTCAAGTTGATGGTTAATATCGTGCTTTCCGCCGGACAGTTGGGAGCCATTGAACAAGAAGATGTGGAGCGCATGAAGAATGAAGATATTCTGGAAACGTTGCTGCAGGAGTTGGGTCAGTTTTTACCCGCCCTTCGGGACATCCTCATTGACGAAAGAGATCAATATCTGTCTCACAAAATCCGGTCGGCGCCGGGCAGACGTATCGTTGCCGTTGTGGGCGCCGGTCATGTCCCGGGCATAAAAAGGTACTGGGAGAAGTCCGTCGATATGAAGGCATTGGAAGAAATGCCGCCGCCGAGCAAGGGGATGCGTTTGGTGAAGTGGGCAATTCCCCTATGCGTGTTGGCCATGATTGTCTGGGGGTTTTTTGCCGCCGGTGGGCTGGCGGGACGAGACATGCTGACGTGGTGGATTTTGGCTAATGCCGTATCGGCCGGCTTGGGGGCCAGTTTGGCTTTGGCCCACCCGGTTACCATACTTTCAGCGGTCGTGGCCTCGCCCGTCACCTCGCTCAATCCCATGATTGCGGCAGGGTGGGTGGCCGGTCTCGTGGAGGTCTTTTTGGGCAGACCGAAGGTCCGAGACTTCGAAGGCCTCAGCCAGGATATCTTGACCGTCAAAGGGTTTTGGAAGAATAAAGTGACCCGTATCTTGTTGGTCGTGGTCTTTACCAATTTGGGGAGTGCTTTGGGGACCTTTGTGGCCATTCCGCTGATGCTCAAGGTCCTTGCCTAAGAGCCTGTCGGAGAACTCCCATTTTCGCTCTGGATGAGCGTTTTAGAAGCATTTCTAAGTTCGCTTTGCTGAAACGCCAAAACTCGGCTAACTGCCTCAAACAGTTGGCGTTTTTTGACGCTCCGCTTCACTAAGAACTGCTATCAAAAACTCTCAAAGTCGCTCTCCTGGGAGTTCTCCGACAGGCTCCTAGGGCCAGAATTCCCTGCTCCCCGGGGAACGAAAGGATGTATCATGGAAGTGACCTTTTACGGAGCGGCACGGGAAGTCACCGGCTCCATGCACTTGGTAACCACCCATCGGGCGTGCATTTTGTTGGACTGCGGACTTTTTCAAGGTCGTCGTAAGGAGACCGCTGAAAAGAACCGAGCCCTGCCGTTTGACCCCCGGATCGTCACCAACGTGGTGTTGTCCCATGCTCATATCGATCATTCCGGTAGAATTCCGGTGCTGACCAAGGGCGGGTTTGCCGGACGCATCGTTTGTTCCCGGGCTACCGAAGCGGCTTGCAAGTATCTTCTCGCCGATAGTGCGCATATTCAGGAATCGGACGCCGATTACCTCAACTATAAGACGGTCCGGTCGGCACTGGCCGAAATGAGCAAGTCCCGTGGTGCCAAGAAAATATCCAAACGTCGCATGAAAGATATCAAGAGACTCTTAAAGAAGGGGCCCCAAAGACTGAACAGGGAAACGATCAACGCACTTTTGGTACAACATCACCTGGAAGCTGTTGAGCCCCTATACGATCAGGAAGATGTGGAAAGGGCGATCTCCCATTTCGACGGTCAACCGTATCGCTATCCGACACAAGTCGGCGAAAATGTTACATGCACCTTGTATGATGCCGGGCATATTGTCGGTTCAGCGATTGTCGTACTGACCGTTAAGGAAAACGGCAGACGGTTCCGGATCGGGTTTACAGGAGACATCGGTCGCTTTAACAAGCCGATTATCAGAGATCCCGCCCTGGTGTTTGAACAAGAGGATCGCCGTCTGGACTTGTTGATCATGGAGAGTACATATGGAAACCGTGTGCATGAACCGGTCGGTGATCTGGGAAGGCGACTGAAGCAGGTGTTGATCGATGCTTATGATCGGGGGGGCGCAGTGTTGATTCCTTGCTTTGCCTTCGGCCGGACTCAGGAGTTGATATATCTGCTCCATACCTTGTATGACGAAGGCCAGGTTCCCGAGATTCCGGTTTTTGTGGATAGTCCACTGGCCTCAAATCTGACCCGCGTATTCGGGGAGCATCCGGAAGTCTATGACCAGGATACGCACCAGGATTTTCTTCAAAAAGGTCGCAACCCCTTTTCCTTTGAAGGGATTCAGTTTGTGTCTACTGTGGAAGAATCGATGGCCTTAAATCGTAGACCCGGACCCCACATCGTTCTTGCGGCATCGGGAATGTGTGAAGGCGGACGGATTTTGCACCACCTTCGCCACAAGATTCATGATGCAAAGACCACCATATTGATCGTGGGATACATGGCGCAGCATACTTTGGGAAGACGGATTTTGGAAGAGGGGTCGGCCTATATGGCTTCGGGCAGAAAGGGACCCCCTCCGATGTTGCGGTTTTTAAACAAAGAATATCCCTTGAGGGCCCACGTGGCGGCCATCGATGGTTTCAGTGCTCACGGCGACCGAAACGAAATGACCTATTTTTTGGAGGCCTCCAACTTAAAGGTCAAAAAAATTGCCTTGGTCCACGGAGAGGAGGACCAGGCACTGGCGTTTTCCCGACATCTGGCCGGGCGCGGTTACGTGGTTTCAGTGCCGCGACGGGGAGAGGTGATCCAGATAGGATAACCGGTTGGTTGTGGGTCAGGTTCCCAGGAGGTAAAAATCGAGCGGGTTGATGAGACCGTGCACGTGCCGGGTAGAAATGGAAACGAGGTGATGGGGTGAATATCGGGCTGGTAGGATTGGCGAATTCGGGAAAGACAACGGTGTTTAACGCGCTCACGAAGTCTGATATGGCGGTTACCTCTTACGTGAACGTCGACTCGGAACCGAACCGCGGAATGTTTGAGGTGGGTGATCACCGTGTGGCGACCCTCGCTGAGATGTATAAGCCGAAAAAGACCACATATGCAGTTATTGAGTTGATTGATTTCGTTGGTTTAACACAAGGCTCCGCTAGAGGTGGACTCTTTCCCGGCAGCTCGATGGCATTGATTCGTAATACCGATGCCGTATGTTTGGTACTGCGCAATTTTTACGATGCGCTGATGGGGGACCCAACGCCATGGGCCGATCTTGAGAAACTGGAAGAAGAATTACTGATTTCGGATTTGGTGGTGGCGGAGACGCGACTGGAGCGAATTGAAAAGGCATACCAACGGGGGAAAAAGACGAGTCTGCTTGAACGAGAAGAGCGCACACTCCAAACGATCGTTGAGGCGTTGAGCAATGAAATGCCCATCCGGGATCTGGCGATCGATGGCGAGTCTGAAAAGATGATCCGAGGGTTTCAATTCCTTACCCAAAAGCCGATGATGGTGGTGGTGAACTCCGATGAAGGCCGTTTCGGGAAAGACCACGCCTTGTCGGAAAAAATCGGGAAACAGTATACGGTTATCGAGTTTGCCGGTCAGTTCGAGATGGAACTGTCGCAGCTTACCGATCAAGAGGAAATCGCTTTGTTCATGCAAGACATGGGTATTGAAGCGTCGGCACGGGACAGGCTTTCCGCCGCCGCCTACCGCCTGTTGGGATATATCAGTTTTTTTACGGTAGGCGCCGACGAGGTCCGGGCTTGGAGTATTCAAGCCGGGCAATCTGCCCTGGCAGCGGCGGATACGATCCATTCAGACCTGGCCCGGGGATTTATAAAAGCAGAGTGTATGTCATACGAAGATCTGGTCCGATGTGGATCCGCCAAAAAGGTGACCGAACTCGGTTTACTCCGGTTGGAAGGAAAAGACTACGTGGTTCGAGATGGAGACGTCCTGAATATCAGGTTTAACGTATAGCCATTGCGCAAACACACACCTTTCGCTTCTTCACCAATCGCATTTCAATAAATTGTGTGTCGGTCAAAAAAAAATGGCACATGTAGTATATGTTTGCTTGACTGCATCCTGTGGGTCTGGTATAGCCGGAATTCTTCTTTAGGCTGACATGCCAAATTCGCGAAGAGATCAGTAGGGAGGGAGTATGAAAACGATTGCGATTGCAAATCAAAAAGGTGGGTGTGGAAAGACGACGACGGCGATCAATTTGTCCTCTTGCTTGGCACAAATGGATCAAACGGTCCTGCTTATCGATTGTGACCCCCAGGCCCACGCGACGATGGGGTTGGGGGTGGATCCGGAGCATCGGCGAAGTTTCTACGGCGTCATGACGCCCAGAGAAAGTGAGCAAGTGGGAATCGAGGATGTGATGGTTTCCGTTAAGGAGAACTTGGATCTCGTGCCGTCCAACGTGACGTTGAGTGCGGTGGAGCAGGAGTTCACCAGTTTGGAAGGCCGGGAAACCCGGCTGGCCCAGGTGGTAACCACCCTTGAGGATGCGTATGATTATGTGATTATCGACTGTCCTCCCAGTATCGGTCATCTTTGTTTTAACGCGTTGCGTGCGTCTCAAGAGGTGGTCATTCCGATTGATATGAGTCTTTTTTCTCTCCGGGGTGTGGCGAGACTGTCTGAACTGGTTTTGCTGCTCAAAGAACGCTCCGGACACGTAACCAACCCCCGAGCATTGGTGACGATGTATGACTACCGGACGCGCTATTCCGGCCATGTGTTGGAAAAAGTAAAGGAGCAGTTCGGGGAGGGTGTGTTCTCCACGGTTATCCGGTATAACATACGCCTCCGGGAGACGGTAGACCATGGTCTGCCCGTGGGGGATTACGACAAACATGCCATCGGGTACAAAGACTATGTGAACCTGGCCGAAGAGATTGTGGGCTCACGGTCGGAGGTTCCGGGTGATGCAGCCGATGTACTGAGCACGGCCGATGAGGTGTGGAGACGGCCGGAAAACCATTTTGAGGCTATCGTGGATGCATCGATCTTTGAAGAGAATGTGCCTGAATGCGAAGAGACCCCGGACACCGGCTATCGCATGGAAGGATCTTCCCAATAAGGCCAATAAAGCAAGTTGGTGGGTTTACAGGCGGTCGGCCGATGATGTCAATCGTCCAGGTGCTGCCGTAATTGCATGAATCGACTGTGTTCTTGTGCTTCTTGAGCGCCTTGGGAAGGCGGAGGTCCGGCGCTGTTTTCGGCACTGCTTTCCGGGCTGCTTTCGGCATCGGGACTGGTTCCGGACCCGGATGCCGCGCGCAGGGATGCCGCGGCACTTTTATCCGCCGGTGTCTTCCGTGGGGCAAGAACGGGGTGAAAATGAATCACCGGTTCACCCAGCCCTTCCACTCGAAAGAGGCGGTATCGGAAGAGGTGTACGGCTATCCCTGTTTTCCGATGAGCGGCAACGGTGTGACAAAGGGCCTTCGAAAAATGCGGACAAAAGCAAAAAAGCTCGGTTTGGAGTTCCGCATTCAAAACAGACTGGCCGGCCGAAAGGAGGTCTCTCACCCACAAATAATAGGCCACCGACGTGATGACGAAGGTGTCACTTTCTTTGCGGGTGTTTAGTCTGACCAAGATGACACGGTTTCTCGGTTTACTGGCAAAAGCCAGGTCGGCAGTGCCGAAATGGGGCGAGGCAACGCCCCGTATGGATTCAACTTCGGGAGTGCCCAGGTAATGAAGCAGGAAGTCTCCGGCGGCATCCACCAGGGCCTTGTGTTCAACGCTGGTTTGATCGACTTGGCAGGCGATTCTTAACATATCCGTTGTCTCTTGGTGCGGGGGTGTTTCCGTTTTCTCACACCGGGATGGGGGCACCCGGGCCTGAATATGTCCGTCTGCCGGCTGATTCGGTTCTGGCTGGTTCGTATCGGACAGGAAATAATGGGCAACCTGATCCAAACCATATCCCTTCTTTTCCCTCATTGACGTCTCCCCGTTACTATATGTGGTAACTATATGCGGTTACTAGATGTGATCACTATATGTAGGTTTCTTGGCGCCATTGTGCACAACATATCGTGGCTGTCAAGAAAAAAGCAGGCGGTATGGTTTCCTTCCACGAGGTAATTACGAGTCAATCAGAAGCAAAAGATCCAACGGTCGGTTGAGGAGGCTTCTTGCCCCGGCGTCCACCAGCTCGCCGGCTGAACGAAATCCCCACACGGCACCTACGGGGTACATGCCGGCATTTACGGCAGTTTTCATGTCGACGCCACTGTCTCCCACGTACAGGATACGTCCGGGGTTCGTGCCGAAGCGATCGATAATCTGTTGAGCAAGTACCGGGCTTGGCTTTTTGGGGGTGCCCTCTCTTTGGCCCAAGATCGGATCAAAATGCCACTGGTTAAGAAAGGTCTGAACGCATAGTCTCGTAAAGCGGTGGGGTTTGTTTGACAAAACGGCCAAATACATGTCCATATCGGCCAATCGGTCCAATACGGTTTCGATTCCCGCATATCGGCGGGTGTGGGCGGCCCAATTTCGGCTATAATAATCGAGATACGTGTGGACACATGCGGAAACCGTCTCCTCACTTCTTGTTCCAACGGGAAGCGCCCGTTCGATGAGGGTCCGCGTCCCATCGCCCACCAACCACCGATAGGTTTCCAAACGATGCCCGGGAAAACCGTGTGCCGCCAGGGCGTGGTTGGCAGAATACGCGATGTCCTCCAAGGTGTATAAGAGCGTGCCGTCGAGGTCGAACGTCACTCCGAGAAAGGGTCTTTGACAGGCGGTTCGGTTCATCATTGATTGTGGCATTTGTCACGATCCGTCGACCTCCAAAGCCCGAAGGCGTTCTTCAAACCGGGCTTCGGCGCCATCCAATTCCGTCGTCAAGTGTTCCAATTCCTCGAAGAGTTCCTCGATAACAGGTTTTCCCGTATGTATGGCATAAGAGAGTTTTTCAATCCGCGCGGCATCGTGCATCTGGGAGGCGTCGACCATCTCTTCACTAAGTTCGGCAAGCCGCTTTTCTTGAGCTTCAATCTCATCTTCCACTTTGGAAATGCGTTTTTGCAGAGGACCCAAGACGGAACCCCGCTCGGAAATAATTTCAGAGCGTTTTTGTCGTCGTGCTTTCTTGGTAAGTTTGGTTGCCTGCTCTGACGGCTCGGATAACCGTTTTTCTTCCCTCGGGGAATAGACGATTTCATCCTCCTCCCAGCCGCCGCATTCGACGAACCGTTGATAAGTGCCTTCGAAAATACGAATGGCGCCGTGTTGAAACACGATGAGTCTTTCTGCGAGTGCGTGGAGAAACATCTCGTTGTGGGTCACCATGATGACGGTTCCGTCAAAGCTGTCCAAGGCCTCCAGCAGGGCGTCACAGGTGTACATGTCCAGGTGATTGGTCGGTTCGTCTAGTAAAAGCAGGTTCACCGGTGTGGCCAGGAGTTTGCCCAGCATGACTCGGCTCTTCTCTCCCCCGGAGAGAACAGCAATCGTTTTGAGGGCGTCATCGCCTTCAAACATCATGTTTCCGCAAATATTACGGGCGGATTGCCTGTCCAGATCCGGATGGCTGTACAAGATCTCTTCTTCCACCGTTCGGTCGTTGTTTAGGGTGGAAAGATTCGTTTGTTCAAACACCCCGCCCCTTATGCCGGGAGAGAAAACGACTTCGCCGGATTGGGGCTGTAGAATCCCCGCCATGAGTTTTAACAGCGTCGTCTTGCCTCTTCCGTTGCTGCCGATCACGCAGAGGCGGTCCCCGGCGGTGACGGAGATATCCAGATTTCGGATCAGAGGTGGATGACCGTCGTATGAAAAAGAAATGTCTCTGACTCCGAGACACTGTTTGCCCCGGGTCGGTTGGCTTCGAAAGGAGAAATCAAGGCTTTTTATTTGCTCCAGTTTCTCAGGCTTATGTGTCTTTTCCAGGGTCTTGATCCTGGATTGAACCAGGTTCGCCAAGCGGGCTTTGGCTCTGAAGCGACTGATAAAGACCTCCAGTTTCTTACGCCGCCGCTCGTCATTTGCGCGGGTCTTTTCGTGGATTTCTTCTTCCTGGGCGATTTGCGTGTAAAGCTTTTCTGTATCCCCGGCAATCTTTCGTATCGTCTTCCGATGAATACCCATCGTGTGAGTGACGATCTTGTCCATAAAGGTTCTGTCATGGGTGATGAGCATGACCTCATGCGGCCACCCGATGAGGAAGTTTTCTATCCAGCGAATGGATGTAATGTCCAGGTAATTGGTGGGTTCATCGAGTAACAACAGATCCGGTTCAGAGACTAAAACCTTGGCCAGATTTAACCTTACCTGGTAGCCGCCCGAGAACCGGCCGGGCGGTAACGTCATGTCGGCTTCCGTGAAACCGAGGCCGAAAAGAATTTTTTCCACCTTCCAATGATCGGCCTCATCTCCTTCTGGAAGACCTTTCGCCCCTTCCTCCAGGAGAGTCGATTCAGAAAAGGCAAGCTGTTGTCGGACATAGCCGATTTTATATCCTTTGGGGCGGTTGATCCTGCCGCCATCGGGCAGTTCATCGCCGATAATAAGTCGAAACAGCGTCGTCTTTCCGTGACCGTTCCTTCCCACCAGTCCGACCCGTTCCCGAGGGCCCACAGTAAAGTTTGCCTCCCGGAAAAGGAGCTGGTCCCCAAACCCTTTTGTCAAATTGATGGCACTTATCATGGATCGCACGCTGTTTGTGTTGGTAACCCTATCATAACAAGGGCCGATGTCACAGGTCAACACAGTGATCCCTCCCCCGGTTCGAGCGCGGCTGCCATAGTGTCAGCACCGGCGTGTTTTGATCATTCCACCAATGGATTCTTGTTGCGAAAAGGCTTTTCTTGCGACTACTATGACATACGGTGACTCCGACCCTTAGGGTTCGCGCAAAAATAACTTCACAGAATGGGCGCTCGGATTTGGTTCGGATTTGGCCGATCCGATTGAGCAAAATCGCAGGCATAGCAGGCTATGTCGAGGTTTTGCGAGTGAGG
>Ga0180435_10000714_pt1 | contig 35129 bp, 23 predicted proteins | sample SS_ome_3_FD_132467 | JGI IMG/M metagenome (GOLD analysis project Ga0180435, IMG submission 132467) | Hypersaline lake sediment archaeal communities from the Salton Sea, California, USA - SS_3_S_1 metaG | ecosystem: Environmental > Aquatic > Non-marine Saline and Alkaline > Hypersaline >... | reverse complement strand
TTAATAATATTATTTTTGCTATGCAAAAATAATAGCATAGATCAGGAAAAATCTATGATTTTTTCTGATCATCCCACCATCACCGACTCTTCCGGATATTTTATGACGGCGGGCGGCTGGACCTTCCTGCCTATTAATAGAGCCAGAGTCAGCGGACCTATCCGTCCGACATACATGGTCAGTATAATTACGATTTTCCCCAGGTAAGAAAGGTGCGGTGTAATTCCGATACTGAGTCCTACCGTGCCGAAAGCGGATACAGCCTCAAAGAAGAGCGCGCCCATATAGCTATCCCCTTTATACTGTGTACTGGCGGTTGTCTCAACCAGAAGCAGAAGCGTACAGGCGATGAAGATGACCGCGATGGAGATAACCGCGATACTGATGGCTTTAGTAGTTGTATGTTCGGCAATACTCTTCTGCCGGAGAATTACCTGCCGTTTGCCGGTTACCATGCGATAGACAGAGGCCAGAATTATGGCAAAAGTACATGTCTTGATCCCGCCGCCGGTACTGCCGGGAGACGCGCCGATAAACATCATCACTATGGTCACCCATAATGTCGCCGGATTTAACCGGCCGGTAGATATGGTGTTAAAACCGGCGGTCCGGGGGGTAATCGCCTGGAATGCCGAGTGGCAGATCTTCCCCCCCACTGTCATGCCCTCCAGGGTATTATTCCATTCCACCGCCAGAGTAAATAGAAACATTACTACCAGGAGGATCCCGCTCATGGCCAACGCTATCTTGGTTTGGAGCCTGAGTCGCCCTCTCCTGGTTCGGTCCCGGCGCCAGAAGTAATAATGGGTGAGGTTATACCAGACTACAAAGCCGATCCCCCCCAGTAAAACCAGCCCCCCCATTATTCCGGTGATCGCCCAATCATCTCCGAACCTCATCAGGTTATCATGATAAAGTGAGAAACCGGCATTACAGAAAGCAGATACCGAATGAAATATACCATGAACAATCGCCTTTTCGACCGGATAATGATAGACACGGAAAAACCTTAAACTCAGCAGGGCGGCGCCGAGAGCTTCAAGAAAGACCGTCATACCCACAATCATCAGAATCAGCCCTTTAACTCCCTGGATTTTCTTTTCTCCCAGTGTGTCCTGCATCATTATCCGCTCTTTCAGGGTGAGGCGTCTCCCCAGCATAATCAGAAAGAACGTGGACATAGTCATTATCCCCAGACCGCCTAACTGAATCAGGACCAGAATAACCCCCTGGCCGAACGGAGTAAAAAAGCTCCCGGTATCGACCACAATCAAACCGGTGACACATGTGGCTGAAGCGGAAGTAAAGAGCGCGTCCACGACATTCATGCACCCGGGAGAACGGGACGCGAAGGGCATGGTCAGCAGGATAGTTCCGGCCAGGATAGTCCCCAGAAACGAGAGGATAATCAGACGGGACGCGTTCATTCTGCTTTTTTTGATAACTGCATTCATCTGTAATTTGGTGCAAAAATTCAGCTTACCATAACTGCGGCAACGTTCAATAGAAATTCCATTGACTTCTCTTAGAGAGCTGTGATAGGTTAACAACCGATATGGAATAAAAATACTCCGCTGACAGTCGAGCCGATGGAGTTAATTTCTTTGCATTTTCAGTAACCGCGCGCCGCAGGCGCATATTTAGGAGGTTAGAATGGAACCCGTTAAATTGTCCCTGGGAAAGCTGCGATCATTTCTTCAATGCCCATTAAAGTATAAACTGGCAAATATCGATCAAGCCACCCCGACCGCTAAAGCCAGCCCCGGCCTCAGTTTTTATCAGGCGCTCCATAGCGCTCTGGAATATTTTCACAAGGAAGGATCCTCTCCCCTCCCTTCAGAGGGTTTCCTCCTGAACCTCCTGGATCGTAACTGGGATCCATCCGGATATAAGGATGCAGCCGAGGAAAAACAATATCAGGGCCTGGCCCAGAGCATCCTGAAGGACTTTTATGGAACATATTCAACCCAAAAACATGATGTAAAATATCTCAGTCTTATGGTCAAGGTAAAGACCAAGAAATGCTTCATATCTTCCCGGGTTGACCGGGTGGACCTTTTACCGGATGGAACTTATGAAGTCATTAACTATAAGACCGGGAAGAATGTAATGGATCCGGCTGAACTGGCCCGGGATATGCAGGCGGTGGTCCTTTATCTGGGGGCGAATGCTCATAAGCGCCTGGACGGCAAGGTTTCCGCGGTCAGCTTCTACTACCTCCGTTCCAATCGGAAGGTCACTGTCACCCCCACTCCGGAAGATATCCAGGCGGTTACTGATTTGATCGACCAGACAGCTTCAAATATAGCAGCTCTGGAGAAAGGAAAGAGCACGGTAATGAGTCTTCTTGGGAAGGCATTACCGGCAGCGAAAAAGCTCTCCGGAGCCAGTGATGATCCTATGGCGTTAGCCGAGAAAGGCGCCCTCTGCAACTCCTGTGAATATCTGGATGCCTGCCCTGGCTGGCCGACAACCCCCAGAGAAGTTGCCGGGGAGACGCCGGAGGTATTCGCGGAACGGATCCGTCTCAGCTATTCAAAACTCAGTTCCTACAAACGCTGTCCGCGGGCATGGAAGAGTTCTTATCTGGACGGTAAATTCAGCCGGGAACCGAAACCGTTCTTCTCTTTCGGCAAAGCCATCCATGAAGCTTTTGAAAATTATTATAATCCCTACGGCGCGAGAAAATCTTCCCTCAAACATCTTCTCTCTCTCTGGGATGACGCCTTCAATAATTATCCTGAGGGATACCGGGACGATAAAGAAAAGAAGACTTACTATGACAAAGGAGTGGAGCAGATCACCAAATATCACCAGCACTACTGCGCCGACGGCAAATATCGTCCGGCTTACGCGATCGAAGAATACTTTGAAGTTCCCCTGGGAAAGAACGCGGTGATGAACGGATTTGTCGACCGGATAGACAAACATGATGACGGGACGTATGAGATCCTGGATTATAAGACCGAACCGACGCGGCGCAGTCAGAAAGCCGCAGATGAAGATGATCAGCTCACGATCTACTTCTGGGCCTGTGAGACTCTCTTCAATATGAAGATCAAGCAATTATCTCTGCTGATGACTAACTTTGACGAGCAGCTGATCACTACCCGGAAGGCGGAAGACTTCCCCGAAGTAGTCGCGGCGATCGACGCGGTAGCGGCGGAGATGAAGGATAATGTCAGGAAGTTTCAGGAAAGCTATGACCCTGACCAGGCGGAGAGTCCATACTTCCCCCCGAAAAAGAATAAGTTCTGCAAGAACTGCGACATCCTTGATACCTGTCCCCTCAAAGCGGAGATCTCGGGAGACAGTTCGATCCGGACGATGGAATATGTTGACGGGGAAGAGGAAGCGCTCCTGACCGATGAGTACGAATAGTTTATTTTCCCTATGGTAAATAAACTGTTTTGTTCTTATTGATTAGATTGTTAAAACCGGCCGCGAAGTGTTGTAGCCGCGGTCGTTCAGACTGTGTCACAATCAATAAAATGTCATCGCGAGCCCCGAAGGGGCGAAGCGATCTCAATTCACGGACAAAAGATGTTGGCTCCCAACGGATTGAGATCGCTTCGTCGCTGCGCTCCTCGCGATGACAGTATAATCGGCGAAAATGGCAATTGTGACACAGTCTGATTGACCGCGGAATAAGAAGGGATAGATGGTGGATCCCCTCCCCCCTACCCCACGCTACAGAAAATCAATATACCCCCAATAATCCCAATCCTCCGCTTTTGCAATCAGCCCGGCCCGAACCGGGTTGTTGTAAACATAATCCCTTTTTTCTTCATAGCTTTCATCAGAACGTAGGAGATGGTCAAAAAATTCCTTCTGCCAGATAGGTTGGGCAAAAAGATCGGGTCCGGTTTGAACGCGGTCAGCGACCGCAGCTACAACGCCGGCATTCCGGTCATCAGCCGCAGGCCCCCGGCCCCCTGTAGCCGGGATCGTTGACCCCGGTTCCGGGTTGCCGCGGTCAACGACCGCGGCTACAACCTTCTGGGAATTAGCCTTCGCCTCCGCGGTCAGCGACCGCGGCTACAACATTCTGGAAATCGGCCTTCGCCTCCGCGGTCGGTGACCGCTGCTAAAACTATGCCATCCACCGCTTACTGCTTACCGCTTACCGCTCTCCCCCCCTCCCCTACCAACCGCGGAGATCGTGGAGGTATCTTTGGATCAAATCTGTCCGGGGTGAATCCGGCTCCAGGGATAGATATTTTCGGAGATGGAAGGCGGAGATCCTCCGTTCTTTTTTCTCGTAAGCGAGAATCCCCAGGTTCAGATGGGCCGGGGCAAAATTTGGGTCTATTCGTAGGAGTCGGGAATATTGCCGGATCGCCCTGGTTCTCTCACCCTTTTCATTATACGCTATGGCCAGATTATAACGGGTCGGAATATAGAACGGATCGGCTAACAACGCCCGGCGGTAAAGATCGATTGCTTCCCGGTATTTTTTACCCTGCTGGAGACGGGCGGCTTCCGCGAAATACTCCGGAACATCTTCCCCTTCCGCCCTGGTTAAAAACTGCAGATCCGGATCAAGCCGACGAGCTTCTGCCAATTCAGCATCAGCCTTCTCATCCATCTCCAGGCCACGATAGACCACAGCCAGATTATAATGCCGGCGGCCGGAAGACGGCTCCTTCTCGACCAGAGCCTCATAATATTTACGGGCTTCGCTAAGATTATCCTCCTCGTAATAGAGATTGGCCAGGGCAATCATTGCCTCCCGGTGTCCCGGTTCAGCCAGAAGAGCTTTCAGGTAATACTCTATTGATTCTTCGTTACTTCCCTCTGCGGAAGCGATAAATCCCAGACAATAATATGCCGCTCCTCCGGTCTCCCCATTTTCTATCGCCTGTAATAGGTAAATTCTGGCGCCGGGAAGATCTCCGCGTTCAATCGAGAGAATCCCGGCCAGATAAGCGGCGGCGCCGGAATTTGGAGCAAGTGCCAGTACCTTGGTTATCTCAGCAAGGCTTGACTCGATCTTCCCCTGCTGATGAAGAAGATAGGCTTTTCGATAATGGAGGGGCGGGGTATCGGGACGGAGCCTTAGGCCATTCTCATAATGAGTGAGAGCCCGAGCGACTTCATTCTTATCTTCAAAGATCGCTCCAATTAGATACTCGGAGTTAAAATGGTAGATGTGACCGGGATCGTCGCGGGCCAGTTTCTCCGCTGCCTGACTCAGATATTCCAGAGCCTGGTCATTATCCCCCTGTACCCTGCAGCAATATCCCAGTTCATAGAGCAGTCGGCCATCCGCGGCTCCTTCCTTTACCGCGATTTCCAGCTTCTGCCGGGCCAGGCCCACCTCATGCTTCTGAAAATGTAGTTTTCCAATGCGGGCCGGAGTCAGCCACTGATGCTCCTGCTCCCATCGGGCAAGATACTTCCAGGATACATCGGGGTGACGCCGCATCCAGCGGGTCTGGGCTGAGGTCGAAGACAGAAGACAGAAGACAGAAGACAGAAGACAGAAGAAACAGATAAGAGATAAAATTGTCTTTTTCATTTTTTTTAAAAAATCGGACGGATCAGTCGGATCCGACCGATCCGTCTGATCCCTCCAAGCATGCCGTTTAATCTTTTATCGCTTTGATCAGCCATTCGGGATTGTTGCTGGCGACCGCGTCCACCGAAAGCGGGAGCACCCGGCTCAGTTCTTCATTCCGGTCAACTGTCCAGGCTATTACCTTCCTTCCGACCCGATGAGCCTTCGCCACCCGTTCGGCGGTAATTATATTCCAGCGGGCCGAAAGGAAATCCAGGCCCGCGTACGATTCTTCCGCGCACTCAGCCCAAACCTCATCCTTGTTGAATATCAAACCGGCCCTGATCTCCGGACGGGCGGCGCGGGATACGCGTATTGCTTCCCGGTCGAAGGAAGCCATGACTGCTCGATCCCGGAAACAGGTTCGATCGAGAATATCTATTGTGCCGTAAACCAGTTCTCTACGGAGTTCTTCTCTACCTTTGTCGATCTTTATCTCAATACAGAGCTCAATTCGGCTGGAGGAGATGGCCTGGATTGCTTCTTCCAGGGTAGGTATTCTCTCTCCCCGGAACCTCTCTGAGAACCAGGACCCGGCATCGAGCCGCTTCAGTTCTGCCAGGGTTAGATCCTCCACCGGTCCGCTGCCGTCAGTGGTACGGGTAAGCTCTAGATCATGGAATACGACTACCGCTCCATCACTGCTCAGCCGGACATCCAGCTCGATCATGTCCGCTCCCTTCCCTACCGCCTCCTTAAACGCGGCCAGTGTATTTTCCGGCGCGACCGAGGAAGCACCTCTATGAGCAATAGTTATCATTTATGATTCTATTTCATTTAATGTGGCTAGAGATTCTTTGTGGATACAAACGTAGCGGAATGTAAATTTTATTACTTAAAACTCATGTCATAAAACTATAAGGAAAACCCCCGTATTTACGGGGGTTTTCACTTTAACCTAACTTTTAAACCGCAATCAGGGAGTTCCACCGCTCGACGGATTGATCGCCAGTCCGGCCACCGGAATATCACCGTTTCTGCCGAAGTAAACTCTGGTCATACCTCGGATTGCCCATAGTCCGGAAGTATTACGGAAGACAGTCACATCCGCGCCGTAGTTGCCGCGATAATTTCCCGGGATCGGCCGATCGCCCCAAGTTCCGTAATAGAAACGCGTTAGCCCCCGGATGGCCCAGAGACCGCTGGTATCTCTGAAGATTCCAAGCTGAGCGGTACCCGGATAAAGCCCCTGGTAGTTAGCCGGAATCGGCTGATCGCCGGGCCGTCCGAAGTAACATCGGGTAGAGTTCTTAACCGCCCAGAGTCCGGACGCGGGACGATAGATAGCGATATATTTCTCCAGCTGGGCTCCGTTATAGGGTGTCGGCAGATCACCGGACTTTCCGAAATATGTCCGGTTGCCTCCCTTGATCGCCCAGAGCCCGCTGGCGGACCGGAAGATGCCTATATCACAGGCCCCATCTCCATCATAGTCCCCGGGCACCGGGATGTCGGCCCGCGATCCGAAGTAGGTTCGACTTATTCCTCTTATCGCCCAGAGACCGGAGCTATCCCGGTAGATCGCGATATCGCTGGTCCAGTCGCCATCATAATCTCCGGAAGCCGGCTGATCACTTCCTCCTCCGAAATAGACCCGGGTCACTCCCTTGATCGCCCAGAGGCCGGAAGCGGGGCGAAAGACGGCGAGATCGGACGTACCGTCACCGTCGTAGTCGCCGCTATCAATCGAACCGCAAAGATAATGAGGGCTGGGAGTCGCAGTGGGACTGGGATAGTAACCCTTCTTATATAACGGGAAATCAATTCCCGACGTGTTCGAGGGGACCATGGTTGATCCAACCTCGCTATCTTTTTGGTTATAATATTGCTCTCTATACTCCCGCTGATTGAATGTATCCGCGAAAACCGTATAGGCTCTGGCGTTCAGTGTGCTGGTAGTATAATTTCCGTCATTATCGGAAAGGCCACCGCTTCCGATGGATGCCTCCAGCACCCGAACATAGACATCCGGAATTCCTTCTCCGGTTACCCGGTCGTAAACCCGCCCGGAGATCTGCCCCATTACAATCTTCGCGGTCGCGGTCGGAGCCGGGGTCGGCGGCCTGGTAGCAGTCGGCTTGGGCGTCGGGGTTGGAGGTATGGTTGGTGTTTCTGTGGGCAGAGGAGTACCGGTGGGCTTCGGAGTCGGAGTGGGGATCAAAGTCGGAGTAGGAGATGCGGTTGGAACCGGAGTCGAGGTTACACTCGGACTCGGGATAGGGGAAGGCAAGATATCATAGTCCTTAACCACCGGGCAATGGTCCGTATATATGCTGTGGGTATCTCCGTAGAGAACCGGTGGTAAATTCCAGAGCGGAGTAGAAGCCGGCGCAGTGGTGGTATCTGACCATCGGGAGAATACATGGCTGTCAAAGACCAGCCCGGAAGGGTATGAATAATCCTCGGTTCCGATTATCACGGCATCGTGAAACGCGTCGAGAATGTCGTTGGGCATTATCCAATCATAAGGCCGGGTTCGATTTTTATTTGTATCTTTATCACCTTCGCTATCCCGGGGGCGATATGTGAGCGGGTCCAGAAAGGTAGCGAAGGTATTCATGCACCATTCAGCCTCACTGACAACATTCAAGTCGCCCCCAACCACGATATAATTACTGGAAGGATTAAATACCAGTGAACTCTCTATATAATCTTTAATCAGCTGCGCTTCTTCTATCCTCTGTTCCTTATCCTCCGTGGTGTCTCCTGCTTTCAGATGGACGCTGACCACACCCATATCAACATCGCCGGGAATATCGATAATCGCCCAGGCGAAATCAGGTTTGTTGACACCGGAGGTGTCCGGCCATCCCCCGGTGGTCTGGAATTCCCAGCGGCTTACAATCCCGTTGGGTTGGTAATATGATCCCGGTTGACAGTAGCCCAGGTAATAATAGAATTCCGGACCGAAAGCGTCATCTACATAGTCCCGATGAGTCTCACCTCCGGCTTGATTAACATTCCATTCCTGGAGGAGAGCGACATCCGAATCAATCCCTTGAAATATCCGCTCGGTTTGAATTGGAGCGTTGGAGCCCAGGACACTGACATTGAATGTAACAATCCTGAGTTCTTCCCCGGGTGAGAGTGGAGTGCAGATAAGTGTCACCAACACCACCAGGAAAAATAAAGCCGGACTCAATCCGTAACGGTGAATTCCATTCATTTAAACCTCTCCTCAGTAAATTAGCTCACTTTGTTCGCTAATTTAGTTTTGAAAAAATACTATGTAATTACTTCATATTTAATAACGAGATGCATCTCTATCATCACAAGGCATAGCCTTAAATAGAGTTTATTTAGTCACCGGGAGGTCCGCGGAGGAACCGAAGTAAACCCTGGTGATCCCTCTGATTGCCCATAGCCCGGTGGATGGGCGGAAGATACTGATATCGGCCGCGCCGGTAAAATCGGCTGGAACCGGCAGACCATTTCCGCCTCCGAAATAGATCCGGGTAATATTCCGAATCGACCAGAGACCGGAAGAGGGCCGGAAGATACCCGGGGCTGCGGTCCCGGTTCCGGCATAGTCGCCGGGAACCAGACTGTCGGCTGAACTTCCATAGTAGATCCGGCTGATATCCTTTAAGGCCCAGAGTCCGGAACTTCCCCGGAAGATACCGATATCATCCCGGCCATCACCATCAAAATCTTCGGATACCGCTTGATCGGTGGCACCCCCGAAGTAATTTCGGGTAATCCCCTTAATCGCCCAGAGTCCGGAGATATCCCGGAATATTCCGATATCGCATATACCATCCCCGTCATAGTCACCCGGGACCGGAAGGTCTGACGAAGATCCGAAGTAAGTCCGGGAGATATCCAGGACCGCCCACAGACCGGAAGAATTCCGGAAGAGGGCTATGTCTGCTGTACCATCTCCGTCATAATCGCCGGATACCGGAATATCGCCGTCTGCTCCGAAGTAGGCACGGGTAACATCCCGAACCGCCCAGAGGCCGGAACTCTCCCGGAATATCGCGATATCCGATAAACCGTCTCCGCTGTAGTCACCGTTGGCCACCCGGATCATCTGGGAATCCGGAGTAGGAGTCGGGACCGGTGTGGGATAAACTCCGTCTTCATATAGAGGAAAGTCGATTCCGGAAGAATTCGACCCGGTACTATTGGCAGTGTACTGGGTATCCTTCTGATTATACCACTGGGAACGATATTCACGGATCCCAGTGCCAGAGTTGCTGTCGACATAGACGTAGTATAAACCGGCATCAAGTCCGGGGATGGTATAATACCCGTTAGAGTCCGTCCTGGCTCCATTCGGCATCAGACCGCTTACGGCCGGGAGCGCTCTTACATAGAGATTGTAGATCCCGTCACCGGTAACTCGATCATAAACTCTACCCGCGATCGGCCCCGGGACCGGAACCGGCGTCGGCGATGGGGATTCATAACCATACGGAGTAGGTGTAGTCGGCCGGAAGGGGGTTGGGGTAGGTACAGCCCGTCCGATATAAATCTTCTTGGAACCGGATGAACCGATGGCATAGGCAAGCCCGTTATTGACAATCGATATCGTGTAGAAAGTGGATATATCATTATCCTCGATAATCCAATTCGAACCGTTATAATGATATACTTTACCGCCTCCGGACGCCCAGACATTGTTCTCATCAAGCGCTTCAAGACACTCGAAGTTAGGCCAGCCCTTCCCGACCACCACCCGGGTCTGATTGGTCCAGACACCGGTATTCCCATCATAATAATTTATGTATCCGCAGTCTCCCCCGACCCAGAGCTGTGGATTGAAGTTCTGGTCCAGGCATCCGGTGAATGGATTGGTATTCTTCCCCATCCCGGAGTAGCCCATGGGAGTCCAGGACGCCGAGTCGGTGGTGTCGTTACTCTCATAAACTGTGCTTGAAACGGATCCCACTAATACGAACGCCAGATCCGGCCTTAGATACACCACATTTCGGGCCGACTCGTCGCTGAGCTGGTAGTTGAGCCATCCAGAACCTGAGTTATAGGTTGAGATATACATCTTCTGGTTCTCGTAGGAACTGGCCAGGATATGATTGGGGTCACAGGCATCGATCGACCTGATGTCTTTGGGGGAAGACCAGACCCTGGTCCAATCCGATCCGTCATAATGATAGATCCCGCCTCCAGTGCTGCCGGCATAAACATCATTCGCCGCCAGTGCTTTGAAGGTCTTTATGTTCCCCAGTTCCGCCTGCAATTCCCAGGTAGCACCGTCCCAGAAATAGACGACGCCGCAGCTTCCACCGACCCAGATATTATTTTCATCCCAGGCCTCAATTGTATATAGCGAGCATTCGCAGTCTATCTGATTCATAACCGTCCAGGTCAAGGGGCGGTAAGCGGAAGGGGGAGACATTCCCCGGACAGAAAAATTAGCCGCTGAAATGCCGGGAGCGCTGCTGCCTCCCACCTCCGATATTCTAACCCGACAGGTGGAGCTATTGACATTCGGGACCAACCAGGAGAAATAACTACCCGTGTTGGGTTGATTGGCCGCGATCTGGGTCCAGGGCCCCCCCGGACCGCCGGTGGAATAATCGATATTCACATTGCCGGTTATTCCCTGGGTCGAAGTCCAGGTGATGGGCCGGGAGTTTCCATAATACCAGTACTCTCCCCCGGCCGGGGAGGTTACTATAAATGTCGGCGGTTTAATCTTGAAGACCTTCGGGGACACCCCGGAGGTACCGCTGGAGGACTGGGTAACCCGAACCAGACATTTGGTGCTGTTTTCAACCGGGATGGTCCAGGAATAGGGGCTGGAATTTAGCGCTACCCCGGTATCGATCGGAATCCAGGGGGGTCCGGAATTGATTGAATAGTAAAGATCAACCGTTCCTCCACCCACTGCCGGGCCCACGCTCCACTCTATGTCATATTGTCCGGTCTGATACCAGGTCTCCCCTCCCTTGGGGGCGAGGACATTGATGGTGTCCGCGGCGGCGATCATGAACTGCCCCGATGTATCGGAAGCGCCGCCGCCACCGGTCTCCTGAACTCTGACCAGACACTGAGAACTAGGATTATCGGGTACATTCCAGGGATATACGCCGGTATCCGCGATATTGGTGTCAACCGCTGTCCAGTTGGCGCCGTTATTAACGGAATAGTAGATGTCGATATTCCCGGATATGGAGACCGAATCCCAGGTAATGTTGTTGCTCTCTCCCACGTACCATACCGCTCCAGTGGTCGGCGCGGTGACGGCGATTCCCGGGGGACGGTCAAGGTTGAAGAGGTCTATAAATGCTTCATTGTCGTTGTTGGAAGATTCCTTGCAGGAGATATAGATTCGAACTTCGTCAGCGGCCGCGGGAGCGGTCGCGTTAAAAGTCTTCTTCTCCCAGGTATTAAAAGCGGAAAGAGTTATCCCGGGGTTAGACACGATGGATATACGGCTCCCTCCCCCGTACCACCAGATTTCAAACTGGAATTGAGTGTCCGCGATCGCTCCAGCCAGGAAATCAACATAATACCAGCCGGAGAAGATATACGGCTCACCCCCGATAATCGGAATCGCGGCGGAATATACCCCCCGCCCTGTATAAGCCGTGGTGGGGGCTTCAAAGAGGCAGGAGTACGAGCCGTCATAATGCTGGGCGCCGCTCTTCTCGATGGAAGACTCGGTCCCATATTTAATCCAGCAGGTCAAATCCGGTGCCTCTTCGAAACTGTTATTGCAGATAGGAGATACCGGAGTCGGTGTGGGGGTCTTAAATCCGATCGGGGTAGCCGACGGAATCGGGGTCGGAGACGGGGTCTTCATTCCCCACGGCGTGGGTGTGGATGTCGGCAGGGGATATGTCCACCAGACCTTCTTACTGGTGCTGCTGGAAGATATTCCGTAAACATGAGTATTGTCGACCGCTGAAATTTCAATCAGAGTAGACACGTCAGAGGTTTCGAAGATCCACTCATTTCCATTATAATGATAAATATCCCCGCCGCCGGAGATCCAGACATTATTCTGGTCCAGGGCTTCCGCGCAGGCCCAGTTAATCACCCCGATGGTAGTCTGGTGATGCCAATTAACGCCGTCCGGGGAATGGAATATATAACCGCAATCTCCCACTACCCAGAGATTGGGGTCGCCGTTCTCATCGATGCAGCCGGTCAGGGCGCCGATTCCCCACTTGCCAAAAGAAGTTTGAATCGTCCAGGTAGAACCATCGTCGGAATACAGAACCCGGGTATTCGTGGTTTCCGTAGCTCCCTTTAATATCCAGCCCCGGTAAGGACGGAGAAATATCATGTCCGCGATCGTCCCCGATGATTCCGTTTCATAATCATCCCAGCCGGCGAAGAGACCACTGGTATGAAATACATACTTATCGGCTGCCATCCAGATATTGTCCGGATCGACGGCGCTGACAGCGTTGATATTCTTGCCAATAGTGATGTCCTGATTCCAGAAGCCCATACCATTGAAGTTGTAGGCACTGCCGTAGGCCTGTCCGAACCAGACGTCATCCGTACCGGTAGCGCCTATAGCCCTGGTATTTGTTCCTATTTGTACCCTTTCCTCCCAGCTCACCCCGTCATAATAAAAGATCTTGGAACAGGCGCTTCCGACCCAGATGTCATCATTGTCAATCGCTTCAATGCTGTAGAGGGTGCATCCGTATTCTGAGAGGTTACCCTGTAGTTCCCATCCCAGTTTACGATAAGGTTGGGGAACCGGGGCACCGACAATGGTAAAATCGGCCGCGGAGATCCCGGGTTCACCGACGCCCCCGACCTCGGAGACCCGGACCCGGCAGTTGCCGCTGCTGTCATTCGGGATCGGCCAGGGAGTGAAACTCCCCGTGTTTGGTCTATTGGAGGCGATCTCAGCCCAGGGACCGGCAATGCCATTGGTGGAATAATCGATATCGACATTCCCGGAAATCCCGGCGGTATAGGTCCAGGTAATAGTCTCGCTGTCTCCCTGATACCAGGTCTCCCCGCCGCTGGGCGACGTGACGGTAAAGGTGGGAGGGCCGATAGTAAATACCGCGGGAGACTGACCGAAGGTCAAGGTGGAAGGCTGGGAGATCCGGACCAGGCAGAGGCTGCTGTCTTCGTCGGGGATCGGCCAGGGATAGGGACTGGAACCAACCGCCACTCCGGTGGCGATGGAGATCCAGGATGAACCGTTGTTAGTCGAGTACTCCAGATCGACCGTCCCGGGCCCCACCGCCGTGCCGACGGACCACTCAATATTTTCAACCGTTCCATAGTACCAGGTCTCCCCGCCGCTCGGGGAAAGAACGTTTATCGAGTTCGCGGGGGCGATAGTGAACTGCCCGGATTCATCCGATACTCCCCCTCCCCCGGTCTCCCGGACCCGTACGGTTGCCTGCGAACTGGGATCGTTGGGGATGGGATTCCAGTTGTAGATCCCGGCATCCGCGATATTGGAAGCGATCGGAGCCCAATCCGAGCCGTTGGTAGAGTAATGTATATCAATATTGGTAGAGATGCCGACCGAGGTCCAGGTTATATTCTCCGCATCTCCAACGTACCAGGCATCGCCGGCGATCGGGGAAGTAACATCTATCTTCGGGGGTTGAGTAAAGGAGAAAAGGTCAATATAGGCGTCATTATCGGTATTGTTTACCTCTTCGCAAGCGATATAGATCTTAAAATACTGCGCGGTGGGGGGAGCAGTTGCCACGACGGAATGCTCTTCCCAGGTATCAAAGGCGACCACACTCCAGTCCTCATCGGTATATGAAGATACCGAGGCATGGGTACTGTCAAACCACTCGATCTCAAATTTAAAGACCGTATCACTGGGGTCGCCGGTACCTTCATTTAATAGGTAAAACCATCCGGTAAATGTATATTCTATTCCGGCAGTAATCCAGACTTCATCACACTGGACGCCTCTGCTGGAATACGTGCTGGTGGGGTTGCCGAATTTACAGGAATATGTGCCATCATAAGCCTGCTCGCTGGATCGGTCGGTGGAAGCGGTCGCGATTACGGTCCATCCTGTCAGGGCCGGATCCAGCTCAAAACTGGGATTATAGATGTCGGAATTAGGCGTTGGTGTGAGAGTTGGCTCATACGCAGTCGGTGTTGGGGTCATACTCGGGGTAGGAGTTATCTCTGGAGTCGGTGCGGCGAGGGAGATAACCACATCGTCAAAAGCTGCATTCCCCATTGTGCCGGTATGAAAGGTGAAACGGGCTTCGGTGGCGAAAAAGTTCATCGAATAAGGGCCGAAGTCAAGACCGGGGTCGGGAAGGTTCGTCACATTGGTCAACGTGCTCCATCCCCCTCCGGAATAATACTCTTCAACTAAGAGAGCACTGCTGGCATCGGTTCCTATTCCTTTGACCCAAAAGGTCAGTGCAGATGGATGATAGAGAGTCTCTGTCTGGATATAGTCGTTATCTGCGTCAAGCATGATCGAGGGGGGAGCCACGCCGAAGTCTCCGGCTCCAGTATAGGTGTCGCTGTTAGCATTACATCCACTGAAGGTCCAGCCGGCCGGACGCGTGCCGTCAGTAAAGGCATTAAAGCCCTCGTTGATCGGCTGGCCATGGCTAATCCCGGGAAAAACTGTGAAGATGGTAAAGAAGATAATAATGGCTGGTATGAACTGCTTTGTTACGCCGCGATACCTCAATAAGATCGACATGACTGCGCTCCTTAGTTGAATGTTAAAAGTATGTCTGATGAATATATAAACTACCGTATATAAAGCATATCACTTTATCTGGTTTTGTCACTTGTTTTTTTGAAAAAAGAAGGAAAAAAATGCCGATAAATTACTCGGTTTGGGAACCCTTCCAATCGTTCCCGCCGTTAGGGGGAGTTCCATCTTTCCTGGTGGTTCAATTGGAACCATTAAAGCGGCTGGAACTGTTGCAACTACTCACCTGATCTTCCACTCTTATTATATTAACGTGTTTGACATAATCAGTCCGACACAACCAATTCCATTCTCCCTCCGGTTGAGACTAGATCGCCGAGGATAATCAGATATCCTATTATTCCCGGGATACTGAGGATATACTCTCCGGATTTTTCCAGGACGGCGGAGTCGCTAGAATATACCCGGTTGGCCAGGGCGGTGGCGGCGGCATCCGCCAGGACTGAATCATCGGCCAGAACAACCGCGGCGTCTGAGATGCCCCAGCTCAGGGAACGCCCCAGTCGTCCGCTGGAAGCGGCTATTCCAATCGGCATCTCTTCCGGGTGGATCTTTATTCCGATCCGCCCGGCCGGGACGATTTTCTTTCCGGAATATACGGCTATGATTCTCTCCCGTCGGCTGTCCAGATAGATATCTCCGCCATTCTCAACGATCACTTCGGATGATACCGATTTGATTTCTCTCCCCACAAAATAAGCCAGTCCGCCGGCGACAGCGGCCATCGGTCCCACTCCGCATAGGGATGCCGCCCGGCACATCGCGTTAATGATCGGCGGTGCGTCCCGGGAGGCGGCTATCGGCAGCAGGCTTTCTCTAAACTCCGGATGGAGAACCAGGTATCCTTCTATCTCCTCCCGGCACCGAACCAATGCCGCCCGGGCCGGCCCGGCACATTCCCGATCCGATCTGACAAGAAGATCGCTCTCCTTGATTATAACCCTGGTAGAGATCAGATCGGTGTCATTTATCAGAGATCGATACTCATCTACCGCAAGCAAATCTATTCTCCTCCCCCTCTCCTCTACTTTGCCTTCCACTCTGCGTCGCAGGAGGGGCATTTCCCGCTGGTGATACCGGCTTCTACTTTGAATGTTTCTCCGCAGCGCCAGCATTTCAGTCTTCTGGGGGCGAGGGATTCCGCTTCCTGACGGATCGAGGGGACCGGGATTGATTCCCGGACAGTAATTTGATTACGCATGGATTCATAGGTCTTCTGTCCGATCCCCCACACCTCCGTTAATTCATCTTCCCGCTGAAAGCCTCCCTGCTTCTCCCGATACTCTATAATCCGGCGGGCTTTGGTGGGGCCTATCCCCGGCAAAGTCTCCAGTTCCACCTGGGTGGCGGTATTGAGATTAATTTTTTTTATCTCTTTCCTGCGGGGCACACCTCCATCCAGGTGACTCACTGTAATCATAGCTCTGATAGACTGAAATTTCTTATCCCCAAAGCCAAAGACCCGGGTTATATCGCTTGGGCTCTGATAGGGCCCGTTAGCCTCCCGATCGGTAATAATACGCCGGGCCAGCACCGGGCCGATTCCAGGCAAGGTCTGCAACTCTTCGGCCGGTGCCGTATTCAGATCGACCAGTTTATCAGCCTCAACCGGACCGAATTCGGATAACATGGCCGTGATAAATAATACTAAAAAGATCCGTTTAAAAATAAATGAAGATTTCATCTATAATTACTGTCTGGTTTTCCAACTGCTGAAATATGCCTCGGGAATTGTCGAGTCCTGATTTCAAGTTGTCACTTTTTAGTTGAAAACTTCTACTTTTGAGTATCTGAATCGATACAAGATACGGGATGCAGGATACAGGATGGGCCTTTCGCCGGGCATCCTGCATCCTGTATTGTCCAGTCCTGATTTAAAATTGTCACTTTTTAGTTGAAACTTCTGCTTTTCTCCCCTCTGAATATCTGAATGGATGCAAGATACATGATACAAGATACAGGATGGGTTTTCGCCAAGCTTCTCGCATCCTGTATCCTGTATCCTGTGTCCCGTATCATGTCATTGGTTTTGTCCACTCCCCACTGCCTACTCCCCACTCCCCATGAAATGTTCATTCTTTCTTTCGCATTTCCGCACGAAGCATCTGGAGGCTGTTCACGGCGGGGAAATAGTCCGGGTCAAGGCGATTTGCCTCCTCAAGCTCAATCCGGCTTTGCCGGAAGTCCCCCCTTAAAAAATAGAGCATCCCCAGACGATAATGAGCCTGAACCATTAATGGATCTTCTTCCAGTGCCTTCTTAAGTGCCTTCTCGGCATTCTCATAGAGATCCCGGTGTCCATAGGAGATGGCCAGGTCAAAATATACCTCGGCCAGTTCGAGATGGACCGGAGCTGCTGTAGGGTCAGCCTGAAGGGACCGTTCATAGTAGTGGATCTTCCGGTAAGACGCACGCGGGGCAGCGAGAGCTTTCTCACGCCAGTATTCTCCTTCCCGGATCGAGCGTTCGGTCTGGAGACCCTCGAGGGAGGAGAGAGATAGAAGACGAAGGATAATATTTAAGATAACAACATTGGTAGCGAATGTGCCCATATTTCGAGCTCACTCGAAATATTTGCAAGATCTCAAATCACAATCGCAAATCTTTTCAAGCGTTTTTATTATCTCTTCGTCTTTGATTCCTGGAGGGCGTTACTGAGGTATCCGCCGGTCAGGGCGTCGATACTCGCTGTTACCCGGGCAATCTGAAGCTGAAGATCGATCTTGGAACGCACATCGGTGGGTGGAGAGAATAGCATCTCGATCTGGGCCCGGCGCCGATCGAAGAAATAAGTATTCACTTCTTCCAGGACATCCTGACGGAGTTCCACCAGATCCCGGGCTTCTTTACTTATTCGAGTCTGTTGGTTATTATAAAGAAAGTCCCTGAGATCCCAGGCGAGAACAACTCTCCAGCGCTTATCTTGATCATTTCTCTCGTCCTCATCATGTCCGGTCCCCTCTCCATTGTCTTCACCGGTACTCACCGAGCTGGACCAGGAACTATCCAGATCAGTTGACCACTTCTCTCGCAACGACCAGGCGATATCTCCAGGATTCTCCGAATCCGAGGTTTCGCCATATTCCCGGGTATAATTGTCTTCCTGGCCGCTTTCGATTCCATAATCGGAAGAGTAGGAACTGCTCATACTGGTTGAATATTCATCGTCAGCGGATATTTCAAACGTCTTCTTGTAATCGTAATCAAAGTCTATCTCCGGCAGAAAGGCCCTCAGAGACGCTCCGCTCCTCCATGCCGCTATCTTGTCAGGATGAACCTCCGCGTACCGCATGGCCACCTGCTGTATCTCCTGATAGCTGGGCTCATACGCGAACAACGCCTCCATATCTGCCATGGTCTCTATCGGCGGTGGCGAGGTAGATCCCTCCTGGGTGGAACCAACGTTCGCCAGGAAGAACAGGCAGAGCATTCCTATTGTAATCTGTAAGGCCTTATTTCCGGACATGGCAGCCTCCTTTTTATCTTCTAAGGTATTTTATGTTATTTCAGTTTAGCGTTTTAGAGTTTTTTCGCGGTCTTTTATGGTATTGGTGAAGTAACCTCCGGTCATTGCGTCGAGACTTGCGTCAAGCTGCTGAATCTGAAGGAGCATCTCAACCCGGGAATACGCGTCAGCGGGCGGATTCAATATCATATCTATCCGGGCGGTTCGGCGATCAAAGAAGTAGAGGGTGACCTGTTCCAGCACGTCCTGGCGCAGTTCCACCAGGTCCCGTGCTTCCCGGCTGATCGTAAGCTGGTCGCTATTATAGAGAAAATCACCCAGTTCCCATTCCATTCCTGTTCCCCACCAATCTTCATCGACATCGCGGTATCCACTGGAAACCTCGTTATCATCAGTAATAGTAGACCCATAGCCTCTTTCATAACTACTGTCATCATTGGCTGATGTGAAGTAGTCATCATTCTGTTCGAACATGAAGATATCCTGACCTTCATCATTGGTGTAGGCCGTCTCGAATTCCTGCCCGGTATTAAGTTCCTCGTCATATGAGGCCGAATTGTCTCGGTCGTAACTGGTGGAATATGACGTGGAAGTGGATGTGCCGTATTCCTCTCTCTCCCGGCGGCGTTGCCCGAATTCAAAATCAATTTCCGGAAGAAAGGCCCTCAATGAGGCTCCATTCCTCCAGGCAGCAATTTTATCCGGGTGCACTTCCGCCCAGCGGGAGGCGGCTTGCTGAACCTCGACCCAGCTTGGCTCGGACCGAAAGTACGGGTCCATATCCTCCAGGCAGGTGATCTGGTCCGGAGCCAACTCTTCGGCTTCTTCTTCCTCCGGCGGGGCGGTGGCAATAGCAGCTTTGGCTATTGAAAAATGGGGCACTCCGTCAGTGATACTATCCAGCGTAATGACCAGATCGTCTTCTCCGTTCCCGGTCACATCAACATCGGCACTCTCCCCGATTTTTAGCTTAAGTGTCTGAGGGTCGGATTGAATAATGATAGTTGCGGTTCCACCGTCTTCATCCACCGATTCGATTGATATCTTATGCCGTTCACTACCATCCGCAGTGATCTCTCCTCCACCGACCAGGGCCATCGTCTCCCCGGAAGAAAGGTCCAGAAAGCTGGGCGCCGTGCTTTTGAACGCCCGGTTATCAGAGATCAGCCAGAGCGTAGATGCATTGAGAGGGTCAAATGCGAGAAAGTTACTCCCTTTAAAGGTGAGGCCGAATGTAAGTCGCTGCCATTGATTGCCCCCGTCCATGGTACCGAAAACACCACGCTCCGTAGCCAGATAAACCATATCCGGATCGGTGGGAGAGATAATCAGGTCACGAACTTCAACCGTGGCGCCTAAACCCATCCCTCCGGCGGTTTCCCAACTCTCGCCGCCATCCATGCTTTTGTAAACTCCGCTCCTAGTGCCGGTATAGATTATCTGAGGCTGTGAAGGGGCGAAGTTTATCGCCAATACTAAATTGGCATCCTGGCTGGCTTTTGAGAAACAGAGTGTCCAGGTCGCGCCACCGTCACTGCTTTTGAATATTCCTTTCCCGGCCGCGCCGGCCAGGACAATCTGCGAATCGAACGGGTGAACTGCTATCCGGGTGATTACCTTATCACTGATCCGACCACCGGGACGGTCCCAGGTCACCCCTCCATCGGCGGAATGAGCAATACCGCTTAAAGTGCCGGCAAAGATCGTGTCCGGATTTGACGGGTCGATCGCCAGACAGAGACCGGCGGATTGACTGGGGTTCATTCCGGAATAAACCTTTTCCCAGGTTATTCCCTTGTCTCCTGATTTATAGATACCGTTAAACGTGGCTAAAAATATCTTATCCGAACTGGAGGGATCGACTTCAATATAGGTTACCCCTTTCGCGTCCGGCAGCTCGGCAGCGGCCGCGGTCTCGTTTGTTCCCGGAGCTTCGCCCGGCACACCGGTCACCACCACGCCTGTATCGCTTGCATCCTGTTTCTCTTCTAAACTGTCCAGGGCTTTCTTGGCTTCCGCCTCATCCGATTCGGCTTCCTTGGCCTCAAGTTTGGCGGCAGCCACCTTTTCCTCTAGATCTTTCGCCTGAGCTTTGGCTTCGTCCAGTTCATCTCTCGCCTCGGCGACAGCGGTATCCAGGGCACTCCCCTCAGCGGCGTGATCTGACAGATACGCGATTAGAACTCCCTGACGTTCTTGTGGATCGGAAGACACCCCGAGCCCCCGTTCGCTGAGCCAGGTTTCTAATTTCGCGTAATCGTCGTCAGCCATATGGTCGCCGGAGTCATACGTTAGGGAATCTACATCCGCGGCGGTAAGGACATCGGGAGTCCACAGGGCCAGGGCCGCTTCCGCGTCCTTCAGGGCCTTCTCCGCTATGGTTTTCTGGTCTTCGGCATCTTGCTGCTGTTCTTCCAGGCTTTTCTCCTCTTCAACGGCGAGTTCAACTTCTTCCTCCTTATCTCCCAGATCGCTTCTGGCATCGGAGACCTCTTCTTCAGCCGCAGCTTCCTGGAACTGATCTTCGATGTTTACTCCGCCCGTCGATTTTTGGGCGGACTGGCCGGCATCTGAACCGGTCTCTTCAATCAGGATGAGTATTTCTTGAGCCTCCTCACTGCCCGCGTCTGAGCCCGAAACCGAAATTTTGTTATTCCTGAAACTCTGGCCGGCGGTCCAGCTCTCACCACCATCGGAACTGCTGATAACCGCGATGTCACTGCCGATGTATATGACCTGGGGATCGAGAGGGTCAATTGCGAGGGCTCTCAAGTCATCTTTGAGATTGACATATTTGACTTCCCAATTGGTCGGAAGATTCTGAGAGAAACAGGTGGCAGAGATCAGCATCATCCCGGTAACGGCCAAGAATAAAGCGGTCAAAACGATGGAAATCCTGGCTCTGATCATAAGAGACCTCCTTAATGGAAAATTGACGGATTAGATAAATATATTGTATATTAAGAAAAGTCGGCGTTCAGGTCAATATATTTTTTAATATATTTTAGATTTTTTTTGGAGTCCGAGAATAAGGTCTTCGCCCTCGGCTCCCCCTCGGGCAACGTTCGGGTTAAAAGGTTGCGGTTACGCGGCTCGAAACGTTGAACGGGTTACGGTTGCGTGCGGCTCGGTCCCGCAACCGTCCCATGCAACCGATCAACGATACCTCAGAATTTCAGTTTATTGAAATTCCGAAGCAGGGACTTAACCCTTGCTTCACTCGGGCAACTAATTAACCACAGACACTTTATTAAAATTCAGAAACCGCAAATTAATGTCGGAAGCAAAACCGGTCATTATTTTCAGAGAAAACTATGCCACGAAATACGCTTATATATATTCTATTGTTTACTGTCGTCGTCACAACCGGGATTCTATATTCTCCATCGCTTGATTATCCCTTTGTCTGGGATGACAAAGCGGTTATCCGGGACAATCATTACCTCCGTTCGCCTGAATCAACCGCATTATTCTTTCAAACGTCATTCTGGAAAAACAGGCTTCCCATCTCCCGGTTCGACTATCGCCCTCTTCAGATGATCGTTCTCTCGTCTATCTCTCGACTGGGAGGGCGGGATCCATTCTGGTTCCGGTCCGCGAATATACTGCTTCATCTCCTCATCATCTGGTTTCTCTGGAATCTGGCCCTCCGTATCGGATGCAAAAGAAAAACCGCGCTTTTCGCGGCGGCGCTCTTCGCCTTCCACCCGGTTCACGTCGAGACGGTGGTCAATGCCAGGAACATATCAGAGCTTATTATGGCAGCACTGCTGATGATATCTCTATTGCTATTCCTGAAGAAAAGCAACGCCATCTACCTCTTCTTTTCATCGCTCTTTTTCCTGGCCGCTCTTCTCTGTAAAGAGAGTGCTTTAATATATCCGGCGGTTCTTACCTTTACCGCTTTGGCCTTCCGGGAGGAGACCACGCCCGGTTATACGGTTCGTCGCACAATTCCTTTCTGGCTGATTGCCGCCGGAGGTGCAGCAGTCAAGATGTACATCTCAACCGGAGGTCCACTGCGCGATAATCCTCTCTACTCCAATTTTATTGTCGGCGCCGTGCGATTGATCGGCATCTATCTCCGGCTATTGATTCTCCCGATCCAGCTCAAGGTTCTTTATCCGTTTAACAAACCGGTTAGCTGGGCGGAACCGGAGTGGTTCATGCCCCTTCTTGCGGCCGCCGGGGCGCTCTTTATTATATACAAACTTTTCCGGAAGAACCGCGTTCTCTTCTGGGCCCTGGCCTGCCTTCTTCTGAGTCTCCTCCCTACTCTGGCTAAGATCGGCCAACTGGGGAGAGTAGTGGCCGAGCAAAGACTCTATTTCCCCTCAATCTTCTTCTGCATGGCCGGGGCGGCATTGTTAAGCCCTGTGGGAATATCCAGGAACAACTCCCGGCGGTGGATTCTTCTCGGCGGCACCAGCCTGGCAGCGGCGGTTATATGTCTCTGCTTTGCCTGGTTGACCCATGATTATCTTCCCAGCTGGCGGAGTGACCTGGCCCTCTGGACCAGGGTAACAATTCTCTCTCCCCGTTCAGCCCTGGCTTATAACAACCTGGCGACTGTCTATCACCGGCAAAAAAACAACAACCGGGCGATCCTGGAACTAAAAGAAGCCTTGCGCTACAGTCCCCGACATAAGGAATCTCACAGTAATATGGGATTGCTCCACAAAATAGCGGGCCGGGAAGATAAAGCAATATTTGAATTTAAGGAGAGCCTACGATCCGATCCATCCTATTATCCCGCCTCCCTTCATCTGGCTGAAATATATCTGAAGCAACGAAGACTGGATGAGGCTGAGGAAGTGCTGCGCGGGGTTCTAAAACAAAATAATTATCTCCACCAGGCGCATAACGCTCTGGCAATTGTCCTGGAGGAAAAAGGGCAAAACCGCGAGGCGGAAACGCATTATCGGGAAGCGTACCAGCTCAATCCGGAGTATGTTGTCTCACTCCGAAATTTGACCGCCCTTTATCATGAACGGAAAGATTATGATCTGGCGATCGAGACCGGACGGGCAGCGGTCGAAAAGAATCCCTCGCATCCGAATGGCTATCTGGTGCTGGCCCGGGTCTATACTACAGCGGGACGGTTTAACGAGGCCCGGAGTACCCTGCGGGAAGGTTTGAGGAGAAACCCGGGTAACTGGAAAATAAAGAGTCTCCTGATGGCATTGGAGACTGAATAGGGAATGGGGAATGGGGAATGGGGAATAGGGAAAACAAAAAAGCGAATAACGAACAGCAGAATATCGAATTTTGAATATCGAAGTAAAAGAAGCCGAGACGAGGCAACTTCGATATTTGCTTGCATCCCGATTATTTAGGGGCGGAGTTGGATATTCGCCTTTAATTGAGGCAGAGGGAGTTTTAACCGGGAAAAGCGACAACTTTAGGCACTTTTCCGCCAGAGGCGGATCAGCCTCTGGCTGAAGCGCATTTCAAACTTTAGGCACTTTAAACTTCCCTTCCCCCCTCTACTCCGTATTACTATTCTGCTGCTCCTCCACCGCGTCTTTCACTTCATCGATACTGTCTTCAAGATCTTTGATGTCATCGGTGTCGTCCTTGATATCTTCAACAATGCCGAGGATATCCTTCAGAATATCCATTTCGTCACGGATATCCGAGATATCGTCGGCAATATCCTCTACTTTATCGATGCTGTCATTTCTGTCGTCAAACTTATCGATGGCATCATTAGTATCTTCGGAGATATCCTTCACATCCTCGATACTATTATTTAATTCATCAAGGTCAGAGATGTCATCCCTGATATCTGATACTATATCGCTGATATTATCGGTCTCCTTGGTGTTAGCCTCTATCCGGGAGATGGATGTCTTCAGTTCAGCATTTTCCCGGGTAAGGAGGATCAACTTCTGGAGGATCATCTGCTGCTGGCGGATGATATCATCTTCAGCCTTCGAACCATCACTTTGAGACGGAGGCGCCACTTTGAACTCTATCTTGAAGAGAGTCTTGCTCTCCGTCAGGGAAACCTTCTCGGGGGTACCCTCGAGAATATACTCCGTCTCCGGCCTCACCAGCTCCGGGCCGGACTCCGCCGCGTTATCACGGAAGATATCGAGAGCAATGGCTATTTTCTCCCGGGCCAGCTCCTGATTACCCGCCCGGCGGGCTTGATAAGCCTCATTTAAAGCCGCGTAGCCCTGATCGATATCCTCAGCCGCGGCGGCGGCTGTAACAGATGGGGCAATTGTCAGAAGCCCTATAAAGATTGATAGATTAAATATTTTCATCATAAATTAGCTCCCTTCGGTCGCCAATTTAGCTTTGAAAAAAGACAGAACATTTTATCTGATTGCGACACAAACTTATATATCAACAGTCTAAACCCGACTTTCATATTGAATATTGTTATCGTTGCTACTTTACGCCGTAAAGCGCGGCAAAGTAAACTATTATTTATCCTGGGAGAAGAATACCATGTTTATTCCCCGAGGCAATACACCTTTCGATCCGATGACGCCAGATAGATTCGCTCGCCGTCCGAAGTCATCCAGGCAGTGGAACCGCTGAAGATATTGTATTTCCATTTGACCGTACCGTCTTCGGGATCCAGACAACAGATAACACCTTTATCGGTAGAGACCAATATCCTGCCTCCTATCTCCCGGGGGGAAGATGTGATCCGGCGGGAAAGTTTCTGCGACCAGACCTCTCGACCATTATTTATACTGAGACAATAGATCTTTCCGGCGGTAGTCCCGGCGTAAATATATCTTCCGGTTACAATCGGCGCACCTGCCAATACCCCGTCAATACCGGTCTGCCAGACCGGCCGGCCGGTCTTAACCAGGATAGAATACACTTCCCCGTTGTCCGCTCCTACAAACAGCATCCCATCCCGACAGACCGGAGTTGAGACGACTCGTTTCCCCAGGCCAAACCGCCATTTCTCTTCTCCGTTTTTTAGATTCAGACAATAGATGGACCCTCCTCTCGAGCCGGCCAGAACGAGGCCATCTTCTACGGCTGGTGCACTTTCGACCGGCCCATCTGTCTTGAAATCCCAGATGATTGTCCCGGTACTCCGATCCAGGCAATAAATCTTATGATCAAGGCAGCCTACGATGACTCTATCTCCTTCCAGTACCGGGGAGGAATGGACCGCCCGGGGGAGGTTCCGTTTCCAGCGGCGACGGCCATATCGTAAGTCCAGGCATCTTACCGCGCCATCTTCCTCCACCACCCGGGAAACTCGCGGCGCCGATTGAAATATCCCGCCGCCGGATTCCTGATAATAAATAACTTCCCTCCTGGACTGCGTTATGTAGACCCTATTATCGGCTATAACCGGGGACGCCGCGAAGTAACCGGAAAAACTTCTGGACCAGATCTTATCCCCATCCTCAGCCGAGAGACAGCTCAGGGTTCCTTCCGCGTCTCCGACTATAACCATCTCTCCAGATATTTCCGGAGCAGAGAAAAACGCCCCCTTGGACTTGAATTTCCAGAGCAGGCGGGGGCGACCGAATTCTTCCGCGGCATCTTCGTTCGATTGCTCCATCGCCGGAGAAGGGCGGACGGATTCACTCCCGGCGGGAGGATTGCTAAAAGAAATGCTTCCGATCAGAGCAAGGGAGAAGGTGCCAATCAGGGTAAAAACGATAAGAATCTGTTTAGATCGGAGCATGCCTTTACTAAAACAGTCCCGCAAAGGAGGCGGCGGAGTTTACTATGAAACTGAAATGGAGATGATTCGAGAGCGGATTGGAGTGGTATTTTCTTAGATTGCCCAATATATTTTCGAGTATGGCCCAGCTATTTTCCCAGGGAGATCTTCTTTTTGATCTTCGACTTCTCTGCCGATTTAAGGTATATCTGCCCGAGCAAGGCGTGGATCTTCTTTACCTCATCCTTACGGCGTGCGAACTTTTTCTGGATCTTGTAAGAGAGACTGATAACCGTATGCGCCCTGATTCGCTCTCGAATATACACCGGACGAATATTTTCCAATGCCCGGCGACAGATCAGAATGGCATTGTCGGCCTCCCCCTGTTTCAGATATATCTCTCCCAATCCCACCTGGGCCCTGGTATTACAGGGGAAGAGTTCCATAATTCGAAGATAAATACGGGTTGCCTGATCGAATTCCTTTTGCTTTACCAGCTTCTCGGCCAACCTGATTAACGATTCATAGGTATCTTTTTCAGCGATAGCGGCTGCCAGTAGTTTATGCAATTCGGCTTCTTCCGGTTTCTCCAGTTCCCGATTAGCCCGGGAGATAATTCTATGAGCCAGAACCTGCTCCCAGACAAAATAAAATTTTGTTTCTTTTAATCCGCGGTTACAGTATTCGATTGCTTTCTCCGGATCTCCTCGCTTCAGGGCGATCCAACCCCGGCAAATATATACCCGGGCATTTCCGGTGATGCTTCTTTCTATAACCTCTAAACATCCAAGGGCGTCATCGAGCTTCATCGCCTGAGTCTTTAATTCAGCCAGATGGATCAGCCCCTGGAATGAGTTAGGCTTGATCTTTAAAACCTCTTCGAATTCATACTCCGCCAGACGGAGATTGCCAAGTTCTTTGAGCGCTATCCCCAACCAGATCCGGGTATCAACTGCCCGGGGCCGGAAGGCTACCGCGCTCTCAAAACTCTGAACCGCGCCAAGGAAATCTCCCCGGCGCAGATTTAGTTTTCCCAGTTCAAGGCATCGGGCATAGGACTCCCCGTAATTCTTAATCGCTGTCTGGAGGGTCTTGACAGCATTATCCATATCTCCTTCTATCGCATAGATATGAAAGAGTCGCTGCAGACTGAGTTTCTTGATCGGATTTGTCGCCGGGATAGCCTTATATAACTCGATAGCTTTGTCATAGTTCAGTGACCGGCGATAGATCTTCTCCAGGCGGATATATGGTTGGAATCGATCGGGATGCCGACGGATAGTCCGCTCATAGATCCGTATCGCCGCCACTTCCTCCCCGGCATTTTCATACGCCAGACCCAACTTTAAGAGGAGTCGATAGGAGTGAGGATGTTTGCGAACGGCATACTTATAAAAAATTACCGCTTCCTCCAACTGCCCGTCACGGGTTAACCAATGTCCCAACTTGAGATAGTTGGTAAGATACTGAGGATAGGCGACAATCTCCTTCCAGAGCTGCCGTTTTTTAGGATTAATAAGCCGGGAGGCAAGCGCGTTGCCGTCCGATTCGAGTTTCAAGCTCTTGGCACTCATAAATTAGCTCACTCCGTTCACTATTTGATCCGGCTCCTGCTTCGGAATTTTTAAGAATCAAAAAATGTAGCCGCAGGCTTTAGCCTGCGCTCCATTGCGCACCCTAAAGGGTGCGGCTACCTAAAGTAATGCGAACTCCTACGTTCTCCAACTGAATCAATCTGAAATCAATAATTATATCAGTGGCAAAGGCACTCAATGAATATGATGATTATGTATCCTATCACCTAATAGTAAACGATGAAAAGACATTTTTTACCGAAGACCATTCATTCTCAACCCTGTCAACATAGGCTCCGGGCGGCCCATGGTTAGCCCAGGAGAGAAGGTTTTGCAGTCCGGACTCCTCCCCTTCGGCAATAATCTCCACCCGGCCATCATTAAGGTTTCTTGCGAAGCCGGTTAATCCCAACTCCTCCGCGCGTTGCCGTGCGCTATATCTAAAGAAAACTCCCTGTACTCTTCCAGATATATAAAGGTGAAGTCTTTTGTTCATCAGTACTTCGCTTCGCGCTAACTTTTGGTAGCCGCACCCTTTAGGGTGCGCCATAAAACGCAGGCTAAAGCCTGCGGCTACCTCTATTACAACATTTATTGTCCCGGTAATATCAATTAAGACAACCGGGATCCTGAAGTATTTCGGGAGAGAACATTCCGAAACAGGAACCAGAAAGCGGACAAAGCCGTGTGAGGCGATAACTTTAGGCACTTTAGCGCACTTTAGGCACTTATAACTTTAAGGGGCGACAGCCCCTTAGTTAGTAAACTTCCCCCAGTACTCCTCCATCGGATATTTCTTCCGATTGAGTTTTAGCTTCTTCCCGATCGAGTGACTGAGATCAATATTGAGAGAATGGCAGAGGCTCAATATATAGATAGCGATATCAGCTACTTCCTGAATCACCTCATCGTATTTTTCAGGATCACGGGTTAAGAGACGGGCTTCCGGGACCGTCACCCATTGGAAGTGCTCCATCAGTTCCGCCGCCTCAATCGCTATCGACATGCTCAGGTTCTTGGGTGAGTGGAACTGCTCCCAGTCCCTTTCCGCGACAAAACGATTGACTTCATCCTTCAGCGTGGAGACCAGGCAGTCCCGGTCGGCAAGAGTTACCGCTCCATGCCCGACCGGCTCATTACGTTGCCGGTCGGGATGAGAGTAAACGGCCTTCAAACGCTCTATAATTGGAAGATCGGCGGCGGCAAAATCATACTCGTCCAGGTTATCAACTCTTACCCATCTGAAGTCATGGACATCACGGATCTCCGGCTTTCCTTTTTTATGTGCACAGCTGTAAGCCAACATCAGAATGTGTTTTACTTCTCCCGATCCCTGCTGATAATTATGGGAACTGACACAGAATATATCACTCACTTCAATCTCGAAGTTAAGTTCTTCCTTTATCTCCCTCTTTAGCGCGGTAGGAGGATCCTCCGAGAACTCAATCTTTCCGCCCGGGAACTCCCACTTCAACGGCTCTAAGAGTGAATCGGGTTTGCGCTGCGCGATCAGCAGTTCCCTCCCCTGCCAGATCACACCGCAGGTAACCAGTATAATCCTGGAACGAAGGGTCTTACTATTTTGGGCTTTATTCATTTTTTATATTGTTTGGCTCTCAGTCATTTTTTTTGGGGGGGGTATAAGGCTAGTTTAAACCATATTTATCTAACATACATACCATTCATGCTGATTTGCAGTCAAGAATAGATGACGCAATTTTGATGAGATAATGTTTGCCAATAAAAGAACGGCTTGATAAAAATATCGCCTTATGCTGGCGCGATATTTTAAATTTCAGGAGAATGGAACCACCACCCGGATCGAGATCGGGGCCGGTATCACTACTTTTGTAACCCTGGCCTATATCGTATTCGTACAGCCGGCGGTGCTCTCCGGAAAGATGTTCGGGATGGATACCGGGATGGACCCCGGGGCGGTTATGGTAGCGACCTGTCTGGTCGGCGCTCTGGCCACTTTTATTATGGGTGTCTATGCCAACTACCCTATTGCTCAGGCGCCAGGCATGGGGGAAAACTTCTTCTTCGTTTTTACGGTCATCCCCGCCGCCGGAGCGCTGATCGCAGCGCGGGGCTGGCTGCACACTTCTCCCTGGCAGATAGCACTGGGGGTTGTATTCATAGCCGGGGTTCTTTTTCTGATTCTATCCCTATTGAAAGTCCGGCGGGTCCTGATCGACTCGGTGAGTCCCAGTCTCAAGAACGGGATCGCGGTCGGCATAGGAATCTTCATCGCTTTCATCGGCCTTCAGAATGCCAGAATCATAGTAGCCAGTCCCGGGACCCTGGTTAAACTAACCGATGATATCGCGAACTGGGATGTGCTGGTATTCGGTGTCGGGCTTCTGGTTATGGCCGTTTTATATACCCGGAAGGTCCGGGGAGCTATCCTGATCGGAATTATCGCCGGGATGGCCGTATCCCTGCTGCTGGGGAAGGTAGCCTACTCCGGTATTATCTCCGCGCCGCCGTCTCCAGCGCCTACATTCCTGAAGATGGATCTTATTCATGCCCTGGCCTTCCAGCTCTGGCCGTATATCCTAATATTCCTCTTTATGGATATCTTCGACACTATGGGGACTCTGATCGGTGTTGCCGAACAAGCCGGTTTAATCAGGAACAACCGCCTTCCCCGGGCGGGAAAAGCGCTCCTCTCCGACGCGGTGGGAACCGTAGTCGGTGCGGCCATGGGAACCAGTACTGTCACCTCGTTCATCGAGAGTTCCACCGGTGTCGCTCACGGGGGAAGAACCGGTTTCACCAGTGTGATTACCGCGGCCTGCTTTCTCTTCGCTTTATTTTTCAGTCCCCTGGTAGCTATGGTAGCTAACTATCCTCCGATCACCGCTCCCGCCCTGGTAGTGGTGGGTGCCATGATGATACGAAACGTCGTTAAGATCGACTGGGACGATTTCACGGAATGCTTTCCGGCCTTTCTGGTTATCATCGGGATTCCCCTCTCCTACAGCATCGCGGACGGGATTGCCTGGAGCTTTATATCTTATCCTCTGGTCAAACTCTTCAGTGGAAGGCGTCGCGATGTCAGCTGGGTAATGTATCTGGTGGCAGGCCTCTTTCTGCTCAGGTATTTGCTCCCCTATTTCGGCTGGGTTTGAGGAGTGGGTCGGACATGTCGGACCGGTCAGACGGGTCGGACTGATCCTACCGCCACTCATCTCACCACCGGAATATCTCCGCTGGTGCCGAAATAAGCCCTGGTAATGCCATGTATCGCCCAGAGACCGGAGGCGGCGCGGAATATTCCTATATTATCAATGCCTCCCGAATCCCCGGTATAATTCCCCGGGACGGCTTGATCTCCGCTCCCTCCGAAATAATACCGGGCTTCCCAATCGTGGAAAGCCCAGAGCCCGGAAGAGGGACGGTATATGGCCCCGTGCCGGAAACCCCAGCCGTTATAATCTCCGGGGATCGGGACATCATCGGCATCACCAAAGTAATAACGGGTGAAGCCCCGGATGGCCCAAAGTCCCGAAGCGGAACGGAATAGGCCGATATCCGATGCGCCGTTGCCAGTGTAATCACCCGGGATCGGTGTATCTGAAGATGAACCGAAATATGCCCTGGTTATATCCCGGATCGCCCAGAGTCCGGAGGCAGAGCGGAAGATTCCCATGTCGGTATCGCCGTCCCCGTTGTAATCACCCGGGACCGGGCTATCTGAAGATGAACCGAAGTAAACCCGGCTTACCCTCCGGATTACCCAGAGTCCGGAACTTGGACGGAAGAGACCGATATCAGTGGTATCATCTCCATCATAATCTCCGGAGACAGGATAGTCGGATAAGCCCCCAAAGTAGACCCTGGTCATTCCCCTAACCGACCAGAGTCCGGAGCCGGGGCGGAAGATAGCGATATCGGAGGTCCCATCCCCGTTATAGTCTCCGGAATCAATAGAATAACCATTCGAAGGAGAAGAGACAGGGGTCGGACCGGGACTGACCGGTGTTGGTGTGGTGGACGATGAGCCACCCCAGCCCGCCAGCCGGGCCAGCATCCACCAGAAAGCCCGGCCCTTAAGATTGCAGTTAAGGTAAACGGAATGAGCACAGCCGCAGCCTATACAGCTGTTATCACCGTCACAGAGGGGATCACCGGAATGAGAACTGCACCATTGAATCGCCCAGTTCCCCAGCTGGGTGCTTCCGGTAGAATCCGAATAGTAATTGCACTCATCATCGGCGTACTGATAATGAGTGCCCGAGGGATTATAACTCTCGATATCGGCAAAGTCAAAAAGGACCTTTCCATTGGCATTACAGTAATCCCGGATCTGCTGGTTCCGCGCGGTAAGATTATCATAGGACCAGATATCCAGGTGGCCGGTCATATAAATAAACTTGACGGAAGGATAATCACTCTCGAGTTGATGCATACGGGCCAGATAATCATTGGCGATATCGGACTGAGTGGCGCTCGACACCTGGCCGCACCAGGACCACATTATCATATTACGATCATTCCCCGGTGTATCAAGGAGCGCCCTGGTTCTGCCATCCCAGGCGGTTCGGTTAGGATTGCCAAGATCACCGTCCGGTTCATAATCATGGAAAGAGAGAGCGCCTTCGCCTCCTGAATAACTATAAGCATAAGTGGCACCGTACCAATTATAAATATTATTCATCCCGGTGACAATCTGACTTCCATGGGACGTATGGCCATAGGATATTCTAAAAAGACCCCGGGCCGAATTAAGGTATGTTTCCGGGATCTTTGATAGATCGGTACAGTTATGGTCGATTATGATTGCCTGACAGAATACCGAACTGGCCAGGATAGTCGTTGCCGCGATTAAAATCGCCAAGATACTTCCCTTGTTCATAATATACTCCTTCTGTTAAGGAATTGCTGTCACGAAGACACAGAGATATAAAAATAATAGAATTGGACTGGAATTAAGCGGAGAAATGGAAATCTCAGATATTTGATAATACCATATTTATCCGGCATGAGCAAGACACGGGCAATAATTAAATGAGGGAAAGATTGAGGTGTTATCTCGAAGTGAACTCCGGCTTCAGTCGATTTTCCGCGGGCAGCGACCCCGGCTGCAACATTGCTCTGTATTTCCAATGCCGGGTCAATGCTTACAGAAAAAACAATATTACCTATCTTCTTCTCGCAGACTTCATCGCCTGGGCGGCGTCCCGTTCGGCGTCACGCTTCTTGATGGTCTGGCGCTTATCGTACATTCTCTTCCCCTTCCCCACACCCAGTTCCACCTTGATCAGGGGGCCTTTCAGGTAGAGACGAAGCGGTATCAGGGTATGGCCCTTGACTGCCGTTACCCCTATCAACCGCTTTATCTCGCGCCGATGGAGAAGAAGTTTTCTTCTTCTCTTCGGATCAGGGTTATAGATCCCGCCATACTCATAGGGGGTAATATTCATTCCCCGAAGCCAGACCTCACCGTTCTCAATGGCAGCGTAACTGCCGGCGAGCGATCCCTGACCTCTCCGCAGTGACTTCACCTCCGAACCCTGCAGGGAGATCCCCGCTTCATAGGTTTTAAGGATAGTGTAATCCCTCCGGGCCTTGCGATTGGTTACCAGAACCTTCATAAGATTAGCGCCTCCGGCGCTAACGTTAAAAAATAAGAACGTTGAAGAAAAAAGACGTTAAAGGTCGTTGAAGACCGTCTTTTTGTGCATAAAAATTAAATATTCACCACGAAGCCCACGAAGAAAAACAAAGAAAACTATGGAATTTTACCCGATTTTTTTAAATACCTTCGTGAACTTCGTGGTTAAAAAGGCTTTTCGAGTAGGGTCTAGTTGTTATTCCACTCGGAGTATTATCAACCTCCGGCTGGGAGATTTAGTATTTTAAATTCAGGAAAAGGTTACTCCCCCCATCCTTTGGTGATCTTGCTGGCTTCGATGATATACATATCGAGCTTATATCTATCGGTAACCCGTCCACCACCTCTTTTAATTTTAGCTTTAGGCTGTTTGACGGTCCCGACGATGGTAATCCGGTCGCCTTTCTTCAGTTGACCGACCAGCTCTTCCATGGCCGTGCTACGGCGGATAAAGCATCTCATCCCGGCGCCGATGACACCAAAAGTAATATATTTATTTAGGGTATATCCGGCGGCGGTAAGAGCCGCCGGCACTCCGGCCCGGTTTTGAATAAAAGTATCTTCCAGCTTGATGCTGGCGTTTTTATATCTATTCGGGCTTATCTTCAATTCGCCAGGCTCAACCACTCTCTGTCCAAAAGCCGGAAGAGCGGATAATAAAATTGCCAATATTAATGTCATAAACATCATTGTCTTCATCAAGACCTCCTTTCCTCCCGGCAGGGGGTAATAAGCATTAAATTAATTTGCTATTCAGGTAAAATATACAGTTATATCGGATTCCGGTCAAGACATTCCCGCCGAAGCCTGGTTCAAATCGGGGCAAATCGGGGTCAAATCGGGGTGGTCAAATCGGGGTCGGACCACAATAAGATGTTCAACCCCAAATACTTAGCTGGGTCAAATCTGGGTCGGACCACACTAACGGTCAAATCGGGGTCGGACCACACTAAGATGTTCAATCCCAAATACTTATCTGAAATATTCACCCTCTATCTGGCCTTAGACGCGTTTTTTGGGGCTCTTTTCGCAGTCTAAGCGGCTGGAAAGTTCGGTTCTCACTTCTATCTTAATCCCGGCGGCCTCCAGGTATTCCCGGGCCATCTGGAAATTATAGCAGTCATCCTTTGAAAAATTTAACTCCTCGGTAACCACCAGTCTATCCAGGCCGGCCTCAATAATCGCCATGGCGCAGGGCGCGCACGGGAACCACTCACTGAGATATATCGTCCCTCCCTTGATCGATATTCCTGCTTCAGCCGCCCGGCAAATGGCCCTTACCTCGGCGTGGACACCTGGACATTTACGAAGATTCTCTGGAGTGATAGGCCCCCCCAGGCGGCAGTATGGATGCTCACCGCTTCTTATGGGAGGTCCGTTCCAGCCAAGAACATATTCTCCCCCCGGAGTTTCAATAACAGCGGCCATGGCGATATTTGCACAGCTGCTCCGCGATTTTGCTTCTTCGAATAATTGAATAACAGATTTCATTAGAACTTAGCCCTCACTTCGTTCGGGCAACTTAAAAAATTACACTAATTACACAAATGAATATAGATTTAACCCCCCAACCTCGGCCCCTTTTAATAAACCACGAATTACACGAATCTACGCG
>Ga0180435_10000713_pt1 | contig 35141 bp, 30 predicted proteins | sample SS_ome_3_FD_132467 | JGI IMG/M metagenome (GOLD analysis project Ga0180435, IMG submission 132467) | Hypersaline lake sediment archaeal communities from the Salton Sea, California, USA - SS_3_S_1 metaG | ecosystem: Environmental > Aquatic > Non-marine Saline and Alkaline > Hypersaline >... | reverse complement strand
CAAATAAGTTTTGTAAGGAATTTTCTTACTCATGCTAATCTCTCCTATTCTATACTATTCTATTGCCAGCCTTATCGAAATCATGGTTCCGCCTCGACTGAACTTGCTGATATTATACACAACCGAAGGTCTTTATGCAAGAAAATAAAAAAGTCTTTATGCTTTCGCGAACTCCCTGTAATATAGTTCAGAGTAAAGGCCTCCGGCCTTGAGCAACTCTGCGTGAGTCCCCTCTTCCGCAACTATCCCTTCCTTTATGAAATAGATTATGTCTGCTTTCTCAATGGTTGAAAGTCTGTGGGCGGCAACAATACAGGTCTTGTCTGCTATAAGGTTATCAAGAGCTTCCTGAACCATTTCCTCGGATTCGGAATCAAGGCTTGACGTAGCTTCATCAAGCAGCAGTATTGATGCTCCTTTCAGTATTGCACGTGCTATGGCCACACGCTGCCTTTGTCCACCGGACAACCGTATGCCCCTTTCACCTACAAGAGTTTCATAACCTGCCGGTTGCTGCAGAACGAATTCATGTGCATTTGCCTGTTTCGATGCCCTCAGCATCTCATCCTCATCAGCATCCTGGTTTCCGTAGAGTATATTCTCACGGATTGTTCCGTCAAAGATATATGCATCCTGAGGTACATATGCAGCAAGTTTCCTCATTTCGTCAAGGGCATATTCACTGACGGCTTTTCCGTTCAGGACCATTTCACCTTCCCATAGCTCATACATGCCCATGCACAGCTTTATTATCGTGCTTTTTCCACCTCCGCTGTCACCTACAAGTGCAGCAGTCTTTCCTATGGGAACATCTATGCTTAATCCATCTATTACAGGCATATTCTCATCATATCCATATACTGCATTTCTGAACATTATGCCTGACCCGGGACTGTTCCCTCCCGTTTTATACCTTTCAGGTTCGGTTTCCTCATCAAAGAGTTCCCCAAGTCTTCCTGTTCCTGCAAAGTGTTCCTGTATTGTATTCATGTTTCTTGTAAAGGCAATGATATACCAGGTAAGTGTGGTCAGGACAGGCAGTGTTCCCACCAGAACACCGACTTCCATCATCCCCTGGAAAACCATATATACACCTACTATGGCAAGCAGGCTTGAATTGAGCCATCCGATGAAGACGTTAGAAGGATACACGATTGCCCTCAGCTTTATCCAATCTTTCTGATACCCGATTACTTCCTCAAGGCGGTCTTTGAACTTTTTAATGAACAGACTCTTCAGACCGAACATTTTTATTACATTGAACCCAGTGACATTATCGGTTATTGTTTCGGTCATAACCGCCGTCTTCTCATGAATCTTATTGCTTTTTTCCCTCATCGGTATGATGAACTTAATATTTAGTATTGTTACTAGAACACTGACACACAGCCCTATCAATCCGAATCGCCAATCCATTACTATTATATATGGAACAAGCATCAGGAAGCCCATGATGCTCCATACGAAACCACCGCCGAAAATATCCACTCCGCCACGTGTTGACTCAGTATCCTTGTTTATCCTTGACATGATATTGCCGCTGTGGTGTTTTTCATAATAGTTTACGGGCAGTTTCTGCAGGTGTCTGAAGAGCCTTACCCTCAGGTCCCGCATTATCATTTCCATCCGCTTGTTCTTTATGTATATTAATACAGGGAATATAAAGCAAGCATACAGGAATAGTATGCCAGCAACATATATTGCGTTTCTCAATGACTGCTCCGTACCCTTGGTAAAGTAGTCGGCTATCTGCTTCATTGCCCAGGCAATTCCGATATTGATGACGGGAGACCCGATTTCAGAGATTACCGAATAGAAGAAGTATATAAATTTATGTCTTCCCATGAGGCTGAACAAAGTCCTGAGGTCTGAAAGAAATTTCTTCGTATTCATGATAACCCTCCTTCCGCTTCAAGTACCTGCCTGCTGTACAGTGAAATATACCTTTCATTTTCTCCGATCAACTCGCGGTGTCTTCCCGTACCTACAATCATTCCTTCATCCAAAACCACTATTTTATCGGCATTCTCGATGGTTGAAAGCCTATGGGCAATTATGAAGACTGTCCTTCCCTCTTCAAGTCTTTCAATTGCTTTCTGGACATGATACTCCGACTTGGTGTCCAGGGCACTTGTCGGTTCATCAAGCAGGACAACCGGTGCATCCTTCAGAAGAGCCCTTGCAACTGCAATTCGCTGCCTCTGCCCTCCGGAAAGGCTTGTTCCCCTTTCTCCCAGTTTTGTTTCATAACCGTTTTCGAGTTCCATAATGAAATCATGTGCATATGCCTGCCTGGCTGCATCCATAACCATTTCATCTGTACTTTCCGGATTACCGTAACGTATGTTTTCCATTACACTTTCACTGAAAAGATAAATATCCTGATTTACTGCGGCAATATTTATTCTCAGAGCCTCAAGATTCCATTCAGAAAGTTCATGGCCCATGAAAAACACACTGCCCTTATAATCGTCATAATGTCCGGCAAACATTTTATGTACTGTGGACTTACCACTTCCGCTTGCTCCGACCAGGGCAGTTTTCCTGCCTCTTTCAACCGTGAAACTGACGGATTTCAGTACTTCCGCTGATTCATTGTACTGGAAACTTACATCAGAAAATTCCATAATCGGGTCAGCTCCGAGATCAGTATAATCCACTCCATCGGTTCTTTCTGATTCGGCATCAAAAAGCTTGAACAGATTCTCAGCCTTTCCGGCTGACTCAATTACATCTGCCCAGCCTCTTGTGACCTGCTGGAATATTGATACAAATGGCCACAGGACATTTGCAAATACAAAGAGGTCGCTTACTGTAAGCCTTCCGTCCATTACGAATATGCTTCCAACGGTCAGTGCTATTACCTGAGGTACAAGCATTCCGATTCCTGTAAGACCGAAGGTCATTGATCGTCTTTTTGCTATCTGGAAGGATTTACCGGCATATTCATTGCAGGCATTTTCAAACTTCCTTCCGTGACTGGTTTCCATCCCGAAGGATTTATAGATATGAACTCCTTCGGCAAAGTCCCGCAGATATGAGTTATATTCTGCTGCATGTTCCTGACGTTCTTTGCTAGCCTTGCTCATTGGTATGCTTATCTTGTTCATCAGGAAAGAGAAAAGAGGAATTATTGTTCCGCATATGAGTGTAAGCAGGACATTGGTCTTCAGCAGGACAATAAGTGAAAATACGAAGGTTGCCGGTACCCAGCTCCATATTCCAGCTATTGAATTTCCGTAGAAGAGCTGCAGAACCTCAATATCACTTGCAAGTTTTGATATTGTATCTCCGGAATGGGTTTTTTCATAATATGCGATGGGAAGGGCATTGATTTTTTCCATTGCAAGGGTTCTCAGTTTCTTTCCTGAATATATACTGTACCTGAGATTATTGAATATATTAACGACACCCAGAGTAGTCCTTACTATGACCGCTCCCAGGAGCATTGCTGCATACCGCACCAACTGGTTCATGTCACCGCTTATTGCGACACCGACCATCCGCCCTGCAAGATATGCATTGAGCACCTGCATTCCGCCGCTGGCGACACCACCGAACCATCTGTAGATTCCGTATTTGAAGAAATATTCCTTTGTCAGCCAATAGTACCGTCTTATCGTTTTCAGAACTTCCTTGGTAGACGGTCTTGTATTTTTCCTGTCAGCCATGATAACCCCCGCTTGACTACCCGGGCAAACTCGCTAGAAAAATAATTATATCACAAATACGTAATATTACTAATGAACTTTGACTATAACTGAAATTTACCGTGTTTTTTCAAACACATCAATTGAAACACCGGGTTTATGACTGATATGTCTTGTAATACCATTTGAATTTATTTTATATTTCACTGAAGAATTTCCGGTATTTCTTATCCATACGTTGCTGTCATCATCACACAGTACCTTGAGAGAGGGTTTTGGTTCACTGTTCGCAAATATAAGGCTCAGAACCCTGTAATCGAATTCAGATGACATTCCTTTCATTCTGAACATGCAGCTATATCTGTTTTCCCATATTTCAGTAACTCCTGGGAATATCGGGATTTTCCCATGGTGTGTGGCAAAGTTTTCTGTTATTTCAACACCTTCGCCACTAAAATTACATGCTGTCCTGTAATCACTTCCCCTTATTACCATAAAATCTTCAGTCCTGCAGGTAATATGTGTTTCATTATGCTCTTTTACGGTCGCTTCGTGGGTTACGCCTGGTATCGAAACCATCGCAAAGATGGGAAGGGATTCTCCCTTATAAATGCGTCCAGTCCTCCCTTTGTTCAGTACAAGAATGTTTTCAAGACCTTTCCATTTGGGAAAGCTGTGCATGTTGTTGTATTTAACGTTTCCTTCACCGAATACCAGGTAACCCATCTTTCCATCCACGTTTATATATCTTATATTGCTGTATTCCTTTATTTCATCCTTGTCCCCGTAATATCCCCTGAAAGTTTCCTTTTGATCATTGAACCATACATCCCTGTATCCTTTGGCAATGCTTCCAAGTTTACTGAAATTCTCGTTCCCGATGCTCACTCGTCCCGTTTCTACAACAGCCAGGTCAACATCCTCTTCAGCTTCAATCTTTTCCATATACACTGCCTTACCGTCAGGCAATGCAGTAAAGGAAACGGACTGTTTGATTCTTTCGGAAGCCCTTGGAACATCGGTATATATGGAAAATCCTCTTTTATGTTCATTCATGCGGAAATTCATTGTCTCTCTGCCAAGATCCTTCCAGTTGATTTTCTTATTCTTGAAGTATTCATCGTTTTCATCTTTTGTTTTGATCTGTCCGGTCATTCCCATGAAATCAGCAGTTATATCCCATAATCCGTTGAGGGGCATGGAAAGCCCCATTACACTGCATCTGGTAGTGAATGAAGTAAAAGAATCCGGGGTTCTGTGTATATATATTCCGCCATATGGATAGAAATGATTACCACTCAGTTTATTTACTATTTCATCTTTGGTTGTCGGTTTTGCTCCTTCCCCTTTTGCAAGATGCATCAGATACGGAAGCATTATTGTTCTTACGGAAGGACTCTCCATGTCAAAGGCTGACTTCTTGCCGGGTGTTATCTGAAGGTCTCCTCCGTTTCCTTCCATAATACCGCCGGTTCCGATGCTGTTCTGCCTCGCCTCGATTATATTCAAGCAGTTTCTTTCCAATAATGCTGCATCAGGATCTTTGAACAGAATGTTTACAGATGAATGTATCATCAGTTTATTGTTATGCTTATGATAGAACCAATCCTGACCTTGTGCGGCAATTGTATTTCCGTCCATGGAGCATATGGGTTTCAAGGCTATGTCATACAGCTCCTTGAAATTATATAACAGACTCTCGAGAGGTTCTTCACCTTTCAATAATGGGAAAACTGCAGAAGCACCTCTTAGAACAATACCCGCTGCCATGTAGTCGGGATGTACATACCCATGGTTTTCCGTCGTGAAATCAGGATGAAAAGTTACGGAAGATATGCCGTAAAGACTCCCGTCATACAAGATTCCTCCCCTGCTCTCATATGTCACCTTATCCCATTCCTTTTCAAGCTTGTCCATGGGAGTAACGACAGTATTCAATGACCATCTTATATATCCGTCAAGCCATTTTCCGGAATGAGGATGTTCAGGAAGAATATATAGGGCTGCGCTTATACCTAGGGCTGTCCATGCATTTTCCTCGCATTGTGTGTCATTGTAAACACCTGAACCGGGCATCATTTCAGAGTACTTGTCTGCATAAGAAACAAGAAGGTTTTTAGCCAATTCAGCCGTCTCATCATCAAGGTCATCCCAAAGAAGCCACGCTGCAAGACCAATCGCCGCAGTGCCTACTCCTGTCTGAGAATCCCTGAAGAAGTTGTCATAGATGAAACCCCACTTCCTGTTGCTGAATTCCTCATATCTTCCCTTATCCCTTACACATTCGTCGGGTCCGCTCGTATGGGTAAAACACAGGTATCTTATGGTGCTTATTGCACGTTTCTTTATTTCTTCCCTGGACAAGCCTACTGTGTTTTCGTCATAGTCACCGAGTTTTGCCAAAATGGCCATTACTGCAGCAGTAAAAACGCTTTCGGTTTCATAAACATACGCTCCGCCGAAATAGTATCCACAGTTTTCCTTTACATGCCATTTTTTGTAATGTCTGTTTGCAAATCCCGCCCATTTAAGCAATATATTATACAGGCGTTTCGATAATTCATTTTCTTCCAAAAGATCCCATCTGATCCGAGCTGTCTCAGGTTTTCCCATGTTGTTCTCCTCTACCAGCTTCCGCCTCCGCCTCCACCGGCGCCTCCGCCGGAAAAACCGCCTCCCGAGAAGCCGCCTCCCGAACCTGATGATTTTCCTACCGTCATAACGTGACCTGTCCTTCCGATGCATCTGAGCAAAACACCGGTCGTGAATACTGTGCTGACAGGCATATCCCCTGCCGTCCTGTAATAATCAGGCGGAGGCAGTGTAATGCTGTTGAATTTACCGGCCCATTTCTTTTCAAGGCCAAGTACTATGGCATAGGGTAAAATATCATAGAAATATGATGGATTGTCATCAATCATCTGGCTGAGTTTATACATTTCCGCATCTTTTATGAAATCCTTCAGACCGAGAAGATGTTCAAGCTGCCTATGCCCGTAATCAGTCCTTTTGATTGTTGCTGCCGACAATATGAACAGCAGTGCTACGGTAAATGTTGTTCTGAACGCTTCGAGGAAGATGAAGACATCCGAATGGTATACAGGCGACATACCCTCTTCAATGGCATATGCGAACCCAAAGGTCACAAAGCAGAAAACGAGCAGGAACACTGCAAAGAATATGCTTCTCAGAAGTCTTCCTGCCTTTGTAAACAATTTCCATTTTTTCAATGTAGTGGTAATGACTGCACCGCTGAACATTACACCTATAAGTGCAAATATCACCGGTATGATTGAGAACATATCAAAGTATCCTTCCGTCATGACCAGAATCAAGACAAGGCATGGTATTGCTGACAAGGCAAGCAGAATCCCGGACCAAAGCTGAGATTCCTTTGTGAAAAGCTTTTTTTCTCCCTTGAACTTATCCTTGACCTGTTCCTTGATAATCGGGAGGTCTTCATAAAATTCCTGGTCAAGGTCATTTGTTGATACCCACCCGTCCTTACCGTATTCAAACAGTCTGTGGAACATGAATGTTTCAAAATGATTGCTTGAATCCATTTCCTTTTCCTTGATGAAGAGAAACTCATTCTTTCCTGATTCAGTTATGGTGAGGTAACCCTTGTCTGCCCAATAGAATATCAGTGATGTTATATCCTTGTTGTCAACAACACCGTCTATCACATAGCCTACCTCAGCAGGAGTCATTTCTTCAGGAGGATGGAACTGGACCGATGGGTACAACGCAGGATCCCGTCCCTTGTTGAGCCAAACCAACCATGCAACTAATATCAACCCGATGCAGATAATCCATCCGATGACGGAAAAATAAATTGACCTGTTGTTGGGTTCTGCTTCCGCAAAGGTGTCTCCCGGAAGTTCAATATATGCTGTTAGTCCTTCATAGGCTCCCAGAATGGGAATGCTTCCCGTAATCACATTGCCGTCGACCTGATGGTAAACACTTACAGGTGTATCACTCCCTTCGGAGCCAACATAGAAAATAATCCTGTCCTCGTCAGGTTCCACCGGAAGGGTTATGCTGAACTTGACATCCCTTATCAATGTATCCCATCCGGTTCCGATTATATTGTAGTAAAAGAGGTCATAATCCGGATTCACGTCCTCTCCCAGATCCATCTTGTACCTGATGAAGTATTCTTTTTTCCCTGTCAGGGTAAAGTCAGGACTGCCTATCTTCAGTACATAATTGCCATTGCTCTTGCTCTCCGTATATTGCTCATCAACATAAATATCAAAAATCCTTGTTCTGTACCTTCCGAAATCCATGGGTATTTCCCTGAATATTCCATGTTTCGGAACAAGAAAATCGGCAGTGATAGTTTCCTTTACGGAATATATGTTATCACTGCCTACTTCAATATCCACCATATATCCATCTATTACATACTCATCTTCATTTGCTGCAAGAACCGGCATGCCGGCGGCAATCAGTATTACAGCTATGAGCAGTGTAAGGACAGTTTTCTTCATATCAGAAAGCCACTTTAATATTTTCCCTTGATGCCTCGTCTATCTTATAGTATTCCTTTTTCTCAAACCTGAATGCAGAAGCAATCAATGAATTGGGGAAGGTTTCAATGCTTGTATTGAATTTCTTCACAACTGCATTGTAGTATTTCCTTGATTGAAGTATATCATCTTCAGTCTTGGTCAGTTCCCGCTGCAATTCCATGAAGTTTTCGTTTGCCTTTAGTTCAGGGTAGCTTTCAGCAAGGGCAAAAAGGGACTTGAGGGAATCCTTCAGTATATTTTCGTTCTGGGACATTTCCTCAAAGCCAACTGCTGTCATGACCTTGTTTCTTGCCTCAATTACTTTTATGAAGGTTTCTTTCTCGTGATCCGCATAGCCTTTTACCGTCTCCACCAAATTGGGTATGAGATCGTATCTCCTCTTAAGATAAGCCTCTATCGTTGCAAGGGCTTCCTCTATCCTGTTCTTTGAGGTTATAAGACCGTTGTAAACAGAAACTACGAACGCTGCTGCAATCAGCAGCAGAACACCTACAACAATCAAAACAATAATTCCGGCTCCCATGGAGTACCTCCTTTATGAGTTCGCTGCCTCGAATTCCTTCATGAATGAAACCAAGACTTTAACTCCTTCAACAGGCATTGCATTGTAAATGCTTGCCCGCATTCCTCCGACACTTCTATGACCTTTTATATTGACTATTCCCCTGGCTGCAGCCTCTTTTATACATTTTGCATCAATTTCAGGATTTCCCGTAACAAAAGGAATATTCATTAAAGACCTGTCCTTTTTCCTGACGGTTCCCTTGAAAAGCTTGGATTCGTCAAGGAAATCATACAGCATATTTGCCTTTTCCACATTCCTCTTGTAAATTCCTTCAACTCCGCCCATTGACTTAATCCAGTCAAATACCATACCGCACACATATATCGGATATGTAGGAGGAGTATTGAACATGGATCCTTTGTCTGCATGAGTCTTGTAGTTGAACATAGTGGGAACCGAGTCATCGGCCCTGCCAATAAGATCCTCTCGGATAATTACAAAAGTTACTCCTGCGGGCCCCATATTCTTCTGAGCTCCTGCAAAGATAAGTGCAAACTTGCTAACATCATATACTTCGGAAAGTATATTTGAAGACATATCGGCAACCAGGTCCACATCTCCTGTATCAGGTAATTCAGTATATCTTGTACCTGATATGGTGTTGTTTGTAGTTATGTGGAAATAGTCCGCATCCTTCGAGAAAGTCGACGGATCAAGTTCAGGTATATATGTGAAGTTTTCATCTTCACTGGAAGCAACAATATTTACTTCACCGAACCTTCTTGCCTCCGGTATTGCTTTCTTTGTCCATGTGCCGGTGTGAACTATGTCTATCTTTCCCTTCTTCATCAGGTTCATGGGAATCATTGCAAACTGGGTGCTGGCTCCACCGGTGAGGAAAAGCACCTTATAATTGTCAGGTATACCCATGATGTCACGAAGGGACTCTTCGGTCCTGTCGATTATATCCTGGTAAACAGCCGACCTGTGGCTCATTTCCATTACTGACATGCCGCTGCCTCTGAAATCAAGCATTTCCTTCTGTGCCTTTTCCAATACTTCCTCGGGCAGCACCGATGGTCCTGCTGAAAAATTATATACCCTGCTCATTTATTTCCTCCGTTTTCGATAATACTTACGATTTCAAGTCCGATCCTCTTCTGAGCCTCCACGGTAGATGCTCCGATATGGGGAGTAACACTTACGTTCGGATGATTCAGAAGTTCGCTGTTTGCCGTTGGTTCTTCTTCAAAAACATCAATTCCTGCGCCTGCAACTTTATTGCTGTTCAGAGCATCCAAAAGTGCTTTTTCATCAACAACTCCGCCCCTGGCAGCATTTACAAGATAAACTCCGTCCTTCATTAGGTCGAATTCCTTGATTCCAAGAATCGCGCCTTTCTTCTTGTCAAAAGGAACATGAAGGGAAATATAGTCGGCTTTTCCAAGAAGCTCCGGTAGTTCGAAGTATTCATATCCCTCATATTCAAGGTCACCGAGTATATCAGTATAGATGACGTCCATTCCGAGAGCCTTTGCCTTTTCACCAAGACTCCTTGCAATTCTTCCGAATCCGATAAGACCCAGTGTTTTCCCGGCTATTTCCCTGCCTTTGTATTTTTTCTTGTTCCATTCTCCGTTTCTCATGGTAGCATTGGAGTCTCCTAGAAACCTGGATACGGCCAGCATGTGGGCCAAAGCCAGCTCTGCCACTGCATTGGTGCTTGCCATAGGTGTGTTTCGGACCGTTATACCCTTTGATTCCGCATATGCCACATCAATATTGTCTACTCCCACACCGGCACGGATTATTAGACCAAGTCTTCCCGTTTCAGCTGCGGCATCAATTGTTCTTTCCCTAAGCTTTGTGGCACTTCTTACTATAATTGCGTCCGCATCCTTTACGGCAGTATCAAGTTCGTCTATCTCATAATGTTCTTCAACCACTTCATGACCTGCAGCCCTTAGTTTTTCTGCTGCAGTTTTGTCCATACCATCTGTTACAAGTATCTTCATAAATCCTTCCTTATCCATAAAAATATATAGGTATATCTCATACCGTTTCAATTATATTGTAATACCATGTCTCTTACAACCAATGCTTTGTAAATATCCTTCCCCTTTGCAACCTTCCTCCAAAATGTTAAACAAATCGTTAAATCAGCATGATTTCTTAACCCGCCAAGTTAATTTTGATAGAATCCGCCCCGGGCGAAATGATTTCGCCCGGGGCGGATTCTATCAAAATAGGGGAGGTTTATATCAAAATTGGGGAGGATTCTATCAAAACAGGAAATTTGTTGCATAAAAAAAGCAGCCGAAGCTGCTTTGGTTATATATCCCGAAATGCCGTTTCCCCAATTTTGACTCCTAGCTTGCGCCAGGTGGGTGCCCTGCCGAAAAGTTCATTCTTCCTCAGCCGTTGCACCGGCCTGTTGGCAGGTGTCGGATTTTGTGAAAGGCCTGAACTACGATTCCGGACCTTCGGGCTCCCGTATGTCTAATGTAGGTTCAAAATGACGGGTTTTGCGAACATTCCAGGAATATTTCGATATTTAATTTTACTTTATTATATTCCTGTTAATTTTTTAATTCAACTTTAATACTTACTATATCCGATTCATCCTGGCATAGTGAAATAGATACTGTTGTGCATATCCTGCCATATTTCCAAACAAATCATAAGCTTTGTCACTGATTTTCTGCAAAGGTGTTTCTTCTTTCAGGTACAATTGTTCCATTACTTTCTTTATCCAGACATCAACGGGAAATGCCCTGAAATGAGATCCCGAAAACAGTATTGTGCAATCCGCCACCTTAGCTCCTACACCGGGGAACCTGCGTAAAAGCTCCTTTGCCTCATGATAATCCATAGCTTTTAGATCATTTGCTGTCAGGGGATTCTCAAAAAACATTCCTGCCGTTCTTTTGATATAGTCACACCTGTACCCTGCCTTTGTAAGCTGAAGGTCACATATTTCCCCTTCTGCCAATGCTTTTGCTCCAGGAAAAGCAAAATATGTTTTACCATCATATCTGAACTCTTCTCCCCACATTCTGCTGAGTGCTGATATAACCCTTTTAATGTTTGGAATGCTGTTATTTGCAGATACAATGAATGAAACCAATGTTTCAAAAAGCGGTTGTCTGAGAATTCTTATTCCGGGAGCAAACAAAACGGCATCAGTCATTATGGGATCATCTTTTGAAAGAATTTCCTTTATTCTTCCATAATCCGTACCCAGATCAAAATACTGATACCAAAACGAGTTAACTTCATCAGGAGTTGTATTCTTAAAGACAAGTCTGCCTTCCTGTTGTATTACCCTTGCCGCCCTGCCTGATACTATACCTGTATAGTCATTATCATCGTTTTTATCCCATCTGAAGCATTGACCGCATTCCAAAGTGCTTCCAAGGTCAAAGTCAGTAATATTCTCTATCACCGTATCCTTGCTGCTGTATATGACTTTATGCACAATTGCCGTCCTCCTGTTGTGTTATACTTATTCTACTACATTAGGGAGTTACCCCATGAAAGAAAAAATATACACCATACCTGTAAATGATGCATTTTCAGAAGACTGCGAATGTCCTATGTGTCTTTTGGAAAAACATCAGGAAGATGACGCAATCAGCTTTGTTCTAAGCCCCGCGCTAATGGAGCCGGACAAAAGGATTGATACAAACGAAAAGGGCTTCTGTAGAAGACATTTCAAAATGCTGTACGACCGCAAGGAAAATGTCCTTGGTGTTTCCCTAATAATAGACACCCATATACAGATTCAAATGGAAAAGCTGAAGAAATTAATTGAAAAAAGTTCAAAGGGCATAGAAGATGACTCAAAGATGAATGCTGTCAGAAATCTTGCTGGAAGCGTGGGTAAATCCTCTACAGCGACCAGAAAATTCATAGCCGGTGCAACTGAATTTCTTGATGAACTGGAAGAAAAATGTGAAATCTGCGACAGAATTGAAAGAATAATGGAAAGATATGCCGACACGGCAATCTGGATGTATTTCAATGACAGCAGCTTCAGGGAAAACATCAAAACCGGAAAAGGATTCTGCCTCCCCCATTATAAGCTTTTACTTAATACCGCCATGGATTCACTGGGTCCGAAGCAATGTGCTGTTTTTACAAAGGACATAAATGAAATAATGGCAAACAACATGGCCAGGATCCTCGATGAAGTTCAGTGGTTCAGCAAGAAATTTGATTATAGGTACAAGGATGAACCCTGGAAAAACTCAAAGGACGCTGTTCCCAGGGCAATTGATAAATTAGTTTCGTACAATAATTTTAAATAGGATTACGGATACTCCGCTCCATTGATGACTATGCTTCTTACTGTAATATCAAGGGAAGCCAGATGAAGTGCAGTCAGTTTCTCCAATGTTTCAGCAACTTCCCTTTGGATGCGCCTCATGGTATTGATTATGGTATATTCATAATTCACTACTATGGACATCTCAATGCTGATTCCACCCTCTCTGTTGATGACCCTGAATCGGGAAATCGACTCAAATCCTTCTATCTTCGAGGCTGTATGCCTGGCAATTTGAAAAAGGGTATTGTTTGAGATTGTATAGTTCCCCAGATAACTGAATGTCGGCCGGACTATTGTCTTTGAGCCCTCAGCCACATATCGGTTCTTGCCCTTCCGTCTGAATACATACAGGGGGTCAAGAAGATACCCGGAAAAATCATTCTTGATTTCAAATGTTGGTACCGGTATTACATGCTTTCCCTTGTCTTTTCTATGGGAAAGCGCTTTTTGTATTTCTTCCTCGTCTGAAATGTCCTGTATGTAAATTGTTCTTTCGATTTCAGGCAGATTAAGCTTTTCAGCAATACTTCTTACCATCTTATCACTGGTTCCAAGAAGAAGTATGCTTTCAACCTTGTTTCCCTTGATTGCCCTTATGACATCCCTCCGGTGCTCCTCACCTGTAAAAAGCGCATGACGCACCGATGCCAGCTTTGTCTTTTCCTTTTTGGCACTTGTACCTGCAACAACCCTGTTGCCGCTTATCAGAAGCCCGTCGTCAATGATGTGTGTAATACCCATATCCCTGGCAACAAGACTTGACTTGTGACTTTTGCCGGTACCGCTGGGACCGACCAATGCATAAACTCTCATATTACCTTTCTGAGTATATCACAGGAATGCGGTCTTTATGTTCTGGTGGATTTCATGATTCTGTATCCTGATTTTCTTGCGATCACTTCACAGTTTCCGAATACTTCCTTCAGTTTGGAAAATGAACTCTCTGCTCCCTGTTTCTTTTGGATGACACAGTAAAGGCTTCCTCCGGTTTCCAGTTTATCATAAGCCCCTTCAAGGAATGAATGGACCACAGCCTTGCCGGCCCTTATCGGTGGATTCGTAACAACTGCATCAAACTTACCTTCAATTCCTGAATATGCATCCGAAAGCTGTACACTTGCATTGCATGTTCCGTTGGAAATGATGTTTTTACCAGCAAGTTCAACTGCCCTTTCATTCACATCTGCCATTACGACGGTAGAATCTTCCAGAAATGATGCAATTACAATGCCAATGGGTCCGTAGCCGCATCCCATGTCCAGAATCCTTGCGGAATTCTTTTTGAAGTCTTCCAGAAAAGACCTTATAAGAAGAGAGCTGCCGAAATCCACGTATTTCCTTGAAAAGACCCCGCTTGATGTAAGGAAGACAAATTTCCTTCCGTTGAAATCAACCATTGCCTTTTCTTCCGTATATTCAGAGGATTGCTTTTTTGAATAGTAATGTTCCATCTTATTTTGTAATGGTAACTTTCTTAATATTTCTCGGGTTGTCTGGATCAAGTCCCTTAGCCAGGGAAAGCATGCAAGCAAACTGCTGCATTGCCACAGCAGTTACAAAAGGCGAATCAATGCCCCGGATGCCGTCCGGAATCCTTATGACATCAGAAGCCATTTTTTCAATCTCTCCATCATTTGTCACTGCTATTGTTTTTATGCCATAGTCAGAAATTCTTTTAAGAATCTCCCTTGTGTCATGAGAAGTGCGGCTGAGCGGAGCAATCAGGAAAACAGGTATTTTCTCATCAAGCAATGCCAGCGGCCCATGGTAAAAATCAGATGTCGCATAAGCCTTGGCTCTGACATAGCATGTTTCCTGAATCTTCAATGCACCTTCCAATGCTATGGCATAGTTCTTTCCTCTGGCAAGAACAAAACACTCATTCATATCCCTGAGTTTTTCAATCAATCCGGTATCAATTTTGCAATTATTCAGGAATTGCCTTATTCTGGTCGGAATCATTCTCAGTCTTTCAAGAAGGTCATCCCTTCCGGAAAGCCTTGAGACCAGCAGAGCCATGATCATCATCTGTGCCGTGAATGTCTTTGTAGCTGCAACACTTTTCTCTTCACCTGCCATACAGCTGAAATGATATTTGCCTTCCTTTGCCATGGGACTGTCATCATAGTTGGTCAAACATACAGTAAGTGCTCCCTGGGAATTTGCATGCTTTACAACCGAAAGAACATCCTCAGCTTTTCCCGACTGTGATATGCCTACTACCAGAGCATCCTTTAGGTTAATATCTGCATCGTACACCGTAATGATTGAAGGAGCAGCAAAGGCAACGGGAATACCCGTGTATGTTTCCAGTATATATTTTGAATAGACTGCAGCATGATCAGATGTGCCCCTGGCTGCGATATATACCAGCTTGATGTCTCTTTCAATTATTTCATCGCAAAGAGCATCAACTTTAGGAAGACTTTTGTCAATAAGTCCCTCAAGAACATCGGGCTGGCTGTTTATTTCCTGCTGCATCAAAGTCATTTCAATCTCCAATCAAAAAGACTGTTCAAGAAACTTTTTGGAAATATAATACCAAGGCACTGCACACGGCGGCACGATCAGGGTTTCTTAAACAGTCTTTATCCTCAGGTTGGCAATCAACCCTTGGTCTTTACGCCTCTACGCAGGCATCTACCGGACATACACCGGCACAAGCTCCGCAGTCAATGCATGTTTCAGCATCAATGACATACTTGTCATCACCTGGGGTGATTGCTGATACCGGGCATTCTGCTTCGCATGATCCGCAATTTATGCATGCATCTGTAATTTTATAAGCCATTTTGTTACCTCCCAAGGCTTTTTTCTTAAGACATTATATCTATTTCAGTCTATGTTCGTCAACAATAAGATGTGGATTAGAGCATTCCCATCATATACTGAAGTTCCCTTTCAATGTTGTCAGAACGTTTTTTCTCAGGGCTCCAGTCTATGACCGATGTACCCAGCACTTCACATCCTTTTTCAACACAAAGGGTTTTCATTGTATTCACTGCATTTTTCCCACCCATCCACTTCTTCGGGAAATGATGGGTTACAAAGCAAACTACCTTCTGCCCGTTGAGTCTTTCCATCTGTTTGAAATACAGTTTCATCGCCTGCTCAAGCTGGAAAGCTTCCGTATGTGAACCGAAAATGATTACATCATATCCTTCCAAGTCAGGAAGGTTTGTAAAGTTTGCTGTCTTTTGTCCGGGTTCAATTTTTTTATCAGTCTTAATTTCTTCGATCGCAGCTTCATGATTCTTTGCCAAAAGCCTTTCCTTCAGTTTACCTGCAACTGAAAGTGTGTTTCCCGTGACTGAGTGTACGATAATTCCTATTTTCATAAATTTCCCCCTGAATATGATATATACATTATACCAAACACAAAAAAACAATGGTTGAAAATCCATTGCCTTTTTTCCAAAACTATGAAAAAAGCCGGTCAATCAAGACCGGCTCAATAATTAGATTAGTTCTCTTTTCTGGTAGTTTGTGTGAAGAAGTTCATGTGCTTTTTCACCGTAGAATTCACCCAGGTATTCCTCGTATAGTTCGATGACATTTTCATTAAGGTGGGATTTCCTCTTTTCCTTACCAAGGTCTTCCCTGTATATAGCCTCAGCTCTCTTCTTGATGATTTCCGAGTCACCCTGATGATAGGGCTGCCCGCCGCCGCCTATGCAGCCTCCGGGACATGCCATTATTTCTATTGCATGGTATTCAGCTTTTCCATCCCTTATGTCTTCAAGAAGTTTCCTTGCATTTCCAAGACCGTGTGCTATACCTATCTTGAATTCATTGTCCCCGATTTTTACAGAACCTTCCCTTATGCCTTCCAAACCCCTGAGCTGATGATAATCAATCTCTTCAAGGGATTCACCGGTAAGCCAGTCAGCCGCTGTTCTAAGGGCTGCTTCTATGACACCGCCGGTGGTTCCGAATATAACACTGGCTCCGGTCGATTCACCCAATGGATTGTCAAATTCCTCATCAGGCAGTTCTTCGAAATTAATGCCGGCTTCTTTTATCATCTTGGCGGTTTCCCTGGTTGAGATTACATAGTCTACATTCTGCAGTCCCTCCGTGTTTAGTTCCGGTCTGGCTGCCTCATACTTCTTGGCAAGACATGGCATTACTGAAACCACCACAATTTTCTCGGGATCTATTTTGAATTTCTCGGCATAATATGTCTTTACGACAGCCCCGAACATCTCATGGGGAGATTTGCATGTTGAAGGAATATCCAGAAGATCAGGGAACTGATGCTCAAAGAACTTTACCCAGGCAGGGCAGCAGCTTGTCAATATAGGAAGTGTGCCTCCGTGCTGAACCCTGTGAATCAATTCCGAAGCTTCTTCAACAATGGTCAGGTCAGCAGCGAAATCAGTGTCAAATACCTGATCAAATCCCATTCTTCTAAGAGCGGCAACCATTTTACCGGTTACGATTGTGCCTACGTCCATACCGAACTCTTCACCCAGGGCAACCCTTACTGCTGGAGCTGTCTGAACTACCACGAACTTATCCGGATCATTAATTGCCTTCCATACCTGGCGTACATTGCTTATTTCAGTCAAAGCGGCCGTAGGACATACTGCAACACACTGTCCGCAGAAAGTACACATCGTATCAATCATGGGAAGTCCGAAAGCAGGACCCACAACAGTTTCAAATCCTCTGTCAATACCTGATAGAATTCCGCATGTCTGAACCTCATTGCACATGGTTTCGCACCTTCTGCACAACACGCATTTGTCAAGGTTTCTGAAAATGGAGTAGCTTGAGTTGTCCTTCTCATATGTCGACATCTCTCCCGTATACTCAATTTCCCTTACACCCAGGTCAGCTGCAAGTTTCTGCAAGTCACATTTCTGGTTCTTTTCACATGTAAGACAGTCCTTCGGATGATCGGAAAGCAGAAGTTCAACCATGGTCCTTCTGGCTTTGACGGCCCTTGGAGTGTTTGTCCTTATGACCATTCCTTCACTTACATATGTTGAACATGAGGGGCACAGGGGTCCCCTTCCTTCTACTTCAACAACACAAACCCTGCAGGAAGCACTTCTGTTTACCGCCTTGAGGTCATGCAGGTTCAGATGGCAAAGCGTAGGAATTTCTATGTTCACTTCCCTTGCCGCTTCAAGAACCGTATATGTTTCAGGCACCGATATTTCAATATCATTTATTGTTATGTTTACTTTTTTCATCATTAGTCTCCTCAGCTCTTTGAAACAGCATCAAATTTACAGGCCTTATAGCAGGCTCCGCATTTTATGCATTTTTCCTGGTCAATAACATGGGTTTCCCTGACCTTTCCGTTTATACATCCTACGGGACATGCCTTGGCACACAATGTACAGCCTATGCATTTTTCCTTGTTTATTTCATATGTTGTCAGGCTGCTGCAAATTCCTGCAGGGCATCTTTTTTCATCCACATGGGCCAAATATTCATCATAGAAATATTTCATTGTTGAAAGCACCGGGTTTGGTGCTGATTGTCCCAGTCCGCAAAGTGATGCATCCTTTATGATTTCAGCAAGTTCCTTCAGTTTTACCAGGTCTTCCCTTGTGCCGTTGCCTTCGGTTATCTTCTGGAGAATTTCGTACAACCTCTTGTTGCCGATTCTGCATGCCGTACACTTTCCGCATGATTCATCCGTCGTAAATTCAAGATAATACTTGGCGATATCCACCATGCAGGTGTCTTCATCCATTATTATCATTCCGCCGGATCCCATCATGGACCCTATTTCCTTAAGGCTTTCATAATCAATGGGAACATCGAGGAACTGTGCAGGTATACATCCTCCGGAAGGTCCACCGGTCTGTACTGCCTTGAAATTCTTTCCGTCCTTTATGGCTTCGCCTATATCAAACACAATTTCTCTAAGAGTTGTTCCCATGGGAACTTCAACAAGTCCTACTTTGTTCACATTTCCTGCGAGGGCGAAGACCTTTGTTCCCTTACTGGTCTTTGTGCCAATTTTTGAGAACCATGATGCTCCCATGTTGAAAATTGTCGGAATATTTGCTAGGGTTTCTACGTTATTTACCGTAGTTGGTTTCTCCCAAAGGCCTTTTTCAGCTGGATACGGGGGTTTGAAATGAGGTTCTCCCCTGTGGCCCTCAATAGAATTGATCAGGGCGGTTTCTTCACCGCATACAAATGCTCCGGCTCCGTATTTCAGTTCAATATCAAATGAGAATCCGCTTCCCAGGATATTCCTGCCCAGCAGTCCCATTTCATATGCCTGGGAAATAGCCAGCTTCAGACGATCAATTGCAAGGGGATATTCAGCACGTGTATATATGAATCCCTGGTCAGATCCTATCGCATATCCGCAAATTGCCATGGCTTCTAGAATTGAGTGAGGGTCTCCTTCAAGGATACTTCTGTCCATGAAAGCTCCCGGATCACCTTCATCTGCATTACAGACAATATACTTCTTGTCCGATTTATTTTTTCTGGCAAATTCAAGCTTCAGTCCTGTAGGGAATCCTCCGCCTCCTCTTCCGCGCAATCCGCTTTCCTTGAGTTCATTAATGACTTCCTCCGGTGTCATATCTGCAAGAATATTTCCAAGAGCCATATATCCGTCATTTGCGATATATTCCTCAATGCTTTCAGGATCTATTACACCGCAGTTTTTCAAAGCTATCCTAAGTTGTTTTTTCTTGCCCATGTCATTCCCTCCATTCAGCTATGGTCTCATATGTCTTTTCGAGAACCAATTCATTTACTATCTCTCCCCTGACAATATGGTTTCTGACCAAAACCTTGGCACTTTGGCTGTCCACGTTTCCATAAAGTACTGATTCCTGACCGGGGACCGTAATCTCTACCGTAGGTTCTGAATGACAGGCGCCCATGCATCCCGAGCGAACTACATTAACCTTGTCTTCAAGTCCAAGCTTCATTATTTCACCGGCTATTGAATCAAATACTTCACCGGCTCCGGCAGCCAGACCGCATGTAGCCATGCCGACGATTATTCTCGTAGTCTTTGGATCTTCAAATTCAGAAAGACATTTTTCCTTCAATGATTTCAACTCTTCAAGATTCTTTACTTTTTTCATTTACCTAATCCCGCTTTCCATTTCAACAAGGATATTGTCAAGGTCATCGACCTCTACCCTCCCATGGACCTTGCCGTCCGCTATTACAACCGGTGCAAGACCACACGCTCCGACACACCTGAGAGAATCAATGGTGAACTTTCCGTCCTTGGTAGTTTCACCGCTTTTAATACCAAGCTTATTTTCAAGAGCTGACAGAATATCAGCTGACCCTCTTACAAAGCAGGCTGTTCCCATACATACGGATATAACATATTTGCCTTTTGGTATTTCCGTGAAATATGAATAGAATGTCACCACCCCGTTGACCTTTGCTGCTGAAATCCTTAGTTTCCTGGATACATACAGCTGCACTTCCTGCGGAAGATATCCGAACAAGTCCTGGGCTTTGTGAAGTATTTCAATCAGATTGCCTTCAATGGCACCCTTTTCTTCAATGAATTGATCCAATTCCCTGAACTTTTCCTCTGCGAATTTGTTCTTGCACATATTCATTTACCTTTCAAAAAAACTACTGGTTACCCACCATCGTTAAATAATTCACAAGTATTCTACACGATACTTATAAACTCAACAAGTAGAAAATGCAATATTTTGTTAAATTTTTCACACTTTTAACAAATCCATTCATCATTTTCTACAAATTTATTTTCTTATGTTATAAAGCCAACCTTTTTGGATGTGTCATCTTTGGTTACTTGATTTCGTCCCAGATGCCATTGTCCCAGAAGTGCTCTATTGATTTCCTTGCATTTGGATGAACGTCCTCAGCTTTCAGTCCGTTTAACAGTTCCTTTCTTATGGGAGGAAGAACAACACCCTTTTGAAGGACACCGTTCTTTACCAATCCATCATCAGGTCTTTTCGAAAGTTCATCAATCATCCGCTGTTTCCACTTGATGAGTAAATCACCATATTCCTCATTTTCTGCAAGATTCAAAAGCTCATTTGGATCATTGACCAGGTCAAAGAGTTCTTCCCTGCCGCTTACGGCATCATAGCAGTACTTTATTTGACCGTCCGTTACAAACTGAACTGACATCATGTCCCCTGCAGAATGCTCTCCGTGAATGAATTCCCGGCCTTCTACCGGTTTGTCGTACAAAGGTCCTGAAAAATCAATTCCTTCCACGGTCTCAGGCACCTCCACTCCTGCAAGAGACAGCAAAGTCGGCATTATATCCATATGTGTTACGGGGGTTTCATCCCGTCTGTATCCTTTTGTTGTGTTTACGGTTTGTATGAAGGCATCAGGCGTGTTTAGTATCATCGGGATTTTAGCCGACCCCTCATAAGGATAAATTTTCCTCCATACACAATGGTCACCCAGCAGGTCTCCGTGGTCACTTGTGAACATTATTATCGTATTTTTTGTATGCTCATGCCTTCTTAGATAATAGACAATCTTCCCGATTTGATAATCTATATGGGTCAATTGGGCGCAATAAGCACGAATGGCTGTCTGGCGGTCCTCGTATGATTTTGTACCCAGTATCGGTGAATTGCTTGCAGTTCTTCTTCTCCAGGCCTCAGGTTCCCATTCCCCTACAGGGGCATCACCGAAATCCGTATCCCTGTACATATTGTAATAGGCTTCGGGAGGGTCAAGCGGAGGATGGGGTCTGTGAAATCCTATCTGCATGAAAAACGGTCTGCTTTGGTCCCTGTTTCGAATTTCATCCAAAGCCGTATCGGCAGTCCATTCCGTGGGGTGAAGGTAATTGTCGTAGGTCCATGGAATATAGCAGAATCCATTGTTGTCAACGGCATCTGCAGGGTCTATGACCTTCCCGTCTGTTTCGTCATGAAGCCATTTGTGATAATCGCTTTTTTCACCGTCCAGCCAATTCTGGGGATCATACAATCTGTTTATCTCAAACCCCTGGCCGTTTCTTCTGGGATAATAATGTGTCTTTCCTACATTGATGGTTTGGTAACCTGCATCGCGGAATGTTCCCTGCATCGTTACAGGATATCTCCAGGGAACCCCGTCCAAATATCCTATTCGATTACATGATGACCCACTCATTCCTGTTAGGAGGCTTGCCCTTGCCGGAATGCAGCTTGGTGTTGCACAATATGCAGAAGTGTAGGTGATTCCCTCACCGGCAAGCTGGTCGATAAACGGAGTCTTGACCTTATGTCCAAGATTCCCTATGAAATCTCCCCTCCACTGATCCGTAAATATCAAAATAACATTAGGTCTTTCCATGGTTACCTCCGACCCAATTATATCACCATTCAGCTTCTGCCCTCCAAGGATTTGCTCTGCACCCTTCGGGTGAAGCGCAAATTTGCGTTTCACCCGAAGGGTGCAGAGCAAAAAATTGTTTATTTGTGTTTGAGGAAAGTGCCGTTTTCGTACTCACGGAATGCCGTGCGAAGTTCTTCGCGGGTGTTCATAACTATGGGTCCACCCCATGCGATGGGTTCTGCAATGGGCTTTCCTTCGGCAAGGATGAATCTTATTCCTTTTTCCGTGGAGATTCTGAGTGTCCCGGAATTATTGAATCTGATGGCAGTCGCGGACTCAACCAAAAGCTTTTCAACACCGAATACCCCGCTTCCGTGAAAAACAAAAACATAAGCGTTCCGTTCTTCTGTCAGGTCATACTCAAAATCCACTCCCGGCGAGAGTTCAATATCGAGCAAATTTACCGAAAGCCGTTCCCTTTGTACCGGTCCTTTTGCATTCTTGTATGAACCCCCGATGACCTTTACTTCAATACCGTCTTCCTTGTATGATTCCAGCATATCCGCAGTGATGTCTCCGTACTTGGGATCACTCATCTTTTCATCGGAAGGCAGGTTGAGCCAAAACTGGAATCCCTCTGTTTTGCCTTCAGGAGGCATGGGCATTTCCTGGTGGACTATACCGCTTCCGGCTGTCATCCACTGTACTTCGGAATCCTTTATGATTCCCTTGTTGCCAAGGCTGTCCTGATGCTCAACAGATCCTTTCAGCATGTATGTTATGGTTTCGATTCCTCTGTGGGGATGCCACGGGAATCCTTTGATAACATCTTCAGGTTTATCGCTTGCAAAATAATCCAACAAAAGAAATGGGTCAAATTCAGGAGTTTCATTGTATCCGAATACCCTGTTCAGGCGTACCCCGGCACCGTCAGTCGTTTCAACTGCCTTATATATTTTCTTTACACTTACCATATGAATATCCCCCCTATGTATTCATCAGGATAACATGAATTATTACGGTCACAACCAAGGCAAGTCCTGTGAACCTGTGGATGACAAGAATCGGTTTGCTGAATTTCTTCTTTACCCAAAGTCCAAGCAATGCTTGTATCAGTATGAACAGAAATGCAAGATATCCGCTGTGAATCCTTATTCCTCCGACTAGATTGAACCCATGGAGAAAAGCTGATACAAGCAGCAATACAGTGATGTATGGATGAAGTGCAGACATTATCTTTGATGCTTTTCGCAGACCTTTGTTTTTGTTTCCCAAGGCATACTTATTGAAGCGTCTCAGAACAAAATGCATCACTACAAGAACAAGAAGTCCTATGTTTACCCATCCCAGATTTCGAAACAAAAGGTACATAAATCCTCCGATCAGTCAATAAGACCCAGCGCTTTTGCAAGTACGTCAGGATCATTCCTGAAGAATGAACCTTTTCCTTCATAAAACCCATGATATCTAATCATGTGTATGTTAAGGTCAGACCAATACATCGTGATACCAAGTTTCCTGTTAGTGAATTTCGTATTGGTTTTTATGGCTTTTTGATTGTCTGCAAAGGGACATGGAATTTCACCCCTGTGGTCGTCTACCAGTACTTCGTAGTCATCATCAACCGTTACGGGTATATCAAGGGTTTCCTTTCCGTGGTCGGTAAAGTACTGCATTCTACCAGCTATCTGAGCATGGCTCAGATTCAGCTTTTCAACTACAACATTATCCTGCCTCAGGATATCCTTGAGAGCGCGGTCATCGTCCCCCAGAAATCCATGGGCAGTGAATGCTCCGGGCTGCATGTTTTCCTGTATTCTTTTTAGTCCTGGGCTTTGTTTCATATCAATCAACCTCAGCTGAATTTGTCATAATATATCTTTTCTTCACTGAAATCAGTCGTTACAAGCACATCCACACAGGCATTTATCATCCCCGGGCTTCCGCAAAGATATGCATGCATACCTTCACCTGACTTCACGTATTTACCAAGCACTTCTGTTACAAGTCCTGTTTCACCTTCCCATTTATCATCAGGTTCTGGTCTTGAAAGACATGGAACATAAGTGAACTTTTCATTTTCCTCATCCAGTTTCCTGAAGAAATCCTCATAATACAGGTCTTTCTTGGAAACCGCTCCGAAGATGAATATCATCTTCTTATCCAATCCTTTTTCCATTATGTCCATCACCAGTGACTTTATCGGGGCAAGTCCCGATCCGCCTGCCATGAGTACATATTCATCTGAATCATCCCTCATGTAGAAGTCACCGTAAGGACCGGTTATCCTGACTTCATCGCCTACTTTTACATAATCATGCATATATGTGGTGCAGACACCACCGGGAACCCTTCTTATGATCAACTCCACAGCCTTGTTGTCTGAAGGTGCAGAGGATATGGAATAAGCCCTTATGGCCTTTTCCCTTACCTTTTCATAAGGCTTTGTCTCAATCTGCATGTACTGTCCGGCCTTGAACTTGATTTCCTCGCCTTCCTTGAACTCAAGCCTGTACTCCTTGATATCATGGGTCATGTCATTTATCTCAGTAACCGTAGCAATATACTCGCTTATGTTAAAAAGCTCTTCAGGTATATATACCCTTAGATTTCCCTTCACCTTTACCTGGCATGAAAGCCGAACACCGTCTTTTCGTTCTTCAGGTGTCAGGTACGGTTCTTCCGTGGGAAGAAGCGGTCCTGCGCCTTCCATAACCTTAACCTTGCAAAGTCCGCACGTAGCTTTCCCTCCGCAGGCTGAAGGGATGAATATCTTGTTTGCCGCAAGAGATGAAAGCAGGGAGCTTCCTCCTTCCACCTTAAGGCTTCTGTCACCCTCGTTTATGTCTATTTCGCATTCCCCGTAATTGTTAAGGAATTTCTCCGCAATAATAATAAGTACTGCCAGCACCGTTGATATTCCGGTTATGCTTATAATTGTTAAAAGTATTTCCATTTACAATTTTCCGTCTTTCTACTGTATGACAAATATTCCTGAGAATCCCATGAAAGCCAGTGCCATAAGTCCGATTATGATGAATGTCAATCCGGGACCTTCCAGGCCTTTTGGAATCTTGCTTTTACCTGTTTTTTCACGTATTGCCGCAAGTGCTGATATTGCAAGCCACCAACCGAGTCCGCTTCCCAGTCCGAAAAGCAGGGTCTGCCAGAAATTGTAGTTCCTGATTACCATGAAAAGGGAAATACCAAGTATTGCGCAGTTAACCGTGATGAGAGGAAGGAAAATACCAAGCTTGATATAAAGATCAGGCAGGAATCTATCCATAGCCAACTCAATTATCTGTACGGAAGCAGCAATGACTATTATGAAAACGACATATCTCAGGTATTCTATCCCCAGTGGTACAACAACAAATTTATATATCACAAAATTGATAACGGTGGTAAATACCATGACCAGAGTAACTGCCTTGCCCAGTCCCGATGCTGTCTTGAACTCATTTGAAACGGAAATGAATGAGCACATTCCAAGGAAGTTGGACAGCACCATATTGCTGGTAATTATTGAGGCAAAGAATATAATAAACGGATTAATCTGAGGTGCTGACATTTACTTCGCCTCCTTTTTCTTTCTTCTGTCCATTATTCCCGATGCAATCCATATGAATATTGCTATCATGAAGAATGCTCCCGGCGGTACAACCATAATGGTCCACTTCGTGAAATCAATGAAGTTAATGTTGAAACCGAAAATTGTTCCGAATCCCAGTATCTCCCTTATGATTGCTATACCAAGAAGAATTACAGTATAACCGATGCCTGCAAAAAGACCATCAAAGAATGAAATAAGCGGCGGGTTCTTTCTTGCAAACGCCTCTGCCCTTCCCATAATGATGCAGTTGGTGATTATAAGACCCACATATGGTCCAAGTGCCTTGCTTATTTCAGGAAGATTGGCCTTTATGAATATATCCACGATAATAACGTACGCAGCAATTACAAGGGTCTGTACTATCATCCTGATCCTGTCAGGAATATGTTCCCTGAGTGCAGACAGTGTAAGACTTGAGAATGCAGTAACAAACATAAGCCCCACTCCCATTACAAGGGAATTAACGGTTCGGTTTGTAACAGCCAGTGCTGAACATATACCGAGAATCTGTCTGATTACCGGGTTTTCTCTCCATAAGTTCCTGTAGAAAACCGTCTTTATTTCATTCCCCATCGGCTTCCTCCAGTTCTTTCAATGTCGTATCAATGAATTCATTCATAATCTTCAGTACAGCATTTGAAGTTGATGTGGCTCCGGTGATGGCATCAATTCCTGCATCTTCCCCATAAGTTATCTCAGTACCGAGGCTTACACCCCTGAACTGTTCCTTATACCATTCTTCCTCTATTCTTCCACCGAGTCCGGGAGTCTCATTCTGTTCAGTAAATGCGATTCCCTTTATTTCTGTAAGTGCATCATCAACTGCAATGTATCCCCGGATGGTTCCCCATAGACCGGCCCCCACAAATGGGATGGAATATACGGTTGTTCCGTCATCCGCCACAGCACTGTAAAACTTTATTCCGGAAACTGTTGTTTCACTTACTTTTTCATCAAACACTTCGACGGCATCTGCACCTTTGGCATCTATTCCCATGGAATATAGGATGGACGCTTTCTCTGCGGCCAATTCATTTATTTCAATCTTCTTCTTATAGGCAGCATTGACTCCGGCCAGAATTCCGGAAAAGACAATACTTACAGCAGCTATGAAGATTATTGTATAAATATATCCTTTCTTCATGCAGCCACCTTCTTTCGGGCCTTCATACTTTTCAAGCTTCTTTCAAGAAGCGGTACAAACATATTGGCAACAAGGATTGCAAACATCATACCCTCTGCAAAAAGACCGAATATTCTTATGACAGCCGTAACAATACCGATTGTAACACCGTATATTATCCTTGCTGCGTCTGTCTTGGGGGATGATACGGGATCAGTAATCATATAAATTGTTCCGAACATGAATCCCCCGGCTAAAAGTGAAAACAAAGGATCCGCTGATGTGACTCCCGTAAAGTAAAGTATTGCATTGAATGCCGTAAACCCAACAATGCATGATACCATGCTTTTCCATGATGCTGTTTTGGTTGCAATCAGATAAATACCGCTTAGGATAATGAGGAGTGCTGCAGTTTCACCCAGGGAACCGGATATTCTTCCAAGGAGCAAATCCAGGTACCCTGTGGTCTCACCGGTCTTGTTGAAGAGAATAAGCGGTGTGGCATTGGTAGCCGCATCCACGGAGTTGAGCCATCTTACGAATCCACCGGGGAAGCCTGTAAACGGTTTGGTCCAGGTAACGGTCATGAACGCCGGGAATGAGATGTATACAAAACATCTTGCAACAATGGCCGGATTGAATATATTCCTGCCGAATCCCCCGAATACGCCTTTACCGAATACAATTCCGAATATTATTCCCACACCCGCTACCCAAAAGGGAACCGTAGGCGGGAGTGTAAGGGCAAAAAGAACCGAACTTACGAGAACCGCTTCGCTCACCTTTGCCTTATCCTTGTTTATATTTCTCATTATCAGGTACTCTGCCAAAACCCCGCATGCAATCGTTACTGCAAGCAAAACCAACAGCCTGAGTCCGAACAGATAAATGGAATAGATAACAACAGGCACAAGGCTGTAAAGCACTTTTCTCATCATCGCCTGTTTCATGAATTTAATTTTCAAGTCCAAATGTCGTCCCCCGTTCATGGATGCTTTACATATATTATATAGACACGATATAACTTTTCAAATAGAAAACAGACCATTTGCTCCTCAATCCGAAAATATTCCACATTTCTACCATAAATGATAAAATAATATAGGAAAGCGGTGATCTGATGAACAAATTCATGAAGCTGGCGGTTGAGGAAGCCCTGAAGGGTGTCGAAAGCGACCAAGGCGGACCTTTCGGAGCAGTTGTCGTTATGGACGGCCGGGTCATTGCATCTGCTCACAACATGGTTCTCGCCAATAATGACCCGTCAGCACACGCAGAAATACAGGCAATCAGAAAGGCCTGTAAAATTCTTGGAAAACCAATGATTCCGGAATGTGAAATATATTCTAGCTGCGAACCCTGCCCCATGTGTCTTTCCGCCATAATGTGGGCCAGAATTTCCACTATATATTATGGGTGTACAAGGGAAGATGCCGAAAAAGCCGGATTCATGGATGCTTTCATATATGATGTGCTTGAAGGTAAAAACAGCGGAACACTGAAAAGAATAAACCTTGACCGCGGGGAATGTCTTCCTGCAATGAAAAAGTGGGAAAACAAAGAAGGTCACGGCAGTTATTAAAACCAATTATATTTTGCTAGGAGTATCAATGAAAAGATTTTTGTCATTAATTCTTGTTCTATCCATTATTTCAATGATCCTCACCGGTTGTGTTTTCAGTAGGACTAGTATTGAAGAAGATTTTGCAGGCATGGAAATAGGCGGTGTTTTTTATACCTCGTTGCTTCGTGGAGAAACAAAAGCTGAAAGAAGCTGTCTTTCACAAAGAAAAGAAGGTGTAGGATATTTTCATTCATCCGTGGAAAAAACAGCCTCATCATCATTCAAACTGATTACCTCACTGGAAAAGTATGAAGGCACTATACTTAAATACATGGACAAGACCGGGGACTTATCTGATGCAGAAAGAATTGAAATAAATGATATGGCAGAAACCATGACTCTATACAAAACCGTACTTGATTCCGGTGAAACTGAACTAAGGTCATACATGAAGATGAAACCCCGGGCTAAAGCTTCCGAAGCATTGATCTTGACATATATGACCGACACCCTATGTGTTCTTATTTCTTCGCTTGATGATTATCTGAATGAACTTTCTTCGGCAGCTGATCGGCTGTACTCAATCCTTCAGTCAGATAATCAAAAACAGGCAGCAAGGTTTTCCGAATCAATCAACTCCACACTTATAGATAAAATCGATCCTGCCAGGATTGAAATGATGCATTCCTTCGAAAAAGCCGCGTTGATGTACTCATACTTGATTTCGGGAGATTATCTGTTAGGTATTTACAATCTTGATAAAGCTGAATCAAACATACAGTCATTGTTGGCTGATGGGCCGGCCGGTGCAGACGAAGATGAATTGATTGGTTTAGGACAATATATCCAAAACCGTCGTAACGATTCAAAGGAACCTGATGTCATGAAGGATATCCCTACGGATCTTTCGACCGAAAGCTTCTCAATTTTGCACCATGTTGATGCAATGGATCCGGATTTGGCAACCATAACAAGTGCAGTTGTTCCCCTTTATAAAATGATAAAGGAGATTTACAAGGACAAACAGCCTGCTACTGCTCCTTCTGTTCCCGCTTACAATGAATCGGAGGCTCCGTTAAAACCCCACAAGATAATCCCTTCTAATGATGCCGCGAACCTGGCTGCGGATTCTACTGATGCAGTGACAGGGCGGGATGCCGCTGTAGCTAAGATAAAACTAGGGCAAAATGCCGTTTCATTCCTGGGTTTTCTAAGCAGCACTGACGACAAGTACAATATGATTGTAGCTCAGATAACAAACATGATTTCAACCGGTCGGAATAATCTTTCAGATGAAAAAAGACAGGCTGCCGTTGAATTGATTAAAAGCAACATCAATGAACTGATTGGAGATAACAGGGAGTCCTTCGTAAATAAGATAACCAATGAATCAGCCGAAAAGATATATGACACTTTCATGGACTGGAAGAAGGATATAGGCAGCCTTAAAACCCATGATTTTACGATTGACGACCTTAGGAATCTCCTGAATGGTTTTGGTATAGAGGTTAGTATTCCTGATGAAAAAACCTCTTCATCAGAGGATGAAGACAATGAAAATCCTTCAGGAAGTGTTTCAAACGGCACTCCTTCTTCAGACGATTATGCATATCCAGGGATAATCATACCTTATGAAGAAATGAAGGCCATAGACCAATCCACTTCGACAAACGAAATACTTGCTCTCATACTGGGTTGGAATGATCCTGTGGATTATTCTTCGCTCGAAAAAAAGGAATTTCTTGACGACAATGGTAATGTTGAACATGAATATTATGTTCAGGAAAATTCCATACCCCTTGGATGGGATATAACTTATAGAACCGATGCTGATTTCTACGAATACAGATTTCCTGAGGGAATGAACCGATCCATGCGTATAATCAGGGATACATCAACAGGGAGCGACTTGTTCATCTCGGCTCAGATAACTGACACTGATTTGGAAAGGGTGGTTTCCTTTGCATTCAACATGCCCGGTGAACAGAAGAAGATAAGCTTTATATCTGAATCAACCAACGGTATAAAGGATGGTATCCAGGCATCACAGCACTCTGCCGGGGCAACATTTTCATATTGGGAAGACGGAAATCAGATGTCCTCATATGTTTATGACGGTGAAACCATGCTTCAGTTCAAGCAATGGGAATATGACGGCAATACTGTATATGAGGACACATGGACATATTATGACAACGGCAATCCCAAAATGGAACAACACCTTGTGAACGGTCAATATGACGGAATATATCTACTTTATTATGAAGACGGCACCCTTCAGAAGAGCATCGAATATGAAAACGGATTGAACAGCGGCAGATACGAGGAATATTACGAGAGCGGAAGGCTGCGAAGGCTCAGAATCTATGTTGACGGTGAATTGTCAGGAGACTACAGGAAGTATTATGACAACGAAACCCATCAGCTGATGGAATCAGGTTCATATGCCTCAGATATGAAAAACGGACTTTGGGCAGAATATGATGAGGACGGGACACCGGAAAGTGAAAAAGAGTATCTAAACGATGTACTTGATGGCGTGTATAAGGATTTCGGAAGGAGTTACGGAACTTATCGTAACGGCGAAAAACACGGCGATTGGTATTACGGAAAGACAGAAGATGACTGGACAAACAGGGAGTATTATGAGAACGATATAAGGATATGGAGTCAGTCAAGGAACTCTGACAGCAGGACATATTTCAACCCGGACGGATCCGTGAACAGAATAGAAAAAATAGGGGATTAAATATGAAATTCAAAAAGCTTCTTTCATTGATGATGGTTTTGGCAATCTCTTCGGGACTTTTGGTCTCCTGCTCACTTTTTAACAAAAATGAAGAACAGAACATATACTTCCTGCAATTATCCGGCCCCTTCTATACGTCAAATGACCCTTCAGGTCCTGCAGAAAGAACCTTCCTTCGGGAAAGAAGCAGGACCGTTGATGAAATAATAAAAAGTTCCGAAGACGCATTTAAGTTTTTAAAGCGTGCCAACAAAGGTTTTATAAAATATGAGGAGAATCTTCTCGATTACATAAAGAAAGCTGAGATTAATGAGTCCCACGTGAAGTCGGCTGATATGATCATATCCGGAATAGCTGCAAACCGGGCTTTATTGAAATCATATGAAGAAGCGATAGAAACATTCAAAAAGGCAAAGCCCTCCAACAATGCAAACAAGGCTATTCTTGACTACTATATTTTCACTTCAGTATCGGAGATGTTTGAGATTCAGGATATATACAGGGAATGGTTGGAGAATACAACAGCCGCTGTTTCATATATTGTTTCAGGGGAAAGTGATAGAAAAAGCAATAAAGTCATATCTTCATCAGCCTCAATCCATAGGAAAAAAATTCATGATAATCTGGTTTCAGCGAAGGCTTCCATAGTAAAGGCAGACACTTTGTTTTCTGCCCTGGCTTCCGTTGATTATCATTCCTCCTTCCTTTACTTAACAGAGGCAGAACAAACCCTTGTCGAAATAAAGGCAGGCAGTACAAAATCAACTGTATCACAGGAAACCATCTCTGAATTGGAAACGGCCATAAGGGATCTAAGGGAATCCACTTACGAATTTCCCGGTCTATTGCCTCTTCACGAAAACAAGGATGGTTCTCTTTTCCTCAGTACGATAAAAGCAGCCGAAGAAGACCTGATACCGGATTTCGGTCTGTTGTCCGATTCTTTGGAATTCTACAGGGCCGCTTCTGATTCAAATCCGCAAAATGAGTTTTCCGAAGATGAATATATTGATGATATAAAAAGTATATCAGCCAAGGTAACCAATGCTTCAGACCTTGGTGATATCGTTGCCGAAACCGGCGCAGTAACAAAACCTCCCGGGGAAATAACCACGAGCGCTACCAGGGAAGATAATATCGGAAGAATTTCCGACGGTCAGATGGTGGTATCCGGAATTAGTTTTTTGAGTTCTGACAGAGCATATTCGATTGCAATAGACAAAATAGCCGAACTTATAGCAAACGGCAAAAATATTTCACCTGAAGCAAAAGAAAATGCAATCAACCGAGTCAGAAATGAATTAAATGACATCATCGGAGGCAATAAGGATGATTTCCTTGATGTTCTTCTGAATCAATCAGCTGAAGAAATTTACGGGACCTTCGAAGTTTGGAGAGATGACATCGTAGATCTTTCCACCCATGACTTTACTCGTGATGATATTGAAACATTTCTGCTTCTCCTGGGCTACGGAATTGAAATCGAGGAAATTACGGCAACAGAGGAAACTATATCCCCCTCTGCTTCTCCGTCTTCGACAGCAACCCCTTCTCCGACACCTTCTTCAATAGCTCCGGGGAACACACCTTCAGTAAATCCAAACCCTTCTGCTTCACAGGAACCGGCAGAAGATGTTGAGACTTATGACGTCTTCAATATTGCTGCAACTTATAACACCATGATGAATATTTCTAATAACCTTTCAAATGGAAATATTCTTTCCATAATTTATAACTGGTCAGACCCGGTTGATTATTCATCTCTTGAAAGAGAAGACAAACCTGATGGTGACGGTGGTATAAGAGGCTGGAAATATACTGACAATGAAAGTATTTCCCTTGGTTGGGAAGTTACACAGTATGGTGATAGTGTGGAATACATATATCATTTCCCAAAGGAAATGGATTCTACCATGAAAATCATAAGGAAGGGAACACTGGAAAGCAGTTATTTCTATCAGATTGAGACGGAAGATGAAACATCAGGAAGAAGAACCGCTGTCCGGCTCAATGAAAATCCTGAGTTTGAAGGTGACAGCATAACCTATATTTATGAAGAGGAAAATGACATAAAGGACGGACTGAACACTACCCGATTCAACAGTTTGCCTACATTTGAGATATATGACACCGGTGAAGAAAATGAATCATATACATTCGATGAAGGAGTTCTTGTGCGTGAAGTCATTACTCACCATGAAGGTTCTTCAATAGTTGAGCACACAAAGCTATATTATAAAAATGGCAAACTGAAACAGGAAAAGCATGAGAAAGACGGAAAGGAATTCGGGCTCTATACATCCTATAAAGATGACGGTACCCTGGTTACCAGCATAGAATATACTGACGGTAGATATGACGGAAAGCATCAGCTTTTCTTTGATGACGGACACCTTCGAACATTTACAGTTTATTCAAATGGCAAAAAGAACGGTACTTATGAGAAATACTACAGTGATGCCGCTCACCCCATCGAAGTAAGAGGCCAGTATGCAAACGATGAAATGACCGGTAAGTGGGAGACCTTCATGGTCGACGGAACTCCTAAATCAGTCGTTAATTATAAAGATGGCATGAAGGACGGTGAATACAAGTCATTTGCCACAGGCAATACCTCTGCCTCTTCAATTCATGCCTTCGGTCAGTATTCCATGGATAAAAGGACAGGGGAGTGGCTCTATGGATACAACAATGAAGGTTGGGTCGAAAAAGTATATTATGAAGATGATGTGAAGATTTGGATGGAAAAGGCGGATTCAAATATAAGGACATACTACAAGCCGGATGGTTCTGTGGACCGGACCGAAACCATACCCTAAGGAGTAGAATATGAAAGAAAAAGCATTCAGGGAACTTTACGGCAGCAGAGGCTATTCTGCAGAAGAAACTGACTTGGCTGTCGGCTATGTGAAAAGAATGGAATCTTCATTGAACACTGATGTTGCTGATATTAACATGGTCAAGGAACACATAGACATGCTGATTGAAAAAGGCGAAAACACAATTCCGGTTCTGTTGGCATTGGCACGGTATTTTTATCTTCTTGATAATCATGAAGTGTATATCTACTTTACCAAACTCTTCGGAGGACTCGGTGTCATGGATAACATCAGAAAAAGACTTGAATTCCATGTGAACAAGGAGACTGCAGATAAAGTGTTCGAAAATCTGGACTCCCCGCCTCTCGGAACCCCTCCCGAAAAAATTCCTGAGTATACTGAAAAAGTAATAAAAAGGCTGAAATCAACCCTATCCCCTGCAATGTACAGAAAGGTTCTTGCCGGAAACAACCACGGTGTGCCCGAGGAAGCAATGCTTGCTGAAAAGAAATTCTTTGAAGAATCTGAGGATATCGATACTTATCTTAAGGAAAGACATGAAAGAAAAGTTGCTGAACTCCAGCAATACTGTGATGAGAAAAAGGTATGGTTTGAACAGGAAATTACACAGGAAATAGTTGATTATGTAAAAGGAAACCAGGAAATACTTTCAGCAGTAAGGGAAGGAAACAAGCTGTATGTGACTAAGATTCCCTTTGACGGGATCAATTTCCTTAATACGGAAGATCCTCTCATGAAAAGCTATTACGCCTGCCATTGCCCCTTTGCCCGGGAGAGAATACTTAACGAATACAAGGAAAATGTAGATGCTGACTGGTGTTACTGCAGCGCAGGCTTCGCCAAGTTTCCATTTGAAGTAATATTAGGTGAAGAGCTTGAGGTCGAACTGCTGCAATCCGCTCTGAAAGACGACCCCATCTGCCGATTCGCCATAACTCTTCCACAAGCCAACCAATCATCCT
>Ga0180435_10000712_pt1 | contig 35177 bp, 18 predicted proteins | sample SS_ome_3_FD_132467 | JGI IMG/M metagenome (GOLD analysis project Ga0180435, IMG submission 132467) | Hypersaline lake sediment archaeal communities from the Salton Sea, California, USA - SS_3_S_1 metaG | ecosystem: Environmental > Aquatic > Non-marine Saline and Alkaline > Hypersaline >... | reverse complement strand
GTTCTCGGTGGGCGACACGCTCACCGAGGACGGCCGAATCGGCAAGGTGCTCGACGCACAGGGGATCGTTTCACTCAAGCCGATCATGGCCCGTCGCTGGACGCCGGTCGCCGGACCCGTGCTGCTCAAGCCGGGCGATTGGCTAAGAACCGATGTCCGCGGCGCGAACGCCGTGCTCGCCCGACTCGTCAAGGATACCGAACTCACCCTCGGCCCCGGCACGTTGGTCGAAATGACCAGCCCGAAAGAGGTGAAACTCGGCAGCGGCGAGATGAAGATTCGAGCATCGAAGAACAAACCGCTCACGGTGCTCGCCCCCGACGGTCAAAAAACGAAGGTCGCCGGCAAGGTCATCCTGCGCGTCGACCAAAAGACGAACAAGCTGGTCGAGGTCGCCAAACCGCCGCTTTGGCTGCGAGGATTCGAGGGCACATCGGCCCATGATCCGACCGGCTCGCTGATCGCCAAGGTCGACGGCCGCGACGTGCCGCTGACCGTCGGTTACCACAAGGTGTCAGTCGATATCCGCGATCAGATCGCACGCACGGTGATCGAAGAGTCGTTCGTCAATCGAACCGACAGCCGACTCGAGGGCGTGTTCTACTTCCCGCTGCCGCAGGACGCCTCGATCTCCGGATTCGGTATGTGGATTGGCAACGAGTTGGTCGAGGCCGACGTCGTCGAAAAGCAGCGAGCCCGCGAGATCTACGAGACGATTCTGCGCGAGCGTCGCGACCCCGGTTTGCTCGAATGGACGGGCGGCAACCTGTTCAAGGCTCGCGTCTTCCCGATCTTCCCGCACTCCGAGAAGCGAATCAAAATCACGTACACGCAGGTGCTGCCCGCCAAAAACAATCAGTATCGGTACAGCTTCGGCCTGCAGAGTGAAATGCTCAAGCTGCATCCGCTGCGCGAGTTGGCAATCGACGTGAAGGTCAGTTCGACGATGCCGCTGGCCGATGTCTCCTCGCCCACGCATCTGACGCGCATCGACAAAACAGCGAACTCGGCGCACGTTGAATTCACCGCCCAGGAATTCACGCCCGAGCGAGACTTCGAAGTGGTTGTCAATCTCGATGAGAAGCAGCAGGAGGTCACGTTGATCCCTCATCGTCGCGGCGAGGACGGCTACTTTTTGATGCTGCTCACGCCTCCCGGCAGCGACGGGGCTTGGCAGCGAGAAACGGTCCGCGATGGCGACCCGCTCGATCTGTTGATTCTGGCCGATACGTCGGGTTCGATGGGCGAGTCGGCCCGCGAAAACCAGGCGGCGTTCGTGGCAGCGCTATTGGGATCGCTCGCGCCGACCGACCGCGTCAACCTGGCGACCTGTGACGTTGACTGCCAATGGGTCTTCGATCAGGCGCAACCCGTGGAAGACGCCAACGTCGAAACGATTCGCGACTTCCTGGCCGCCCGTGGATCGCTGGGTTGGACCGATTTGGACAAAGCGTTTGCCGCGGCATTGAAACAGTGTGGCCCCAAAACGCAAGTGATCTACGTGGGCGATGGCGTTTACAACACGCACGACGCCGACCCCGTCGCGGCAGCTAAACGGCTCAAGCGTCTTGTCGAGCGTCGAAAAGGGGACAGTCCCCTTTTGTCGGAACGACCCGAAGGGGGCTTCGCCCAAAAGGGGACTGTCCCCTTTTCGCCTGCCTTCCACGCGATCTCGGTCGGCAGCAGTTTCGAATCGATCGTGATGAACACCATCGCGTCGTTGGGCGGCGGGTCGAACCGCGAGATCACCGGCGAGCGAACACCGCAAAAGGTCGCCCTCGAGTTGCTCAGCGAAATCACCTCGCCGACGATTCGCGATCTCGAAGTCACGTTCGATGGCGTGCGCACCGCCCGCGTCTATCCCGAGCAATTGCCGAACCTGGCGGCAGGCTCGCAACAGATTTTGATCGGTCGGTATTTGCCCCAGGGCGACGATCAGCAGGGCACGGTCACGGTGACCGGCACGCGCGACGGCAAACCGATCAAGTTCACCGCGAAAATCTCACTGAAAGATGCCGAATTCGGCAACTCGTTCATCCCTCGGCTGTGGGCCCGCATGCACCTGAGCACGTTGCTCGAACAAGGGTCGTCGCAACAGATCAAGGACGAGATCATCGCCCTTTCGGAAGAGTATCACATCATCACGCCGTACACGTCGTTGTTGGTGCTTGAAAGCGATGAGGATCGCGAACGGTTCAAGGTCAAGCGGCGGTTCCAAATGCGTGACGGCGAGAAGTTCTTTGCCGAGGGCCGCGATCAGGCCGACTTCGAACTGATGCAAAAACAGATGCGGCTGGCCGGCAACTGGCGGCTCGGCCTGCGCCGGCAGGTGCTGCGCGACCTGATGCGGCTCGGGCGGCAAGGCGACCTAGTGTCGCAGGTCGTCTCGGTCTACGGATCGGACGTGAATGGGCGAGTCATGTACGTGGGCGGTAAATCGGGCGCATTCGTGCCGGGCGATATTGTGAGTAGCTCGGAAATCAGTAGCTGGGACCGTCGGCTCGGCGGCGACACGTTTTTCGCAGATGGTAATTCGATCCCGTATCCACAAGGCTCTGCCTGGACGGGTTTTGATAAGAGCCTCGAACTCAAGTCGCTTCGAGACCGCGAAAAAACCCGCCTGGACTACCTTTGGAGCGAAGGCGACGAGTCGGGCGGAGAGGATCTGTCGAAAGGCCTCGACTTCGACGGCGACGTAGCACTCGATATGCCTGAGGGCGAGTTCGAGGAAATCCTCGACGATTTCAAGGACATGCCGCCGATGGTTGCTGAGCCGGAACCGGCTATGCCGTCGCTAGGACAATCCGCGGGCGAGTCTGAGTCGTTTCTGCGGGGCTCAAGGCGAAGTTGGACCCGCCCCGACCCCGTGGCGCTCCAACCATCCAGCTTGGGGCTCGGCACGGCTGGGTACTTCTTCCAAGGTGGAACTCAAGTGGGCGGCGGGGGCTTCGCCCATGGCATCAGCACAGGACGAACGGTCCGCGGTTACCACGATACTTCCTGGTTGACCCATCGCTTCCCCCATCTGAGCGGAGCGCCTACCGCGCCGGCCAAGCCGGAAAAACCGTGGCCCGCCGACGTGCGCGAGGTGGTCGATCGACTGCTGAGAACCAAACAGGTCAACGCCCTCGATGGTGGGCTGATGATCGACGGCACCGGCGACTCGTTCGATGTGCGTTTCGATCGGCTCAGCGGCCGCGGTAGCACGGTTTCGTTGCTCTCCAAGGACGCTTGGCTGACGCAGACCGACGGGGCCGGGGCGCAACGCGTCGTCAACTACTGCGACGGCGAACGCCGCGGCGTGTTTTCGCTCGACTTCCTGTTGGGGCGAGTCCGCGACACCCAGCCGACCGACCGTACCATCCCCGGCGTCAGCATGAGCGGTTACCTGCTGCGACCGCTCGAAGAAAGCTACCCCAACTATGAGGCCAAACTAATACAAGCCCGAAGCGCAAGCGAGCGGGACGAAAACGACCGAACGACCCTCGTGCTCACGCACGCCGATCGCAAAGGTTTCGCTCTGCATGTGCTAATCGACACCGAGCGGAATGTGATCCTCTCCATCGAACATCGGCAGGACGACAAGGTAACATCGAGCCAGCGGTTCTCGGACTTCGTCGAATTGGCCGACACATGGTGGCCGACACGAATCGAGTCGCTCAACGGCGAGGGCAAGCGGACATCCCTGACCACGTACGAGCTTAAGACTCTCGATGAGAAGGCGTTCGGCAAAGAAATGAAAACCCGGCTGGCTGCCCTCGATCAAACGCAGTTTCTCAAACTGCCGTCGCCGACGATCAAAGACGCCAAACAGGCCGTCGCCGACGACAAGGCGACCTTCGACGATCGCTTCGCCATGATGGCGCATTTCGCGGCCATCCAGGATTGGGAGCGCGTGACGGAAGAACTTGCAGCCGCCGAAAAACTCGCCGAAGGCAAGCCCGGCATGCAGTGGGTCCGCGTGGCCGTGCAGATCCAATCCCGCAAGCGAGACCAGGCACGGCAGTGGGCGATGGATATGGCCGAAACGCTCGGCAAGTCGCCCGAGCAAAGTTACTTCCTGGCAACCAGTCTCTACAACCAAGCGGACAACATCCTCGAGGCCAACGAGCGATTGCGATTGCTGGAGACGCTTACCCCGGTCTTCACCGCGCAGCCCGCCCACATTCAACGGCAACTGTTCCTGCCCCAGAATTTGATTTCCTGTTATCAGCGGACGGGGCAGACCGACAAGGTTCTTGAGCAGCGCCGACAATTGGCCGACGACTTCCCGCACAATCAGTTCGTGCAGCAGCAGTACGCCAACGAATTGGCCAACCGCGGCGACTACGATGCCGCCTACGCCTGGCTCGACAAGGTGATCGTGCCCGAGCGGCGTTGGCTCGACCACGAAGAGGATACGCTGCGCAGCACGTACACGAACCTACTGCGTCAGCAAGGGCGGTACGAAGACCTCGTCGAGTATCTCGCCGGTTGGGTGAAGCGGAACCCGCCGACCTACATACCCTATCATCAGTACCTCAGCGCCCTGGTGAAGAACGACCAGGAAGCCGTCGCCAACAAGCTGATCGCCAAGTGGCTCAGCAACGGCCGCATCGATGGCAAGCTCGAACTGCCGCTGCTCTATCGTCAGCAAGCGGCAATCTACCAGGCAATGGGCGAAGGATACGAACTCCGCACGAACCGCATCGAACACCGCTGGCACAAGCCGCTCGCCCAAACCGCCAAGTTCTTCCTCGATCATGAAACGGCGTTCAATGTCAGCAATCAGATCATGGGCAACTGGCGATTCCAGCAGCTGGATGCCTGCCGCGACGTCCGCCGACACGCCTACCAGATTATCGAGAAGGACATCGACACCCTGCCCGTCGATCGGCTCAACATGCTCTTGAATTGGGTTTGGCCGAACGACCCGGCCATCGAGCAACAGCAATGGCGTGACCTGGCGCGACGACTCGAAAAACGCTGGGACGGCGAGCAGGATCCAGAAGCGAAACAGCAACTGGCCGGTCCGCTGATCCGGATCAACTCGGGCCGTTTGACCGCGGAAGAACACCTCGCCTTTCTCAAAAAACAGATGAACGAGGGGCCGGCGAAGTACCACGTCAGCTACGTCAACCAATACTTCAACGCCCTGCTGGGGCAACCCTGGCAACAAAAGTACGAAGACGAAGCCTTTGGTCTGCTGCCTTCGATCAACGAATCCGAGAAGCCGGCCGAGCGGCTGGCCGCCCAGATCGCCGCGCTCCATCGACTGACCGACAGCATGCTAGAAAACCGTTATCAACAACTGATGGGGCAGGTCGAGCATCCTGAGAAGCTGACCCGCACCGAACTGCGCGACAAACAGACCGCCAACCGAACCAAGTCGCGAGAAGGGTTTGCCAAGAAGCTGGCTGCGGCGAAACGGGCCGCGCTGAAAGACGAAGAACTGTTGCATTCGTGGCTCGATGCCGAGCGGCTCTATCTGGCGATTCTGCTCAAGCAGGACCTCGATCGCGTGGCGGATGAGTGCTGGGAAGTGGTCGGCGCCAAGCCGCCCAAACCGCTGGCGATCACCGACGAGGGCGAGTTGCCGAAGACGCTCACGGTCATCGATCGTCTGCTGATGGCCCGGCATACCGCGATGCTGATGAACCTCGCCGTGCGACGCGACGCCGATCCGAAACTGGCCGAGCGACTGCTGGCCTACTTCGATGCCGGTATCGAGCAAGCGGGCGAAAAGGAAGGCGTCGCCATCGGTTGGAAACTGCGCAAGTACAGCCTGTTGATCGCGCTCGATCAGCCGAAGGAGTTGGAGGCCGCGCTCAAGGCCTGGATCCGTCCCGAGGTGGCCGACAATCACTGGCGGCGTTCGCTGGCGCAGATCGTGGCCGAGCAGGGACGCATCCAGGAGTCGATCGCGCTGTTCGAAAAAATCGAAGCCGACGACCAACTCGCCCCCAACGATTACCGCACGCTCGCCAATTGGTACATGGTGGTCAACGAGAAGGAGAAACACGAGTCGGCGTTGATCGAGTCGTTCATGGCGATGGAAGAATGGCGGATGAGCAACTGGCTTTCGAACAAGCTCAACCCCTGGCGTCGCAACGACGGTCCGTTGCCCGAAGAGTTGGACAAGGACGTGCTGCGTGTCTTTGCCGCGTTGTTCAAGAAGTCATCCAGCCCGCAAAACTACTCATGGCAACTGCGAGAGTTCTACCGCAACAGCCGCGACTTCCGCTTGCTGCAGTCGGTGGCCGACGCGGTCGTCGGGCACACGCCAGGCAAGATCTATCCTTTCCTCACGTCGATGGAGTCGCTCTTCTCTGAAGTCCGCGAAGAGGCGACGGCCGATTCGATCATCGAACACCTTGCCACCGTTCGCAACAAGGCGGAAACGACCGTCGACCACCGCGCGCTCGATCTGCTGGAACTACTCATTGAACGTCGATCGAGCGAAGTGCTCAATCAGCCGGGGCCACACGTCACCAAGGCGCTGGCCGCCATGCAGCGGGCCTTCGACCGCGAGTGGACTGACGGCGAGCCGCGACTGATGGCCGACCTGCTGGCGAACCTCGGCCGTGTCAGCCAAGACCCGTTGGCCAAAGAGCAGATCCGTCAATTGGAAGAGTTGCACAAGATGGTCGATGACGGCACGATCGATCGGTTGCACATCGGCCATGCCATGGCTCGCACCTATTGGTCGTACAGCCGACACGACGACGCGATCGATCTGTTGACGGCATCCCTGGCCGAGTTCGAAAACGCCAACGACGGCGTGCTGCCGAACTCGGCGAACAATGCGATTAGCACGTTGACCTCCTATCTCGAATCGCGGGGACACTTCGCCCGCGGCGAGCAGTTCCTGCTCACGCAACTCAAACACCCGGTTCATGCGCAGCAGATCTACTGGCTGAAACAGCGGCTGCATCAGTTGTACGAAAACGCGATCAGCCGAGACGCCGAGGTCTCGCTGGGCAGCGGAGCGGAACTGTACAAGGCGCTCGAGCAAATCCTCTTCGACGAAATCAAAACTGACGATCACAACCATCGCTATCAGTTGGTGAATCGGCTCTGCAGCGTTTACCGCACGGCCCATGGCAAGAAGATCGCATCCGTGCCAGAGGACCTCAAGGCATTCGCCTTCGACCGCCTGCCGGAAATCCTGGGACGACAAACAGGCAACTATCAGTCGATCGTCAGCAACGTCGCCCATGTGCTTCACGATATCAACGGAGCGCGCGAAGGACTGCGGCTGTTGATCGTGCAGATCGAAAGCGAGCCAAAATGGTTCCGCCTGAATCACCAGGACGGCTGGAGCCAACACTCCTATCAGCTCGGCTACTGGCGCAGCCAGACGGGCGACAAGCTCGGCGACCTCGAACCACGGCTCTTGAAGATCGTGCTCGACGAACTGCGACGCGACCTGATGTCGCAGCAGTCGCGCAACCGCAACATGTACGACCGACATCGCAGCAGTCACTACTGGGGCGCCAAAGAAAAGGATTTCCACCGCGTTGCCGAAGAGGTCTACGAACAGAAGAAAGAGTCGGGCCACGCCGTCACGTATATCGCCCACTATCTCTGGTGGGGAATCAATCGCCAGGATCGGGCGATCGAAATCCTCTTCACGGCACACCACGCCAAAATCCTCGACGAGGCGGGACAAGATAAGCTGGTCGACTTCCTGCATCGCCGGGGCCGCTATGCCGAGTCGATCCCCGTGCTGCTGCCGCTGGTCGAAACCCGGCCAGACAACATGCAATACCGAACGCGGCTGATGCACGCCTACTTCCGCACCGATCAGCCAGACAAACTGTTCGCGTTGCTCAAGGCGACCGATGAGTACTTCCACGCCGATGGCCGTTGGAACGAAGGCGCTATCTCGGCCCTGGCGCACAGTTGTCTCAGCAACCAACTCTATCAGCGGTCGGTCGACTACTTCCTCGAAGTGATCGATTTACACAAACGCACCCACGCTCGACAGGGAATCGGCAACGGCACGCTATCGAGCTACTACTGGAGCATGTCGCAAGCGTATTCCGGCCTCAAGAAGACGCCCGAGGCTGTCGAGGCCGCGTGTGCCGCGATCGTCAGTTGGGGTCCACGACACGACCAGCGCAGGGACGCGATTTCGAACCTCGAACGTGTGTTGCGCGACGCCCCCGACCTGCCGGCGTACATCAAGCACCTCAACAAGCAGGTCGAAGAGACCGGCTTGCACAACCCGATCGTCCGCAAGGCGCTCGGCAAGGTCTTCTTCGAGCAAGGCAAGTACGACGACGCAATCCCACAACTGAAACTGGCGGTCGAACTGCAACCGAACGACACCGAAACCCATCAGAAACTGGTGGCCTGCTACGACAAGACCGATCGGCCGCAAGAAGCGATCGCCCAACTGCTGGCTTCGATTCGACTGTCCCGTCGCAACATCGAACTCTACCGCGACCTGGGCTCGCGGTATGAAAAACTGAAGGACAGTTCGCAGACAGAACGGGCCTACACTTCGATCGTCGAAGCATTGCCGAACGAATCCGAAGGCCACGCTTTGCTCGCACAGATCCGACAGACGCAAGATCGTTGGCAGGATTCGATCGAGCACCTGCGACAAGTGGCCGAGATCCGCGCGCTTGAGCCTACTGGACTGGTCGAGTTGGCCAAAGCCCAGATCCACCTGAAACTTTGGGACGACGCCAACGAAACCTGCAAGCGCCTTCGCGCCCGCACCTGGCCCACCCGCTTCTCGAACATCGAAAGCCAGATCCGCGATCTGGAACGGAAGGTCGAAGCCGGGCGAAAAAAAGGTCCTTCGTCGTAATTCGTGAAGTCAGACACCCGGGGGGGTGGCTGGGGTCGAACTACGAGGCACGAGTAGTAACGAGTGATCAGTTGAGCTGCACGGTGCTGGCCGCGGTTGATGTGGCCACCGCACTCCACCCTCTGCCTCGGTCTCCTGATTTCCGCTCCCTCCCCCCCAGTTTCCAAGTCTATCGCCTGGCGCGAAAACGCCAACGTTTTTCGAAGTTTGAAATTCAAACAGTTGTTTCAAGCGCTTGTTTGAAGCGCGCGCTTCAAACAAGCGCCCGTATCATGTTGACGACACTTGTACGATATTCTTAAGTATCTATTGACGAATGTGCATTTGCGCGTAAAATTTGGCCGACGACGATCTGGCGGCATGCGACCGGCTCGCCCCGCTGCGTCGCACTGTTCAGAACAAAAACCGCCACCCCGCGTGTGACGGTCGAAAACGGGGGCGTGTCTCCCGGAATCGCCCTTTCGCACAAAACACAACTACCATTTTCGCGCGCTAAAATGAACATTTGGCCCGATTTGTGGCGAATCGAATTTTCGGCACGTTTTCACGCCTCGTTGGCTTGAAGCGGAGCCATTGGCAAAACAGGACCGTAGGGTCGAATCAAGGCAATCTCTGGGGCGAATCGACTCAGTTGAACCCTCTCGGGAGGGGTGCTGGGTTGGCGTAATTCCTTTACAGGAAAAAACTTACGCAAATAGCTTGACGAATCTGTGCCAGTAATTACTATGAGAAGTGTCAGCTGCAATCAAGTTTTTCAACGGCCAGTCAGGCCGACTTGGAAAATACAAAAAGGAATCGCCAATGCCGTCGGAACATACCTACTCGCAAAGTCTCTGGGTTCGCGTCATCATCGGTTTGGCGGTCGCCCTGATTCCCGCCGCGATGGCCGTAGGTATGATTTCGATGGTTTAGTTGATCCCTGATCTTCTCGGCGGGCCTTCTCGCGTTGTCACTGCTAGTGCTCGTTTTTCTCAATAGCCTTGTATGAGTTGGATTGCGCGCGCGGCAAGTCGAGCCAAACGGGGGTCATCTCCAGCCGCCGCAGTTCGAAGGGCCGGCAGCGCCGCATTGGCTGCCGGGCCGATCTTGCTCAGGGTCCAAGCGGCGCGCTGTTTCACGTTGGTCGCGGCGTCGCCCGCGAGCAAGTCGGCTAGCGCCGCGGTGGCGTCCGCACCCTGTTCCCTTAGCCGGCCAATGAGCGTGGCGGCCCAGTAACCTACATCCGGCGAGTCGTGTTTGAGCAGCCCGATCAACTCTTGCAACTGGTTGGGGTCGGGGGGACCGATTCCTTCCAACGCCGCGGCGGACCACTCGACGACTGAATCCGACGGGTCCGCCAAACCCAACACTAGGGAAACCGCGGCGGGTCGAGCCGTTTCGCCCTGGTGGCACAACGCCTCGGCGGCGGTTGCCCGAACTTGCTCATCGTCGGCGTTCAAGTCGGCCGTCAGTCGCTTCAGATCTTCATTCATTGAACGTACTTCCCAAGGATCCTTCGCCAAATGATCGGCTGACACGCACCAGCTTGGCGGCAGCGGTAGAAAGACGAGGAACAAGCAGGCGATCTGTCCTGAACTCGGCTGCGACATGCCCCACCTCATGCTCATACGTGCCACGCGAAAAACCACATCAGACACCATTTTCGACCCGTGTTCACGGGAAGTCCACGGGGGATTCCAATAATTTTCACCCCCTCACCCGTGCGCGAAGTATATTAGAGTCTACGGTTGGACACTGCGCGCCGGCCACGCGATCAACGACCGAAATCCCCCGCCACGGAAAACCCGTTAAGTCACGTCTGATTTAGCGGGGCAAGCGGTAGAAACCCCAAGAAAACGCCCGCCGCCCGTTGATGTCATGGACCTTGAGCTTAGCAACCTGAGCGTGGACTACCTGGAGCAGTTGTACGAGCAGTACTGCCGTGACCGCATGTCGGTCAGCGACGACTGGCGGGACTATTTCGACGGGCTCACCGAGGGCAACGGCCGGGTCGAGGCGGAGTCGATCGGCCCCAGCTTCGCGCCGACCAGCATCTTCAATCCACATACTTCTGCCGGGCCGGTGGTTGAACCGGGCGAGGAAGACCTTTGGATCGCGCGACTGCAGGAACGGGTCGACCAACTCATCCGCAATTATCGCGTGCGAGGGCACAATGCGGCGAAGATCGATCCGCTGGGACGACCGCGCCCCAAACAGCCGGAACTCGATCCCTCGTTCTACGAATTTACCGAAGAAGACCTCGATCGCCCCGTCTCCGCCCGCACGATCCGCGGCTCGAACGTTCAAACGCTGCGGGACATCATCCACAGGTTTGACGATACCTACTGCAACCGCATCGGTGCGCAGTTCATGCACATCGACGAGTTGGATGTGCGCGACTGGCTGCAACGCCGGCTCGAAGACGCCGACCACCGGCTCCGACTGAGTCGCGAGCAACAGGTGCGCATCCTGACGAAATTGACCGACGCGATCCTTTTCGAGCAATTCGTCCGTCGCAAGTATGTGGGCGCCAAGACGTTCTCTCTGGAAGGGGCCGAGAGCCTGATCCCGCTTCTGGATATGGCGATCGAAAAACTGGTTTCGCAGGGGACTCGCGAAGTGGTCATGGGCATGTCGCATCGCGGCCGGCTCAACGTGCTGGCGAACACAGTCGGCAAGAACCTCAAAGACATTTTTCGCGAGTTCGAGGATGTCGATCCCGATCTCTACACGCTACGCGGCGACGTCAAATATCACCTGGGTTATCACAACTACGTGATGACGTCGACGGGCAAGGAAGTGCACATATCGCTCGGCTTCAACCCGAGCCACCTGGAGTACGTCAATCCCGTGACGCTCGGGCGCTTGCGAGCGAAACAAGATCGATTCGGCGACTCGCGGCGCGAGGTTGCCGCCGGCATTCTGATTCATGGCGATGCTGCGTTTTCCGGCGAGGGGATCGTGCAGGAGACGCTCAACCTCAGCCAATTGCCCGGCTATTGCACCGGCGGAACGTTGCACATCATCGTGAACAACCAGATCGGTTTCACGACGACGCCCGAGGAAAGCCGATCGTGCAACTACGCCACCGACGTGGCCAAGATGTTGCAAATTCCGATTTTCCATGTCAATGGTGAGAACCCCGAGGCGGTTGCCCAGGTCGTCGACTTGGCGCTCGACTTCCGGCACGAGTTCAAACGCGATGTTGTCATCGACATGTACTGCTACCGGCGCTGGGGGCACAACGAAGGCGACGAGCCGATGTTTACCCAGCCGCAGATGTACGAGCAGATCGGCAAGCGGGAATCGGTCCGCGACGGATACCTGGCTCGTCTGCAGGACATCGGTGGTATCACTCGAGACGAGGCCGACGCGATCTCTGAGCGTCGCCAAGAGGTGCTCGAAGACGAACTATCGTTGGCCAGACGCGACGACTTCGTCCATAACCCCGGCACGCTCGAAACGATGTGGGATGGGTACGTCGGCCAGGAGGAGTGTTACGTCACCGATGATGACACCGGCGTCCCCAAGGAACAACTTGTCGACTATCTCAATCGGCTGACGACCCTGCCGGAGGGTTTCACGCCACACAAAAAGCTGCAGCGGGTGCTCGAAAACCGTCGGGCGATGGCTCGGGGCGAAAAACCGCTCGATTGGGCCACGGCCGAGGCGCTGGCGTTTGCTTCGCTGTTAATGGAGGGGGCCCGAGTCCGCCTCAGCGGGCAGGATTGTCAGCGGGGCACGTTTAGTCACCGTCACGCCGTTTTGCACGATGTCAAAACCGGTCAGCGGTACATGTCGCTCGAGCATCTCGATTCCGAGCAAGCGTCGATCGAGATTCACAACAGCCCGCTTTCAGAAGCCGGTGTGTTGGGGTTCGACTACGGATACAGTTTGGCGTTCCCCGACGGCCTGGTGATTTGGGAAGCCCAGTTCGGCGACTTCGTCAACGTGGCGCAGGTTATCATCGACCAATTCATTGCCAGCGCTGAGGATAAGTGGAGTCACCTCAGCGGTATCACGATGCTGCTGCCGCACGGCTACGAAGGGCAAGGCCCCGAGCACTCGAGCGCCCGGCTCGAACGGTTCCTGATCCTGGCGGCTGAAGACAACATGCAGATCGCCCAGCCGAGCACGCCGGCCCAGTATTTCCATCTGCTCCGCCGACAGGTCGTTCGCAAGTGGCGCAAGCCGTTGGTGGTTTTCACACCCAAGAGCTTGCTGCGAAATCCGAAAACCGTTTCTCCTTTGGATGAGTGCACGACGGGGCGATTCCACCGCGTATTGCCCGATACCGAGATTGAGAACGGCGCGACCAAACGTATCCTGCTGTGCTCGGGCAAGATCTACTACGAATTGATGGAAGAACGCCAGCGGCTAAAGCGAACGGATGTCGCGATCGTTCGCGTCGAGCAGTATTACCCGTTGGCCGATTCGCGGCTTGCGTCGGCACTGCAACCCTATGCGGACGAAACGCCCGTATTCTGGGTGCAAGAGGAGCCGGCGAATATGGGCGCCTGGCGGCACTTCCGATCGCTGATCGGCGATCGACTGTTGGGGCGTTTTCCATTCGCCGCCATCACGCGACCGGTCTCCTCCAGCCCGGCAACCGGATCGTCGCATAGCCACCGTTTGGAACAACAAAAGATATTGGAAGAAGCATTTGCGGAGTAGCACAGCGAAAATGCCACACGAAATACAAATCCCGGATGTCGGCGAATCGATCCAGGAAGTCCAAATTGGCCAATGGCTCAAGAGCGAAGGCGATTGGGTTGATAAGGACGAAACCGTCGTCGAGGTCGAGACGGACAAGGCGAGTGTCGATCTTGCCGCTCCGATCAGCGGTGTGCTGTCGAAGATCATCAAGAAGGATGGTGAAGGGGCAGACATCGGTGAGGTCGTCGGTTTGGTCGAAGAGGGCGAGCGCCCTGAAACCTCGAATGATGAATACGAAACGACAGGTCGGTTACCCGATCCATTGGTGATTATGCCGGCGGCGCAGCGGATGCTGGCCGAGCACGGTCTGCAGGGCCGCGAGGTCGAAGCGACCGGCCCCGGCGGCCGACTCTTGAAAGAAGATGTGCAACGACACGTTGAGCAGATGAAGTCTCCGGAGTCCTCCCCCGCCAAGACGGCGTCGGCACCGGTTCCATCGCCGCCGGCCACGACTACCCCTGTTTTTGTTTCAGTGACGGTGGTCAGCGAGGGGCAACGAGTTGAAGAAGCAGTGCCCATGACGCTGATTCGTCGACGCATCGCTGCCCGGCTTGTCGAGGCGCAACAGACGGGCGCACTGCTGACGACCTTTAACGAAATCGACATGTCGGCCGTGATGGCGCTCAGGAAGAAGTACCGCGATACCTTCCAAGAGAAGCACGACGTGAAGCTGGGGTTCATGTCGTTCTTCATCAAGGCATCGATTGAGGCGCTCAAACAATTCCCCGCGGTCAACGCCGAGATCCGCGACAAGGCGATCATCTATCGCAACTACTACGACGTCGGTGTCGCAATTGGCGGTGGCAAAGGCCTCGTGGTACCGGTGCTGCGGAACGCCGAGCGGATGAGTTTCGCCGAGATCGAAGTTGCGATCGGCGATTTCGACGCCCGGGCGAAGACGAACAAGTTGCGACCCGACGAGTTCGAGGGCGGCACGTTTACGATCACCAATGGCGGCGTGTACGGCTCGCTGCTTTCGACGCCGATCATCAACCCGCCGCAAAGCGGAGTGTTGGGTCTGCACTCGATTCAGGAACGTCCCGTTGCCGAAAATGGACAGGTCGTGATCCGCCCAATGATGTACGTGGCGCTTACCTACGACCACAGGCTTGTCGACGGTCGCGAAGCGGTCACCTTCCTTCGCCAAATCAAAGAAATCCTGGAAGAACCCGCTCGCATGTTACTGGAAGTGTAAATTTCGTTTAACCCCAAGCCCACGAGGTCGTGCAGCTTGACTTCACCCTCCCTTCGGGAGGGTCGGACGCGGTAGCGGCCGGGGAGGGGTGCGAATACTCAGCGTTTTCGCGCTCTTCGCCCTCCCCGCTCGTTCCTCGCGACCCTCCCGGAGGGAGGGTGAAGTGGAATAAGTCCTTGGAAATGCGAAGGTTAAAGGCTGCACAACGTCCAACGGGCTGGGCGTGAAGCGCGAGCGGATGATCCGCCAAGAAACAAACGACAACGACCAGGAACATCATCGCCGCGGCCCACGCGCGGGTGCGGTTAAACGAATGTGAGAAGACGGAACCATGAGCGAAAACAACTTTGATCTAATCGTCGTCGGTGGTGGACCCGGCGGGTATGTGGCCGCCGTTCGTGCCGCCCAACTTGGCCTCTCCGTCGCCTGCGTGGACGAAAACAAGCAGTTCGGCGGCACATGCCTGCGGGTCGGTTGTATCCCCAGCAAGGCATTGCTCGAATCGAGCGAACGCTATTCCTCGACGTTGCACGATCTGAAGGCGCATGGCGTCAAGGTCGCCGACGTCGAGTTGGATCTGCCGACGATGATGAAGCGCAAGCAGCGGATCGTCGCGGCACTCTCGACCGGTATCAACTCGCTACTGAAGAGCAATGGTGTCACGCAGATTCAAGGACGCGGCCGACTGGCCGGGCAGGGAAAAGTCGCAGTCGCCACCAAGGATGGTGAGGAGACGATTCTGGGCAAGAACGTGTTGCTGGCGGTTGGCAGTCGGCCGATGACAATCCCCGGCGTCGAACTGGACGGCGACCGCATCGGCACCAGCACCGAAGCCCTCTCGTACAAAGAACCGCCCAAACACCTGGTGGTCATCGGGGCGGGCTACATCGGTCTGGAACTTGGCAGCGTCTGGCGACGATTGGGGTCGCAGGTTACCGTGCTTGAAGCGCTCGACCGCATTCTTCCCGGCATGGACACGGAACTCGCCAAAGCCGCCCAGAAATTGTTCGAGAAACAGGGACTTAAGTTCCACCTGGGTACACGTGTGCAAAAGGCGGCGGTCGAAAAGAAGCAGTGCGTTGTCGCCTGCGAGGGAATCGACCCGATCGAGTGCGACCGCGTGTTGTTGGCCGTGGGGCGAACGGCATCTACAGATGACCTTGGCTTGGAAACCGTCGGAATCGAAACAGACCGCCGCGGCGAGATCGAAGTCAACGAGCGATTCGAGAGTTCGGCCAAAGGCGTCTTCGCGATTGGCGATTGCGTTCGCGGCCCGAAACTCGCCCACAAAGCGTCGCACGAGGGGATCGCCTGTGTCGAGGGCATCGGCGGCGGCGTCGGGCACGTTAACTACGACACGATCCCCGGCGTCTGTTACACACATCCCGAGATAGCGACCGTCGGCAAGACGGAAGAGCAACTCAAAGAGGCGAGCGTCAAGTACCGCAAGGGTGTGTTTCCCTTTCAAGCGAGCGGCCGGGCCCGCAGTTTGGGCGAGACGGACGGCAAGGTGAAGATCCTCGCCGACGAAACGACCGATCGCGTCTTGGGCGTGCATATTCTCGGTCCGCGGGCCGGGGACCTGATTGCCGAAGCCGTCGCCGCGATGGAGTTCGGCGCCAGTGCCGAAGACCTCGCCCGCACCTGCCACGCGCATCCTACGCTCTCTGAAACGCTTGGCGAAGCCGCCCTCGATGTGGCCGACACGGCGATTCATATCCCTGGCAAGAAGCGATAGCGGTTGCCTGCGCGCAGGCGGATGGTGCTATAATCGAACGCCGCGAGTTAGTCTACATCCGCGCCGCCAAAGGACACGCCATGCACTTGCGATGGACTGTCATTCCGCTTTCTCTGCTTTTGATTTCTCTGGCCGTTGCCGAAGATACGCAACCCGGCTATGCCGATCCGGTGATGCCGCCGTATCGCATCAATACGGATGGCTTCAACTCGGGCGAACGTGATATCCGCGCCGTGCTCGATTCCGCCGGCAAAGAGTTGTGGCGGTACTTCCCCGACTACGAGATTGAACCCTTCGTGGTGACCCGCGGTCACGAAGGGCCGATCGTGCTGTTTGGACGCAACGATCGCAAAGAGATTGTGATGCGGCTTGACACGTCGAACACCTTTTGGAGCCAATATGCCTACCAGTTCGCCCACGAGTTCTGCCACATTCTGTGCGGTTATGAAGACGACGGTTCGACCAACAAATGGTTTGAGGAAACGATTTGCGAAACGGCGTCGCTATTCGCGATGCGGGCCATGTGGCGATCCTGGAAGAAGGACCCGCCCTACAGTAACTGGCGCGACTATCGCGACGCCCTGCGCAGCTACGCCGACAATTCAATTACCACGCGAAAACACATCTACGATATTTATGAGAAGGGGCTTCCCGCGTTCTACCAGGAGCATAAGGCGGAATTGGAAGCCAACGCCGGACTGCGGGATCTGAACGGCGCGATGTCGCTGGTCATGCTGCGGTTGTTCGAGGAAGACCCCCGTCGTTGGGAAGCCGTTCGCTGGCTCAACCACAAGCCATCGCCAAAGGGAGAGACGTTCCCCGAACACTTGACTGCTTGGCACAATGCCGTGCCCGAGCGTCACAAGGCGTTCGTCGAAAAAGTGGCGGAACTTTACGGCGTGGAGTTGGGACGCTAACTGTTCGCGAGCCGTTCCTTGACGATCGTTTTCACCTCTTCAAGCCAGCCGGCGCGCTCCTCCGGCGTGCTCATTACCATCGACTCGAAGTTGCGACGTAAGAAGTTGGTCACACCACAGAAACCAAAGATACAGGTCTCCCAAAGGTTTTGCAGCGGATCGCCATAGACCTCAAGTTCGACTTCGCGCGGGGTATTGGAGGTAGTGAAAACGACGACCCGTTTGTCGCCCCAGAATCCCGCGATCTTGCCGTCGATGAAGTCATAGGCCTGCCCCTGGCGGAAGACGCGATCGACCCAGCCCTTAAGAATCGCCGGCGGCTGCGCCCACCAGTTGGGATGGACGACCACAATACCGTCCGCCTCCGCAAGCTCGTGGCAGTGCTGTTCGACCATCTCGGCTGCCGGGGACCCCTTGGGAATCTCCGCTTCGGGCAGAATCGGATCAAACCCTTCCTCATATAGGTCGTGTGAAATGACTTCGTGACCGGCCGATTCAAGCTCGGCTTTGACCGTGTCGGCGATGGCGTGGCAAAAACTGCCCGGTCGTTGATGACCAAGAACGACGAAGAACTTCATGGGGATCTTTCCAATGCGAGCGGTTTGTCTGACGTAGATATGAACTGATTTTACTGCCGTGACGGGTCGATGAAAACGGGGAGGCTAACCGTCGTTTTCTTCCGCGAGCGCTCTCTGTAGTTCGCTCATGGCGGCGACATCATTGCCGCGGCCTTGGTTGGCGAAGACCATTTGCAGATTGGTGATGATGCGGGCGAGCCACTGCTCGTGCGAGGCGGGGCGCAGCAGGGCTTCGTCGCGAGGAACCGGCTGTTGCGTCACGTTTTCAATCACCTCGAAAGCCTCTTCGCGATTCATCATCCGGCCGCCGAAGAACGGATCGACAAGCAAATTGCCCTCGCCATCGAACACACGAACCATGAAGTGGCCAGGAGCGTTGATGCCAACAACCTTCAGTCCCAGTCGGTCGGCCACCGCCTTGTAGATCAGTACCAAAGAGATCGGGATACCGGAGCGTGTGTCAAGTACCGACGAGAGGTAGCTGTTGCGCGGGTTGTAGTAATCTGCCGTGTTGCCGGCAAACCCTTCTTCGTCGAACAGCACTTCATGCAAGTGCGCCAAAACAGCCGCTACTTGCACACCGGTCTGTCGTTGTCGCACGCGTCGAGCCAAGTCGTCGAGTTGACGCGCCACGCCGTCCGGGTTGGCGTCTTCGAGTTCATGCATCGAGACGGCTACCGCCGCCCGCACCAGCGCATCCGTCTCGCCAAGAAATGGAAGCTGCGCGACAAATAGTTCAAAGGCTTCTTCGCGACAGAATTTTGGCGATGCCATGATGTGACTTGATGTCAAACGAGTGACTAGCCGGGATACTTCTTCTCACGTCGCCGACGCAGCGCGGTTAGATTTCGATGCGCGTTGTCGAGTGCTTTGTCTTTTGTTTCGTCGCCCGTCGTGTCGTAGTAACAGCCATCAAAAACATAGGTGCAGCACCACTTGGGTTTTTGTCCTCGCACGCGAAACCGCCACAAGCCCACGAGGTGTTCTTCCACACGATCAAACCGGTCTTCAAGAGTCAGCTTTTTGGCAGGCATGGTCAGGTTCTATTCGGTCAGAAAAAAATGAGAAAAACGTTTCTGCGGCATCGTCACAGCAGTGTTTACCCTACACGAGTTTGTTCGTGTGCGACATCCCACCAAACCACCGCGAAACACGATCGACACGACCCTGTAAATCGACTTTAAGTCGTGTGTTGACAATAGGTTGTGTTGTTTGACGTGGTTTTGGTTTGCGACTACGCTAAGTCGATATGCAACAAACACCGCTGAACGACTTGGCGAAGTTTCCCGACCAATGTCGTTCACGATGAGTGCCAACCAGGGAATTGCCGGTTAACGTTTTTGGCCCTTTGTCGGTTACCCGGCACGACCCGAGAAGACGCTCACCAGATGCCGTTGCCCAGCCAGTAAGTACCCACGCCGCCGGGCGTCATCACACCCCAGCCTTTTGCGACGTTTGTTCGTCGTTTCAATAAGTTGACTGCATAACGCTGCCGCGTTCGTCATTTCCTCAATCGCATGGAAAGGGATGGTATGGAGTGCTGCGGTAATCCATTGAGTCGTCGTGGATTTCTCACCGTGGGCGCCCTGGGCGGACTCGGTTTGACTCTCTCTGACGTGTTGCAAATGCGATCGGCCCGTGCCGCGCAAAAGCACTACGATTTTGTCGAAGCCAAGGCGGAGAGCGTCATCCATATCTTCTTGCCGGGCGGTCTGGCTCAGCAGGAGTCGTTCGATCCCAAGCCATACGCCCCGATCGAGTACCGCGGCGAGATGGGTACGGTCAAAACCAAAACCGGCGAAGTATTCAGTTCGACCTTGCCGAAGACCGCCCAAATTGCCGACAAGATCTCGGTCATTCGCTCGATGACGCACAGTGAGGCGGCCCACGAGCGCGGCACGCACAACATGTTCACGGGTTACAAGCCGAGCCCGGCGCTCCAATACCCGAGCATGGGCAGCGTCGTCTCGCACGAGTACGGTCCGCGCAAGTCGTTGCCGCCTTACGTTTGCATTCCCAACCAGCCCAACGAGTATGCCGGCTCGGGATACCTGAGTTCGTCGTTTGCTCCTTTCAGTTTGGGGGCGGACCCAGCTTCGGGCGGTTTTCGCGTTCGAGACCTCAACTTGCCGAGCGGCGTGACGGAAGAACGGTTCAGCCGTCGTCGCAGTGCGCTTGAAGCAGTGAACGACCATTTCGCGCAGCGTGACAAGTCGGATGCCGTGCAAGCAATGGATTCGTTCTACGAGCGAGCCTATAGCATGATCAGTGCGAAGGAAGCCCGCGAGGCGTTCAACCTCAGTGCCGAACCGGAGAAGATTCGCAACGAATACGGCATGAACCAGGCGGGGCAACGGATGTTGATGGCCCGGCGGTTGACCACGGCTGGCGTGCGGCTGGTTACGCTGACCTATGGCGGCTGGGACATGCACAACGACGTTACGGCCGGCATGCAGCGCCTGATGCCCGCCTTCGATCAGGCGTTTTCGACTCTGATTCGAGACTTGGATCGGCAGGGTCTGCTGGAAACCACGCTCGTGATGGTCTCGAGCGAGTTCGGCCGAACGCCCAAGATCAACAAAACGGCTGGCCGCGATCATTGGCCCAAGGTTTTCAGCGTGGCTCTGGCCGGCGGTGGCGTCAAGGGCGGGTTCATTCATGGGGCGTCGAACTCTACCGCTTCGGAGCCAGATCGCGACCCCGTCAGTCCGGCTGACCTGGCAACCACGGTCTATCGACAACTGGGAATCGTCGCCGACAAAGAACTGATGGCCCCCGGCGATCGACCGATCGAGATCGTCGACGACGGCAAGTTGATCGAAGATGTGATCGCGTAGTCGGCATCATAACGCCAAGCGTTTGCGAGGGACGAACCGCGATTTCGATGTGAGCTTCAGGAGACATCGGTTCGATGGAGAAACCATTTATGCCCAGCGTCCGACATGCAGAACAAACATTGCCCTTTTTCCTCTGCCTCGTAGTTGCGGTGTCGCTATTGGAATCCGCAAGCGCCGTCGAACCGCAGATTAGCGCGATCGCCCCCAGCGGCTTTCAACGCGGCACGGAGGTCGACGTTCAGTTTCGTGGGGCACGTCTCGATGACGCAGCGGAATTGATGCTCTATGAACCGGGTATAACCGTTAAGGAACTGAAGGCGGAGGCGCCGAACCTCGTCAAGGCAAAGCTGGCCATCGCCGACGATTGCCGGCTTGGTTTACACGCCGTGCGGCTGCGGTCGCAGAGCGGCGTGAGCAACCTGCGGCTATTTGCTGTCGGAGCGCTCCAGGAAGTCGAGGAGGTCGAACCAAACAGCGACTTCGCCTCGCCGCAGCCCATCGAACTCGATTCGACCATCAACGGCGTTGTGAAGACCGAGGACGTGGACTATTTCGTCGTCGAGGCGAAGAAGGGCGAGCCGATTACGGCAGAGGTCGAAGGGCTGCGTCTTGGATATACATTCTTCGATCCCTACGTTGCGATTCTCAATGAGTCGCGTTTCGAGCTAGCTCGCAGCGATGACGCGCCGTTGCTGCGACAGGACGGCCTTTGCTCGATCGTGGCCCCCGAGGATGGCAAGTACATCATCCAGATCCGAGAGAGCGCTTACGGTGGCAACGAACAGAGTCGGTACCGATTGCATGTGGGTCGTTTTCCTCGTCCCCGCGCCGTTTTCCCTGCCGGTGGAGCGTCAGGACAATCGCTCGACGTGACCTGGATTGGTGAGGCGACCGGGCCTCGCACCGAAACGATCGTTCTGCCGACCACCACTCCTAAAGGTCTGCTGTACGCCAAGACTGATCGCGGCATTTCCCCCTCGGCGAATGTCGTGCGATTGATCGACATCCCGAATGTTGTTGAGGCGGAGCCGAATAACTCGCGAAACGAGGCCACGGCCGGTCCCGCCCCGGTTGCCTTCAATGGGGTGATCAGCGTCGGCGGCGACATCGATCATTTCCGTTTTCCCGCCAAGAAGAATCAGAGGTTCGAAATCCACGTCTATGCCCGGTCGCCGTTGCGATCGCCACTCGACCCGGTGTTGAACGTCTATCGAGTAACCGGCGGTGCACGCATAGGCGGTAACGACGACACCGTCGGGCCGGATAGCTACTTCCGTTTCACCGCACCCGAAGCAGACGACTATGTGATTCAAGTGCGGGACCATCTCAGGGCGGGCGGCCCCGAGTACACCTATCGCGTCGAGGTCACACCGATCAAGCCGAAGTTGACGCTTACACTGCCGGAGCGCGTCCGCTACATCTCTACGACGGCCGTTGTGCCGCGTGGCAATCGAATCGCGATTCTTGCCAATGCCCGCCGAGCCAACTTCGGCGGCGAACTCACGCTCACGGCAAACGGAATGCCCACCGGTGTGACTGCCGAGATCCCCACGATGGCCGCCAATCGGAGCGACGTGCCGATGCTGTTTACGGCGACGGCAGACGCGACGCCGGCTGGCGCGCTCGTCGATTTGGTTGGCAAGCCGGTCGAGGACAAGGTCCAAGTCGAAGGGCATTTGAAACAGCGGACGATGCTGATTCGTGGGCAGAACAACCGAGATGTTTGGGGCCACGAAGCGGATCGAATGGCGATGGTGGTCACCAACGAAGTGCCATTCCACGTCGATTTGGTCGAGCCGAAAGTGCCGATTGTTCGCGACGGTTCGATGCAACTGAAGGTGGTCGCTCGTCGGCAAGAAGGTTTCGCCGCGCCGATTTCGGTCCGGATGCTCTACAATCCGCCGGGGATCGGTTCCTCGGCGGCGATTCGTATTCAAGCCAATCAGAACGAGGCGCTGATCCCCCTGACCGCCAACGGTTCTGCCGAGATTCGCGACTGGAAGGTATGTGTGACGGGCCGCGCGTCGCACGCCGGCGGTGCTGTCGAGTCGTCAACGCAACTCGCGACGCTTCGGGTCGCCGATGCCTACCTGGGTCTAACTATCCCGAAAGTTGCCGTTGAGTTAGGCAAGTCGACGCAGATGGTTGTGGCGGTCGAGAAGAAACAGGACTTTGCCGGCAAGGCGAAGCTGCAATTGCTCGGCCTGCCGTCGGGAGCGACTTCCGAGCCGATTGAGATTGACGCTGCCGCCACCCAGGCGACCTTCGAGATCAAGGTAGAAGACAAGACGCGACCGGGTCGCTACACGAATCTCGTTTGTCGGTCGGTAATTACGGAGAACGGCGAACCAATCACGGAGAACACTCGCGGCGGTGAATTGCGGGTCGACAAGCCGTTGCCGCCGAAGCCGACCGCCCCCGCCGCTCCCAAACCAGTCGCGAAGCCCGTTCCGCCGAAGCCGCCGGCCGAGAAGCCGCTCAGCCGCCTCGAACAGTTGAGACAGCAAAAGAAGGAATCGGAGTGAGAGTAAGCATCGTGCGGGAAATTGGTGAGCGGAATGGCGCTAGCCACCGGTCCAGTGGATCGACGTTTTCCCTGCGAAGACCGGCGGCTAGCGCCGTGCCGCTCACCCAACACCCGACACTAATTTCCCGCACGATGCTAAGCATGCTCACGACCAAGGAGATGACCGTGCGAATTGCCAGTCGAATTGCTTTACCGTCGCTGATGCTTTTGGTTGCGATGGTCGGACAAGTCGCCGCCGACGCGAAAGTCACAAGCATTGCCGTGTATCCCACCGACATCGCGTTGAGCACGGCCGTTGACCGGCAGCGGTACACGGTGCAGGCAACCCGCGACGATGGTGTCACCCTCGATGTCACGACGCAGGCAACCATTCGCGCCGCGGATCCGAAAATTGCCACGGTCGAGAGCCACACCGTCTACCCGGCCGCGGATGGTAAGACAGAACTGCTAATCGACTTTCAGGGTCACACGACAAGGGCGTCGATCGAAGTTGCCGAGGTCTCGATCACTCCGGCCGTCAGTTTCAAACTAGACGTGATGCCGGTCTTCATGCGCGTGGGCTGCAACACCGGCAGTTGTCACGGGGCGGCACGCGGGAAGGACGGCTTCCGGTTGTCTTTGTTCGGTTACGATCCCGACGGCGACTACCATCGGTTGACCCGCGAGATCGGCCCGCGCCGGATTAACTTGGCGTTCCCCCATGAAAGCCAGTTGCTTGAAAAGGCGGTTGCGGCCGTGCCACACACGGGCGGCAAGTTGTTTGAGCCGAACAGCGAGTACTACAACACGATCTATCAATGGCTTGAAGCCGGCGCCCCGCAAGATGAAGGTGAAGTGCCGGCTGTGACGCACGTCGATATCTACCCGCCCGCAGCGGTGATCGAAGGCGCCGGTAGCAAGCAGGCGTTTGTGGTGCGGGCGCATTACGAGGGCGGCGTCACGCGCGACGTGACTCACCTGGCCGCCTTTTCGACCACGAACGACGCTTCCGCAGCCATCGATGAGCATGGCGTGGTGACGGCCGCCTCGCGCGGCGAAGCGTTCGTGATGGCTCGCTTCGATACGCACACGGTTGGCAGCCAAGTGCTCGTGCTGCCCAAGGATTTGCAGTACACGCCGCCAAAGATCGAGGGCAACTACATTGATCAGTTGGTTGGCGCCAAGTTGCAGAAGTTGCGGATCGTTCCCAGTGAACTCTGTACCGACGAAGAGTTTTTGCGCAGAGCGACAATCGATATCGCCGGTTCACTGCCAACTGCGGACGAATATCATGCCTTCCTTGCCGAAACGTCTTCCGACAAGCGCGAGAAACTTGTCGACCGATTGCTGGCTCGCAAAGAGTTTTCGGAAATCTGGGCGATGAAGTGGTCGGAACTCCTGATGGTCAAGTCGAACAACCAAGTCAGCTACAAAGCGGCGTTCCTCTATTCGAGTTGGCTGACCGACAAGATCGCCAACAACGTGCCGCTCGACCAAATGATTCGCGATTTACTGGCCGCGTCGGGTGGAACCTTCAACAGCCCGGCCACCAACTACTATCAGATCGAACGCGATACTTTAAAGACTGCCGAGAACACGGCCCAGGTCTTCATGGGCATTCGCACGCAGTGTGCACAGTGCCACAACCATCCGTTCGACCGCTGGACGATGGACGACTACTACGGTTTTGCGGCGTTCTTTTCGCAGATTGGGCGAAAGCAGGGCGAAGATTACCGCGAGCAGATCATCTACAACCGGGGCGGCGGCGAGATGCAACACCCGGTCGACAAACGGACGATGGCCCCGAAGTATTTGGGCGGCGACATGGCGGATACAAAAGGCCGCGATCGCCGGGCAGCACTCGCCGAGTGGTTGACGGCTTCCGACAACCCTTACTTCGCGCCGAGTGTCGCCAATCGTGTTTGGGCGCACTTCTTCGGCCTTGGCATCGTCGATCCGGTAGACGACATCCGTGTCAGCAATCCCGCCAGCAACCCTGAGTTGTTTGCCACGTTGGGAAAAAAGCTTGTCGAATACAACTACGACTTCAAGCGGCTCGTGCGCGATATTTGTACGTCGCAAGCCTATCAACGCTCGTGTGTGAGCAACGAGAGCAACAAGCACGACAACCGGAACTTCGCCCGCGCGAGTGTACGGCGGATTCCTGCCGAGATGTTGCTCGACTGCGTGAGCCAGGCAACGGAAACGAAGGACAAGTTCCGCGGTTTGCCACTCGGCGCTCGCGCCGTGCAGATTGCAGATGGCCAAACGTCGAACTACTTCCTGACGACTTTCGGCAGATCACCCCGCGAGACGGTTTGCGCTTGCGAGGCGAAGACCGATCCGACGCTCTCGCAAGCGCTCAACCTTATCAACGGCAACACCGTCCAAAACAAGATGCGACAGGGCGGCGTTATCGGTCAGACGCTGGCAGCGGGCAAGACGCCCCAGCAGATTATCGAAACGCTCTACGTGCGTTGTTTAACGCGCAAACCGAGTGAAGAGGAAACGAAGCGGTTGATGCAGATTGTTGCCTCGGCTCCGACAGCACAGGAGGGGCTCGACGACGTGTTCTGGGCCGTGCTGAATTCGCGCGAATTCCTGTTCAATCACTAAACGACGATGGTGTTCTCTATGAGATGTACTCTGCCGTTGCAACTACCGGTTTTGTTCTTTGCGTTCGTCGGCACGCTTGCTGCCGCCGATGATCCGCCCAAGAAGATCACGTTCGATGACCACGTGCGACCGATCTTTCGTGAGTCGTGTTTCTCCTGCCACAATCAAGATCGGGCAAAGGGTGGTCTGGCGCTCGATACCTACGCAGCCACGATGGAAGGTGGTTCTGGCGGCGAGGTCGTCGAAGCCGGCGATCACGAGTACTCGCGGCTCTGGGAATTGGTCGCCCATCTCGACGAACCCAAGATGCCACCAGCACAGGATAAACTGGCAGATGAGAAGCTCAGTCTGATCAAAGCCTGGATCGACGGCGGCGCGCTGGAAAACTCGGGTGCGTCGGCAAAGACTGCGAAGAAGAGTTCGCTGGCGATGGTCGCCCCGGGCGGCAGTGGCAAACCAGAGGGCCCCGTCGCCATTCCCGAGGGACTGCTCCGTCAGCCGGTCAACTATTCACCGCGGGCGGCCGCGGTTTCCTCACTGGCGGCCAGTCCGTGGGCCCCGGTCGTCGCCGTCGGTGGGCACAAGCAGATCTTGATGTACAACTCGGATAGTGGAAAGCTGTTGGGCGTGTTGCCCTTTCCCGAAGGCGTGCCGCATGTGCTGCGTTTAAGTCGGAACGGTGCGTTGCTGTTGGCGGGTGGCGGTCGGGCAAGCAGTTATGGCTGCGTCGTGCTGTACGATGTCAAAACGGGGCGACGGATCACCAAAGTTGGCGACGAGTTGGATGTCGTCTTGGCTGCTGACATCAACAACGACCATTCGCTGATTGCGCTTGGTGGACCGCAGCGTGTGGTCCGCGTCTACTCTGTTCAGACCGGCGAGCTGCTGCACGAAATCCGCAAACATACCGAATGGGTTTTTGGAATCGAGTTTAGTCCCGACGGTGTCTTGCTTGCCACTGCCGATCGCAACGGAGCGGCCATGATCTGGGAAGGCGAGACGGCTCGCGAGTATCTCAACCTTGAGGGACACAAAGCGGCGATCACCGATCTCGCCTGGCGCAGCGACTCGAACGTGCTCGCGACCGCGAGTGAAGACGGAACGGTGAAACTGTGGGAGATGAACGAAGGCAACGTAATCAAGACGGTTCGCGCCAACGGCGGCGGGACAACCTCCGTCGACTTTGCTCGCGACGGTCGATTGGCAACGGCCGGTCGCGACCGAACCGCCAAGGTATTCAATGCCGATGGCGGCGCGATCCGCACGACGCCCATCTTTGCGGATATCGCTCTCGAAACCTGTTTCACGCATGATGGCAAACGGGTCGTAGCCGGCGATTGGACGGGTGCGATCCGCATGTTCGAGATTGCTGACGGCAAGCAGGTTGCCGAGTTGCCGCCGAATCCACCCACGCTCGAAATGCGAGTGAGTCAACTGGCGCAGGCAGCGACCGTGGCGGCCAAGAGCGAAGCGTCGGCCGCCGCCAGAGCCCAACAGGCTCTTGCCGAAGCGAATGCGGAACTGGCAGCCTTCAAGCAGATACCGGCACGCCTCGCCACCGATCTTGCCGCCGCGCAACAGAAGGCGCAGCCCATCCAAGCTCAAATCGCCCAGGCCGAAACGGCTCGCGCCGCGGCCGAGAAGGCTGCCAGCGAGAAGGCAGTCGCCGCGGCGGAGCTGAAAAAGCAGTTCGATGCGCTCAAGGCGAAGTACGATGCGCTCGTCGATGAAAAACTGCAAGCCCGAGAAGTCTTGCTCGAAAGGGCGGGGGCTGTTGAAAAGCTGAAGACCGAATCGGCGGAAGCACTGAATGCGGCAGAGGCGGCGAAGACGCGTCTCGAGCAATTCCAGCAGGTCTATCCAGGGGCGGCGCCCAAATAGCGGAAATAACCGCACTGCCTAACGGCGAACCTCTTGCCAGGGGTCTAACTCCCGCGGAGAATAGATCTGCAAGGCGTGTTTTAGACCTGTCGAGGTTTGTCGCATGACGATACTGGTTTACCTGCTCTTTTTTTTGGCGATCACGCTACTCGTGGCCGGCGGTGTGGTAATGTCCTCGGCGCCCGGTGGAATCCGGCTGAATCCCAAATTCGTATTGAAGGCAGATCATGCACGGCTGATTGGCGCCGGGCTACTCACTGGCGGATCGCTCGCCCTGATCGTGTCGGGCGTCTCCCTGCTGCAAGATCCAAACGAACGCGTTGTTGAGAAGACGCCGGCCGAACTAGAACTCGAAGAAAAGCAACGTGAGATTGACCGCTCTCGGGCGGGTTTTCTCACGGATGATGGCGAGCGGTATCTGCTGTTGGGCGAACTCGATGGCGCCATCAAGAAGTTTGACGAAGCTCTCGCACTTGATCCCAACAACGCGGACGCACTTCATATGCGTGGCATGGCGCTCAACCGGCTGGGGCGTTACGATAAAGCACTGGCGGACTATTCCGATGCGATTGGTCTCAAACCAGACTGGGATGAAGCCCATGTCAACCGAGCTCATGTCTACATCAAACAGGGCAACAACGACAGCGCTATGACCGACTGCGACGCGGCCATTGAATTGAACTCGGCTTGTGCCGATGCTTACGAGAAGCGTGCGCTAGTACATTACCGTAATCGCGATTTTCGTGCGGCGCTCGATGATTACACCAAGACAGCACGTCTGCGCCCAGACGACGGGCGTTCGTTGCGACAGATCGCCTGGATTCATGCAACTTGTCCCATCAAGGAACTCCGCGACGGCAAGGAAGCAGTCCGGCAGGCCGAGCGTGCTTACGAACTGAACGGCGATAGCGACTGGCGTAGCTTCGACACGCTCGCCGCCGCTCACGCCGAAGCGGGCGATTTCGAGGCGGCCCTCTACTGGCAGGATCGAGCGCTGGCGATATCGCCGGTCGGCCTGGAACCGCGAGTGCAGGCTCGGCGCGAGCTCTACAAGCAGGAAGTACCATTTAGAGATCACGGCGAGTGAACCTAACAGCGAACCGGGTTGTCACGTACGATCATGGAAGACCACCTGACAATCGACGGTTCCTTTGGTGAAGGCGGCGGGCAGATCATCCGTTCGTCGGTGGCGCTTTCGGCTATCACCGGACGGCCGATTACCCTCGATAATATCCGCGCCAACCGCAAACCAACCGGGTTGAAGCGACAGCATCTCACCGCAGTGAAGGCGGCCGCCGATGTCTGGCGCGACGTGAATCGGTTCCTGAATTCAGACGCGGCCGTTGGCGAGCACTTGGCCGATCAGCTTCTGCTTCCACTTGGTTTGGCCGTGAGTCAAGGGGCTCCGTCCGCGCGGTACACGACGCTCGAACCGACGAAGCACACGACCACACACATCGAGATTCTACGCCGATTCCTCGGCGTCAAGATTACCACGGAGATGGTTGGCAAAGATGAGTGCGAGATCTGTGTCGGCGGCTAGATGCTATCCAAAGTGCTTCGGCGGGATGACCTTGCTTGCGCAGGTACGCCGATTCAGTATCGCAACATCAAGATCACGCCATTGAAATAAGCGATGTAAGTCGTTGTGTCATCAGGTTTTTCCTGATGGCGGGGTTGCCAAAGGGCGACCGATATTGAATATACGAGAGGGGGACGGTGTCCCCCTGTCACCCCGTCTCAGGCCCCCAATGGCATGCTGCCTCGCTGTTGGGGGCCTACTTTTTTCTTGGCGCCAACCTATAGGCCTTCAAAGCCAGACAGCAAAGCGGCCCGTACCAGATCGACCACATCCTCCGCCTCCATTTTTTCGAGGATCTTGGCGCGGTGGTTATCGACGGTCTTCGTACTGATGGAAAGCTGGGAGGCGATCTGCTTTGTGTTTTTTCCGGCCACCAGCAGCCGCATCACCTGATCTTCGCGGGGAGTCAGTTCACGACGATTTGCCGCAAAACTGGCTCGCATTTTGCGAATTCGAGCGGAAGTTTTGCCTTGATCCAGAGCGGTTTTTATGGCTTCAATCAGCCGTTTGTGGTCGAAAGGTTTTTCAATGAAATCGACCGCGCCCGCTTTCATCGCCTCGGCGCACATCGAGACGTCGCCGTGTCCTGTGAGGAAGACGATGGGCAGCTTTGCGTCCACAACTCGCAAACGTCGCTGCAACTCCATTCCGCTGGTGCCGGGCATCCTGACATCGAGTACTAGGCAGCCGGTTGCCTGTGGGTCGTAGTCGTGCAGGAACTCATCGGCTGACTCATAGGGCACAGAGGAATACCCCGCGGCAGAAATTGCGTATCGGAGGGCGTCCCGCATGCCAGGGTCGTCATCTACAACAAAAACGCTTTGCGTTTCCAAAGCCGTCACTCTCCGTTCACCTGAGGGATTGTGAAAAGAAACCGCGCACCTGAGTCCGTATGCATTTCGGCCCAGATCTTTCCACAGTGATCTTCAATGATCGTGCGGCTGATCGAAAGCCCCAACCCCATTCCGTTTGGCTTCGTGGATACGAACGGTTCGAAGAGCTTGTCTGAAATCTCCGAGGTCAAACCCGGACCAGAGTCACAAACCCGAACCAAAACCTCGCCGGCATCGCATGGGTGAACCTGAATGGAAATCTCCCGGCGTTCGTTCTTTCCTTCGTCGATTGCTTGCATTGCGTTGCGAAGGAGGTTCAGCAACACCTGTTGAATCTGAATTGAATCGACCACCACCAACGGCGCTCGCTCGGGCAAATCCAATTGCAGTTCAATGCTTTGCATGCGGGCTTCGTGAGAGACTAGTTCGGCAACGTCTCGCACCAATTTGTTCAAATCGACGGTTGAACGTTTCCTTGCGCGCTGTCCCACGAATTTGCGCAATCGCCGAATGATTTCGCTCGCCCGCATGGCCTGCGCAGAAATACTATCAAGAGGTTCCTGTAGCTTTTTGCAGGCACAGCCGTCACGCTGGGTGAGCTCGATACAGGATTGGGCGAACAGACTAAGGCTTGCCAGCGGTTGGTTGAGTTCGTGGGCTAGGCCGGTCGCCATCTCGCCCAAGGTTGTCAGCCGACTTACATGAGTCAATTCCGCTTGCAGTTGCTGTGTTTTTCGGGCAGCGGTTTTCTTTTCCGTCACATCCGTTATCATCGTGCACACGCCCGATATCTCGTTATTGGTGCGGAACGGGAATATCTTCATGTTGACGAAGATCGATGCTGCGTGAGCCTTGTCTTGGGTCAGCACGGATTCGAATTCATCGTCCACGAACGACTCGCCTGTGCTTAGAACGCGCTCGTATTTCTGGCGAATCGCCTCAGGTGGTGGAAATACATCGAACAGCCGTTTGCCAATGACTTGTTCCCGAGCGATGCTGGAAAAGTCTTCGAGATAGCGATTCCAGGATCGCACGACGAGATCGCGATCGACAACATGAATGCCGACCGGCACTGCCTCGACGATCCGCTCGTAGTCGCGCAGCGCCTGTTCGATTTGCTGTCGATCGATGATTTCGTCACGCAGCCGCTCATTGGTTGCCTCTAGCTCTGCCGTGCGGTCTTGAACCCGCTCTTCGAGTTCTGCGTTGAGTCGTTGTACTTCCTGGTGAGCCGCCTGCAACTGGCGCTGCGCCAATTTTTGCTCGGTGATTTCGCGGGCGACATGCACAGAGCCGGTTGTATTGCCGTCCTTGTCCAGCAGCGGCGATGCCGATACCAGGAAGTCGCCTCCCAGGCGGTCGATGTGGAGTTCTGCTTCGCACCCCTTGCCTTCCTGAGAGACACGCAAATGGGGGCAGTCTGCTGGAGGGTTGTCGGAGTCGTGGAAGTGCTGATGGCACTTGTCGCCGATACAGCGTTCCGGAGGTACTCCGAGTCGCTCGGCCATCGCTCGATTGACTCGTTGAATGTGGAACTCCGGATCAACGATGGCGATCAGGTCGGGAATGGCGTCGAAGGTCTGTTCCCATTCTTCTTTAGCGCGAACCAATGCACTTTGGTTTTGGCGGTGTTCGATAGCCACGCCCGCCAGATGTGAAGCGGATTCGATCAATTCAAGGTCGGCCTGGCAGGGGCTGCGAAGCACCCGATAGTACATGGCGAACGTACCGAGAACCTCTCCTGAGGCGCTGCGAATCGGTTCCGACCAACAGGCTCGTAGACCGGCTTGTTGGGCTAGGTTGCGAATCGGTTGCCAGTTTGGATGTGTAAGCACGTCCTCAATGATGACGCGTCGGCCAAGGTAGGCGGCGGCGCCACACGACGCTTGACGAGGTCCGATCGAAAACCCTTCGACGGCTTGGTTGTAGAAATCGGGGAGGCTTGGCGCGACTCCACTGCCTAGCTTCTGTGACTGTGCATCGAGCAGCAAAATAGAAGCGAGCATTCCCGGTCGCTCGGCCTCAACGGCCTTGATGAGCATCTCCAGAACGTCTTCGAGTGGCGCCCCGCGAGCCAGTCGTTCCAGGACGCATTGAACGTTTTGTTGCAGCCGATCCGTACTGCCAACGTCTGAAGTAGCCGTTGCCGCTGACATTCGCTGTTCCCGCCGGCCTTCACCCCAAAACGTGGCATGCGGTCGTATCGTTCGTAGAATCGGCAATAATTTGACGTTCCCAGATATTCACTGCGAACGCGTCAAATCGATTCGTGCAAGACGCCCGTTAGCCGACTCCGTCAACAAACGATTTCAGGGGGCATCATTCGGTGCTGCAATCGAACTAGTGCCCGGCCGGTCAATTCTCGCTGTTCATGGTGTTACGTAATTGGCCAATTGTCCCGATGATGTCACCCCTGACTCATCGACGCGGACGGTCGCTCAAAAACGTTCGAACAAACGTTACAGGAGGAGGCAGTTTCCGTTCTCCAGCCACCGTCGCTCGTACGGTTGAAAACTAATGTTAACAAAATATGGGAATACGCCAATGCCTGTACGGCGACCCCCAAATGGACGACGATCACACAATCGTCCGACGGTTTGGCGATTGCAGTTTGGGTCTACAAAAACATCCGGTTTTTTATTGCGCCTGAGCGGCGAACTGAAACCAGGTTTTCAGCAATGTCGGCTCGTCTTGCTCGTAGGTCTTTTGAATCGAATCGAGAGCTTCTTCACCGCCGCGCAGGGCTAGCACTAACTTGCTAAACCGGTCGGGGGCGCTCGCCAGCAACGTGGTCAAACTCCAGCTTTCAGCATATTGCGGCGGTTCCATGGCGTCGACTGTGTATCCGAGCACTTGCAGGATCCCAGTAATCTGTCGTTGTGCGAATCGGTTTCTCACAACCTGTGCCCAGCCGGCGCCGGGGCCAGCACCTTGTCGCCCTCCGCTGTAGGCCGACCACACAGTTACCGATGGCGAACCGAACATCAAGACTTCGGTGATATTGCCAAATCCAGTCTGCAAGGCGTCGGGGGCCTTTTCGCGGGTCAACTGCATCATCGACTGAAAACCAACGCAAAAGGCGACTTTTCGACGGGCTTCCTCGGGCGTCATCGACTCCAAGCACATGCTGTAAACGCAACCCAAATGAAATGAGCCGGCGTTAAGAGCCGTTTCCAGGAGGTTTTGTCCTTCGATTTGCATGCCTTGTTCCGAACAAACCTTCAGCAGCGTGCGGGTCCAAGCGGCGTACTCGCTCTTACTGGCGAAGATGGCAATGTTCGAGCCGCGACGGTCGACGCCCGAGGCGATCGGCTCGGGGAACTTCTTGTCAAGGATTGCTTCGAGTTTTTTGACGTCCCCCAAAAACGGACCAATGATCGGCCCCATGCCGATCAGCCGAGTGTGATCGGAATCGGCCGTCGTGAGTCGAAGGCCGCACTCCTGAATCGTCGCCTTGATGATGCGTTCATAGGTTGCCAGTCGGGCTTCGTCCTGTGCTTCGATCTTCAAGCCGGCAGGTTTCTTTTCGGCGGGAGGATCACCGCCTGGGGGCGCCGGTTCGGGGGCCGTGGTATCGTCTGGCACTGCGGAGCCGCCAATCTTCTCGATCGACTCCATAGCCGTGATCAGCCGATCCGTGAAACCCACCTTTTTCAGCCGGTCTCTGGTCGCCTCGTCTAAGTTAAACGTCCTGCCTCGTGTCTTGATCGCTCGAAAAACTGTCATCAGAGCGACTCGTTTCTGTCGCTGCTCTTCGACTTCCTCGATGGACATCGGCTCAAGGGGGGCCGCCGTTGCCAACGGCGAGAAGCCCGCAAGCGGAACCAAGAGCAACAGCAGGATTATGGGTGAGCGCGCAATACGACTCGCATACACCGTCGAGAGTCCCATCACTTGTTCCTTGAATGAGGGGTTGAGGATACGTCGAACGACTGACATCAGTGTATACCCGTTCTGACCGGAGGACTACTCCTACCGGTGTGTTCGCAAGCGACCGGATACGGGGAAAACCAACTTGCACACCGTGGTGTATCGCTCGATGCCCGCCGTTTAGTCTCCCCGCCGCGGCATTTTGGCGTTGGTCTGCTTGATGAGTTCCGTCAGTTTCGCCTCCAACTCCGAGACCTTTTGCGGGTTCGATTCGGCAAGGTCCGTTGTTTCGCCCAGGTCGTCGGCAAGGTTGTAGAGTTCCTTTTTGTCGGGATCCCAGCGACGAAGCAACTTCCAGTCCCCTGCTCGCACGATGCTGTAGGGCCCTAATCCGCCCCGGTAATGCGGGAAGTGCCAAAAGAGCGTGTCGCGGTCGATCGACTCGCCGCCGGTCAGCAGCGGCATCAGGCTGACACCGTCGATCGCCCGATCGGTCGGCATCGCCACGCCGGCTGCCTCCATCAAGGTCGGGAAGAAGTCGCAGCTAATCGCTGGTGCGTCGCAGGTCGAATTCGCTGATACTACGGCGGGGTAGCGAACGATCAGCGGCACACGAATACCGCCCTCATAGGGAAATCCCTTGCCCGATCTCAGCGGAGCGTTGCTGGTTGGCCCGAGCAGGCCGCCATTGTCCGACGTGAAGATGAAGATGGTGTTCTCTGTCAACTCGCATTCGTCCAGCGTTTCCATGATTTGGCCGACGGCATCGTCGACGCTCTCAACCATGGCGGCATAGGTGGCGTTCTTTTGGTGCGTTTTGGGCTTCGCCTCGTACTTGGCGACAACGTCCTTCTTGCCCATCAGCGGTGTATGAACGCAGTAATTGCACAACGAGAGGAAAAACGGCTTCTCTTTGTTCGCCTGGATGAAACCAACGGCCTCGTCGCCTTCGCGGTCGGTCAGGTATTCGCCCTCTTTGCGAGGCGGCAGGTTGGGGATCTCATAGAATTGGCGTTTCGAGGCGTAGGGGTCGAAATAGCTCGGTGGCTGACCGAGATCGCAACCGCCGTGGTTCAAATCGTAACCCTGTTGCTCGGGGAACTGTTTAACTTGCCCCAAGTGCCACTTG